>Ga0247843_1000015_pt1 | contig 357104 bp, 314 predicted proteins | sample LaCruzMarch2017__FD_192420 | JGI IMG/M metagenome (GOLD analysis project Ga0247843, IMG submission 192420) | Freshwater microbial communities from meromictic Lake La Cruz, Castile-La Mancha, Spain - LaCruzMarch2017_8m | ecosystem: Environmental > Aquatic > Freshwater > Lake | place: Spain... | reverse complement strand
TTAAAGACATAGCCCTCGCAACCCAAGGGCGTCGTGAGATTGAAATCGCAGAAAAAGATATGCCTGGTTTGATGATCCTTCGGGAAAGATATGGAAAAACGAAGCCTCTTAAGGGTGCTCGTATTGCCGGATGCCTGCACATGACCGTGCAAACCGCTGTTCTTATTGAAACGCTCCTCGAACTCGGCGCTGAAGTTCGTTGGTCGAGCTGCAACATTTTTTCCACTCAAGATACCGCCGCAGCTGCAATCGCAAAAGCTGGAATTCCCGTTTTTGCATGGAAAGGCGAAACGGAAGATGAATATTGGTGGTGCGTTGAGCAAAGCGTAAAATTCGCTGGCGGCAAAGGCCCCAACATGATTCTCGACGATGGCGGCGATCTCACTGGCTACATTCACAAAAAATATCCCGCGATGTTGGCAGACATCCGAGGAATCTCGGAAGAAACAACCACCGGAGTCCATCACCTCCACCAAATGCTTAAGCGTGGAGAGCTCAAGGTTCCCACCATTAACGTCAATGATGCTGTAACAAAGAGCAAATTTGATAACCTGTATGGATGCCGTGAGTCGCTTGTCGATGGAATTAAGCGTGCAACAGACGTTATGGTTGCTGGCAAGACAGTTGTTGTTGCTGGATTTGGAGATGTGGGTAAGGGCTCTGCACGATCGATGCGCGCAATGGGAGCGCGCGTGATAGTGACAGAAATCGACCCCATCAATGCTCTGCAAGCCGTGATGGAAGGCTACGAAGTTCGCACCCTCGAGGAGGTAATCTCCGAAGGTCACGTTTTCGTAACAGCAACAGGATGCTGCGACGTTATCAAGGCAGAGCACATGGCCAAAATGAAAGATCAGGCCATTGTTTGCAACATTGGTCACTTCGATGTCGAAATTGATGTTGCGGGATTAAAGTCCTACCCAGGAATTCAACACATCAACGTCAAACCACAGGTTGATAAATACAAGTTCTCCACGGGCAATGAGATTATTCTTTTGGCCGAAGGCCGCTTGGTAAACTTGGGCTGCGCGAATGGACATCCATCATTTGTTATGAGCACAAGCTTCACCAATCAGGTTCTCGCTCAAATTGAGCTCTGGACAAATTCAAAGAACTACCCTGTGGGTGTTCATATTTTGCCAAAGAAACTCGACGAAGAAGTAGCGCGACTTCATCTCGCGAAGCTTGGTGTCAGTCTCAGTACTCTCTCTTCGAAGCAATCTGAATACCTGGATATTCCAGTCGATGGACCCTACAAACCAGAGATGTATCGCTACTGAAAAAAGGGGAGCTTGAAGCTCCCCTTTTTTGTAAACTCAAGCGCACAGCATTGAGTCAAACAAAAGATTAGTTCACGCCGCCTGAAGAAGAATCGTCGTGATCGGGCCTACCAAGCTCCTCGGCTAACTGTTGCATCCGCTGCACTTCAACATTGAAAAACTTGTTACAATAATGGCAGCGGATCTCCGCGGGATTTCCTTCGCTGACCATGGCCATTAATTCCGCTCGGCCCAGTTTTTTAAGCATTGTTTCAATAGACTCAGGCGAACATGAACAGCCCCAGCTCGGGTTGATGCTGTTAATGGCGCGCACCTGATGAGGAATCAGTGCGCAGGAGAGCTTGTCAGGATCATGGGCTGCCTCACCGAAAATCTCTCTCAATTGGGGGAGCGTGCCGACGTGATTCCAAAGCTCATCTGAAACTTCAGAATTTAAATTCGGAAGCTCAAGATAAATCACTCCAGCAGCATAGAGTTGACCGTCCTTTGGACTATGCCAGCAGTCAATCCGCACCTGAGTATTCATCTGATAGCTGGTCCGGAGATGTTCATTCACTGCAGTCTCAAGGCTGCCAGAGTCGGTTCCAGAGATACCTTCAAAAAGATGATTAGTACCCGATTTAGAGCGAAGTGAACGAACCACCCAAGGAAGCTCTGCATTCTTACCGGCAAGCAACTGTTGCATAAGCTCGGAGTCGGGGTTTGCTTCTAAGTATCCACGGGTCACGGCATGCCTGGTCGTCTCAATACCCATTGTGCAGTCGGTGCCTGAGAGGAACCGCAGATTAATTCTCTCCTCATCTTCGAGGATTGAGGCCAGCAAAACTCCAGAGAGAATTCCGTGACCCAGAAGTTCCGCTTGGGCCCCAACGAGTCCATGGAGGGATTGGGCATGCCTCACTAGGGATGTAAGATGAATCATTCGAAACGCGTAACGAGTCTCGACATCGGTGCCGTAGAACAGGTAGTCTTGAAACATTTGTTTATCCTTTGTGGTTTGTTGCCAACTGCCACAAGGTCTCGCGTAACATAGGTCGTCAGAGGAGTGAAGCGTGAAAGTCTTAGTCACCGGCGGAGCGGGCTACATTGGAAGCACGGTATGTTCCGCGTTGCTCGACGCGGGACATACCCCAGTCATTCTCGACTCCCTTGTCACCGGACAGGAGAGCTTCACCAAAGGTCGCATTTTCTACAAGGGTGATATCGCCGACAGTGAGCTTGTTGGACGTCTGCTAAACGACCACACCGATATTAAACTTGTCGTCCACTGCGCAGCCTTGATTGTCGTTCCTGAATCAATGGAAAAGCCCTATGAGTACTATAAGGAAAACGTCTCTAAATCCGTTGAGTTTTTCAAAACACTCGTAAACCGAAACGTTCGAGGAGTGGTCTTCAGTTCGTCTGCCTCAATTTACGACGTTGTTGAAAATTTCAAAGTGACTGAGCTGGCTCCGCTGAATCCACAGAGTCCCTATGCACGCACCAAATTCATGATGGAAATGGTGCTCAAAGATTTTTCTTCTGCCTATGGCCTTCAAGGAATCGCGCTACGCTACTTCAACCCGATCGGTGCAGACCCCAAACTACGCAGCGGAATTCATGTGCGAGAACCATCACATGTTGTCGGTAAATTAGTCGATTGTGCGCGTGGGAAAATTCCTAAATTCGAAGTGACTGGAGTCAACTGGCCAACCCGCGATGGTAGTGGTTTGCGTGACTACATCCACGTGTGGGACCTCGCCAAAGCCCACGTCGCTGCCCTTGAGAAATTTACAGAAATTTTCAAGGCTCGCGATCGGAGCGATTTTTACGAGGTGATCAACCTAGGAACAGGACAGGGTGTCACGGTGAAGGAACTGGTCTCATCCTTTGAGCGAGTGTCCGGATCAATACTCAACAAAGGAGAAGCGGCCCCACGTCCCGGTGACAATGCAGGCTCCTATGCAAGTTGCGAAAGAGCTGGACACATGTTGGGTTGGCACGCTGAGAAGTCGATTGATGATGGGATCAGGGACGCGATCCGCTGGGGCGAACAACGCAAGAGCGTCCTTGGTTACGACTGAAAATAATACAATCCGCCTGAAATTTTCGGTCATCCTGATTTGAGCTTTTCCATCTTTAAATTTTTGCGCATGAAGCTTCCAGCTGCGGGGGAAACTAAAATGCTCAAATTTTGCCTTTTTTTCATTCTTTATTTTTTTATCGTATGCGGGTGCGCTGATCTGATTGAACAACCGCAAGACGACACCGATTCAAGCCAAAGAGAACTTGAATCAGACCTAAGAGATGAAAAAAGAGAGCCAGTTTTGAGGGAAGACGAGAGAAAAAATGGAACGAGTGCTCCCGACGATGAAACAGTCAGCACAAGCGATCCTTCGGCGAACGCCGATTGGAAGATTGGTGACTCAATTTTACTGAGTGAAGAAGGAAACAAAACCAACTTCAACGACTGGCTAAGCACTCCTTCTGGGTCTGACAAAATTTCGGAGTTTGGAATTTTCAATTCGGAAAGGAACGAGTTGAACTTAAAGAAAGATATTACTTTAAGTTTCAGCTCATTTGCTTCAGAGAAGCCTTTAATAATTCGAACGCATGGCCATAAGCTATTCTTGGCGGGTCACTCCTTTGCGAACCTCTTTGTGGAAACAAGTTCCAGTGCAGGCCCTTCTGGCGACGTAGTTATATTTGCGACAGGCAGCGACTTACCCAATCTACGGAGTGAAGGGCACGATGGACCAGACGGGAAAAACGCACCTTGCGAATTCCGTGATCATCCCTGTGTCGCGGTCGAAGACACAACAACACGCAGACCGCCTAAGCCCCCAACTTTTGCATGGGAAACTGAAGCCGTAGAGCACTACTATTCCTGGAATGACTCATTCTTGAATCAGCAGTGGAAAGATACTATCCGCTCGCAAGCACTCTTTATGGACAAGGACACAATTCGATCAGATCTTTGTGGCACAGATGAGTTCGTACAACTCAATTTTCCAGAGCCTCAAATTGAAGGTGTGGTTGCTCTGCAGCAGACGATCACAAATCCAGTTAAAAAAGCTGATGAGCCCCTCTCACTAGTTCACGACGCGGTGCTTTTAACAGGCACCCCAGGTGAAGCAGGACAAAACGCCGGATCTATTTGGATCTATCAACTCGGAAACAGCAACAGGGAGACTGAAAGAGTTTTGATGGGCGGACGTGGAGGCAGGGGAGGGCGTCATCTCAAGTATCCAGCCACCATGCCAAGTACCGAGGAGGTTATCGAAAGCAAGGTGATAGCCGAGCAACTCGAACTCAGTGCTTTAAATGCTCGGATGATTGTGAGCGGATTCTGTGGAGGCGAGATAGGTCGCAGACCAAAAAACGTTTACAGAGAATATGTGGGTACATTTTCCCAAAAGACAATTGCAATAACAACAAATCTCGAATTGAGAAGGCGATCAATTCAATTGATGGCACAGAGCGCAGGACGCGATATCGACACCTCTCTACCTTCGATGAATAGATCTGGAGCCGATGGCAAAAATGGAATCTACCGTCACCTGCTCATTTTCGACTGGAAGAAATGGCGCAGTTCAGTTCCTCTCGGCCTTTCCATACCTCAGGAAAGTCGGGATCAATCTGTCAGGGCAGAGTCATCAGGCAAGCTGTCTGATGAGGTGTTTGGACTCAAGACATTTCCATTGTAGTACTGAGAGATTTCAAATGCGATGCTAGGCTCACCATTCGAGCTGACGGGTCCGTATTTACCCGCACCATCAGCTGAAAATTGCGAACTTTGCAACACACTAGCAATTTTCGCTGGATTATTTCCACCTGCCTTATACTGAGCAGTGCGAGCAAGAAGTAAGCTATCAAATGCCTGTCTTTCGATATCAAGAACACTCTCGCCCGCTGCCAATTCGCGTCTCAAAAATTCGAAAAATGCACCTGGGCTTTGCACGGGCACTCTTGCGCCGTTCAGAAATTGGTCAGCGATTGACTGCCGACCTCCCGCATCCTGCCAAGTCCTATCGCCGAGATATCGAACGGTTCTTGCTTCATAAAATGCAAATGTATTTGCAATTAAACGAACCCTGTCGAGAGAGTCGGGTACGAAGAGCGCGGCAAATGGAACATGAGCAGGTGCTTTCAACGCAGATGGATCGAATTTTCTCTTTTCCAGTGAAGCTTTCTTGCGAGCATCAGTCATTAGTTTTGCGAATTCCGCGCCACGGTATTTACCCTCCTGAGGACCCAAGAGAGACTTCACTGGGTCTTGGAAAAGCTCAGTGGTCTCGTCAAAAAACTCAACACGCTGAATTTGAATTCCTTCCTCTTTGCAAACTAACTCGAAGGCCTTTGCCATTTCCACACCATAGCCATCCGAGGGCGACATGATGGCAGCGGTTTTGCGATTTTGCTGCTTCAAATATGCCACCTGCGCGCGTGCCTGTGATTGCGCAAGTGTTCCCATCCGAGTGACAAATGAGGCATCGTATTCTTGAGCGGGAGTCACTGGTCCGAGAGTAAACAATGGCACGCCGTAGAAGGATGCGACCGAAGCTGCACCGACAACCTGACCGCCATGAAATGGACCAACAATTGCGTGGACCTTGTCACGAAGGATCATATCTGTTGCGGCCTCTTCTGCGGCGCCCGCATCATTTGCAACAGCTTTGACAAACATCCGATAGTCGACATCTTTTGCTGCCCGAGAGTTCAGGAATGCCGATAGCCCTTTCATGGCCCTCAACTGCAAACGCGCAAATACGCCACTTCCCAATGGAAGAAGCAAGCCAATTCGCATTTGTCTCGGATCGTCTTTCAGCAGCGAATCTGCGCGCTCCTTCATGAGCTCTAAAGGAAGTTCGGGGTTGATTTTGAGCAACGCTGGCCCACTGACTTCGCGCAAATCAACGAGTGCACTTTGGAGCTGTCCAGATCTAAAATGACGAAATGCAGAGAGAACATCTTGCTGACCTTCAGGAAGGGATGCCGCCGGCTGAACTGAGGAGTTCACTGTCGGAGCCTGCTCACCGACAGTTGCCTGGCTGGGTAAAGGAGTTGGTATGACTTGTGGCGGCGCAGAATTTACTGGGGAAGGAGTCTGCTGCACAACCGCAGATCTTTCATTTGTAGGCTTGCTGGAATCGCCAAGTCTTTGCCTCACTTCATTTTTTGTCAGCGTCCAATCGCCGAGAATTTTTAGATCAACTTTATCAATCCCAGCGATCTGCATAATTCGCAAAAGACGTTCTAGCTGATTTATTTCAAAGGGAGCATCTTTCAGCTGTCGACCAATTTCAGCTCCGAGCGCATGCACTCTTGCTTTGTAGAGAGCTGGAAACGCAGGATCTGGGTATTTTTTGATGAGGTCACGCGCGTCAGAATAAGATTTATCCATGACGTAAATTTGAATCAGTGCATAAAAACAAAGAGCCGAGACAGAGGGGGGAAGTGAATTGGAGGAGAGCGACAACTCCAGTTGACTGCGAGCTTGTTTCTGATCGTCACGAATGCTGTAGATGATACCCAATCGGCAACGCGCCAAAGAAAGGTCAGCCGGCGCAGCATAAGGATCCAATTGAACTTCTTTAAACTTTTCAAACGCAGCGTCGAAGTTGCGAAGTTGAAATTGATGCTCACCCTGATTCACTACCTCAGCTGCGGCAAGCGCTGCAGAAGAGCAAAACATTTTAAGCAAAAGCAAGACGATAACGCGAACCCTAAGAACCGAGATGGCCCGTGGACTCAAATTAGTCAGGACTCGCGACACGCACCATTGCTGTGCGTAAAATGCGCTCACCAATGCGATATCCGGATACAAATTCATCGACGACCACTTCCTGCTGAAGAGTCGCGTCCACAGTCTTTGCAATGGCGTTATGGAAGTTCGGATTGAAAGGCTCTCCCTTGCCAGGCAGCTTCTCAACACCGTGCTTCTTCAAAGTGTCGGCCATGACTTTTGTGACCAGCTGAACACCTTCGACAATGGATGCAACTTGTTTGCCCTCTTCAGTGTCTACGTTCAGGGTCAACTGCTCAATGACCGTCATTGCCTTGTCGAAAGAATCGATGACGGGGAGGAGATCTCTGGCAAATTCCGAGATGCAGTAGCTTTTAAGGTCGCCCTTTTCCTTTTCCCAACGTTTTCGGGAGTTCTCAAAATCTGCGGCAATACGATACATTTTATCGTTTGCCTCTGCATATTTTGATGTAATCTCTGCCACTTGAGCCTGAAGGCTCGTAACCAGCTCCGACGAGGCTACTGAATCGCTCGACATCTCAGCATTCCCGTGTGCCGATTCGCCGGAGTGCCCTTCCTGTGTGGACGGATTTGTTGAAGTGGTATCGGATTCACCTCCTGAGTTTGACTCAGATGACATCGGAAAACGGAAGAATCGAGTGGTGAATTCCATAGCTTTGCCTCCTGCGAATCCCTAAACTACAAAGTCCGCACAGTGTAAGCAGGAAGCGCCTTCGGTCAACCGTTTGTTGATGGAAAAATTGTTCGTGCTGCTTGCCAAGGGCTGGTGCGGCGATAAACAATATAGCCCTTGGTATACCAAAGAAACCGCGAAGGAATGACTCGCATGCTCGATCCAAAGTATGTTCGCGACAATCTCTCCGTTATTAATCATGCTGCTCAATTGAAACGAATCCCTTTTGATTCCGACAAATTTGCCGCCATTTTCGATGCCCGCCTTTTGGCTCTCGAAGAAACTGAGAATCTGCGCCGTCAGAGAAATGAAGGCTCCGATGCCGTCAAGAAGGCGAAAGCACCAGCAGAGCGCGAGACGCTCTTAAATGCAATGAGAGAGGTTGGGCAAAAACTCACTCAAGCAGAAGGGCGCCTCCGTGAAATTGAGTCTGAATTTGACAGCATACAAGCCACAGTGCCAAACCCGCCAAGCGAGGATACACCCGTGGGTGCCACTGACGCTGACAACGTCGAATGGCGCAAAGAGGGCAACCCGCCCAATTTCGATTTTAAACCCCTCGACCACATTGAGCTTGGACAGAAATTGGGACTCATCGATTTCAATCGAGGCTCAAATATCGCCGGTTCACGAAGCTATTTTTTAGTGGGCGCAGGAGCTGAACTGGAGCGCGCCGTTCACAATTTGGCCGTTGATTTGCTCACCCAGCGTGGATTCACGCTCATGAGCGTTCCAGTGTTGGTCAGATCTTCAGCCATGCAAGGCACAGGATATCTTCCTGGCGGAGCCGACCAAGCTTATTTCGTTGAAAAAGACGACATGTGGCTCGTTGGTACGGCCGAAGTCAGCTTGGCAAGTTACCATGCTGGTGAAATTCTAGACTCGACTCAACTTCCGGTAAAAATCTGCGCACACTCGAGCTGTTTTCGACGTGAAGCAGGAGCGCACGGAAAAGACACCAAAGGGCTTTACCGCGTACATCAGTTTCAAAAGATTGAGCAGGTTGTTTTGTGTAAACCGGACAAAGAAGAGTCGGATCGTCTGCATATCGAGCTGCTCACCAATGCCGAAGACCTTCTGAAACTTCTTGAGCTTCCCTATCGCGTTGTCAAAGTATGCACAGGTGATCTTGGGCAAGGGCAGGTTAAAAAACATGACATCGAAACCTGGATGCCAGGCCGCAGTGCATACGGCGAAACTCATAGCTGCTCAAGCTTCAATGATTACCAAGCGCGCAGGCTGAAGATTAGAACCAAGGATACCAGCGGTAAAAATCAATTTGTTTACACCCTAAACAACACCGAAGTTGCAACTCCAAGAGTTCTCATTCCTCTTTTGGAAAATCACCAAACTGCCGACGGACGTATTCGCATCCCACAGGCGTTGCGCAAATACATGAACGGTAGAGAATTTATTGGATAAGCAGGATATTGAGGAGCGTTGTCACTATGGCCGATTCAGTTTTAGTCCCTTGCACTTCATGCGGCGCGTTGAACAAGGTTCCTGTGAATGCAGAACAAGGAAAAGCAAAGTGTGGAAAATGTTCTCACTCACTCAACCACAACGACTCCGTGCATGAAGTCAATGGAACAGTTCTTGCCAAAGCAATCCTTAATTCACCCATTCCAGTGATTGTTGATTTCTGGGCTCCATGGTGCGGCCCATGCTTGGGCTTTGCACCTACATTTAAGCAATTTGCGGCTGCATATAAAGGACAAGCTCTGTTCCTGAAATGTGACACTGAGTCGAATCAGGATGCAGGAAGTCGATTTGGAATCCGCAGTATTCCAACGCTCATTGTTTTTGAAAATGAGAAAGAGAAGGCCCGCCAGAGTGGTGCACTTCCTTACCCCCATCTTGAAAAATGGGTTGGTGGGCATATTAAAATAGGTTGATGTGCCCACAAAAATCCCCACCGCAGTGGGGATTTTTTAGTCTTTAAACTTATACGTCAAACGAAGTTCTCGAGCCGCTTTAGTTTCATCGACACGTTCACGGAACACACGCGTAGGAGCTTGTTCGACTCCTGGCGTTTCGATGATTTCTTTAAGTGCGCTCACAAAACGGTCCATCTCTGATCGGCTTTCCGTTTCAGTTGGCTCAATCATAATGGCGTTCTTAACACACAAAGGAAAATGCACCGTCATCGGATGCATGCCGTAATCGATAAGACGTTTGGCAATTTTGGTTGTATCGAGATTTAAATCGCGTTGATTGCGATCATTGAAGACAACCTCGTGGAGCGTAGGAGCATTGATTGGCATATACAAAACGTCCTTCAATTGAGAACGCATGTAATTGGCGTTGAGAATTGCATTCTCGGAGACCGCCCGCAAACCTTCTCCACCAAGTGCGCGAATATAACACCAGGCGCGAATAAACATTCCATAGTTACCGAAAAATGCCTTCACACGACCAATAGATTGTGGCGCATCTTCAACCAACACAAATTTTTCACCGTGCTTTTCAAGACGAGGGACGGGAAGAAATGGAAGCAAGCGTTCGGAAACTGAAATAGGACCAGAGCCTGGTCCTCCACCGCCGTGAGGCGTAGAAAATGTTTTGTGAAGATTGAACTGAATTACATCAGCACCAAAATCACCCGGACGGCTCAATCCGAGAACCGCATTCAAGTTAGCACCATCAATATAAAGAAGGGCATCTTTTTCATGCAGCATGTTAGCAATTGTCTGAATGTTCTTTTCAAAAATACCGAGCGTGTTTGGGTTAGTGGTCATGAGCGCGGCAACGTCATCATTCAACACAGCTGCAAGCGCATCGGGATGAATTACCCCATCTTCACCAGTCGCAATTTGAACAATTTGGAAACCTGCCAATGCAGCAGACGCAGGGTTCGTACCATGCGCAGTGTCAGACGTAAGAATTGTTTTTCTCTGGCGACCCTTAGCTTTGTGGTAGGCAGAAACCAACATCAAACCGGTGAGCTCACCATGAGCACCTGCAGCTGGCTGAAGAGAGATACCAGGCATTCCCGTGACTCCCTTGAGATCTTCTGTAAGCTCCCACATCACGCGCAAATGCCCTTGTGACCACTCGATTGGATCGTATGGATGCGCATCACTCAGCTCCCCACTCCGAGCAATCTCTTCGTTAAAACGAGGATTGTACTTCATGGTGCATGAACCAAGTGGATAGATTCCCAAGTCAATCGCGTAATTCCACGTCGACATACGGGTAAAGTGGCGAATGATTTCCGGCTCACTCAGTTCAGGAAGTCGAGCCTTTCGAAGACGCACTTTTTTGAAAACTGACTTTGGCTCGATGCGAGGAACATCAAGCGTTGGAAGGTCGGCTCCGACCGCTCCAGGTCTTGATGTTTCAAAGCTCGGTGGCTCCTCGAGAACGATCGCATGACCTGTACTTTTCTTTAAAAATTCCATTGTGGATCTCCTTAAGCCAGATCACGCAACAGCTGCGCAAGATGATCAATGTCATCGCGAGATTTTTTCTCGGTGACACAGACGAGCAGGCCTGTTGTATCGGTGGAATCAAATCGACTCAAAGCAACACCGGGAGCAATACCTAGCGCTGCAGCCTTCTGCGCGAACTCTCCAGCAGAGCCGTTAAGCTCAATAACAAATTCATTGAAAGTGTTTTGGGTAGGGTAACGCAATTTTGCTTTGCCTGTTTTGACAAGAATATCTTTTGCATACTCTGCCTTCGAAAGGTTCTGCACTGCCAATTCGTGAAATCCTTCTTTGCCCATCATCGTCAACCAGATTGTTGCCCAGAGCGCGATTAGGTTTTGGTTGGTACAAATATTGGAAGTCGCCTTATCGCGACGAATGTGCTGCTCACGTGTTGAGAGTGTCAATGTGTACGAACGACGTCCCTGGGCATCAACAGTTTCGCCACAAAGACGGCCCGGCATTTGCCGAACATGCTCCAATTTCGAAGTAAACAAACCAACAAAAGGTCCACCAAAACTTTGAGGAACTCCGAAGCTTTGACCCTCACCCGTCGCGATGTCCGCACCACAATCTCCGGGGGAAGGAAGAACAGCCAAACTGAGAGTTTCGGGTGTGCTGACAATGAACAGTGCGTCTTTTGCTTTGGTGACAGCAGACAATGATTCAAGGTCTTCGATACAGCCGTAAAAATTTGGGCTCTGAATGATAACAGCCATCACATCATCACTGAGCAAACTTTTAAGGGAATTCAGCGAAGTTGCGCCTGCCTCAAGCGGAATGAAACTGAGTGCAACACCCAAATAGGCAAGGTAGGTTGTGAGCACCTGAATATACTCGGGGTGCACAGACGAAGAAACCAATAATCGATTCTTGCCCTTGTTGATTCGCATTGCCATGAGAGCAGCCTCGGCAAGCGAAGTAGAACCATCGTAGTGGGACGCATTTGAAACTTCCATTCCAAAGAGTTCCGCTACCATCGTTTGAAACTCAAACAGCGCCTGAAGCGTACCTTGCGACATTTCCGGCTGGTAGGGTGTGTACGAAGTAAGAAACTCACCACGCAGTGTCAGCTGATTTACGGCTGACGGACACATGTGGTCGTAAATACCAGCGCCAATAAAACTAAGAGCATTTTGGGCGTAGCGGCCGTCCTTCATAAGAGTTCGAACACGACGTCGAATTTCTAATTCAGATTGCGCAGGGCCACTTGGCAAAACTCCATTGAAACGCACATTGGAAGGAATTCCCTGAAGAAGATCTTCCATGGAATTCACTCCACATGCCTTCAGAAGCTCTATGCGATCGGTTGGTGTGGTTGGCAGAAAACGATGTTGAACGGTCATGATCGCGCTCTCGTTTGATATTGATAAAAATCAGAAGGGGCGTCACTGACACCCCTTCTGAACATTCAGTGATTCGCCGATTCAGCGATATACTTGGTGTACTCGTCAGCACTCATTAGATTTGCAGGAGTTCCCTCAAGCGACACTTTCACAAGCCAATTCTTGCCGTGAGGATCATTTGCGATGTCTTCAGGGGCCTGCGTGAGAGCGGTGTTCACTTCAGCAATGGTTCCAGCAGCAGGCATATAAAGATCGGACACAGTTTTTGTTGACTCAATTGTTCCAAACGACTCGCCTGCCTTAAACTTGCTTCCAGCTTTCGGAAGGTCGAGGTGAACAACGTCACCAAGCTGCTCAATAGCGAAAGCAGTGATCCCAACCATGCCAGTGCTGCCTTCGATGCGAATCCACTCATGCTCTTTGGTGTATTGAATGTCTTTTGGATAATTGCTCATGAGAGAGACTCCTTATATTAAAGTTGCGCTGTTCCGTTTGTGTAAAAAGGTTTCTTGCAAACCTTGGCCATCTTTCGCTCGCCCCGAACTTCGACGAAAATTTCAGTTCCCAAAGCGGAAAACTCCGGAGGCAAGTAAGCCATACCGACGTTGACGCTCAACGATGGTGCGACAGTTCCGCTCGTCACCCAACCCAATTCATGGCCGCCTTCTGCAGCTGAAAAGATCTTGTAACCATGGCGAGCAATGGCTTTGTCGACCATCTGAATTCCGACGATTTGTCGCGTTAGACCAAGCTCCTTCTGGGCTGCAAGTGCCTTAGAACCAATGAATTCGCCTTTGGCAAATTTTGTCACCCAACCAAGCCCACACTCGAGAGCATTGATTCCCTCATCCATATCATTTCCGTAAAGGAGATATCCCATTTCGAGGCGCAACGTGTCACGCGCGCCCAATCCGCAGGGCTTGCCACCAAATTTTTGCGCAGCTTCAACCAACGCTGACCAAATACGAGGCGAAGCTTCAGCCGGAACGTAGAGCTCATATCCAAGCTCACCGGTGTATCCGGTTCTTGCGATGATGGAAGGTTGTCCTAAAACTTTACCTTCGGAAAACCAATAGTACTTGATGCTTGAAATATTAATATCAACTATTTGCTGCACCAACTCTCGCGCTTTTGGGCCTTGGACTGCAATCTGTGCGTAGGCATCGGACTCATTTTCGAGAATGACACCGGAAGCAGGAAGATGCGCTCGCAACCACTGCTCATCCTTTTCCGCGTTAGATGCGTTGACGCACACCATAAAACTGTCGATGCCTCTGCGGTAAACGATAATGTCGTCTATGACACAGCCATCTTCCTTGCAAAGAGCGGAATACTGCGCTTGGCCAATGGTAATTTTGGTGATGTCATTGGTTGTCATGCGCTGAAGAAAATCGTTGGCACCGCGACCTGATACCATCAACTCGCCCATGTGACTGACGTCGAAGAGACCAACAGTTGTGCGAACAACTTTGTGCTCATCAATGACGCCTGAATATTGAACGGGCATGTCCCATCCACCAAAGTCAACCATGCGTGCGCCGAGACGGCGGTGCTCGGCATTGAGGGGAGTGCGCTTAAGGTGAGGCTGTGACATCAGGTTCGTTCCCTTTATTTTCCAACCAACTTATTAAGATTAGCCTTGTAGAAATCGCATGCTTTCTCAACAACCTTCTCTGCATCAGCGCGCTGAAGCCATGCACCTACCTCAACAACCTTCTTCTCAAGTGCTTTGTACGAACGGAAAAATTGTTCGATTTCTTTGAGCGAGTGAGGATTCACTTCTGATAATTCGGTGATGTGTTTGAACTGCGGATCGTCAGCATGCACGGCGATAACTTTGTCATCTTCTTCTCCGCCGTCGATGACTTTAAGGCAGCCCACAACACGCGCATTCATGATACAGAGAGGAACCGCTGGATCTTGGCCCAAGACAAGAACGTCGAGCGCATCACCATCGTCGCAATAGGTTTGGGGAATGAAGCCATAATTCGTTGGATAAACAACTGAACTCGACATAACGCGATCCATGAAGAGCATTCCGGAATCTTTGTCGATCTCGTATTTGCTCTTTGAACCGCGAGGAATTTCTATAATCGCGTGAACGATGGACGGAGCTTTTTTGCCAACAGCAACGGAATGCCAAGGATGCCAGGGATTGACGCTCATGATAAAGACCTCTTGCAGCGCTGAAGTTTTCAAAGACGGCTGGTTTTAACCCCGAGCCGCCCATTCAGCAAGAGTTCGTCTGTGTTCATGGTCAGATTTGATGTGATTCGATGACACCTTCGTGGACGAGGCTGTCCACCGAACTAGGATCGGTGTCCTCACTCGCCTCAATGGCATCTCCCTCTTTCGCCGGTGCAAGAAGCTTAAGCAAATCTTCGCGGGTGAGGCTCTTGAAAACTTCTGCATCTTCTTCAATAAATCTCTCGAATATTAGCTTCTTACGATTGATTATGTCATCAATCCTTTCTTCAAGAGTGCCTTTGGTCACGAGTTTGTAAACCTGAACGTTTCGTTGCTGACCGATACGATGGATTCGGTCAGTGGCCTGATTTTCCTTGGCAGCATTCCACCAGCGGTCAAAGTGAATAACTACGCTCGCAGCAGTAAGGTCGATTCCCGTGCCGCCCGCAAGCAATGATCCGAGAAAGACTTTGATCTCATTGTCTTCCTGAAACTGCCTCACGAGTTGACCACGGTTTGTGGTTTGCCCAGTCAGGACAACGTGCTTAACACTTCGCTGCTTGAGCCGCTCACTCAACCGATTGATCATTTTGGCGTATTGAGAAAAAACAACAACCTTTTGGTCGCTCGCCAACGCCTCGCTCAAAATTTCGTCAAAAAGAGCGAGCTTACCACTACCGACTGCCTCGTAGCGGGCATCGAGAATGGCAGGGTCGTTGCAGATTTGCTTTAGGAAAGAGATGACTGAAAAAATGTGAACGTAAGGGATTGGGCCTTGCTCGCTTTCAAGTGCTTCAACGAGCTCGCGTCCCCGCAGTGCGAGTGCCTCGTTATACAGCTCAACCTGCCTCTTGTTCAAATTGCAGTGACGAATGTCTTCAACCTTATCGGGCAGATCAGTGAGAACATCACGCTTGTTTCTTCGCAGCTTGAAGGGATGAATAAGCCGCTGCAACTCGAGATCGGCGAGAGCACTTGAGCGCTTTTCCGACATATATTTCTTTCGGAATTCGGAATCTGTCCCAAGGTAGTTTGGGGCAATATAGTCAAACAAATTTTTGAGCTCTAGAAGGTCGTTTTCCAATGGAGTACCGGTCAAACACAATCGCATTCGACTGCCCAGGCGAACGGCCGCGCGGTAGGTGCGCGTCGATTGATTCTTCACCAGATGTGCTTCGTCTAAAATCACAAGCTCAGTCGGACAACGCATCAGAAATTCATAATCGCGCATCAAAATGCCATAGCTCGTCACAAGAACGGTGTGCTGATTAGGACGCTTGAGTGCCTCCTGCTTGCGTTCGGCTCCATGGTAGCAAATGACTCTAACATCAGGGACGAACTGTTTAAGTTTATCGAGCCAGTGATCGATCACACTCGTCGGACACACAACTAAGCTTATTTTACGAGGTTCTCTCTGCGACACCGCAGCTAACAAAGCCATGGTTTGGTGGGTTTTTCCCAAGCCCATTTCGTCGGCAAGAAGCCCACCCAATCCATTCGAGTACAACCACCAAAGCCACTTAAATCCATCTAATTGGTAGGGGCGCAGTGTTAAATGCGTTGAGCTCAAGTTTGGTAGTTCGATTTCTTTCATACCAAGAAGCCCAGATCTGAGGCGGGCAATGACGTCACCCGCTCCAACAATCTCACTCTCAGCGGCGAATTGCTCGCGAAATTTTATAAGCTCAAGAGTACTCAACTTTACTCGGCCATCAGACTGAACTCGCTGCGCAAGCCAATCGAGTTCCTCGGGCAGCTTTAGCCATCCTTGCTTCGTATTGAGAAATTTTCGTCCCTCGGCGCGTGCCTTTAATATTGAGACAAGCAGATTTGAGTGAGCTAATATTGCGGCTTGAGATGGATCTGATGAAGCATCCGAGGTCAGATTGAAGGATCCATCCGTGGTCTTTTTTGAAACATCGGTCGCGTCTGAAAGAAGACCACGAAAAGTTGGTTCAACGAAAAATGCACCATCATTCGTTGTTTTGAGCTTCAGCTCTGGAATTGTGAACTTTGAGAAGACTTTAACTTTTGCAAGATCAGGAGCGATCTTGACTTGAGCAGTTTCTCGCAGTCGGTCGAAGTTGGTTTCAATCAAAAGAGCGGCAGTATCACTGTCGAGGAGCGCCACCCTGGGATACTCATCCCAGCGAACGACCTGAACCTGCGACATGTTATCTTGATAGCCGATAATTCCGGATTTCGGAACATAAACTCCCAATCGTCCGACACTGCGAATGGGCGCCGATTCAAGCTCGATCGTCTTTCTCACCCGACCTATTGAGTCGCGCACAACAACCGTGCGTAAGATCTGAATTCCGGAGGTTCCCTGCTTACGACATTCAAACACACGCTCTGCAATGAGAGTAGTGTTGATAACTGAAGCAGTCTTTTTCGGAATTTGAATTTTCACTTCAGAGGAACTTAGAATCCTGATGGCGTCATCAATGCCCAGATTGTAGGTCAAAGCTTTTTTCGAACCATAATCGACGGACAGCTGCAAAGTGCAATCTTCCTCGTTCCAGGACGAATCCACAATACGGGCTTTACCTTCAGTGAGTATGATACCTAAGCCGCGAGAAGCATCAGTTGCAGCCTTTGCTCCGCCACTAGTTTGTGCCAGCGAATCGGAACCACTTTCGCCCAAAAGAACATTTTCAAATGTCGACTCTTTCTTGAAAAGATATTTGTCGGCACCACTTCCTGCCAATCCAAACTTCTCGAGAGTTTCTGGATGCTCCTGGTCAAGAACAAGACAAAGCGCAGCAATGTGGGAGCATTTTTCTCCCTTTCGCCTGTTTGCTTGGCATGTGCATTCCATCCATTGAACGCCCTTACCTTGGGCGTGGAGTTTCAAGCGAACGTCGTAATTTTCACCAATCCCCGCTCGAACCCGTGCGCTCACCAACTCTCCGTAGAGCGACAGCTTAGTCACACTCCCCGAGCGGAAAAGCGACACGCCACCTTGCCAGGCAGGCCCGCTGAACTGAGAAAAAACGATATCAATAAACGAGAGACCGGCCATGCTTTCTCCAGATGACGTTGCTGAAGCCGTCCAAATTTATTGCATGATTTTTTGCAATTTTGAGCGATCTTGCCGCTCTATTTTTAGGTACTGTGCCAAACTAATTTGCGCCAAAGAACTAGCTCGGACAACCCAATTTTTTGGACTTGCCACGACAGTACCAATAGCCACATTTTGCGGAGATTCCAAAGGAGCAACTCCGCTGAACCATGTATATAGCGTTCCTCGCTCTTCTGCGTCAGACAGAGTACCGGTTTTGCCGCCAATCTCATAGCGATCGCCAGCAGTTCCCTTGCGTCGGAAATATCTTCGACTGGTTCCTGAGAGAACTGTTTCTTGCATCAGACGTTGCATTTTATCGGCTGTTCTTTTTGTAAATATCCTTGAAATTTCCAACGGACTTCCTGTGTAAACCTGCTTTCCTGATGAGTCGAAGGCAGCCTCAACAAGATAAGGGGCCATGAGAACTCCAGCATTCCCCGAGGCAGCCGAGAGCATGGCCGCATGAACGGGAGATATCTTGCTAGAACCGAAGCCCGCGCCCGCTTCACCCACCTCAAGCGCTGTCGCCATTTCAAGCGCAGGCATCAGAGCTGCGCTTGTTTCGATGCGAAGATCGCTTGGAATAGGACGATTGAAAAGGTACTTCTCGGCATATTGCCTGAGAGACGCTAAGCCGGTTTCGTAAAGAGCAAGACGCGCAAAAACGGTGTTGCAACTAATTCCAAACGCATGAGAGAAAGTCATACGCTGCCGATCGGACTGCGGATCACGAAGCCAGTTGCGATTACGGAGTGAACCACAACCTCCTTGAAATGGAATTTCCTGATCAGGGTCGAGGTTGTTTTTTTCAATACTCGCTGTCGCCGTGACAATTTTCATCAAGCTCGCTGCCGGCGCGCGTGCTGCAGTCAGAATTGAATCCTCGTTGACCAATGGACTTCGCGCATCAGCTTTGGTTTCTACCATCGCTAGAATCCGCCCGGTTCTTGATTCCAAGATGACGATCGCGCCTGCAATGTTTCGCTGAGCCGAAAGAGTTTTTTCCAGCCCTGCCTGTAGTTCAGGCTGGATCGTAAGCTTAAGGTTAAAACCCTTATAGGTTACGAAAGTCGACTTGTCTCTGTAAGAGAGTCGCTTGTCGACATCCTTCCAAATAACCTGACCAAACGGCGTTTTAAAAGCGTGACGCTCGTTTGTAAGTTCTTCGCGAGGATCTTTATAGCCCTGTTTCTGAAAGCTACCGCCAATTTTCTGTGAAGCATTTTGCGAATTCGGATCAACCGCACCCTCATCCACACCGTTTTTGAGATCGGTTTCGGCAGATGCGCTGTTTGATGGGACAACCAGTTTTGGATCATTTTCAAATGCCTGAACCATGATACCTGCGCCAATACAAGCAAATCCTGTGCACAGGCGAATAAACATCTGCTGGCGAGTTGTATTTTTGCGATGCACTTCGTGACTCATGTGCGACACTCTCATCCAAATTCTACCAATCGGCGAATTCAAATGTCCTTTCGCGTTACAGTGTAGGCGCTAAAATTTCGATACGCCATGTCACCACTCTGCCGCCAACTTGGAACGTAGCGCTCGCGCAGTGACTCAATTTCGAAGCCTGGTAGGTTAGACCCAAGGTGCGCCATATCCAAACCGAAATCTTTTTGGCTTAACTCCAATGAGAGATTGACGTGCGAGTAATTTGGGTTTCGCTGTATCACTTCACGCACCAGAGCAAACCGACATTGCGCAATAGCAGCAGAGTCATTGACCACTTGATTCTGGCATATTTTGAATCGAATTTCATTTTTTCCAAGACGTTCCCACTCACTCAAGGTTCTTGGGACTAAAGGGTCGAATGAATCTTCGAAATTTAAAATATTTTCTATGTTATTAAGCTCCCAGATTTCAGCCCACGAAAACAACCCCCCATTGGGAATGAGCACCAACCAAGCGACCGGCAGGAGGCGACATGGGGTTGACGTTAAAACCTGGCGACTGGCCTGCAATGGCTGAAGCGCACGCCACAGAACCGCACGTTCAGCGGGCGAGGGGTGCCTCGACTCGTTTTGACAGCCACAGCGGTCGGAGACTCTTCTTAAGCTGCCGTATAGTTTCTCGATTTGACGCAGCCGAAGAAGAGGAACAGCCGCCAAACTCAGCGAACGACCGAGCCAATTAGATTCCGCGCTGCCGCCGCCAGACCAAGGTGTCACGAGTTTGTCTTCAGACACTTCTTTCCCCTCCACTCCCTACCAAGGGCGGTAGAATTTCATTGATGACCTCTTCCCCGAACGGATTTCATTTTGCAGGAGTCGAGCTTGTTTTCAAAGAAAAAATCATCTGAGAACACAAACAGTCGACAGTTGGAGCCGGCCACGACAAGATCGCGGTCACGTGGTATCTCCATGCTAGCTGACGGCTGCAGCTTCCAAGGCAAGATGTTTCTCCAAGGAGAATCTCGCGTGGGCGGACATGTTGAAGGCTCTGTTATTTGTGATGGAATTCTGACGGTTGAAGAGTCAGCGGTCATTACCGGCGACCTCAATGGTGTCGTCGTTCTTTTCAATGGTCGAATCGATGGCAATCTGCGCGCATCAGATCTGCTGAGGCTGAGTCCGACCGCTCGTGTTTACGGCGACCTTGCAGCAAAACGACTTATTGTTGAAGACGGCGCTCGTATCGAAGGACGAGTGTCCTATCTAACTTCAACAGAATCAGATGTAGAACATGACGTGGATCCTGTCGGCTCATCTGAGGATGAGCCGCTTCAGGTGGCTGTTTGATGGAGATGTGAGGAAAAAATGTCATCATCAGGAGACAAAAAAAGGACAATCAAAGAAATCTATCGAAACTCCAGTGAGCGTATCTCGCTGGCCTTAAAATTATTTGGTCAGCCGAAACAAGACGAACCCCTCGTTTTTCAGAGTGACCGGGACTTCGATACTATTTCCGGTTTGCTAAACAACGCAGTCCAAGCCCAAACTCAAGAAGATGCAAACGATTATAGGGTGGCAATTCTAGATGTGGGCCAATGGCTCGTTTCTGTTTATACGAGTGAATATCTCACAGGGCACAAGAATCACCAGCCAAATGTTCTTTACGTTGTGAAACGAGGATTGGAAGTTCTTCACCTCATGCTGCATCGCGATCTGCGCCGCCGGCAACTCTCTCCAACTGAGAGTCAGGTTTTCCATGAATTTAGAAAGTTGATTTCCGCTCTTCCAAAACCGATTTCAAATAATTCAACGTTTGGGGATGGAGCTCTGGGACGCAAATCGTCTTGAACTTTCGTCAAGCTACCAATAGTCGGCGCTGACCGTCACATCACCCCTGATGCGACATAAACATGCAAGCCTTTGAGTTGAATCGAGACCCTGTCGTTCAATAGTTTGATTCTCGAGTTCGGTTCTCGGACTCACAACCCCCTCCGAATCAGGATGGATTTGCACTGCACACTTACCGCAGACACCCACACCAGAACAGGACGAACCGACTGGAACTCCAAAGCGCCTCAGGGCAACCCAGAGATTGGTTCCTTTTCTGAGCGAGAACGTCCTCAGTAATTCGCCGCCTTTGCGCCGCAGCTCTAAATTTATTTTTTCAGTTTTCATTCCGACAGAACCAAAAATAGGAATCAATTTGAATTTCCTCTCAACGGGCAATGGAGCGAAATTCTGGCTTTCGTTTTGCCACAAAAGCCGATAAACCCTCGCGCACTTCATCACCAGCAAAGCAAGCAGAAAACAGTTGAGCCTCAAATTCGAATCCAAGTTGACCATGAGAAGCTTCAGCTGCTCGCGCGGCACGTTTTGCGGCCCGAACCGCACGGGGTCCTTGAGCTGCAATGGTTTGCGACAGTAACTCAACGCCCGACGATAGTTGCTCGTGTTCAAGCACTCGATTGAGAAGTCCGAGTTGATAGGCCACTTCAGCCGAATAGCGTTCTGCAGATGTCATCCATTCAAGGGCCCTGGCGAATCCAAGCCGCTTGACCAAGCGCTGCGTGCCACCGAAACCGGGAATCAAACCAAGACCCACTTCGGGTAACCCAAATTTGGCTTTCTGTGATGCAATGATGAAATCAGCTGCCAGCGCGAGTTCCAAGCCACCGCCGAGCGCAAAGCCTTGCACCTGTGCAACTACAACTTGAGGTAAATCGCTGAGTGCAGAAAAGACTGATTGTCCAAGGCTAGAAAAACGAAACGCTTGGTCGGTTGAGTAGTTCAACATTTCCTTGATATCAGCACCGGCTACAAACGCTTTGTCTCCGACACTGCGGAGAATAACGACGCTCGCAGAGTCATTGCATTTGACACTCTCAACCTGCCTCGCCAATTCATTGATTACTTCTGTGTTGAGCGCATTGAGGGCGTCAGGGCGGTTGATTTCAAGGACAACTACACCAGGGCTCAATTCAAATGCTTGGACGCAAGACGTAGACATGTGCACTCCCAACGAAAAAAATATTTCGCGATGAGATAGAATCGTAACAAACAGGCTGCAAGGACTCAATCCCAGCCAGGAATGAGCACGGGTTTAACGAGGTATCGCGTTTTTTTCTTGCCATGCTGAGTTAATTTGTCGCTCTGCTTTGACAAAAATTGAACCAGAAGTCTGTGTTTCAATCCTGTTCGAGCACTTTGCACGAGAAGCTCATGGATTCCGCTCTGTGCATTGACTCTCCAGCCCCCTCGAATGAGATCTGGGACAATCGACACGCCCCGCCCCGATTTCAAAGATTTCACGCCAGAAAATTCGTTTGCTTTGAGGAAAGTCTCTTTGTTCTTCACAAGAAGAACAAGATGCTTCTCCTCGGCCTTTGTCAAAATCCATTTTTCACACATCTGCACAAACGGGATGGGAGCATCCGAGCGATAAGGAAGCTCAGCGCGCCAGTGCAATTCCTGATGATTAAGTTTTGCCCAAATCAACATATTTGAATGCTTTTGGTAAGAGAGTCCATTCAGGAGAATCCCTCTTTCTTTGTTTTCCACGAGTGCGAAGACACCAACAAGGCAGCGGTGCCCACTGGTGGATTCCTGAAAAACCAGAAGCTCCTCTCCACGTTCAGGTTTCATTGCGATATCTCTCACAGCAGACAGCGGCAACAAGAGATGATCACGCTTAAACCAACGCACTGATTGGTGCGCACCAACGCGCGAATTCATGCCATTCGGATGAACATTTCTAAACGCAGAGTTTTGAGAAACTCGAAAATTCTGAAAGACTCGATAGAGCGCAATACAAAGTACAACAATCGCCAAAACTGAAAGTATCTTCTTAAACAAACCGAACCTCATAAGTCGCTCATCGGCGCTCACAAGGTTCTTGCTTGTTCATGCTCTCACGAGCAACGTCCCAATCGCTTGGGTCGTTTTTGCTGCAAAAAATCAGGCTCCACCGCCTGATTTTTTAATATACGTTCGGCTCGGCTGCATTCGAGACTGCTCACCAGTCAGCGAAGAGTTGAGACTCAATACATGCGCCTGAGCCGACATATGCCCTCCGCCCTGAGCAGAGCCCTGCCTCACTGAGACGGTCGGAGCATTCGAAGGAACAGTGCGTGCGGTGAGAGTTCGACTCTCTTCAAAACGGTTCATCCCTGACAGGGGAATACCGCCCGCAGCACGGATCCCATGAGAGTGAACCGGTTGGTCATTTTGAACCGAGCTTTTAAGACGCCCCAAGAGCCTTTGACCCGAATCAACAGACGCGCGGAGTCGATCGAGAGTCGAGGCAACCTCACGGACATCGCTTGGCAGCGCCGTCGTCATCAGCCGACACATTTGTTGGTGATCTTCGAACCAATTTTCAAGATCCTTTACCAGGTCGTCGCTTTCCGCCACGGCGCCTGAGGTTGGTACACACATGATTTGAATGCCGCGCACAGTTCACCTCCCTTCTATCAAAAACGAAGCGCATGACCTTCGGCAGATTGTCCAAAGACTTTACTGCAAATCAAAGAGCGCTCCCTACCTCCACTTTGCATCTTCGGCAGAGTTTCTGACGTCTTGAATGCTTTTATTAAAACTAAAGTCTGAATTGGATCGGCTGAGAAATTGCCGTATTTCTAAGGATATAGCGAGAAGCCAAAACGAGTTGATCATGTTCGAGCGTCGTTCTGCAAAGAACTGTCACTCGATCGTTCAAGCTCTCCTCAACCAACCACACGAGAATTTCTTTCAAGATGAGTTCGATACGATCGCAGGGGCGTAGACGCAAGTAGTCACGAAGTCTAACAAAATTCCCTTGAGAGAGGCGCCAGCGAGCCAGTGCCGAGAAGTACGATTCAAGCATTTCGGTGTCAGGTGCCAACACGACCGTTGAGGCGCGCAAATTCAGCACTCGACGAAACATTTCTCGGAGCATCACAGCAACTGAATCTGAAACCCCTTGAGTTTCAGAAATCTCACGGAGGCACCAAGGTGCAGCTCCAGAGGATTGTTCAGGATTGATGAAAAAAGGATGCACCCCAGAGAGTATCCATCGCCGAATAGAGCGGACGTCCAAGGCTTCCGATCGGCGACGTAACAACCGAGACCGATTTCGCTCATCTGCGAAATCGGTTGCCCCGAGGAAAATGGGATCGGATGAAAACGGCAGCAGCGCTTCACGTGCAATGGCACGGAGCAAGGTTTCGCGCAGGAAAACTGGTGAGACAGAAAGATTAACACCATTAGAGGCAGGTCCTACGGTCGGTTGGGTTGCAAAAAAACCGAGGCCCAATATGGAATCAGGAAGCTCTCCGTTGCGCGCCATCTCGCTCAAGAACATGTTCAAGCGATGTTCTGTTTTGAACAAATAGAGTTCTCGCTGCACAGTTCATTTACCCTTTCGGTGTCTGACTCTCCGATTCCGCGGTGTTCAACTCAAGAGCCACAACACGCGCAAGGCTGTCCAAGACTCCGTTAATGAAGCTTCCAGAGGCTGTGGATCCAAATTGCTTGCCGAGTTCAACACCCTCAAAAATAATAACATCTTTGGGAACTTCAGGACGTGTCAGCAATTCAGCAGTGCAGATTCTTAGGATTGCGAGATCAACACGAGCGATTCGGGTGAGCTTCCAATTGACTGCGCATCTTTCAATGAGTGCATCAATCTTTTCACGGCGCCCTGAGACGGATTCAGAAATAATCTTTATAAAATCGTTAAGTTCATTTGAAACTTCATTTTGGCTAAGAAAAGCGCTCAGAGTGTTTTCGCTCAAAAATGGCTGCTGGGAGGCCTCCAGTTGATAAACTAACTGAACAGCAAAACGACGAGCCTCGCGCAGTTGGGCTGGCTTGAGAGCAATGGCAGCTCGATTGATGGGAGAGATCATTCGTTGCCCCCGACGCCAGTCAGACCATTTCTAATTTCAATCATCTCGAGAACAGTTTCTGCGGTTTCAGCACCCTTGTTGCCGGCCTTGCCACCGGCACGATCCAGAGCTTGCTCCATTGTGTCGCAAGTTAGGATCCCAAAACCAATAGGCAAGCCCCGATTCAACTGCACCGTCATGAGTCCGCTGGAAGCCGTTGAACACACATAATCATAGTGACTTGTTGCGCCCCTCACGACAGCCCCGAGAACAACCACCCCATCAACCTTATGAGTGTCAACCAACCACTGAGCGGCAAGAGGAGATTCAAAAGCTCCAGGCACCTCAACCTCAACAATCTGCTCATGTTTTATACCCCGCCGCTTCAGAAGAGCCTGAGCTCCCTCAGCCAAACGACGCGTCACCAGTTCATTGAATCGACAAACAACCAACCCGATTTTGATGGGTTTCTGGCGGACAGACATGCCATTCTCCAAAATAACGCGAACAACAAAGCTACACGCGGGGCTCTACTCCAGGTTCATTGATCAAGTAAATGGCGAGCGACGATCATTCTCTGAATTTGTGAAGTCCCCTCGTAAATTTGGAAGATCTTTGCATCGCGCATCAGCATCTCCACGGGATACTCGCGATTGTAGCCATAACCACCGAAAATCTGCACCGCATCGGTTGTAATGCGCATACAAGAATCCGCAGCAAGGAGCTTTGCAATAGAAGCTGTAAATGTGTTCTTTTGACCCGAGTCAATTTCGCTTGCAGATTTCCAGACAAGAAGTCGGCTTGCCTCAATGTCACGTGCCATGTCCGCGATCATGAACGCTACCGCCTGATGTTCTGCAATCGGCTTTCCGAACGTCGATCGTTGTTTTGCATAGTCGATTGCGCATCTCATGGCGCGCTCAGCCAAGCCAACAGCACCACTGGCCACAACAGGTCTCGTGCGGTCGAACGCACCCATGGCGAGACGAAATCCATCTCCTTCCTTGCCGAGCATATGCCGCGCGGGAATTTCAACATTTTCGAACGTCACTCCGCGCGTATCAGAGCAGCGTTGACCCATGTTGTCTTCTTTTTTTCCAAGAATGACTCCGGGTGAACTTGCTGGCACAACGAAGCCTGTCATTCCCTTATGGCCTGCAGCAGGATCCGTCTTTGCGAGAACGAAGAACCACTTTGCATGACCAGCATTTGTGATCCACATCTTGGAGCCGTTGAGAATAAATTTGTCGCCAACTTTCTTGGCGGTCGTTTTTATTGCCGCAACGTCAGACCCGGCTCCAGGTTCAGTGACGCAGTAGGCTGCCATCTGGGGCTCTTCCACCATTGGAGCAAGAAATTCTTTGTAGATTGTTTCATTTCCACCCAAGATCACGGGAACAGCAGCAAGCTCATTTGCTAATGCGGCCGTGCAGAAACCCGCACTCCCCGTGGAGAGCGCCTCACCAATGAGAGCATGGCCAAAGACTCCTAAACCAAGTCCACCCACTGATTCTGGAACGAACGCATTTAACAATCCTAGCTTATGGGCTATTGCAAAAAGTTCAGTGGGAAAGCGAGCAGTCTCGTCGAGCTCGCGTGCCTTCGGCCATACTTCCTTGTTCGCAAAATCTCTCGCCAGCTCAAAAAGAGCCTGATTTTCTTCACTGAGTTTAAACATCGTCATAGGTGTTCGCCTCCGTTTGTTACGTAAACAGTCTACCATCGGGCCAGCGACGCTGCCTCGCACCATCCACAAAGGTTTGGCACGTCAATAGCGCCACATCTCCCTCAATATGATTTGCTTTGACACTGAGGGGCGGTGCTAGACTCAGGGGACAATTTTCCAGAAAAATACGAGAGGGAGTTTCACCTATGGGTGGTACCAAAACAAGCTTCATGAAGAATGTATTCAGCGGAGATATTCCTGAATCGCTTCTCCATCACTATCCGTTTTTCAACACGCCTCGCGAAGAAGAATTTAGACTTGTTGCACAATCCATAGGTGATTGGCTGAAGGAAAACGTCGACCCTATGAAGCTCGATGATGAAAAGAAGATTCCTGAAAATGTACTCAAGGGACTGAAAGAAATGGGTCTGTTCGGACTCATCATTCCTGAAATTTACGGTGGCTCTGAGTTCACTCAAACTCTATACACACGAACTCTTGAGTTGATGAACAAACACGAAAGTTGCGTGACACTCACTGTCGGCGCACATCAATCGATCGGACTCAAAGGACTCTACCTCTTTGGCACCGATGAACAAAAGAAAAAATACATGCCAAAGCTTGCCACCGGTGAAATGGTTGCAGCATTTGCTTTAACCGAACCCACAGCAGGCTCCGACGCTGCAGGAATCATAGCACGCATTATCCCTGACGGTGACCATTACATTTTAAATGGCTCAAAGCTTTGGATAACCAATGGCGGTTTTGCAGACTTCTTTACAGTGTTTGCGAAAGAGAATGTAGACGGTGAAGATAAAATAACAGCCATCATGGTGACTCGGGACATGGGTGGCGTCAGTCACGGTCCGGAAGAGCAGAAGCTTGGGATCAAAGCTTCAAGCACTGTTGAAGTCTACTTCAAAGATGTGCGGGTGCCCGCCTCAAATATACTCGGAAAACCCGGTGATGGATTCAAAATTGCGATGGGAATTTTGAATCAAGGCAGATTAGGCCTTTCAGGCGGTGCGCTTGGCACCATTAAGTCGGTTCTGAATCAATCAATTAGTTACGCAAAAAACAGAAAAGCTTTCCAACACTCCATCGCAGACTTTGGCGTCGTGCAGGACATGCTCACTGAAATGTCTTGTCATGCATACGCCCTGGAATCGATGACCTACTTCACAACAGCACTCGTTGACGCCGGTGATATTGACTACTCAATTGAAGCCGCAATTTGCAAAGTTTACGGCACTGAAGCCGCATGGAGAGTCTTAAACCTGGGAATGCAGATTCATGGCGGCAATGGCTACATGAAGGACTATGGACTTGAAAGACGGCTCCGTGACGGGAGAATTGGAATTATTTTCGAGGGAACAAATGAAATTCTTCGAATGTTCCTTGCAATGACGGGGCTGAAGGAACCAGCAGGTGAATTCAAGAGAATTGGCAAGGAATTACAGAGCCTGCAGAATATCCGAAATCTCGAATCGCTTAACGACGCGATAGGCAAAATCGGAGTGATTTCTGAATTTGCCCTGCAGCAGGTTAGACAATCGGTTGTCAGTGAAAAACTCGAAGGTTTTCATCCCGCTCTTGAAAAGGAGGTCACTCGCCTGGCAGATGCCTCAAAGGCACTGGCCAACACGGCAAGCAAACTCATTCGTCAGTACGGACAAAAACTCGTTGATGAGCAGATTCAATTATGCCGTCTTGCAGACATAGCCATCGACACATTTATGATTGCCACTGTGGTTTGTCGCGCTAATTCAATGCTTGAGAAGTGCGGCGGGCCTGAAAAAAATACAACCGAGCTGTCCCTCGCGCAGCTCATTGTGAGAAATGCAAAGGCGCGAATTAATCAGAATGTTTACAGTATTAAGGCAAATCGTGACGCAGAAGTGAAACACATTGCTCTGCACCTTTGTGAGAGCGAGATCTATCCCTTCGAATTGAACAGAATCTCCTGATATATCGCACCCTGTTGGAATTCCGACTCAGGGTTCTCAGGTTTGCCCCGCGCCCGCCGAACATCATTGCGCAGACAGGAGGTCTTGCAGATGGGTTCTGTATCAACGATGGGCATGATCTGGATGGTCATGATGGGTATAATTGCCATGTGCACCGCCTATTTTTCGGGCCTGCTCTGGCAAACAACCTTCAAGCCACACATTCTTAAGAACGGGCGACTATCGTGCAGACCGTTGTTACGTTTCAACCGCGGTGACGGCGCAAGCCGGTTGAAACGCTTCGAGCGGATCGCAAGAGATGTGATATGTGACATCGAGTCGGCCCTTCAACCACCGCATTGCAACCAACACGCGCGGTCATTTTTACCGATTTTATCAGATGCAAAGAGGAGGGGCCAGTTGCTTCTCGGACAACAATCGGGAAGACATCGGGTGGGCTCCTCGGAGAGAGGGCGGGAACTGGCACGCCTGGTTGACAAACTTTCCCGACTAGAAATGCGCCTGAAGGCGCTACCAAAGCCAACTGTAACTGTAGAAGAAGTTCTTTTAGGAAAATTTGAGTAAGCGAGGTACGACCCCGATGTTCATGAGGACGAGCAGAATGACCTTCAAGAGTGCGCAACCCCTGACCCATGAACATTCCGAAGCCGCCAAGGCTCTTCCTGTTCGGCGCCCTGATGAAGTTTGGCATTGCCGTGAGTACTGGACGGGTGACTCCCGTGACGGCCAATACACGAACGGAGACGGATATCATTACTTCGAGATGAAGGGCAGTGGGATGATTACCAAAGCCCTTGAATACTACGAAACCGAAGACGGTGAGGAGCGCAGCACCGAGGTTCCGGAGCTTGTGGGAATCAATTGGTTCCAATTCTTTGGCTTTGAAGACGACGAGCTGCTCGAAGATGTTCCTGAACACGAATTTGCTTACATTGAAGGCCTATTAAAAAAGGCCTGATGGAACTAAGATCCTATTCTAGAATTGCCATTGCATGAAAGCTGATTAAATTCTTCTGGGTGAGGCAGGGCTGCCCCAGAGGGATTGTTATGAACTACTACGAATTGCTGGGTATCAACAAAAGTGCATCGGAAGATGAAATCAAGAAATCTTACCGAAATCTTGCGATGCAATACCACCCCGACCGCAACCCCGGAAACAAACAGGCCGAAGAGAAGTTCAAGCAAATTTCCGAGGCCTATGCGATACTCTCCGATAAAGACAAAAAGCGCCAATACGATCTCTACGGAGACAGCGCGTTCGCGCAGGGTGCTGGTTTCCGCGAGGATGCCTTTCGTGGCGCTGACTTCAGCAGCATCTTTCGCGAGATGGGTTTCGGAAATGTTGATTTCGAGACAATGTTTAGTGGCATGGGCGGGGCCTCAATGGGAAGCGGTCCCCAGGGGCGAGGGGGAGCGTTTCGTGGTTCCGCGGGGCGCAGCAATCGACCCGGAGGCGCGGGAGGTTTTCGAACCCCGCCTGGCTTCGACAGATCTTTTTCCGATGAAACATCATTTGACATAGAGCGTGAACTGACTGTCGGTTTCATGGACGTTTACAATGGCGGCGAACGCCAGGTTGTTTTTCATCTCAGTTCTGGAGAGCATGTCAACGCCCGCATAAAAATTCCAGCGGGTGTCGAAGACGGCAAGCTTTTAAGACTCAAAGGACAAGGTGCAAGCAAACCAAACGGCCAACGTGGCGACCTCTATCTCAAAGTCAAAATGAGCGAACATCCCGATTTTCACCGCTCTGGCTCCGACGCAGAGTGTGAAGTCGTTGCACCCTACAGTACGTTGGCTTTGGGCGGACAAATTCATATCAACACTCCTCAAGGTCCAAAGAAGACCAATCTAAAACCGGGAATGAAGAGTGGCGTCAGAGTCAGATTAAGGGGCCTTGGATTTATCAAAGATGGGGGAACGGAGAGGGGTGATCTCTATGCTCGAGTGGTGGTCCAGACCCCCACTGAGGAGGAACAAACTCCCGAGCTTATTGATCTGTTGGAAAAGCTCAAACTTCTCGGTTTTTGATTTTTGCCTCCCACCCACCAAGCTGTTATCGTGCATTGCATCACGAAAAAGGAAAAAAATCATGGTAATGTGCTGGAACTTTAAAAACACAAACACATTAGATGCGAAAACAATTCTTCAACGTGAATTGCAGGCCGTAGGAGTGCCTTCATTCGCGAATGTATCCTGGGAACAGGACACGATGCGTGTTAAAATCGACAAGGGTGGGAAAAGCGAATTTAAGCTCACTTTGCAGAGCAATGGCTCTGACGTGAAGTTTGTTGAAACAAAACGCGAGATCGCCCTTTTTCATAAACCGTTCATTGGAAAGGTGGAAAGCTTTGTCGATTCCGTCTTAACAAAAGCGGGTGCTGCAAAAGCTTAACATGGCAAAATCTCTTTTGCGCGCAACATCAAATCCTCTCTTTGTGTTGGCAAATTTTCTTGCTGCTGCGGTGTCGCTGACCTCATGTGTCAGCTCAAACGAAAGCGACAAGTTTCCCGGCTCACACAAAGAATCTAAAGAAGGAAGAACCGCGCAGAGACAGCCGGAAACCAAGTTATCAGACAGCCTCATCCATCAGCTGCCAGAATCAATGGCTGCGGCGGACGAGTTTGAAGACTCCAAGATTGGTGTCAGGCTTTTCAAAGTGATGGGGCGCGTACTTACACAATCCGACAAACAAACTCTCGTTTCACTGCGAGCGCTCTTAGTTGCCCAGCGAGAACTTCGAGAACAGCGTCTTCCACAGGCTCGTGAATTAGCCAAAGTGGTCCTTGGAACCGAAAATCTATCAACCGAAATTTACACATCAGCACTGAGAAAGCTTGCACTGACTGATGTCCTTGAGCTCGCGGCACTACCACAGCAAGGGCAAAACTCGCTTACCGCACGTGACCCTCGCGCTGAATTCAACGCATTCCAGAACCTACAATGCGCCACGGTCTGCAAAACCCCCGGATGGGAGATATTGACGCGAGAGGAGCCGAGTACACTTGCAGTTTCTGGCTACCGCGGCAAGCTACTCAGCGAAGTGCACTTCCGTCGTGAAGGCCTTGTCATGCCCCAGTGGCTGCGCAACATCTGGAGCCAATCAGCGTCTTTTGCGCGCAGGGAAATCGTAGTTGAAAGCGAACTCAGCAGGCCAGAAACATCACTCGATCGAGTTCTAAAACTACGCTCGCTTGTTGACGCAAGACAATGGAGCATTGCTGCCCCTTTAGCGAAAAAAATAATTACTGAGAGAAAAACAAAGCCGATTGGGACAACCAAACAAAAATCTACCTGCGCGGCTGATGTTTTATTTTCGCAGTATGTGCTCGCACAAAATTCCAGAATCCAACAAGAAAGAAAATCGTTTGCAGCCGCTCAAGCTCAATTGATGGCAAGTTTAGAGCACAGCAGCTGCCGCGCCGAAGACTTCGGATTCGACAAAGAACAATTCGATTCTTTCAAACTTGACTCACGATTGTGGCTCGCTCGACTGCAATGGGAGCAGAATCAAAACCCCCAAGCATTTCACTCTGCACGTCGCGCACTGACTGATGCAGCGGCCGCGCAGTCATGGGAACATTACTTTGATGCTGCTAAAATATTGATTGGGCGGATTGGCTTCGAAATGCTCAATCCAACCGAAAATATTGCGTTCCTAAACTCACTCGAAAGACAAACTCTCAACTCAGAATCCGATGAGTTTCCAGCATGGCTCAATACTCGGAAAGGACTCCTTCACTTCCTCGAGGGTGATTTTGGGAGCTCGCAAAAGTCATTCGAAAAGGTGATTGATTCTACAAGCGATAATTTCACGCGCTCGATGGCATTTTACTGGATGGGTCGAACGACGCGAGCTAATAATAATATTGCAGAAAGCGAAAATTCTTTTCTCTCAGCAGGGCGAACCGATCCGTTGAGCATCTATGACATCCTTTCTGGGCAAATCCTCGCGAGGGAATCAGGTAGAGCATCAACTCAAGCCAAGAGAGCATTCCTCAACAATTGGCGTGATGTTTACGATTCATGGATGAAACTCTCCGACGGAAAACCATTGCAAATCATCGCTTCAGTTCCTCCGCGCACAGCACAAAATTCGAAATCAACGTTAGGAGTTGAGCTCTCACAAAAACAGTTCGACATCTCGCTTGAGAGCGCAATCCTAATTTTCTCGATACTGCGCGTCATGGAGCCTGAGCTCAAACAAGAAGATTTTTTACGGAGCATCCGTGATAGCGAAGAACTTCTGGCGCATTTGCTGCGCGCCGAAACATCTAGTCTTCGCCAGTCTTTTACGCGACTCAATACATTGCACTCAGATGTTCTTCCAAGGGCGCATCAGATTGCTTGGCTCACCCATGCGTTGGGTGACCACGCAAATTCGATACTGTTCGTAGGGCGTCTGCGTGACTCGCTTGGATGGGACACGGATTATCTTCCCTTTTTATATTTTATCTTTTATCCGCGACCTTTTGCGTCCGAATTTCAGAATGCAGCCTCACGCTGTTCGGTAGATGTGGACATTCTCTACTCGGTTGCCCGTCAGGAAAGTCTATTTCAAAGCTCCGTAAAGAGTCCCGTCGGAGCTGTAGGCTTGATGCAGCTTATGCCCTCAACCGCTCAGCGCGTTCTCAAGCAACTTCCTGAATTTCAAAATGGGCGACCGATTGATCTCACAGATCCCTCCACAAACACATTGGCTGGCGCTTGCTATCTACGAGATTTACTTGCCCGCTATCAGAATAATTTGGCACATGCAGTTGCCGCTTACAATGCAGGAGAAAATGCTGTCGACAAGTGGATCGCAAGAAGGCAAAAAATTGCCGATGTTCCCTACTTCATAGAATTTATTCCCTTTGCAGAAACAAAAACATACGTGCAGCGGGTCTTGCGAAACTATTACAACGTCAAGTGGATTTATCAGGATCCACAGCCGAACTAAGCGCATTGTTTTCATGGGGGCTAGAAACTTCTAACTCACCTTGCGCAAGTGAGCCAATTGCGACCCGAGGCGAGGGAAGATCAGCAACATCATTCGACTCTTGATAAACAGTCTCGTCTCCAAGAGCCTCTACAGGCGCCACGTCTGCTTCCTGCTTTGTCTGCGCAGAATCCAACGATGTTTCTCGGGATTGGGCCTCAGAAGATTCTTCTGCGACCGATTGGTGAGCGTTTTGCGCAGGGCGCTCAGTGAGAATATCACGCGTCACCTGATCTCGGACGTCAAGCCAACTTCGTTGCAAATCATTGGTCATGCCTCGGAAGTTGTTCCACGCCTTCATGAACTTCTGCATATTTTTTGGCAGATCATCAGTTCCAAATAGAATCACTGCAACTAACGCAATGACAAGAATCTCGCCGCCACCAACACCAAACATGCGCTTATATCACTCCGCCGCGAATGACTTACTTCTTCGCAAGTTCACTCTCGATCAACCGAGAAAATTCATTCTTGTCGACAGCACCACCGAGCTTACGGCCGTTCACAAAGTACGCAGGCGTTCCATTGATTCCCAAATTTTGACCTTCTTGAGCATCCTTGAGAACCTCATTTTCCATCTTTGGATCTTTCAAGCACGCCTCGAATTTAGTCGAGGCGATGCCAATTTTGCCAGCAAGCTCCTTGTACAAGGGAGCTCCAAGACGCTGATAGTTTTCAAATAGGGCGTGATGCATCTCGAAGTATTTGCCTTGCGCTCCGGCACAATTGGCGGCCACAGCCGAGGGCAGTGCCTCAGGGTGCATTTCGCGGAGGGGAAAGTCGCGGTAAACCCAACGCACTTTGCCTTCGTACTTTTTCACGATCTCGTTGAGCGTTGGAACCATGCGCGCACAAAATGGACATTGAAAGTCTGCAAATTCAACGATCGTGACTTTGGCATCTTTTGGTCCAACATAATAGTTGCCGCCATCATCGACGTCGAGTTTAGGCTCAAGGGGTCGGCGCAATGCGACACGAATGGTCCCTGAGTTCTTTGCTTCATCGACAAGCTCACGAAAAGCGCCTTCACGCGCACGACCCTCAAGGTAATTTTTGACCTGAGGGACTCGCTGATCTTGGGGAATGCGCTGCAAAGCTGGATTGTCTTTGTTCTCTTCAAGGAACTTTTCAACTTCACCTGGTGGAAGTTTTACCCTCTCGCTAAAATAACCAGCCTGAGCTTCTTCGGCCGATGCTAATTTGCGCTCGGTTTTCATCTTCTCGAAAAATCCAGTGATGTAGCGCTGCACCAAAATCTGTTCAGCTGCTGTGTACACCTGCATTTCAGCTTCATAAAGCTTTTGCGCCTCGTTACCATTCAGCTGGCTGCGTTGGACTTGGGTACTTCCAAAGCTTCCAAGCGCTCCAGCATCGCCAGATGCTGGAGCCGCAATTGCCTCTAAAGACCCTTGCGATACAAATGGAATTCGGCTCGAGATACGCTCTTTATCGAGAGTGAAAAGTGGCACCAACCCCAACAGTCCACCCAACACAAATGCAGCACCAATCAATACTTTACTTTTAGACATTGAATTCCTCACTCATGTTTTCAGCGGAACTTGTTTTCCAACTCTGAAATGTCTCTACGATACGCCGCCTCTTCAGCAACGCCAACTACATCTGGCAATGATTTTGCAAACTCGAGAGTCTTAAGCGCCTCAGCTTTTGATTGGACCTTCGCTTGAACCTCCGCCATGTAAAGATGGTTGAGTTTACTTTCTGGTGCGAGTGCAATGGCTTTCTTAAGATCGTCGGCAGCCTTCTGGTTATCACCGAAGGAGATAACCCCCGGAATCTTGTTGTAGAGACGACCCCGAATTCGGTGGGAACCCGCGAAATGATATTTAGGGTCTATTTTAATGGCCTCTGTGAGCGCATCTCGCATTGGACCTGCCGAACTCAGAGCTTTCAGAATTCCTTTTGCGATACCCCATCCGCCGAGAGTCACAGCATACCAATAGTGACCTTCGACTCGATTTGCTTCCAAACGGCGCGCTCTTTCTCCAGTTTCAGTACCAACCTGGAACACATTCATTTTGTCGTCGCTCGCTGCGTCTTTGGTAAGAGCGAAAAATCCGCCATAATAGGACAAGCGAGACATGCGCCAGAGAACTTCATAGTTATCTGGCAGGATCGCCTTCTTTTTCAAAAATTCGACAATTTGAGGATGCAGTTCGTGGCGAACCGTCCAGACGGCGTCAAGCGACTTTACGGTTGGCTCGAGAACCAGCATCGACGGATTAATCGCGGTTGTGGTTGTACCAGTTGAAGAAACGGAATTCGCAGGAGAGGCCTGTGCAAAACTTTGGGAAGAGGCTGCAAGGGCAGAACTCTGTGCATTCGCCACAAAGGACGACGCAGATATCACCATCAGGCAGCCAACTCGAGTGAAGGCGGCATGTGAGCAACGCATCATAATTTTGATCTCCTTAAGCAGAGATCAAAGATATTGCTTCAGAGCCTCTACCTTGTCGAGCTTCTCCCAAGGGAACTGGCCCCGACCAAAATGGCCATAAGCAGCAGTTTCACGGTAGCTAAAGCCCTGACGTGCCGGATTCTTGAGATCGAATTGGGCGATGATATCTGCTGGTTTCATGCGGAAAGTTTCTCGCACTGCAGCTTCGATTTTGGTGCGGACGATCTTCTCGGTGCCAAATGTCTGAACATTGACACTGACAGGTTCAGCGACACCAATCGCGTATGCAATTTGCACGAGCGCCCGATCAGCCAATCCTGCGGCAACAACGTTCTTGGCAATGTATCGGCCCAAATATGCAGCAGAACGGTCGACCTTGCTTGGGTCTTTCCCGGAAAAAGCTCCGCCGCCATGTGCACCATGACCACCATAAGTGTCAACGATGATCTTTCGGCCTGTTAAACCGCAGTCCCCTTGTGGTCCGCCTGTCACAAAGCGTCCGGTTGGGTTGATAAAATAGCGAGTTTTGCTGTCTAGCAAATGTGCAGGAATCGTCTTCTTCACAACTTCTTCAACCACGAATTCGTGCAATTTCTCCATCGAAACATCAGATGTGTGCATTGTGCTTACAACAACAGTGTCGACTCTTTTGATGACACCATTGTGATACTCAACGGTGACTTGAGATTTTGCATCTGGACGAAGAAACGGGACTTTTTCAACTTTGCGTTTATGAGCGAGATCGCGCAGAACATTTTGCGCGTATTGCAAAGTGGCTGGCATAAGTTCAGGTGTTTCGTTGATTGCGTAACCAAACATCATCCCCTGGTCGCCAGCACCCATCTCCTTGTGCAGACCCTCGCCCTCGTTAACGCCCACTGCAATGTCATGCGACTGAGCATCAACAGCGACGATCACACCGCAGCTGCGGTAATCAAACCCATTCTCCGGGTCGTCATATCCAATTTCCTTGATTGTCTCGCGCGCAATATCTGCATACTTGCGGGCCTTCATTTTGCATTCATCACTTGTTGTGATTTCACCCGCAATAACCACCAAACCTGTTTTGACAAGAGTTTCGCAGGCCACACGGGCATGAGGGTCGTACTTAAGAAGTTCGTCAAGAATTGCGTCGGAAATTTGGTCTGCAACTTTGTCAGGATGGCCTTCGGAAACGCTCTCCGAAGTGAAATATGTGACTTCAGGATTGGAGGACCGAACCGAAAACTGTGCAGGAAACATAACACACCTCACAAAGGTGAATAAAGATCAAACGAACGAATCCAAAAAATACGAGGAGAATCTGTAAGCCGGATTCTGTCGACGACTACAATTTCTCTTGCTCATCTCGTTACCGAGAGAGTCCTTGCAACCAACCCGGGCGTTCAACGGATCGAGCCAATCCTCCGCCCCTATTTGGTTTTGCTTCGAGTGGGGTTTGCCAAGTGCCGTGTCACCACGGACACCCGTGAGCTCTTACCTCACGATTTCACCATTGCCGGGCTTGCGCCTTAGGCTTTGTATTTTCTGTTGCACTTTCCGTCGGGTTACCCCGCCTGGTCGTTAACCAGCACTCTGCTCTATGAAGTCCGGACTTTCCTCACTCACGCGCATTGCTGCTCGCGGCGCTGTAGCCCAATTCTCCTCGCAAAGTCGTCATAGCTTACCACCCCCCTGACTTCAAGCAGGAGTTGTCAGCCGGCGGAAACTACGGTTTCACGGCGCAATACCGAGCGAATCTGGGTGAAGCAAATCTTAAAGAACAGAAGCCCAAGGAAGGTATTGGCTAGGAGCTGCAAGGCGCTCTGCAGAACGCCAGCTGAGGCTACGACCGATGGCGAAACCGCGAAAATACTGAACACAGAGGCCATTACGAGCTGGTACCCTCCAATTCCGGCAAAGCCCAGAGGCAACAATGCGGCAACAGAGATAATAGGAAAAACACAGATAATCTGAAGAAGGTCGAGCGAGACCGCCAGCGCGCGGGCCGACATAAAAAGAGCTGTGGAGGTCAGAAGAAGACTCACCGTGCTCATAAGGACCGGGCCAACAAGACGGACAGGATGCCGAGTCCCTGTCTCGATGTCGTGACGAATTGCCTCTAAATGTCCGTAAGCTTTAGCTAACGTTTTTCGCCAGAAACCTTCACCCTCTTCATTCAGAGCGACCCGCCGGTCTTTCAAATGACGAATTAATTTGAGACGGACAATGAAAGGGAGACCAACAAGAGCCAAGACCCCAAAGGCAGCCAACACAAAAAGAAAAATCACCCCACCGACAGAATCAGCTTCGCCAAGTGACATTTTTACCAAGAGATATCCTGAAAAAACACATCCCATAATCAGGATACCAAGGAAGCCCACCAGACGGTCGACAAGAGAGACAATTGCGAGGCGTGATTTTAATCCCACGTCGGCTTTCCGGCCCAATGGTCGCGAGTTGGACTCGCCCCCAAACATCAAACTCACCCGAAGGACCTCTACTACTGCCAAAGACCCAGGAAACCATTGCCCCAAGGCAGCAGACACGAATGTTGCGGAAGACGCCTGTTTTAGATGTGTGTCAATGCCAAATAAATTAAGCAATCTCCAATAGCGAAGCATCATAACAACAGAGGCCGCTATCTGAAGCGCGCAAATGCCAAGGATGGTTTTGGGGTGAGCCGAAAACGCCTTAGCGATGTCAGAAAGACGCAGAAAACCAAACTTTTGCATCAACAGTAAAAAACCAAAAGCCAACACCATCAAACCAAGAGATCTCAGGACTGATTTTATCATAATTCTTCGTCAGCCTCCGCCTTGCGATCGCCATCTGTGTCAATGCCATATGCCTTCAGCTTGCGGTACAAATGACTGCGCTCGAGTCCAATCGTTTCGGCGGTTCTTGAAACATTGAACTCATTCTGTTTGAGTTTCTGAAGAATGAATAATTTCTCAAAATCTGCTTTGGCGTCGCGAAATTTATCGGTGTGCATCAGTGCAGAAATTTCATTATCAGAATTCCGTCTGTGCCCACCTATCTCGGCGGGCAAATGAATTTCTTCGATGAGATCATCTCTAACCATAATGCTCAATCGCTCCATGATGTTTTTCAACTCACGGATATTCCCCGGCCAGTGATAAGACATCAAGGCTCGCTCAGCCGAAGAGGAGAAACGCTTAGAGTTCATTCCCTCCTCAGAGCTAAACGCCGTGAGATAATGATTTGCAAGTGACAAAATATCCCCCCCTCGCTCACGCAGGGGAGGCAGTTGAATGGGAATCACGTTCAGTCTGTAAAATAAATCCTCTCTAAACTCGCCTCGCTTGATAGCCTCCTCAATGTTTTTATTAGTCGCGGCAATGACTCGAACGTCAACGTCGAGCGTTTCAGCGCTACCAATTCGTTCAAAGCGCTGCTCCTGCAGAACGCGCAGAACCTTACTTTGAACCTTGAGAGACATGTCGCCAATTTCGTCGAGAAATAGTGTGCCAGTATGCGCTTGCTCAAACTTTCCGCGTTTGCTCTGAATTGCGCCTGTGAATGAGCCCTTTTCAAACCCAAAAAGTTCAGATTCGATTAACTCCTCGGGAATTGCCGCACAGTTTATTGCTACAAATGGCCTTCTTGAACGAAGACCCCGCTCGTGAATAAGGCGTGCAACATTCTCCTTACCCGTTCCGTTTTCACCAGTAATGAGGACAATTGAATTCTTACTCGCAACAACATCGATCGTGTCGCGAACCTGAAGCATGGCCTTCGACTCGCCGATCAAGCGATAGCGCTTTTCCATTCGCATACGAAGATTGGCGTTTTCTGCTCGCAGCGATCGTATCCTCATTGCGTTCTCAACGCTCATGACAAGCTTTTCAAGACTCAGAGGCTTCTCGAGAAAATCAACGGCGCCGAGCCGGGTAGCCTTCACTGCAGTTTCAATATTGGCATGCCCGGAAATCATCACCACGCAAACATCCGAACCCAGAGAGCGAATTTTTTCTAGAACAACAAGACCATCTTGGTCGGGCAGCCACACGTCTAACAAGCACACTTCCGGCATCTCTTTGCCGATCAACTTGAGGCCCGACTGCGCGTCATGCGCGACAATCACACGGTGGCCTTCGTCGCGAAGGATATCCGAGACGGCTTTGCAGATCTCACGCTCATCATCAATGATAAGTATTTTCCCTGTGATGCTGGTGGCCAAATCCGTAGCAGAGTTATTCATTTCTTCCCCAAGATCTCACGTAGATAAAGTCATGGTAAAAATACTACCACCTGGATGGTTTGCAGCCACACGCAACTGACCTCCATGTTCATGAACAATTTGTTGGACAATGACGAGACCAAGGCCAGTTCCTGTGCGCTTGGTGCTGAAATATGGTTCGAAGATTCGCTCCCGCACAGCGTCGGGAACGCCGTGTCCCCAATCTATGACTGATATTTCAATTTCACGCGCCAAAGATGACAACATTGCCACGCGAATGACAACACGCTCTGCATCAGTCATTCCAACCGATGCAGAGACTGCATTCGAAAGCAAATTGAACAGTGCTCGACCAATTTGTTCCGGGTCGAATTTAAATTCGAAAAATGCGTCTGGAGAATCATATGAAAGGGTTTCGTATGATTGAGTTGATTTATTCCAAACCTCAATTTCGACTGCGATTTGTTCGGGGTTTTCCGAAAATGAGGCGGCAGTGAGACGCAGGGTATCGAAGATATTCGCATTCTGCATGCGAGCGCCGGGCATGCGTGCAACGGAAACAAATTCATCAACCAATCTCTTAATCGTGTCAGCAGACTGCACGATCACGCTCAAACTTTCCTTCATAACCTCGTGATCCTGGCCTTCAATTCTTCCGAGAAGACGCCTTTCTAGACGCTGCGCTCCAAGCTTAATTGGGGTGAGTGGGTTTTTGATTTCGTGCGCAACTTTGCGAGCCACTTCCCTCCAAGCTGCAGATCGTTGGGCGCGGGCAATATGTGTCACGTCTTCCGCGATCACGAGAAACGCTCTTTGTGTGTTTGGTTTATTCAACGCGATAGCTGTGACGACGAGTTGAAAGTCTGCAATTCCCAAACGACCAGAAAACTCGCCTTCAACTCGCCGCTCACTGTTATCGAGCAAGGGCATAAGAAGAGGATAAAGCCACTGATTGTAGAAATCCGTAGGCAGAATCTGTGACAAAGTAAGACCCCTTGCTTTGTCCTCCCGAAGTGAAAAAAGACCCTCTGAAGCTGGGTTGCACGCCTCCAAACAAAGATTCTCATCGACCGCAAAGACTGCGGCTCGCACCTCTTGGAGAACTGATGCGTAGTATTCAGTTTTTTCACTGAGCAGTGCTGCCTTGTGTTCCAACTCGGAGGCTGAAGCACGCGCACGACTCTGAGCATCGCGTAGATCACCCACCATAGAACGAAAGCTTCTCGCAAGCTGACCCAACTCGTCATCGGAAACAACATCATCGATGTTCACGTCATAGTTCCCCTGCGCGACCGAATGGGTTGCTTGGGCTAGAGTTTGCAGAGGGCCAGTGAGCTCCCTGGCAATTGTCACCCCAAGCCACAGAGCAGAAAATATCAGCAGAACTGTGAGCGCACCCAAAAGAATATAGTAGCTTAACCTGACTAGCTCGACGCCAGGCTGTGCCTCTGCAAGTTCAGCAGATAGCAGTGCCCACCGGTTGTGTATTGATGGGGGAGAAATAAAACCAAGGAATGCTCCGTCGCGCCTCGTGACTGCAATGAAACGCTCTTCATTGATAGGTAGCCACTGCGCCGTGTCTGTGATTTGCTTTGCACGCGCCTGCAAGACTGATTTAATTTCTTCCGCGAGTGGCATAAAGTCTTTGCCAACGTGCTCACCGGAATCGGAATTCATGTCCGCGGGTATCACGAAGTCATAGAGGCTTTTTTCGCGTGCGCCAGAAATTGGTTGATTCAGAAATCCAACAAGTTTGTCTCGGTAATCAGATTCGCTGCGCAGACTTTGTGCGGTTGTTTCAGTCACACTCAGAGGCATCCAACTTTCAAAGCGAACATTGACGAATTTCGTTGAAATGTAGAGAAGAATGAGCGTTGGAACGAGCGAAAAGAAGAGAAAAAGCGTCACGAGACGCGTTCGCAATGAGCTGCCAAACACGGCCCTTTGCCTCTCCACAACCAACTTTACGGCACTTCGAAAACTCAAAAAAATAAGAACGAAAGCGAGAACTGCGTTCAGATTCACAATGCTGAAAAAGAGTATCACCGACAGAAATGACTTATTTTTCAGAATGCTGGTGAGTCCGTCGAAAATTCTGGTTTCAATCCAAGTGCCCACAACAAAGAGCGACAGCACGACCGCAAGAGCTGAGGCTAGTCCGATAATGCGCGCTCCGTTTTTCATAATTCTCCAATCACGCTTCAATTGTTATCTTGATTGAAGGGTGTCAGACGCACGTCGGTCCATGCTGGCATGCACGCTAATTCATCATGCGAGGGACACCCACCCGCAAGGCGCAATGACTCCGGCACTAAAATTGGCTTCGCATTTTTCAAATCGACTGCCACAAGTCTAATTTGCGCCATAAAACTGGTCCCACTGTTGCCATTTAAAAAACCCTCGCCACTCGAGCGTTCTGCATCGGAGGGGGGCTGGATCACAATTTTTTGATGGACCTTGAAACTACTTTTTCTCATCGCCACCAAGCGCGTCAAAACGAAGACTCTCTGTCCGAGCTGCAAGGGCCGGAGATATTTTGAATTCAGCTCTGCTACGACAAATGCAACGCCATCTTTCAGACACCCCTCGAAGGGAACGCCAATTTCACGCATAGCCTGACATCGTCCCCGCTCGAGATATTTGAGATAGTTGGGATGGTGAACGACGCCCCCACCGTCAATGTCTTCGAATTGGACGTCGATGGGAAGGCACGATGTCGAATTCCAGCGCATAAAATGGTCCTTGTTTGAGGCTCTATTGATGAATTTCGTAAAAGCCTTGGAATACTTACTACCTGCCGTCGATGCCGTCCACGCGCGCTGGTCCACTGACCGCGACTCTTTGTTCGCAAAACACAATGCTCATGCGGAGAGTCCAAAGGTAACCTGCACGAAGGGATGCGGCGCCTGTTGTCACTTTCCGCTGATCCCTGCAACCGCGGGGGAGGCTTTTGTTTTGTTGGCAAGACTTCTTGCTGAAGGACAATCCCTAGAGGAGCTTCATGCGAGATTCGCTCCCTATGCGCGCCGGTATCTCGACGCTGCACGGCAATCGGGTTCGCTTCCGCTGACCGATGACCAGCAAAGACTCTTTCTCAAGGAGAAACTCCCTTGCCCCTTGTTTATCTCCACTCCTGAAAAAGGTCCTATGGCCGGGCACTGTGGAGTGTTTGAAATTCGTCCGCTCATTTGTGATTTCTTTCACAACCTTGAGTCTCCCGAGCTCTGTCTTCTAAAAAAGCCCCACGGTTCATTCACCGATGTGATGGAACGAGGACACGATGCCCTGGATGAGATCCGAATCGCGGAGCGAAGGATTTTTGGTCGGAGTGCTTTCGGGCACCTTCCTTTGCTCCTTGCTGCACTTATGACCGATGCAGGAATGAAGACATTCCTAACCACCGTGAATCCCGATCTGAGCGAAGACAACTCGCAGGATATCGAGGACTTTGGGTTATATCTCGAACTCATTTCTTGCTTGGGTTACCAATGGAGCGACAACGAATGGACCTCTCTTGCCAAAGCACAGTCCGAAGTAATTTAGTCCAAAACACATTTGCTTTGGAAGGAGCAGACCAATGGGCAACCGAAACAGAGTGACCTTGATCCCGGGCGACGGAATTGGTCCGGAAATCAGTGCCGCAGTGACAAAGATTTTGGCGGCCACTGGCGTCGAGATTGAGTGGGAAACACATGAAGGTGGCGAAGCGAGTGCTCTCGCAGGACGTGGCGTCATGCCCGATGCAACGATTGAATCTATTGCACGCAACAAGATTTCGCTGAAGGGCCCAACGACAACCCCAACCGGAGGTGGTCACCAGAGTGCGAACGTGACTCTTCGCAAGCGTCTTGATCTCTACGCCAATGTTCGGCCAGCAAAGAGCCTTCCCGGCTACAAAACCCGCTTCGATAATATCGACCTGATCATTGTTCGTGAAAATACCGAAGACACATATGCGGGTGTTGAACACATGGTGGCGCCGAACGTCGCGCAATGCCTTAAGCTCATTACCTGGGAAGGCAGTGAGCGAGTTGCCCGTTATGCATTCGAAATGGCTCGAAAGCTAAAGCGTAAGCGCGTGACCTGCGTTCACAAGGCCAACATTCACAAGCTTTCTGATGGTCTTTTTCTGAGAGCCCATGAACATGTTGCGAAAGAATTTTCTGACCTCAAATTCGACAGCATCATCGTGGACAACCTGTGCATGCAGCTTGTCACTCGACCCGAGGAATTTGATGTTTTGGTTCTCCCAAATCTTTATGGTGATATCGTTTCCGACCTCTGTGCAGGCCTAGTGGGAGGTTTGGGAGTCGCGCCAGGAGCCAATATTGGTGACACTGGAGCCGTCTTTGAGGCCGTGCACGGTTCTGCTCCCGATATTGCTGGAAAAGGGCTCGCGAACCCAACTGCTCTATTGTTGTCGGCAGTGATGATGCTGCAACACATGGGCGAATTGGAAAAAGCCGAGCGTATCGAGAAGTCGCTCCAGGCGGTCCTTTCTGAAGGCAGGTACTTAACGAGGGACCTCAAAGGCACCGCATCCACTCTGGAATTTGCTGATGCAATCATTGCTAAAATGAATAAATAATCAGAAAGAGGATCTGCTCTCATGACATCAACTCAAGACAACCGACTCCTCGCAGGCATCGACATTTTTGTTGAAGCTCCCTTTTCGGCGCAACTTCCGGAGCAAATTGGCGCAATGAAGCTCGAACATATTTCAAGCCGTGGAACAAAGCTTAAAGGCAGCGATCTCGAGAAAAAGATCCTTGACGTACAGTGGCTTTGTGCACGGTATCTGTTCGATGGACATCACCCCTTGACCATCGAAACTGACTCACAAATTGTTCAGGTCATTCAGCAGGTCGGTGCGCAGTACAAATGGTCGAGCATCATCAAGCTCTATACACTCGATGGCAAACCACAATATTCCTGAAACGCTGCGCATCAAAAAAAATACCCCAGTGACTCTTGAAGTGACTGGGGCATTTGTCATGACATAACTTTCTACTTACATGTGATCACAAATTGCTTTTGCAAATTCGCTACACTTCACTTCCTTAGCTCCGGCAAGCTGCCGAGCAAAATCGTAAGTCACAACTTTATCGCGCAAAGTCCCCTCAAATGCCTTCTCGATGAGCTGGCACACTTCCTTCCAACCAAGATATTCAAACATCATCACGCCGCTGAGAATAACGCTTCCAGGATTCACTTTATCCTGTCCTGCATACTTAGGTGCTGTGCCGTGCGTTGCCTCAAACACAGCATATCCAGTGCCAATGTTGGCACCAGGTGCAATTCCCAAACCACCCACCTGAGCAGCCAGTGCATCTGACAAATAATCACCATTGAGGTTGGTCGTTGCCAACACATCGTATTCATCGGGACGCAGAAGCGCTTGCTGGAACATGTTGTCAGCAATTGCATCCTTCACAAGAATTTTTCCTGGCGGAACCTGCCCCTGACACTCATCCCAGGTGACACAAAAGTCGCGGAATTCTTCCGTTGCGACAGCGTAGCCCCAGTCGCGAAACGCACCTTCAGTAAACTTCATGATGTTGCCCTTGTGAACGAGCGTGACACTCTTGCGCTTATTTTCAATGGCATACTCAATAGCTGCTCGCACGAGTCGCTTGGAGCCAAACTCACTTATTGGCTTAATTCCAAGGCCAGAATCTTCGCGGACCGTTTTATTGAAGGCAGTCTTGAGAAAATCTCTCAACTTAAGTGCGTCAGGACTTCCTGATTTGAATTCAATTCCTGCGTAGATGTCTTCAGTATTCTCACGGAAAATAACCATGTTTACTTTTTGAGGCTCGCGCACTGGCGCAGGAACATTCGGATACCACTTGACCGGACGAACGCACTGATAAAGATCAAGCGTCTGCCGCAAAGTCACGTTGAGACTGCGAATTCCGCCACCCACCGGTGTTGTCAGTGGGCCCTTGATTGAGACTCGAAACTCACGCAGCGCATCGACAGTTTCCTGAGGAAGCCAATCGTTGTTCTTTTGAAAAGAAGCTTCACCCGCGGGAACTTCCATCCAATGAATCTTTCTCTTTCCGCCATAGGCTTTCGCCACAGCAGCGTCGAAGACCATTTGGCTTGCTGCCCAGATATCTGGCCCGGTTCCATCTCCACGAATGAAGGGAATGATAGGCTCGAGGGGAACAATTAAATCCCCCTTGCTATCGACAGTAATCTTTTGGCCCTGTGTCGGTACATCAATCAATTTATAACTCATGGGATGACCCTTCCTGCTCGAGGAGATACAAACAAGCGCCGAAATCATCTGGGAATGGCGCGTCAAAAGCAAATGTCTGGCCGCTATCCTCAGTCCACGACAAGCGCGCGGCATGGAGCATATGGCGCGTAGCAACTTGTGCAAGGGGATGACCAATCACATTTGCTGCGTAGGTTTTGTCGCCGAAGATAGGCACTCCCAAAGCCTGCAAATGAACCCGAATTTGGTGGGTTCTCCCTGTCTCGGGATGACACTCAATTTGACTGGCGCGGCTTTTTTGAAATGTTTTCAGAACTCGAAAATGGGTGACGGCTGACTTAGCCTCAGGCAGCTTGCGTGTCGTTCGGGCGGACGAACCAAGAACTGCCATGTAGGTATTCGGACGCGAAGGGTCCTTGCGGATCGGCCAGTTGAGCAATCCTTCAATCGATTTCGGAATACCAAAACACAACGCCTGATAAACTTTTTTCATCTTTCGCTCGACAAAGAGTTTCTCCAAACGAGCCTGAGCAACCTTAGACTTCGCCAGCAACATGACCCCTGACGTGTCTTTGTCGAGACGATGCACCAAAAAAAGCTTATCAACAGAAAATAAGTCGGGGTACTGGTTGTGCAATGCATGAATGACAGTGTCTTCGCTGCTTGTGAGCGTAGCCTGCGAGGGGAGCCCGGCAGGCTTGTTGATTACAACGAAATCTTCTTCATTGGCGAGAATTTGAACCGGAATTGCGTTCTGGGATCGGGTCGAGAGCGCGCGCGCTTCATCCCAGAAAAGTTCAATCACATCTCCCGGCCTGACTTCTTTTTTCGCAAGTGTGATACGCTTCTTGTTCAAATAAGCACCACCACGATCAATGACTGTTTTGATCTTTTTGCGAGAAAAACCCTCAAAAAGAGCAGCGGCTGCGACATCAAATCGCGCTCCGTTGAGCGACGAAGGCACCTGTGCTTTAATCTGGGAGACCATTTTCAAATCATCCTTATCGACGGAGCGAGCCCATGCTGAGCAAACAGATAATCGCACGGACTAGCCTCTGGATAATGTCTATGTTTTTGCTTCCTTCAAATGCATACGCCAGTTGGCATTCAACCCATTATCCTGACCCAGCCCTCAACGGGAGCGCTGGGGTAACCTATTCGGTGGACAACACGTTCAGCAACAAGCGCGTTCATGTCATTAAAGTTGACCTCTCAAATCCACAAGTCAAATTACGTTCGTCAACGGCCAACGAGCGCGGCCTCACACCTTCTGAGTTTGGCAAAAAAACGGGCGTGGTTGCTGCGATCAACGGCGATTTTTTTGATGGTCTTTTGCAGCCCATCGGTCTGGCCGCAGGGGTTGGTGAATTGTGGCCCAAGTCTGCAGACACCAAAGAGTGGTCGTTTCTCGCATGTACAGAAAAAAACGACTGCTTCATCGAAAATTATAATCAGGTCACTCCCTGGCGCGCCGATTGGAAAACGGTTGTCGGCGGATGGCAGATACTCATGGATCCGGGGTTTGAATGGACCACAGCCTATGACACCAGCTGCGGTGATTTTTGCACAATTTCTCATCCGCGAACGGCTTTGGGCTTGAGCGCTGATAGAAAAACCATGTGGTGGGTGATGGTCGAGGGCAGACAAGGCTCCCTGACCGGACTCACCCTTGCCGATACCACTCGTATCTTTAAGCGTCTTGGGGCCGAATGGGCTCTGAATTTGGACGGAGGTGGAAGTTCGGGGCTCGTGCTGAACGGAAAGAGAGTCAACGGACGCCCTCTCAATGAACCCATGGAGCGACGGGTCGCAAACTGCTTGGGTGTTCTCATCGAGGGAAATTAAATCGAACTTACTGCGCGGGCTCAGCCACAAGAGCAGTGCCATCAGTTATAAAAGATGATTTTTGGAAAAATTCCGTTACAAAGCCTTCATCACCTTTGATTTCTATTTCAATCAGCTGCTTCGTTTCTGAATTACCAACAAGTAGTTTTTTGTTGGTTCGGGCGATCAAACCAAAGGGTTTCGTGCCCAAATCACCCACACTTGCGAAAAAAACCGCCGGACTTTTCAATTCGGTGCCATCGAAGTCGTAGCGTATAATTCTAGGTTCAGTGGCGTGCTGAAAAAGCACATAAACTTTCCCATCACTTGTTTGCACAATATTCACTGGCTTGGCAGCTGTTGTTGTAAACGACGAACTGTAATCAATGAACTTGCACACGACGCTTGCCGCTACAAGCGTCAACACATTCAACCGGGACACCGTTCCTGTGGACATTGAAATAATCTGTGAACTACCGCCACTCTGAACAAGGGCCGCACCCGTCATATCGTCAGAGGGGCATTTTTCGTCGGAAGTATTCTTGGAAAAAAAGGCAGCAACACTCAATCCACCGTCGGCGCCATACCTAATCTTTTTGATGGCAACCTTAGTTTGCAGATGCAAAAAACTCGCTTGAAATCCTGTGACCAAAGAAAGAACGTCTGATGACTTAAACGCATCTCTAATAGTGTTCTCAAAGCCCCATGCCTTATTCTTCACAAGGCCACTTTTTATGTCGAGAGTGACAAAAGATTTTTCAGACGTCACAGATGGACTTACCACTGGTGGGCTTACCACTAAAAGAAGAGTGGATGAATCCAAAAAATGCATCGCGGTGATTGGGCCGCGGTCAATGCCGAAGCTGAACAGATCAATCACCAAACTTTGCCTTCCCGCGGAGTCAAAGCGCACCACGACGGGCCCACCTGTTGAATTGCCAGCCATCCAGAAAGCAACGGGTGGCGTCTCTGGAATATCGGTTGCAGTTGGCACCAGCGTGGGTGTCGATGCTGCTTTGTCTTTGCTCTCTTCAGAACTCTTTCCGCAAGAGAGTGCAAAAGCCAACAGCCCAAGTGAACTCACTAGAGGAAAACTCATGCGAAAATATCGTTCGAAAGAAGTTGTTTTCATGAATCACCTAAAATGCTGGTTCACTGAGTTCTGATCCTCGTCCCAAGTCGGAATCTGGCTTCTCTCGACCAAAAACTTTCCAGGCTGACGAAATACAAACAGCCGAGAAGATCGTCACCATAAGGAAAAACAATGGATGCACAAACAACGAAAGTGCCAGACTCACCGCAGCGAACGAGCCACAAACAAGTAAGTTGGTCATCACCTTATCAGAGTTCGAAAGCGGCAACTCTGCATCTAGAACAGCGAGCGTGTGCCCTTGGACAAGCAACCTTCTCTCACGAACGGTTGTCATAAATCGGAAAGGACTCTTCGGTGCAAAGGAATAGCGAACCACCCAGAAGGGTAGATGCACGAGATGAATACCAACAATCTCTATTTCCGTGCGGTGTTCGTAGAGTGTTCCAACCTTCGTTTTGGCGATACGCCTATGAAACTCCTGAATTTGATCTTTTGCGCGAGCAATAGCTGAACTCTCTTTCACCTGAACGCCAGATATTGTGAGTCCGTTGGCATGGTCAAACTTAAAGGCCTGGCGCGCATCATAAACTGACCCAAGGGCTCCGCCCTTAACAGCACCTAGAGTTTCATCGAGTGGGTAACCATCCCAATCAACCATCACCCCTTCTTTTGGGTGATGTAAGCGCTCCAAGCCCCAATGCTCCTTGGGAGATTTCCTGCCTAAAATTGACCAGCGATAACGTCGGCTAAAACGGCCATCTTCCTTAAGAAACTTTGAGCCGTGCTCTGCACTCTGGCCTGTGTACTGATTTGCCTTCTGGCTGTGTCCACTCCAAAACGTATGTGCCTCGGCAGAAATCACCCAGTAGGGCAAGCTGATTCCATACGAGCCAAGTATTTTAAATTCATTTTTAACGCGTTCTGGACGATGATAACGCTCTGAAATCCAATCATAAAAGATCCCTTCCACCTGTTCGCGATCGAGGCGATTCGGAACAATAAAGTGATCGCCTATGATGTCTTTTGCCCCTTCATCCAGATCAAGAATGAATCCGGCTGAGCAATACGGACAGAGATGTATGTAATCTTCAACGTTATATTCGAATGACGCATTACACGCTGCGCACGATACCTGAAACATGCACACACCTCGGATGGCGGTTGACCTCTTGCAAGATTAACGCCATTGCGGTCGAGTCACGATGTCAACGACTTATGGGATGAAAAAACTGCCTCAAGTCGCCTAGTAGCTCTAAAGCCTGGAGTGGAAGATCTTCCTTCAGGCCTCTGTTTTCAAGTATAAAGTGCGACTTGGAACGACGAACGCTGTCGCTCACCTGCGCGGCAAAAATTGCCGAAATTGAATCATCGCTCAGATTGCGACTCGCCATGAGGCGCGCGCGGCGCTCCTCTTCAGGAACAACAACAGAGACAACGGCATCAAAAAACGATTCGCGCTCGCTCTCAAACACAAGCGCAGCTTCGTAGAAAACCCAAATTCCACCAGCCAAGTTCTGGAGCTGCGCACAAATATCATCAAACGCTTTAAACAATGCGGGATGGATAACACTCTCCAGGTTCCTGCGCTTCGCCTCATCTGAAAAAATCTGCTCCCGCACCCAACCACGATTGTAGACAACCGCACCGAGTTCATTTTCCATGAAAGATTCTTGGCCAAGAATTGTTTCAATTTGGAGACGAACTGCCGACGAGAGAACGACGTCGGAAACAAGTTTGTCAGCGTCGAACGCTGCATACCCGAGATTAATCAGCGCTCGAGTGAGTGTCGATTTACCGGAGCCGATACCACCGGTAATTGCAATTTTCTTCACGTGCACCTTTTGGTGACTCATTTACTGTTTCGCTGATTGCTTTTAAAATTGTTGTTCTGGCGATTGCGACCCTGGAAGTGGTTGCCGCGATTGCTACTTTGATTGTTGTTATATCTTCGATTGTTGTTTTGGCTGTTTTGACCACTTTGACCGCCGCGATTATTTCCCTGCATGCCATGATGACTCATTTGTGGCTGCTGCACATTGCCATTGGCATCTGGTGCAACGTATCCCGTTCTTGTCATCAAATGGCTAGGTGCCGGACGCTGGGCGTCCTCAAAGGCTCTCCGAGTCACTCCTTCTGCGATAAGCTCGATAAGAATGTCCTCCGGTAAAACGCCTTCCATACGTGCTGTCTGCCGAACTTGATTCATGAGAGAATAGCTCATAGTCAGAACAATTTGGTTCTGACTATACTGGCCGCTCTCCTGCGACGGATAACCTTCTTCATCATAAAAGACATCTTCATCGCCAGCATATGCCTGCGAATCACCGCGATCGCCGTCTTGCGCGAATGCCTGTTGGCCATGTTGTTGCCACTGAGTTTCATTCTGGGCGTGGTTCATCACAACTAACTCCTCTTCGTGACTGCCTATTTCAGAATCAGAATATCCAACAGCCGAAGCCTCCTCGGCCACAACCATCGCTTGCTCTTGTGTTGGATGAGTTTCCTCATCACTGGCCTTTGCTCGACGCTTGGCCGGCAGCTTAGGCTCGCTAGCTTCCGGCGTGCTCTTAGTACGAGTTGGTGTCTTCTTTGTGCGAGAAGTTGGGCCAGCAGACGAGCCATTTTCCAGGCAATAAACTGATTTAAAAATCACAGATCAAGAACTCCGAGAGGAAACGATAACAATGACTCGCGCGAACCCAACGTTAGGGGCAAGAACCAACTGAGTCATCTGATCGACGAATTAAAGCTGAATGCGACTTGAAGAGCGCTCATCAGCAACCAAAGAGAAAAGGAAAGCTCGGGAAGCTCTACAATCCCGATAGCTCGCTTTTCTAGTCTGGAGATTGACACAGAGCAGTCACAAACTCAAGCCTGGTCATTCTTCCCATTTCTCAAGGCCCGCATATTCCGCCAGAAGGTTGTCGGAATCTATCCAATTCGATTGAACCTTGACAAACAATTCGAGATGAACTTGGCGATCAAGGTGTTTTTCGAGTGACTCACGAGCGGCTTGACCGATTGATTTAATACGAGCGCCACGCGCTCCGATCACCATCGCCTTGTGGTTGTCTTTATGGACGATCACACTTGCTTGAATCACAGTCAGACGATCTTTGTTTTCAAAGCGATCCACTTTTATGGCTGCAGAATACGGCAACTCCTGCCCAAGTTGGCGAAAAAGTTGCTCACGAATGAGCTCACCGCAAACAAATTGCTGCGGGCGGTCTGTTAAATCATCGGCTGAATAAAGCCACGGAGAAACTGGCATTTGTTCTGAAACAAATTGACGGAAACTTACGACGTCTGCTGGTCTCTTTGCTGAAATCAACATTGGAATCCGCGAAAGGAGGTTCACCTTGACTTGCGAGCCATCAACCGCTGAAGAAGAAAGTTGCGCAATGACTTCGTCAACACAGGAATTAATCTGTGCTGCAATCTCAACGACATTTTTTTCAACAATTTCACTCTTTGCCTTGTCAATTTTAGTTGCAACAACAATCACTGGAGCCGACGATGTTGCAAGAAGTTTCTTGAAGAACATGGAATCCTCGGCGGCCCAACCATCAATGGAGTCGACGAGATAACAAACCAAATCAGCGTCACCGACAACGGACCAAGCAGTTGCGGTCATCTTAACGTTCAGCTTTGGAAGCCCAGCGGTTTTGTGGATACCTGGCGTATCAAGAAAAAGTATTTGCGTGTCGCCTGTCGGACAAACACCCAAAATCCGATTTCGCGTGGTTTGTGGCTTTGCACTCACAACTGCAAGCTTGGTTCCAAGGCAGGCATTCATCAATGTGCTTTTGCCTGCGTTGGGTTGACCCAATAGAGCCACGTACCCACACTTTTTATTTTGCATCTCTTTCAATCCTCTGAGGTCTCTGTTTGTGAAGCGTAAAGTTTAACTTGTTCTTCGGTTAACTGACCAGAGTCAACAAGCTTTTGCATTCTTGCTGCAACTGCTTTGCTGGCATCTCGTTTGTTTACAGCACTGGCTCTTGCAATTTCTGTCCGCCCCAGAAACCCGGCCACCACGAAGTGAGTTTCTTGTGGTGTCGAAATTGTTTTCACCAGCTTGTAAGTAGGTGGCTTGCCACAAATTGCCTGAGTCCACTGTTGAAAGCGTGTCTTGACATCAAAGTCATCAAGGGTTTGCTGAGCGGTTAGGAGATCCGCTGCAAAAAGAGAGTCGAGCCATTCCCAAGCGACCTGTTGTCCGGCATCAATAAGGAGTGCTGCTGTCACGGCTTCAAAAGCATCAGCAAGAATATTCTGCCGCTTGTCATCTCGAAAACCACCTTTGGCAATTTCTCCTCTGCCGAACATCAGTAGATCGTGCAGGCGCAATTTTCTGGCCTTTTCTGCAAGATTTTCTGTACCAACAAGAGCTGCTCTCAACCTGGAGAGTTGTCCCTCGCTCATCCGAGGAAATTCGGACATCGCCCGACAGGCCACAAAAAAATTTAAAAAAGAATCGCCCAAAAATTCCAAACGCTCGTTGCTGAACACCTGCGACTTATCCTGCGGCCAATAGACCAAGGCACTTCTATGAACCAGTGCCACCATCGCCACGCGTTTGTTTGAAAAACTGTGAGATTGCAATTTCTCCAGCGCAGAAATTCTCGAATTCAGATCGGGAAAAAATTTTCTCAGGCGCAATTCGTCGAGTTTGTCTACCCACTCTTTGATTGAATTTGCAGAATTCGAAAATGTCATGCTTGCGCAGTCCGCTCAATAAACCCACCGCCCAAAACCTCGTCGCCGCGATAGAGGACGGCAATCTGACCCGGGGTAATTGAGCGCTGCAGCTCCCTAAATATTATCCCAGGAGAGGGGAGTGATTCTCCAGAGCCCGCAAAATCGACCAGTTTGCCGGGCGCTGGTGACGATCCGTAACGAATTTTGATTTCAAACTCATCAACAAGATCAATTTCACGAATCAAATGAAATTTTTCAAACACAAATCCAGTTCGCCTCAGATGGACTTCGTCGCCAACGTAAACGACTCCACTCTCAGAAGAGATTCGTGTCACGTAAAGGGGCTTATTAGAGGCGATTCCAATCCCCCGTCGTTGGCCAACTGTAAACTTATGAATGCCATCGTGATGACCCAACAGCTCGCCATCTTCACTGCGAATTTCACCCTTTATTATCTTACTGATGTCTGCATGCTTTTCGATAAATTTCGCATAATCGTTGTTCGGAATAAAACAAATCTCCATGCTCTCTTTTTTGCGTGCATTCACGAGGCCGAATCTCTCAGCATGCATCCGCACTTCAGACTTAGTCATTTCGCCAAGTGGAAACACAATGCGCGACAATCGCTCTTGGGTGAGTGAGTACAAGAAATAACTTTGGTCCTTCTGCGCATCAACGCCCTTCAGCAAGCGATAATGACCACTCGAAAGATCTTGCGAAATCCGCGCATAGTGGCCAGTAGCAACTGCATCACAACCCAATCGAATCGCTCTTTCAAGAAGATGGTCAAACTTCAAAAAAGTGTTGCATGCAACGCATGGATTAGGCGTCCTTCCGCGAAGGTATTCCCGAGTAAAGTAATCGACGACGTTCGTTTGAAAGTCATCCTGATAATCAAGCACATAAAATGGAATTCTCAGTTTTTGCGCAACCTCTCGAGCATCAGCCACATCGTCGTGACTGCAGCAGGTATCAAACTTTGCTGAAGGATCGCAGCTGGACTCATTCTTCGAATAGTCCCAAAGTTGCATAGTAACGCCAATTACGTCATGGCCCTGCTCTTTTAGAAGAGCAGCGGCGACGCTACTATCCACACCACCGGACATTGCAACCAGAATTTTTTTGCGCTGAGTCATCTGAGGCCCGTCAGAGAAAATTAAAGTTCATCAGAAATTGGTTCGATTTCATGCTCGCCGGGGCCGTGCTTTTTAAAGAGCTCATCGGCCTGCTCCTCCAGCGAGCGATTGCGAACAAAACCACGGACAAAAAACTCAACACCTTCGCAAGCATACTTGCCCCAGGCGAGCGGAACAAAGACGTCGCGGCCATCGTTCAAATATTCCTGCCAATAGACGTCAATGTAGTCGAGCATTATGGACGCAATTTCATTTGCAGTTTGAGTCGGTTGTTCCTCTCGACTCTCAATAACATGAATCAATTCAACTGGATAAAAAACGCTCTTGTCGTTGCTTTCGAGGGTCACTTTCATCTGAACTTGTTCATCGTCGAATCGTGCCTCAACCTCAAACTGCTCATTGTCCATGAGCGTTCGATATTTCATGTTCATGAGGGCAGAAATTTTTTTCGTTTCCACCTCACTCCACACGTTCTTTAATTCTTTTCCGCTCCGATAGGTGAGCTTTTTCATTCAATCCCCCTGACTCATGGCGCGTACGATGGAACTCAATTTACCCAAAAACTCCATCGTATTTTCAATCTCTTGCACAACTTCATATGGCTTCACAATCGTACTTCCGCGAATGACTCCATTTTCTGCCAATAATATGATCGGAAAAACGGGCAAACGATTAACGGTCGAAAGCAAAACATGTTGCAAGGCAGGGTCGAAGTCCGACGTGGCTCGCTGCAGCCATTTTCGAACTTCAAGGTAGCGCCCCCGATTCAGAAGTTGGATGACCGGGACGCTCACACTCTCGCCGTCACTGAGGCGAATGGTATACGTGCTAGCGAGTTTTTGATCATCTTTTGCAGATGAAGTTACCGTAAATACGACACTTTCAAGCGCCGACCGTGCCAGCTCCTGGAGCGACTGCCAACCGACCTGGAAGAGTGCTTCCGGCCCAACTGCCTTGACGAGCGCAAGTGCTCTCGGATCAACCGGCGCATCGTCTTGATCCGAGATATCGATATTTTCCCAGTTAATTCCGAATGATTCTGGATTTTTTAGGAGCCTCTCTAATCCGATATTTAAGCACCCTCTCACCGCAGACAAAACTCGTCCCAATTCGGATGCTTCGTTGGAGACTCCGAGCGCAACAGAAACTCCGTTTGTCGTTCTTGCTAATCTGGACTTCCATTCAATGGCCAGAGATGGTTCGTATTCCGAGATCATCGCCATGACTCTGTCGAAAAGCAGATCGCCCGCGACAGGGCGCAATTTGAGCGCCTTCGCGTTATGGGCTTCCACTCTGGCAAGCAGGTTGTTTACGTCGACAACAACCTTTTCGATAAATGTCTCGACGACTTCTTCAACGTCGAGAAAAAGTTCTGTCTGCATGCTTGCGCTACCAACGAGCCGCAAAACTTCGTCGGCGCCAAGAATTGTTTCGATTTCTTGACGCAGCACCTCTTGATCCATGTTGCGCATGAGGTCGCGAATCGTATCACTCGCATCTGCGTCGGTGGATATAATTTGTGCATCGCCGGTTGTGCGTTCTGCTGCCTGTAAAGAATCGATTTTCGACTTCTGAATTTTCAGAGCTATTTGGATCAATGCAGTCATTTCTTTGTGATTCTTAGGCGAGAGCAAACTCCTCGCTTCATCGGCCGACAGAAATCCTTGATCTTCAAGTCGACCCTGACGCCACCGACGCGCCTCCTCGAGAGCCTCTTCTCGAATAATCATTGCAGAGTGCGCAAGAACCTGCTGCGCAGTGCGAATATCTTTGCTATAAAGAGCGTGGATAAAGCCATAGAGAATTTCGAAATCGGATTGTTCGGTAGTCTTTATTTTGAGCCCGAATTTATTGTCGGGAGTCATCCAATAATCGTCGTTCAACTCTTCCTGGTGCCTGTTCAAACCAACGGGTATGATTTCGCAAAGCGCAGTTAAACAACCAACAATCACTCCTTCATCGAGTTCAAGCAATCTCTCAACTGCGAACTCCGGGGAAATTTCATTCCAGAGTTTTATCCATTGGACGAAGCGATCAGCAGAGAGATCTTCCTCGGGTGTGAGAAACCCAGCTGCACCCTCGATACTGGTCCAAAGTTCGTAATCTAACAGGCGCACCAATGCATCGCCGCGGATGCAATCAATCACTTCGAGTGAGTCTTCGAGTCCATGGTTCTGCAAACTGCGATGAAGCAGATGTGTTGGCAAAAGTTGAACAAGATAAGGAAGCGAAGGTTGCGCGATGAGCCAATTAATATCGAGTGTCGGAAGAAGCACTGAAACGTTAGAATCTGAAGACTTCCACGCCTGCGTTTTAAATCCTACCGCCTCGAGCGCATCAAGGTCACGCTGCCACTTTTTGGCAACAACAGAATCCTCGGAAGGATATGCACGAGAAGATTCGAGTGCATCGGACGCTGAGTTTTCAAAAGTTGAATTGGTTGTCAATTTTTCCTCTTCTTTCGGGTCGGTGCAGCTAGACCTCATTGATGCATATCCGTCAAAATTCCCCGAATGCAACAGATTTTTGATTCGGCTGGTTCAAAAGAGCGAAAGTCTTTAGGTGTCCGTCCGATAACAGATCATCTGATGGGGAGCTTTTGGGTGAGTAGGGGTATGCCGCGAAAATCGCTAGAACAAAGAGACAGCAGCGATAAATCTGCAGAGAGTCTACTTAACGTCACCTTTTGGGGTGTACGCGGAACGCTCCCTTCGCCTGGGGTTGAATTCGCTGAATTTGGGGGAAACACGTCATGTGTTGAGGTATCAGTGCCCGCCCAACCAGACGAACCAGGAACATCTCTCGTTCTCGATGCAGGAACCGGAATCGTTGCCTATGGCGAGCGTGCTCTAGAACGTGGACAGAAGACCTTTCACGTCCTTTTGAGTCATTTTCACTATGACCACGTGATAGGTTTGACGCGATTTGCACCGATCTTTCGCCCCGACGTAAAGATCCACTTCTATGGGCAAGCCAAGGGCGGTATGGAACTACACCAAATTATTGAGAAACTTTTTAGTTTTCCGTTTTTCCCCATCGAGTATCGACAGCTTCCGAGTAGGAATAATCTGAATTTTCATACCGTTGTGCCAGGCTCGCCATTTGAGATTGGTTCTCTCGTGATAATCGCCCATGAGCTTTGCCACCCACAACAGGCTGTGGCTTATCGAGTTTGGGACCAAGACCTCAGCACGAGCATGGTTTATGCGACCGACCATGAACACGGTACCGACTCGGACCTGTCGCTGGCCGCTTTCTCCCGAAATACCGAACTTTTTCTGTTCGATACAACTTACACAGACGACGTTTATCTCGCCGGTCGGCAAGGGTGGGGCCACTCCACTGCCAAGCGCGGTGCTGAGATAGCAGCCATGGCCGAAGTGAAAGCTTTCGGTCTTTTTCACCACGATCCAGATGCAACAGATGACTTGCTAAAAAACAAGCTACTACCAGAAGGATTGAGCTTTTTCCCAGCCTCATTCTTGTGCAAAGAGGGGGTAACCCTCGCTCTAAACGCACGTTTCCAGGACGAGCAGCTCCCCATGGTGGTAGGTGGCGGTAGCCCGATCCGCCGGACACTCCTCAGCAAACGACGGAAAATCAGCGGTTGACCCTTCCCTGAGATTGTGGGAGAGCCTCGGTGGTTTTGAAATCATCGCACTGAGGATCGGCCGCATTGACAATCGACCAGGAACGGACCCATCCAAAATCAACCGAAGGACAACGACGCCCACAAGGCGCGCGGCAGAGCGAACGCGTTCAGTTTCGAAATCCAGCGCAGCTGCCCAATCGCCCAGCCTGGTTGAGCCGCTCCCCTGAGAGCGTTCAATTCGTTTTCTTCGACCTGGAGACAACTGGTGGAAATCCGTCGAATAGCGAAGTTATCGAAATAGCCGCAATCAAAGAGCGAGACGGCAAAGAAATTGGGCGCTACCAAACACTCGTCAATCCACGTCGGCACATACCGCGTCCAGTCCGTGAAATCACAGGCATCGATCAAAGCATGGTGCGTGATGCGCCCTTCATTGAAGATGTGATCGATGAGCTTTTGATTTTCATTGCTGACAGTGTGCTTGTGTCTCATGGTGTGCTGAACGATTTTTCTTTCATTGCACACTATGCGCGCACTCTTCGCGCAAAAGAGATTCCGAATTTTTATGTCTGTACGCATCTCCTGGTTTCAAACTATCTTCCGAACGTCCCCGTTAAGAGCCTTTCAGGCGTCGCGAGTTATTTCGGACTTCCTGTAGGCAACGCGCATCGTGCTATGGCAGATGCTGAAATGACCAGGGATGTTTTTTGGGAAATTAACAAAGTTTGCGAAAAGAACGGGTTTAAATCAGTTGAGGACCTGCTCAAAATCCAGGCTGACAACCAAACACTTTCCAGACTCGGGCCGGGCCTTTTATCGCATCACGTTGAAAAAGCTCCAAGCACACCGGGCCTACTCTATCTTTTTAATTCATCCCGCGAAGTGGCCTACATGTCGGCCACGTCCAACATGAGAAAGTCGCTCATGAACGTCACGGAACTGAGCGACGAACGCGACTTCAATCGTTTGCTTGTCGACGTCACTGACTTCAAATTCGAACGCAGCGCCCATTTTCTTGCAGCACTCCTGCAGGAAAAAAAGGAGCTCAAGAAGTTAGAACTCTCAGTCGACCCGCGAAAATTCGAGGGTCGCGCTGATAATACTGTCCAAATACTCTTGCCCGAAGAACTTTTAAGTTATTGGGAATCAAATCCGTCGGCCCTGCCGTTTAACTTGCCTGAGCGCGAGGAGCTCGTTCGGCACGAGGGATTTCTGCTTGCAGCCTCACCGGAGTCCGACGACGATTCCGCGCATGAAGCAGCGCGAAACAGAATTCCTCATCGCGAAAGAAATCAATACGTTTATGCCCACCTGGGCACTGAAGCACGCGAAACTTTAAAAGTTCCGCTTCGTAAAACAAAGCGACTTGTGAACGCTGTAAAAAATCCAAAGTATAAACTGAGCCGGTTGGCCGATACGAAAAGGTCGTGTGTTCATATGGGACACCTTATTTCCGGCACGGGTTGGTTCTTCGGACCCCTCGAACAACCAAAGCTCGTCCGAAGGCGCCTCGACGACCTTCTTACTTTATGGCCTTTCCATGACAATTCACTTCCCATTGATGAACGCGCTCAACTCGCGTCACACTTTATGTCGGTGGTTGTTGGAAAAATTGATGAAGAAATTCAGAGACTCGTCGCACAAAAAAATGCTTTGAAAAACATATTCAATCCTATCGCAAGGCATCGTCTTTCTCAAAAGATTGATGTCTTGAAGGCCCTAAAGAGCGAGCAGTACGCCCTTCCGACGCAGAGTCTCCCGAAAACCGGATTGGCAGTCATTACCAACACCGACACGAAAGAACTCGATGTAGCAGTCGTAGTGCATGGTCGCATTCGACAACAGTTCCGACTGCCAGTCGAAGACGCCGAAAAGCTCCGCTCGAGTCGGTTTTTTACGCGACTCATGTCGCCTTATCACACGGAGCTTTTTCAAGGCTATCGTTGCATCGGATTCACGGAAGAAATCTGCAATGACCTCGAGCTTTTTTCACATTGGCTCAACAAGCGACGCGGCGAGGGAGAGTGGGTGGACTTCGAAGTCTTAGCACCGCTGTACAACCCCCACGTGTCGGAATAAACTCCCCCGCAAGCAGAGCTCCTAATTGCCAGACAAACTCCAGCCTGCCGCGGCAGGTGGAAAGGGCCCATAATGTGGTGTGATAAAAACTTGAGAACTTTTTTTCTAAAAACGGCTTTTGCCTGTGTTGTGTCCGTTCTGTTTTACAGTGGCTCCGCCGCAGCAAACACTGCTCAAGACACTCAGGGGATCCTGAGGCAGGCGTCTCCTCTCGGATCATCGCTCATTGGGTTGAATGCAAACACGATTGATGGTGTCATTGTTACGGTCGCTGATGAACCCTTGTTGTTAAGCGAATTTCAAAGAGCCGTTGCTGTTGCAACACAGCGGTCCAGCCGCGTTTCTTCCCAGGGTCAACTCACGGGCGGTCAGTTGAGCCCTGCGGACGCAGAAATCATTCTCGAACAACTCATCAACCAAAAGATTCTTTCTTTGCGGGTTCGAGAGCTAGGCCTCAATTTAGGAGAGGATGAGCTCGACAGTGAACTGAAATCATTTCTGCAAAATCAGAATATTTCTGAGGAAAAATTTCAAGAAATCATCCGTGCTGAGGGGGAGACTATAGAGTCCCACCGCGAAGAGTTTCGCAAACAAATTGAAACACAGAGATTCATTGGTCGAGTCATACGTCCGTTAGTCACCGTGACCGAAGATCAAGTGCGCGGTTTCTACATGCAACAAAATGCAGATAAGGACAAAACCCAACTCGTAAAACTGCGAAGTCTCATGATCGAGATCCCTTCGGGGTTGTCCAATGAAGAAATGCAAACCAAAAAAAGAAACATCGAAGCAATTCGCAGAGATGTTGATGCTGGGCGTCCATTTGTTGACTTAGTCCAGATCTATTCTGAAGCAAAAGACGCCATGAAGACAAAGGGAATGCTTCCGCCCAAATCTTTGAGTGAACTTCCTGAAAAGCTTCGTTCACGGCTGAAAGGAAAGGCCTCAGCCACAGTCATTGGCCCGATTGAATTGGGGCTGTCAGTCTTTTTCTTTGAATATCTTGGAACCGAATTGGGTGACCAAAAAGAATATGAAAAGCAACGACCACAGTACGAAGCAAAACTGCTTGATTTGAAATTTCGCGAACGACTTGATGAATACTTGCGAAGCGAACGCCTCAAAGTCAAGATCAGTCGCAGAGACTTTAAAGTAAGCCGTTAATAAAAGATCATTTGTCGCTGCGGCGGTTCTTTTCAGAATTTGAGTCGGCTGGATGCTCGTCACGCAAATTTGAATCGATTTGCCATTGTTTCTTAAGTGCGGGTGGCACCGAATTTTCGTCGACAACCTGGCTGATTGGAATACTCTGCGGTGGCGCTGACAGATCATTCGCAGAAAACGCAGGCTCAACCGCCTCCCCCGCTCGAGCATATGACGACAGACCAGCCACAGTGTAAGGGGGGGCTGATTCGTTTGGAGCCTCGGAGTTTTTCGCATCCGACTCGGAAAGCTCTTGGCCAAATGCCGACGATACGTTTGTCGAGATTTGAGAGTTGAGTTTCGTCACTGAGTGACTCTGGGAAGCACGTGAGGCGGGTTTTCGCCTCACGGAAGACTCGCCCAAACGACTCCGACGATTTCTGGCAATTAAACCGACCACCACCCCCGACAAAACTACGCCAACGCCCCACAAAGCGAGATCCAACGCAAAGTTGGAACTTTTTTCTACAGAAGGTTGGGCCTGGAATTTAATCGACGTCATGAAGGGATAATAAAGTTCTAGGTTTCGATCGAAGTTCATCCGGTGGTCTGACAACGTAACACGAAATCGTGCTCCCTCATTTCCAGTGATAAGAATGGCCTGCCCAACCTCAACTCCTTCTGTCTTATAGGAAACATAATAAAGAAGACCCTTGTTTCCCTCAGGAAGGTCACTCACAATATTGCGCTGAAAAATTTGGAAGTTTGTTCCGCTGCCGTTCGCCTTTATGAATTTCTCTTCGATGTCGGATGCATTTTTATCCAGGCTCTCAGTGTCGAAGTTTACGGGCTTTCGGGAAGCGGCAATTGTTATTGCTGGGTCAGCAATAACCTTTCCTGGCAACTTAAGCCTTTGTGCCTTTGCTGATGGCTTTAAGGCAGCTGCATAACCGGCCAGGCCTGGCTCAACTAACCAAAGCGGGGGTACCTGAATCGAGAACTCTAGGCCAGCCTCTTCGTGCTGATAGAATTGGCCAGCTTCTGCTGAAGCGCTCTTACCTGTCGACTGACCTTCTGCTGTGACAGGCGAAAGAGGCCAAATCGTTGATGAGATGATCAACGATGTCATGACGATTCTTGAATGGCAGAATTCAAACAGCATGCTGCACGGTCTCAACACGAACGACGAGCCTCAAGGAACGTTCAACTGCCTTCACGATATCCTCAGTTGTTTTAGGATCGGCATCGAGAAAAAAGACTGGTGACTGGGCGGAGAAATTCTCACATCCGAAAAAGTCGAGAAGAGCTGTTGTTTCTTTGCCCAAATGCAAATCAAGCGGAGTTTCTAATTCCTGAAATCGACCGACACAAACGGCGTGCCCGTAGCGAGCATCGGGAGTAACGTCACTCATGGCGCTCATGACACCCACAATCTGCTGCTGACCTGTGCGCCAATCGTCGCTGCCAAAACGTCGCGCCACCAAAACAAGATCGCCTTTGTGAACGGTTCCTGGACTTCTCATCAACAGATTGGAATGTTTTCTGAAATTACCAACGTCATGATCATCCACCGAAAGAATCCATGCCCTTGGCGATGCATTTGAGAAAGCAGAGTCAACCGCTTTGTTGCTCCATACATGTCTCGCTCGATTTTCTCCGATTTTTCGATGTGCTCCCAGATCATTCAGCGCAACGTGAAGAGGTGCTTCTGATAAACCAAGCTTCTCAGCCGAAGACACTGCTTGAGAAAACGCCTTAATTGCCTCCTCGCGGTACTCGTCCATTCCATACCGCTCAAAGAGGCGCTTGTTGACAGAACCCAGCGTTGCGCTGAAATCATAATCATTTGACTCAAAAAGTTGCCGGGACGATACAAGAATATCTCGAGATGCAAGAAGATCACCGGTCTTCTCAAGACAACTTGCAAGCGCGATCAGAGCATCGGTGTTGTCCGGGTGATCTGCGACGAGCTCTTGAAGAACTCTCACCGCTTCATGCCAATGTCCGTGGGCAACCGCAAGCCGCGCGGCACCCCAGAAAGGCTCTGGACAACGTGGAAAGCGATCGTGAATTAATTCAAATGCCCGGGAAGCTTCATCGAGATAATCATTTTCGAGCGCATAAACGAGATAATTACGCGCCAGAAAATAATTGGCTTTGTTTCTTACATTCAGCGCCTGCAGATACTGAAGTCCCTTTTCACGGCGGTCTCGGCGGGGAGATTCGGCGTTGTAAACTGCCAAAGCCTCCACATGAGCAATGCTCCTGCGTTGCTTTGTTGCGCGCAATGATTTGAGAATTTGTGCACTAAACCTGCGCTCTCCGGTGTAGGCCAAAGCCATGGCAGCTAGGGGCAAAAAGTCATTGGATGAATGCCGCAGACCTAAAAGATGCCTGCCGAGCGACTTGAGACCAGAGAAGTTGTAATCAGCGCGCAATGCTTCCATCCAAAACCGATAGAAGCGAAAGGTCGCACGAAATCCACAGCCAGTGGCGATGGCCTTCGAAGCGAGATCTTCGACCTGCTCCCAAGCTCCCTTCCAAAACAATAGCTCGCAACATCTCAACGCGTTTCGAATGTCAGCCGCGGCGAGTTCACCTTGGGCAATGGCTTTGCCTGTGCTCTCGATAAGCTGGCTGATCTGCGGATTGAATGTTCCGGCTTCACTTAGATTTGCATGTGGATAGAATCTATTTCCGCGACGCTCACCCATTTTTTCAACTCCTCCAGGCTGCACTTCCAATTTAACAACCGAGAGGGGTATCGGTGAGAGACAAATCTTCACTGAGGGGTCCACGTCAAAGCGATCTTCCGGCCGGAAAAACCGAGCGGGCAAAATGGTTCAATTAAAACTCAACAACCTGATCTGCAAAGCTAAGAAACTCTTCGCGGTTCTCTAATAGGACAAAGCTTGCACCCCGCGAAACCATCATGCGCAATAATCGCCCTAGAGTTGCAATGTCAGGGGTGTGCAATCCTGTGCCTGGATGCATGAGAAGAAACCATGCTCCCTGCAATTGAGAGCGGCGCAGCTCGAGTGTGAGTGTCAGCCTTTGCAACTCACCGCCACTCAGTGAATCCATGCCCTGTCCAAGAGTCACATATCCAAGACCAAACTCGATCGCCGAAGAGAGTCTTGCTTCCACAAGCCGCACATGAGCGAAAAACTGGTGTGCCTCATCCATCGTCAGGTTCATAATTTCGGCAAGGTTTAACCCTTTGAACCGCGGAACCAAACTTCTTTGCGAGAGCTTAGTTCCCAAACATTCTTCACAGCTGACCTCAACGGGTGGGCCAAATCGCTGTGGGATTTCAATATATCCTCGCCCTTCACAGGAAGGACAGCGACCCTGCTTTGAATTCCAAGAGAAATGAGACGGAGTCAGACCCATGATTTGACTCTGTGGAAGCTGGGCAAAAATTTCACGAATGGGCACCAACGTATCGAGAGCAGCTGCAACCGTGCGCCTCGATGTTCTGACCAAACTTCCCGGCCGAACATCGTGAAGAGAGTTGACTTCAACATGTCCTTCGGGCCGCACTCGGCAAAAGGGCAAATTTTTGGAGCCTATCCGCTCAGCCTCAATATAAGCTTCGAGCGCTGGCCAAACACAAAGTTCAATAAATGAACCCTTCCCAACTCCTGCCTCTCCACGGATGAGAGTGAGGCTCGCCTGCGGTATTTTTAATTGTGCTTTTTTAGCAGTGCGGACACGAATATCCTCAAAGATCAGCGCGCCATATTTCTTCTCGCCTTCATCTTCAGAACCTGCTTTGCGGCGGCGCAAAGGGAGCGCCGCAGCGGCGCGGAGATTTACTTCTGGGATCGCTTTCTTTCGACTCTCGAATAAAGCCTGTTCCTTTTTGAGCAACATTGCGTCGATTTCACGCTCACCTTCGAATCGCGAAACAATTTTTCCACCCAATCGTCCGGCACCGGGGCCCATTAGGAAAACTTCGTCACAGTGTTTCAGAAATTGAGGGTGATGTTCGACAACGACAACTGATGAGCCGTTTTCAACAAGATCCCTAAGAACACTGACGAGACGCTTAACCTCAGAACCGGTGAGTCCCTGGCAGGGCTCATCCATAATGTAGAGCGCACCCCGAAGCTGATTAGAGATCATCGATGCGAGGCGCAAGCGCTGCAGATCGCCCGGCGACAAGCTGGCACCAGAGCGATTCAAGCTCAGGTGTTCAAGACCAAGTCGACACATTGTCTCAACGAGTCGGAGAGCTTCAGAGAGAACTTGAAGCTTGGCTCGCTGCGAGCCTGCGTCGGGAACAAAACTTGATTTAAGATGATGGAGAAGAGCCGAGAGAGGCTCAACGTGAAGCTCCTCGAAAATTAATTCTCTGACTCGCACAATCGGCCGATTAACAGTGAGCCGTGTGCCCAAGCACTTTTTGCAGGGGTAGAGGTCGGCGGGTTGGTTTTCATTCTCAGACCCAGTGCCACCGCAATGGGTGCACTGAGCTAACGATGAATGGCTGAAATAGCGGGGATCAAGTCGTGGTGCACTTTCGCCGCACTGTGGACAAGCAGATTTTGTGTTGAATTTTTGGTGGCTGTCTTTTTGCTCAATTTTGACAACACCTTTTCCGTATTCAAGTGCCTGACCAAGCGCACGCTCAAGCCTAGCCCGACGCTCAGGCTGCACTTGAACAACATCAATAAGAACTTCGATAGTGTTGAGTTTCTTCGCATCAATTGAGAAGCGCTCTTCCTCATCTTGTAACGAGAATGAATCACCATTGACGCGAATTTTCGAGAACCCCAATTGTCGGAATTTCTCAATTTCGTCCTTAAATGCTCCCTTACGTCGCTCAACAATCGGCGCAACGATGGTTATTTTTTGATTTGAATAGGTTTGTTCAAGGAGCTCAAGAAGCTCTCGCAATGGCGTCGCGCGCAAAGGGATATCGCAGTTGCGACAATGCACGTCGCCAAAAGCTGCAAAGTACACGCGCAACAAATCACTCACGCCAGAAATGGTTCCAACAGTTGAGAGCTTGCCAGCAACACCCTGTCGCTGGGATAGACCTAAGGCAGGCGGCAGGCCACGGATGGCTTGGAATTTCGGACGAGATGTTCGTGACCAAAACGAATGCCCCATGAGCTGCACTGGCGCGTGGCTGGCATCCGCGAAACGCCTAAACGCCTCAACATAAAGCGTATCAAAGACCAAGCTCGACTTGCCCGAGCCACTGACGCCCGTAAAGGCCACAAGTCTGTTCTTTGGTATATCTACGTCGACAGACTGCAAATTGTGCTCAGATGCACCTTTTACCTGGATCGTCCGCATTTTGCCCCAGACCTCCTGAGTATGAACTTTGACGCGATGCGCACTATATCAGAGTCGGGTACGATTGAATTGTCTTTTGCATCAATTCGCTTCTGTAATTGGTGGCAACTCTGACACGGTGAGTCAACCCAAAACGGATATTGGCTATGATTAACAGTGAATCCAGCATGGCGAGTCCAGACGTGACAAAGCAAATTGATTTTCAAGCCATTTTGAAAGCACATGAAAGTGGCATTCAAACAGCAGATGGCACCCTGGAACTCGTAGCAGGGGATGCCAGCGACCGTAAATTCTATCGCCTCGCGTCGCCCAAGTTAAACGCGATATGTATGAAGTTCCCTAAGTGGGAAGGTGGCTACGGCGGCGACCCAATGAGTTGGCTCGGCATGCAATCTGCACTGGTTGGGATTGGCATTCCGGTGCCACGTGTTCTTTTTGTCGATGAACAGAACTCCTGCATTTGGACTGAAGACTTTGGAGATAATTTTCTAAACTTCAGACTGGGCGACAGAACGCTCGATGAAAAAGATGCTGAGTGCAACGCGACTCTCAATCTTTATCGTGATGCACTCGAACTGCTTGTCCAAGTTCAGTATCCTCGCTCTCACCTACTCAACCACCCAGCGCAAGATCGCGCGTTTGATTTTGAGAAGCTTGTTTTTGAAATGAATTTTTTCGTGACACACTTTATTAAAGGTTGGCTGGCTCTCCCTTTTAGCGGAAGCGAGAATAAGTGCGCAGAGATCACCCGCGAACTAGACTCCCTCTGCACTCTTCTTCACGGATCTGAACGAGTTCTATGCCACCGCGATTATCATGTCCGTAATGTTATGGTTGTTGGCGGGAACGTGCGCTGGATTGATTTCCAAGATGCACGCATGGGTCCGCACACATATGACGTCGTGAGTTTGCTGCGTGACAGTTACATCAGAATCGCGCCCGGCACGCGGATGTCACTCATGAAATTTTATGGCTTGAAGCTAAACGATGCGCGCAAGCGAGATGGAAAAACTCTTTGGAGCAATGAAACTCTCTTTCACGAAGCATCCCTGATGGGCTTACAACGCAACATCAAAGCGCTCGGTAGTTTTGGCTACCTCGCGACGCAAAAGCAAAAAACTGGTTATTTAAAATATGTGAGACATACGATAGAAACGATTCTGGCTGACGACTTTTCCAGAGAGTCGGGTATGCGCATCTCAGATGCTTTCCCAGCGACAATTTCTTTTTTAGAAAATCTTTTGGATGGAAATGGAAAAGAAAATGTGAATGCTAAACTCCGCGCCTATGGTGTCGCGGAGCTCTTCTGATTTCATATTACAACCCAAGAAACACAGCGGTTCAGTTGCCCTGCTGCTGCGCCGACATCTGTGCGGGCGGCTCTCCCGGCTGTGACTGCAGCTTTTTCGGCTGCGGTTGCGGAGGAAGATTGATTACGATGCTTCCGGCGAGAGCTTGAGTACCGGTGAATCCCTGCACAAGAGCGAGGCTGAGCAACACGACGCGTGGCAATAATTTATGCTTTTTCATGGCGCGTAATCCTCCCAGAAATAACGAGATCAAAAGCGGTATTTTGTTCGCCCGGTTCCGCAGCCCCCGGTTTGCCCGCATGTTTCACAATCAACTGACGAATTTCTTCGAGAAGTGTTTCGGATGCACGAACGTTTTCGCCGAGGCCGTGGTAGTAGCAATAAAGACTGTTTTGTGAGCTGTCTTTGAGGCTCGCGACTTTCGAGAGCGCAACTGCGCGATCGGCAGCGACCTGCGCCGCCGAAACAGAATCGTGACCCATAAACTCGAGTCCCGAAAAAAGCGCCTCGTAACCACAACTGGATTTCTTGGACATTCGAATTGCCTCGTGCTGAAGCAGCAAGGGCAAATGAAGATTTTCAATGTAAAGTCGAACGATGTCGGGTTCTCCCGACTGCGCCAACAAAACACCCGTTGCAAGTGGGCGGTCTGCGACCACATTGTGAAAAACTTCGATAAGTTCAGGATGATGCCGCAAAAAGCGATAGAGCTGCGGCTGCGCTTGTTCACTCACAAGCATTCTTGGCAAGGTGTCTGTCACTGGTTCCCCCACTCATCCAGGCTATTAATTGGCCGGTCGACCAAACATGTAACATGGACAATTTGACCCTGCAAGTTTTGCCATCAGAGTTTTGAACGGGCTCAGCGACGCATGAGATCGAAGTGGGTGAAATAGTGCTTTAGAAGCTCACGAAGACGCTCAATCACCTGCTGAGACTGGGGATCATCGCCCGTCGGCTTTTTGAAATCGATGTAATCTTCCAAAACCTGTCGCTCGAATCGCAAGCGAGAGTCGTAGGGTAACTGGCAAAGCAACGCTCCAAGACGCACCCACCACCGCACCCGACGCGGCATTAAAGGTTCGCGGGTTTCATCGGTGCGTCGGCCGCCCACCTGACGCGCCCGCTCATCGGGAAGAGTGGGGTTTTCTAGAACCTGCAAAAACAGGTCGCGTTCGTCTAAAGAAAGTTCCGAAAAATGAGTGAGAACCTTTTCCTGCCAAGGCTCGAGATTTGGGCCCAGCTCAGAAGGCATCCCACCCCTGATCTTAATGAGAAAACCAGGCAAATCCAGGTTCTCGAGGTCTGCGATTTTAAGCAAAAGATCGAGCGCTACACCCTTAGAATTGTCTGTCGTGTTTTGCTCGTATTCTCTGTAGCGGTTCAACGACAGCCCCAACCGCAAAGCCATCTCATTTTGGGTCAACCCCTCACGGGCTCGGAAGCTCGAAAGAAAACGTGCCACGCCCTCAAGGTACTCGGGAAGATGGGCATGCGACGTGATTGATGACATGGGTATGAATCTCGTGGTGTTGCGCTGCAATCATTGCATTGATCTCTGACAGGTTTAATCATGCACATTCTGTACTGTCCAGCAAGACTCTCGTAGTCTTGATTAAGCAAGTCACTGCCAGCCTGTGCAAATACAGCAGACATAAGGAGAACCCCCCGAAGTGTTGACCGAGAAAATGCATGGAGTGATCTTATGCGCTGGCCTAGGTTCAAGGCTTCGCCCCCTCACGAGTGTTCTCCCCAAGCCTGCAGTGCCGGTTGGTGACCTCCCAGCCGCACTCCGCAATGCCGAACAGCTCCTTTCTGCTGGGTTTGCGCTTGTGCATTGCAACACTCACTACTTGTCCACAGAGCTCGAAGAACAAATGAAGTCGGCCGCCCTTTCGCGCGGGTGGCCGAGTGAAAGAATTCGATTTTGGAATGAGCCTGAAATTCTCGAGACAGGCGGCGGCATTGCTCGCATCGTCCAGGAATATAGTCGTGAAATGGGCCACCAAAGGCCCTGGGACACTCTTGTGGTCTCGGGCGATATTGTTGCTGACATCCCATTGAACAAGATGTTGGAACGCTGGTCGAGGCGTTCAACGAGCGAGACTGCTTTGATGGCGACTCTCCCCATCGACGGACCCCGAAAGGATGTTACGTGGATTGTTGCCTCTGCGCTCTACGTTTGTGGCTTCGGCGCCGATGCAACCCCCGAGGATATAAAAGCGCAAGGGTTGCTGCCTCGGGTCTTTTCAAACCACCAAATTATATCAGGCGAGCTCCTTGCATCCGCGAATATCGAAAAGCGTTCGAGTATCGATTTATTTTATCGCAAAGCTTTGCACAGGGGCGATAAAATTCTCCATGTGCCCCTCGATGAAAAAGCAATTTGGTTCGATATTGGAACGCCCGCATCATATGTGCGCTGCCTCAGTGCATTAGGCCTAAGCAATGATCACTCAGAGAGATGGTCGAGATCAGGCATACAAATTATCACGAACCAAGAGAGTTTATTATATTCAAGTGCCGAGCCGCGATCATCATTGCCTCATCGAGATCAATCAAAGAGCAAAAATGATAGTCTTGAACAAGCATGTCTCGACAAGATCATTAATCAGAGTTGGCAGTGGTTGGGACACATGCACCGATTTCCAGACAGACTTCTGAGTGAGTTGGAAAAAGTAACACGCGGGATGGGTGAAGTGGGCGGGACCGAAAGGGATGAGAAGCTTGCTTCTCTTCTTGTCATTCAAAGCCACACTCGGTTTCTAAACGGAAACCACTCCGGTGGTCTACCAGCTCAAGAAGGAGCTTTACAAAATGAATTGGTCAGAGGTTACTTGGATGTCTGCGCTCCGCCTTCCCTCCAGAGCTGCCCGTTATTCGCAGCCCCCGTCTTCATTCCTTTGACTCTCCTCGTAGCGAATTCAGAGCCAAACGCTTTAGCACTTAACAATCCCTTTTGGCTTCTTATCACTCCGCCGCAGCAGTGAGGAATGCGCCAACCGATGCACTTTCGTCGCCCGCATCAGCCTCAGCTTGACTCTCATCGCGCTGGTCTTCAATTTCACTGCCATTCTCATCTTTGAGAGCAACTTTGCTAGCGGCACGATAGCTCAGAACCATTCCAACTCGAATCCGATCAGGATTCAGGACTTGGGGGTTCTCCTTCCAGAGGGCGCGCCAGGCACCTTGGGTTCCGTAGAACTTAGCGGCAAGTCGAGACAGGCTATCACCCTGGCTCACCGTATAAATCTGCCGACTTGCCATCTCATATTTTTCAGCGAACGTTTTTGAAGCTCCGGTGAGCGTGAAGTAAATCACGTCACCGGGATAAATCTTGTTTGCATCGACAAGACCATTTTCCGACTGAAGTGCTTTCCATTTGCTTCGCGAACCGTAAATCTTTTGCGAAATCGCGCCGAGCGTATCTCCACGCATCACGTAGTAAGCCATCTTCGAGCCCATTTCGGGAAGTGACGTTGGACCGCTCGGTGCAGCTTCGGATTCGCCAGTCGCTTCGGATGATGTTGTTGTGGTTGCATCCGTGGCAGGTGCTTCCGATGCTGGTGCTAGAGAAGCAGCATCATATGGTGCCTCAGGAGCAGCGTTTGTGGGCACGGGTGCGGCGGCATTTGCACCTGCTGCGAACGGATTGGAAGTGTTTGCATCTGCAGCAGACGCAACTGCAGAGCTGTCGCTCGGGGGAGCTGCTGCTGGCGAAGTTTCTCCAGCGAGCGCATTTTCATTGCTGGCAGCATCTCCATTCAGAGCTGCGCCTCCATCAGCTAGTGCGCCGGACGCATTTGCCGCAGCACCGTCGCCGCCAATTGCGTTGTTCAACTCATTACCAATTGGATTGTTGCTCGCGGCAGCTTCGCCTTCGGGCTTTGCTGTGTTGGCAGCCTCGGTGTTGGCGTTGGCGTTCGCATTCTCACCCGCTGCTGGATCGTTGTCAGCATTTCCGGATGCAGACTCTTCTCCCGACGCAGCTCCTTCAAGAGCCGGGGTGGGCTCTTCTTCGCCCGTCGAACTGCATGCAACAGTTCCGACTGAGAGAATGATTGCCGCGACTGCGGGAAGCAGATAACTTCTAAATTTGGAGAGCAAACGAAAACGCATCATCGCTGGAGACCCTCGTGCAGGTATTCCCAATCAGGACCTGAGTCCCGTTACACAGTTGGAGAATCGGAACCGCTCTCAAAAGCTTTAAACGCTTTGCATAAAATTTTGGCATATTAATTTGCCCCAGCGTCACAGTTTTGACAGCCGGTGGTTCACGGAGAGAAAATGACTGCCTTTGAACACATCACGGTTCTTCTCAATGAAACAGTGGAAGTCCTGAATCAGGCGATCATCTCAGAGCAAAAAGACAATTATCTGTGTTTCGCAGACTGCACCCTAGGTGGAGCGGGTCACACACTTCAACTTCTCAAAACACTCTCTGCCTGTCTTTTTCGTGAAGACATGTCTCATCTGAATTTTGAGATCATTTGCTGCGATCAAGATCCAGTTGCGATCGATGTCGCAAAGCAACGTATCGAAAACTGGCTCGGCCAGCTCAGTCATGAATCAAAAAGAATTAAGGTTACATTTCTTGAATGTAATTTTAGATTCCTGCCAAGCTGGATGAAGGAAAATCGCCCGAACGCACAGCTTGCAGGTTTGATGGCTGACTTAGGCGTGAGTTCCCCACAGCTCGACGAAGCCGCACGAGGCTTCTCATTCTTGCGTGAGGGACCGCTTGACATGAGAATGAACACCAACGCTGGGAAAACCGCTGAAGACTTGTTGCTAACAATGTCCGAACACGAACTGACAAACATCTTCCAAAACTTTGGAGAAGAACCACGCGCTCGGGCGCTTGCAAAGGCGATTGTAAAAGACCGTAATTCCCAAACATTGCCACTGTCAAATACCGTAGCATTCGCGCAATACGTGGCCAGGGTCCTGGGATACCATCAAAGTCGGGTTCACCCGGCAACTCGAGTCTTTCAGGCACTGCGAATAGCGGTGAACGAAGAGCTCGCTGCAGTCGAGGAATTGCTTAACGGAGTGCCAAGCATGATGGGGCCAAACAGTTGGGTTGCCTTTATCAGTTTCCATTCGTTGGAAGACAGACTTGTGAAACGATACTTCAGAGCCTGGGAGTCTGGAAGCATGAGTCCAAACGAGAAGAGAGCAAACGAAAAACAATTGTGGCTCGAAACTCAAATGGGCCTCGTTGGCTATCTGAATGAATCCAAGAATTCATTCGGCTGTGAATCTCCGCGCGGTGGAATTACCGCAAGTGAAGAAGAAATTGCAAAAAATTCACGCTCTCGATCAGCTCGTTTGCGTGGATTCAATTTTACGCGAAACATGCAAAAAGAAATGTGAGACTGCTCAGTAGAGAAACAAGTGACATAAACATGGGGGCTAGATGAACTTGAATCTCAAACGTCTTGACGCAAGTTTGCTCTGCTTCGCCTTGGTTGTGGTGGCAGCAATACCCGTGGCAGCTCTGCGCACAAAAACCTACGCAATCGGTTATGAGTTGGGACGTCTAAAATCTGAGGAAAAACAACTCAGACAGAGAAACACCGAACTGCAGGGACAATTAGCTTCGGTTCAAAGAGCTGTACGTGATTCTAGATTGCGCAATCAAACCAACGGCGGACAGGTTGAGCTCAACCTCCCCTCGAAATCCAATGTTCTGCGCCCCCAAAATCCGCGGCAGGAAATGGAGAGTGAACGCGTTGAAAAAAATCCTTAAAAACAAAAAAGGCCGAAGGTGGTTTACGTTCACCGCCAAAAATGACACCCACCTCCGAGTGAGTTTGTTCGGGGGCGCCTTAGCTTTGGCAGGCGCATTCATGGTCGCTCGATATGCACAGCTTGCAGTTCTCCCCACCGAATTAAATGAAAAACTTCGGAGCAGAGCCAGCAAACAGTTCGAATCCGAGGTCAAGCTTCTTCCGCCACGAGCCAAAATCGTCGACCGCAGTGGCCGAATTTTGGCCATGAGCATTCTGCAGCCAAGTATTTTTGCAATTCCAAAAAGACTCCCACACGACCGGGCATCGCTTGAAAAGATTGCGAGAACAATTCGCATTCCACTTCAAACCCTCATCGAACTTCGCAAAACAAAAAAAGGCTTTGCCTGGCTGCGCCGCCATATTCCACCGAGCGAATTCGCTAATATGGGAGATCTCCAACAATGGCGAGAATTCATTGGTGTCGCTGAGGAACCAAAACGAATTTATCCTGAAAAAGAAGCTGCTGCTCACTTGATCGGATTTGTAGGGTTAGACAACTCTGGCCTTGAGGGTGTTGAATCTGTCTACAATTCAATTCTGAACGGAACACCCCAAGTCGCAAAGGTGACACGCGACGCTCGTGGCCATATTACGCTCATCACACCAAATGGGGCCGTTCAACCCGAACATCAGAGTGCACCACTCCAGTTGTCCATCGACCTTTCAATACAAACCACAGCCGAATCCGCACTCAAGGAAGGGATTCTGAAAGCAAAAGCGCGCGCTGGTTCTGCAGTTGTTATGGATGTTCAAACCGGTGAGCTTCTCGCAATCGCGAGCTACCCGACTTACGACCTCAACGCGCCGCCGAGCGGGAATCCTGAGGCGCGACGGTTTCGTCCGCTCATGGACGCTCTTGAATTGGGATCAGTTGTGAAGCCTCTTTTCATTGCGAGGGCTATCGATAAAAAGAAAATCGGAGAAAATGAAAAATTTTTCTGTGAGAACGGAACAATGCCGTTACCAGGGGGAAAAATCCGCGACACACACCCTCATGGAATTCTTTCCCCCGCAGAAATCCTCAAGGTTAGTAGCAACATTTGCACCTACAAGATTGCGCAAAAATTGGGTCGCAACGGCCTTTATGATGCAATGGGCGCATTTGGACTGATTCGACCACCTGGAACAGGTCTTCCGGGTGAGTGGGCGGGGCGGGTTGCCAAACCCGACAGTTGGAGAGAAATGCGATTTGCCAACATGGCGTTCGGTCAAGGCATAGCCATTAGCAACCTTCAAATGACTCGGGCCATGGCCATTTTGGCTGGCAACGGAACTGACCCAGGGATTAGGATACTCGCACTTGAAGAAGAACGAGATGATCTTAAACCAGAGCTTCCTCCTCTGCGAGTCATCTCTGAAGAAACCAGTCGCATGGTCACAGAAATGATGCGTGGTGTTGTGGAAGAAGAAGGCGGCACAGGGCGACTCGCTTCCATATCTGGGTTAAGTGTTGCTGGCAAAACAGGAACTGCACAGAAATACGACCCAAAAACCCGCTCATACAGCGAACGAATTGCGACCTTTATAGGTGTCGTGCCCGCCGACAAACCTCGCCTTGCAATTATGGTCGTCATTGATGAACCACAAGTCCGGCCCGCGTATGGTGGTGTTTTGGCGGGTCCGGTTTTTTCGGATATTGGACAAAAAGCCATCAATTATCTGAATTCACGTGGACTTATCCAGCTCGATTCCTCCGCGCCACAAGCTGAACCTGGTCCGCTTGCAAGGCGTGGCGGCGAAGGAAAAAAGCAATGATAGGAACTGAACTTGAGCAAGAATTCACCATTCAGCCGGGTCGAGCTCTGCTTCTTCTTGAGGCCGAAAATCTTCTTGCAGAAATTCCCCATGAGTCGGCTGCGCTGAGGAGAGATTCACATCATCAAGAGCTGCCGCTTGTTTGGGATACAAGAAAAATTCCTGAATCAAATGGCCCAATCATTTTCATTGCCCGGACAACACCGCGTCACAACACTCATTCCGAAGTTGAAGCGCTTCTTAACAAAGGTCACTTTGTCATCGCAGAAAGCGGCAAATTGGCGAGACTTTCGCAGCAAACGCATGGTGAAAATACGCAGTGGTTTAATGAAATTGCACGGCACCCCAACGTTATTCTCTGCAGATCCTCGGACGAAGCCAGAGACCTCCTAGTTCAGAACATTTGCAAAGTAAAAACCGGAGAATGGACGACACTTGCAATCACTGGAACGAACGGAAAAACGAGCACAACCCAGATGACCGCAACGATGCTTGAAGAATTGAGCCACAACTCGGTGCTTCGGCTGGGAACGCTTGGCATTCAGGTGGGCACGCATCTCTGGGATAATCCATTTCCGACAATGCCCGACTATCCGGGACTTCTTTCAGCGCTCCGAGCAGCGCAGAACGGTTTCAATTGTCGACAGTTAGTTATGGAAGCAACGAGTATCGGAATTCATGAGCACAGACTCGGTCAGTGGCCTGTCCAGTGCGCTGCTTATTTGAATCTCACGCAAGATCATCTCGACTATCATAGCACGATGGACAACTATCTTGAGGCTAAACTTGATCTCTTCAGAACCCACCTTCTTCCGCATGGCCAGGCAATCATTAATTGTGCCGACCCGCACTGGGATAAAGTGATCGATGCCGCAAAAGGCAAAAATAGATTCTGCATTGGCTTTGGCGGCACTGCGCAAAGGGATTCATTCTTTCAAAGGGCGCGTCCGAATTTTTCAGGAGTCAGGTTTTTCGAGATAAGCCACAAAAGAAGTTCAACGTCCGGGATTGCTGGCCAATGGACACTGTGGATCGATGCACTCAACCACGTAGCTCAATGCCAATACCACGTCCGCCTTTTAGGGGACGTACAGCATGAAAATCTGGCGGCAGCTGCTGCAATGATGATTTCGCTTGGTTATCCGCTGAACCAAATTGCGCAAATAACCTCTCAAGTCAGGGCCATTGCGGGACGCCTCGAGCCAGTTGAAATGGCCTCTCATGAAGGCCTGCCTTGTGTTCTCGTCGACTATGCGCATTCACCCGACGCACTCGAGAAAACCCTTCTCAATTGCAAGTTGCTGCTACCGGAAGGTGGAAGACTTTTGTGTGTTTTTGGCTGTGGTGGCGATCGTGATCCAGGAAAGCGCCCGAAGATGGGCAGGATTGCAGCAGAGATTGCAAACAAAGTCTGGATCACTTCCGATAATCCACGAACAGAGACACCCGAAAAGATCCTGCAAGACATCGTAGCTGGAGTGCCACAGACGCGTTTGGAAGCAACCCAAACGTGTGTTGACCGACGAGATGCCATTGGGGATGCCATTTCTTTTGCCAACGAAAAAGACATAATTCTTATCGCTGGCAAGGGTCATGAGGACTATCAGATTCTTGGAACGACGAAGTATCCGTTCTCTGACTCCGAGGTTGCTCGACAGGCTCTGAAGGTCAAACGTAACATTTAAGAAACGAAGCGAAGGATGCGTCTTTATGTTACTCCTGCTGATCCAACGATTGACTCACTTTGAGCCCAAACTCAACGCCTTGAGTTATCTCTCGAGCCGCGCAATTCTCGCGCTCATGACCTCGATTGCCATTTCTCTTGTTCTATACCCCCCCCTGATCCGCCGATTGCGTGCCCTCAAGTTGGGCCAACCTATTCGCGAACTTGGTCCGGCAACTCATTTCGAAAAAAAGGGCACCCCGACAATGGGCGGGGTCGTCATCATTTTCGCTACTTTACTGAGTGCATTTTTGTGGATGGACATAAACAACCATCATCTTTGGACACTGACACTTGTTACAATTACTTTTGGATGTGTCGGATTTGTTGATGATTACATGAAGATCTCAAAGAAAAACCCCAAGGGCTTGGCAAGCCGTTACAAATATTTGGGCCTTTCAGTTGGCGCGTGTGTTGCGCTTGCTTGGCACATAAATCAGCCCGTTTTCACCAATGCTTTTGCGGCGGGTCAATCCCCCCTTACAACCGTTTACATCCCATTCCTGAAGCAGGCCTCTTTGAATCTTGGCTGGTTGTACATTCCGTTCGCGTATTTTGTACTTGTGGGTTCGAGTAATGCAGTCAACTTGACCGATGGTCTCGATGGTTTGGTTATTGGACCAGTAATAACCTGCTCGATTGCATTACTTGTTCTCAGTTACGTGACAGGGAACGTGGTTGTTGCCAAGTATCTCTATTATCACACCATCCCTGGCTCAGGTGAGATCACAGTTTTTCTTGCCGCACTCATTGGCAGCTCAATTGGTTTTCTTTGGTATAACGCCTGGCCTGCGCAGGTTTTCATGGGTGATTCGGGGGCACTTCCTTTAGGGGGAATTCTTGGCGCAGTTGCAATGATCACCGGACACGAGGTTCTACTTATCATTATGGGAGGGGTCTTCGTTGTTGAGGCTCTTTCTGTCATCATTCAGGTTGGCTCTTTTAAAATGAGGCGAAAAAGAGTTTTTCTGATGGCACCACTCCATCATCACTTTGAAAAGGGTGGGTGGCCAGAGCAGAAAATAACCGTTCGTGCTTGGATCATCAGCTTCATGCTCGCACTCCTGAGTATCCTGAGCCTAAAATTGAGATAAAAAATGAATATTGCCGGTAAAAAGATTTGGATTATTGGCGCCGCAAGAAGCGGATTGGCAGCGGCACGCCTTCTTCACCGCCATGGGGCCGATCTGTTTGTCACAGATTCCAATCAGATAGATACCTCGACAAAAGATGCTCTGCTTGAGCTAAAAATTCCATTTGAAGAAGGTGGTCATTCCATTGGTCGACTGTTGAACGAGGCACAAATGGTGGTCTTGTCACCAAGTATTCCGCTCGACAAGCCCCTTCCCAATGCAGTGCGACAGGCGGGAATTCCACTGGTCAGTGAAATTGAAGTGGCGAGTTGGTATTTGCCAGAATCAGCATTCGTGGTCGGTATTACGGGCACTAATGGAAAAAGCACGACGACGCACTACGCCTCGCAACTTTTCGCTCTTGGACAAAGAAACTCTGTTGCTTGCGGAAACTATGGTAGGGCATTTTCAGATGCACTTATTGATCCCGCAAAATTCAATGCCTTCGTCGTAGAATTGAGCAGCTACCAATTAGAGACGACTCTTTCATTTAGACCAAACGTCAGTGTCATTTTGAATCTTCAAAATGACCACCAGGCACGATATGGTACGATGGAGGAATATCTCAAAAGTAAATGGCGACTCGTGCTCCTGACGCGCCCAGATGGGCTCGCGGTCGTGGACGAAGCAGTTCTTCGCAAAGCAATAGAAATTGGACTTGCGATGCCTGAATGCAGAATTATGGTCAATTATGGATTCCTAGACGCCGCTGCATCTTCTAAGGTTATGGATTCTCTGAAGAGGGCGGAACAAAAACACAATCTTTGGAATTTTTGCACCGAGAGAACCCTTCCTGTACCGAGTTATGGAGGCCTCTCGAGTCTCGCATTTGAGATGTTGTCAGACTCACAGTTTAGTCACGTATGGCTGTCAAAACAGGGAACGGATGAGGAGTCGTTTAGGGTCAATCTCTCGGGACGTGGGCCCCAGGAAAACTCTCTCACCTTAGAAATAAGCAAGCCCGTCCTGCCGGGCGACCACAATCAACTCAACATTCTTGCCGCATCACTGCCCGCAATCCACGATGGCCTGCATCCAAACATTGTCCGCGCTCAATGGAATCAGAAATCGAGCTTCTACCAGCACCTCGCGCACCGCCTCGAGGAAATTGGCAAAGGTCAAAACTTCCGAACCTCTGCTTCAAAAGAGATTTCAGTGCGGATGATTAACGATTCAAAAGCAACAAACGTGGAAAGCACAATCGTAGCCATCCGTAGTTTTAAACAAGGGCTGAGATTACTCGTCGGGGGCGAGCCCAAAGGCGATTTCTACGGGGAAATAATCCCATATGTTGGAAAGAATATCACAAAAATATATCCCTTCGGAAAAGCAGCACCGCTCATCTGTCAACAGCTCTTTGGTGTGGCTGACTACCTTGCCTTGCCCTCGGAACAAATGGTTCAAGCAGCGCAAAGTGCGCTCGATGATTCTCGAGATGGAGAGATCATTCTGCTCAGTCCAGCATGTGCAAGTTTCGATGAGTTTAAGAATTTCGAGCACCGCGGCGATTCGTTCCGTCATTGGGCAATGCAGCAGATAGTCAATCAGTAATCGAATTGTAGGCACATTCTGATGCGGGAGTCTTTAATGACGAGCAGTCACCGAACACAAGCTAACTCATATAGCCAATTTGATGCCTACGGTGGCCAAACTTTGTGGTTTCCCGTGGTGGCTCTTCTCTCATTCGGATTGCTCTTTGTTTATAGCGCTTCGAGCGTTTATGCTGGGCAGAAGTATGGCGATGAGTTTCTTTTTGCCAAAAAACAACTGATCTACATTATTCCAGGTGCACTGGCTGCTATTGCTGGCGCCCGTCTGCCGCTCGAAAAAATTCAACGCTGGTCGCTTTGGATTTTCACCGCCGTCTTGGTTCTGACTGCACTGACCCTTGCTCCGGTTGTAGGAAAGAAAATGCTTGGTGCTTCGCGTTGGATTTCATTCCATGGGTTCCAATTGCAGCCAAGCGAGTTCCTAAAAGTTACTGCGGTCATCCATGTATCGAGTTGCCTTGCAGACAAGAAAATAAAATGGGCCGCCCTTTTGCCGCTTGCACTGGGTTTCGTTATTATCCTGAGACAGCCAGATTTTGGAACATCGATCATAATGCTCGCAGGAATTTGTGCGGTGTTATTTTTCTACGGCGTTCCAAAGCGCTATTTCTTCGGTGGAATGCTTACACTCATACCTCTTTTAGCCATTTTGGCCGTTGCCGCGCCCTACCGACTCAAACGCCTTGTGACTTTTATCGATCCTTTTGCAGACCCTCTGGGCTCGGGATTCCAGGTTATTCAATCATTCGTCGCAATTGCAAGCGGAGGGCTCTTTGGAAAAGGACTGGGTGGCAGTCAACAAAAACTCTTCTTTCTCCCCGAGGCTCACACCGATTTCATTCTCTCAGTGATCGGAGAAGAGATGGGCTTCATAGGTCTCGTCATTATTTTTCTCATTTATGCAATGCTTTTCTACTCTCTTCTTCAACTTCTAGTTGCTGTCACTGATCCCTTTCATCGCATGGTGACAGCCGGACTTCTGTCTATGATAGCCGCCTCAACGTTGGTCAACATGGGAGTCTGCGCAGGACTTCTCCCAACCAAAGGGCTCACGCTACCTTTTATTTCTTCCGGTGGTTCCTCGCTGGTGGCGAATCTTTTTGCCATGGGTTTGCTAGCGCAAATTCATGCAAAGGCTTACATCCGCCAAGTTGAAGGAGTTTCAAACGATGTTCAAGGCAATTGACACCATTCATTTTATTGGAATCGGCGGAAGTGGGATGTCTGGGTTGGCAGAGGTTTTGCTCAATCTTGGCTACAAAGTCAGTGGAAGCGACATTAAAAAGTCGGCCATCGTTGAGCGTCTAGAACAACTTGGAGCTAAAATATTTCTGTCCCACGCATCCGAGAATATTAAAGGGGTTCAGGTTGTCGTTGTGAGTAGCGCTATACTCACAGGAAATCCGGAAATAAAAGCTGCAGAGCTGGCAAAGATTCCAATCATCCACCGCTCCGAGATGCTCGCCGAGCTCATGCGACTGAAGTATGGCGTTGTGGTTGCGGGTACGCACGGTAAGACAACGACTACGAGCATACTTGCCAATGTTCTCCACGATGCAAATTTAGACCCAACGGTGGTCATCGGTGGAATTTTAAATTCCACTCATTCCAACGCAAAGCTCGGAAGTGGCGAGTGGTTTCTCGCCGAAGCTGATGAAAGTGACGGAAGTTTTTTGCGTTTGAGCCCAACAGTCGCTGTTGTGACAAACATCGACAAAGACCACCTCGATCATTACTCGAGCTATCAAGAGATCTTGAACGCATTCCAAATCTTTCTTGACAAGGTTCCATTCTACGGTGCCGTTTGCGCCTGCATCGACGACCCCGGCGTCAGAAAGGTTCTCCCTCAAATACGCAGGCGCACTGTGACGTTTGGCTTTTCCAAAGACGCAGAAATAACCGCAGTTGACCTGCGGCATGAAGGTCAACTCACCCACTTCACCCCCGTGATTTTTGGCAAAATGAGCACTCCCATAACCTTGCGTATGCCAGGTCGATACAATGTGTTAAATGCACTGGCGAGCGTCGCTGTGGGAGTTGTCTTGGAGTTAAACCCGGCGAATGTCAGTGGCTCAATTTCAGGTTTCGAAGGGGTGTTGCACCGCTTCACGCAGCTTGGTTTTTTCAACCGGATTAGTGTCGTCGATGACTACGCGCATAACCCAAAGAAGATAAGCACCGTTCTCGACGGAGTCCGCGAGAGTTGGCCTAGGCATAAGGTTTGTGCCGTCTTCCAGCCACACAGGTACACACGCGTCAAACATCTGGCAGATGAGTTTGCAGACTCATTCACGAGCGCCGATTGCGTCGTCGTCACACCAGTTTATTCGGCTGGTGAGATTCCAATCGAAGGCTGTGATCATGAGACCTTGGCAGCTCTCATCAGAAGCAGAAGAACTGACTTACCAACTGACAGCGTCTTGACCTGTCAAAACCTCGACCAAGCCGTGTCCCTCGCCAAAGCGTTCGCATGCAAACATGATGAAGATGAGAAGGGTTGTACGGGCGTTCTGGTCATCACCCTGGGTGCAGGGGATGTTCAACACGTCGGTCCGCGTCTGTTGAGTGCATTGAAAACGTCGTGAGGATTCATGTCCCAGCTGAAGAAGCAAATTGTGACCGGGCGCAAGGTAACACGCCGCATTAAAGCGGTGCATACATCCATGCCTTCAAATCAATCTGGTTCCACATGGACCTCTGGCGTTAGATTTATCAAACAAGCTGCGATCTGGACTTGGACACCTGTGCGCGTCTCGATAAAGCGCTGGCCAAAGGCAACGCTCGTTGTGGCTCTCAGCGGAACCTCGGCTGTACTTGCGGGATACGCACTTTTCCGAATGATGACCGCGCTCACAAGTACTCTTCCGGAGCGACTCGAAGTCATTAGTCCACGCGCTGACTTGCAGAACGCGATTTCATCACTCGCTGCGGATACTCTCCAAATAGCGCAGCGCGAGCGCTGGAGCCGAAGTGCTCTGACTGACAAGCTTCTCTCCAGAGTCTCCATGGTAGACGGAGTTGATGAGGTCACAATTCGATCCGGCCTCGACAGGAAGCTCAGAATCAATGTGGCCGCCCAAGCTCCGCTTCTGGTTCTAGAGGGCAAGGGAAATGAGCGCATTCTTGTGGGCAGCAAGTTCAAAATCATCGCTCGTGGTCTAGGTTCAGATGATTATGGGCACCTGCCGCAAGTTGAAGCTCCTGACCTCAGCCTGAACATCCGCTCATCACGCGACAAGAAGCGTTCTCAAACGGGATTGTTTGTTCGCCCAAGTTCCTCGTCTAGCGTCAACATCCGCTGGCTTAGCCAACAGGCGATAAAAATTTCCTCTCTCCTTGAGGTCGAAAAAATACCCGTCGATTTAGAGCGCATTGTGTGGAGGAATGGCACGGGATTTTCCGCCATCGTTCGACAGAGGGAGGCCCCTGAACGAGTTGTGGCCGAGCCTATTGCTCCCGGGACCGGAGAATTGCCAGATGCCGCGCAAGCTCCGCAACAAATTAGCCCTCATCGATTCACGATTATTTTGGGCGAGAATCAATTTTCTGAGAAGATTTCTCGGCTGCAGCAGGTTATTCAAGATATCAGACTTAAAAATTCATTGGTTGATCAAATTGATTTGGCGTTCTCTGACAAAGCCATCATCAAGATGATTGAGCAGTTGTCAGATGCCAAACGCGGGGGTTTGCAATGACCGAACACAACGAACAACCGAAATTCAATGTCGGTTTAAACATAGGCGGCTCGCAGACGCGTATCGTCGTTGGTCACGCCAACCTAGATAGCAGCGATATTCTATCTGGCTTTTCTCAGCACGGTGGTTATGCCTTTTCGGGCGAAGAGAACTCCTCATCGGGTCGCCACTCAAATCGCTCTTTTCATATTTTTGCTGCGGCGCAAGCACCGCACAACGGTATTCGACGCGGCACGATTGTCGATCTCGAGTCAATTTCTCAGTCCATCCAGGAAGCTGTTGACGAAGTTGAAAGACAATCTGGTCTAGAGCTGAGTGCTGCACGAGTTGGGTTCGCAAGTACGAATGCTATTTGCGAAAATTTCACTGAGTCTATTGCGCTTAAATCCACCGAGGTTCGCGCGGCCGACCGCGACAGACTTCTTGGTCTTGCAAAAGCGCATACTCTTCAGGCTGGCTTTGAACAACTCGCAACACTCACGGGACATTATATTGTCGATGGGCGTCCGGGCATCGTGAATCCGGTTGGCATGTACGGCAATTCCCTGGGTGCGCTTTATCACCGAATCGCTGCGCCAGAAGCTGAACTCCAAAATATTATCCGAGCTGTAAACCAAGCGGGCTTGCATGTTGAAACAGTGGGTTTCGAGAGTCTTGCTGCGGCGGAGTCCGTGCTCGATTCCGACGAAAGAGACATGGGTTCAGTTTGCATTAATTTTGGTGCACACCTTACGCACGTCGTTGTCTATTCCTCTGGGACGCCCATCTTCAGCAAAGATTTTCCATTTGGCGCACACCACATCACCAAAGACATCGCGATTGGTTTGCGAACCACTCAGACAGAAGCTGAGAGAATCAAGCGCGACTTTGCGCATGCCTATTTTAACGCGCAGGACGCACATGAAGCTTTTACGGTTCAAACCGCAGAGCACTTGGGCGGCAATCGACAGTTCACACGGGGTCAACTCATGCACATCGTTGAACCAAGAGTGCGCGAGATTTTTGGCTTTATCCAAAGTGAACTGAAGCGTCTCAGGGTAACGCAATTCATAACCAAAAGTGTGGTAATCACCGGAGGGGGCTCGCTGATGCCAGGCCTCTGCTGGATTGCTGAGGATATTTTCAACATCAGCGCTAGAGTGGGGTATCCTCTGAATTTGACTGGTGTTACAGAAGGACTCAGGTCACCCCTCTGCACAACTTCAGTCGGTCTTTTGTCGCCGCTTTTCGATTCTGCCGAGGAGGAAACCTCGTCGGCGTGGAAAATGCCCCAAGGTGGGCTCGTGGCCTGGGCTCGATCGGTCTGGGATAGACTGAAGGAACCCAATGAAATTTGAGCACTTTAAACTTTTCTTTGCGGAGTGACGATAAGCGATTGTCTCTTCAGTAACGGGTCGGGCTCATCGTTTAGCTCGACCCTTTTTTTTGCCAGAAAATTGACAGGGAGAGTCAAATTTCAAACCCCTTTGTCAATGAACAGAGCGGCAATCTTTACACATCAATTCACAGGCTCCTATACTTCAACATATTCCGCTGAAACAGTCGTAGTGCCTTCACAGCACAAGGGAGCGAAACACCATGCTTGAACGTGAAAAGTTTTCATCGAACGCAGTTATCAAGGTTATTGGTGTCGGCGGAGCCGGGGGCAACGCAATCAACACGATGATTGAGCGAGGCCTTTCTGGCGTTGAATTCATCGCAGCGAACACCGATGTTCAAGCGCTTCAGTCCAACCTCGCCCCCGTGAAAATCCAGCTTGGACGGGAGCTCACAAAGGGACTCGGTGCGGGCGCAAACCCAGAAGTTGGTCGCGATGCCGCTTTGGAAGACAAGGCTATTATTCAAGAGGTTCTCTCTGGTGCTGACATGGTTTTTGTGACCGCAGGAACGGGCGGAGGAACAGGCACAGGAGCTGCTCCAATCATCGCTCAGGTTGCACGTGAATTGGGAGCGCTCACGGTTGGCGTCGTAACAAAGCCATTTTCGTTTGAAGGAAAACGCCGTAAAACTCATTCAGAGCAGGGGATACAGTCGCTCAAGGCGAGCGTGGATACGCTCATCACAATTCCCAATCAGCGTCTCTTGAGCATTGCGCCTCCACAAATGTCTATGCTCGATGGCTTTAAGTTGGCTGACGAAGTTCTTCTCAACGCGGTTAAGGGAATCTCAGACATCATCAACATTCCTGGACGAGTGAACGTCGACTTTGCAGATGTGAGAACAATCATGTCTGAAATGGGCATGGCTTTGATGGGAATTGGGACGGCTACAGGCCAAAGCAGAGCTGTGGAAGCCGCGCGCGCTGCCATCAACTCTCCTCTCCTCGAGGATGTAGATATTGAGGGTGCGACCGGAATCCTCATCAATATCACTGGAAACAGTGAAATGACGCTGCACGAAATCAGCGAGGCTTCGACGCTCATTCAAGAAGCCGTTCATGAAGATGCAAACATCATCTTCGGGTCAGTTGTTGATGAGAGCATGGGCGACACCCTGCGTGTGACAGTCATTGCAACTGGATTCGACCAAGCGCGAGTCTCTCTGCCAGACGCCCATAACAAAATGTATCCCACTGCAAACAACGGTTACGGATACCAAGCTCCATCGGGTCTGCAGCCAGGCAACGGACAAGGTTATGGAATGAATAATGTCGCTCAAAACCAACGCAGCAATCCAAGTGCTTATGGTTATGGGACGACACACAATGACCCGAGAATGGGCCAATCTAACGCTCCAATGCAGAACACAAGACAGGATATGGGAGTGAACCGCTCCACCGGCAGCAGTGGCAATCACACCTCACAAGCTCCGGTCGCTGCTGGCCTCTCGTTGCGTTCTCCCTATGAAGTTGGACAGCCTGTAAACAACATGCGCAGAGCTGAAAGCAACTTCAGCGAAAGCAATGCACAAACACAACTTCGTAACATGCAGGCACAAAATCCACACAGCCAAAGTCATTCCGGATTCGGCGGTGGACAAACTTCGCACATGAACACAAACGTGAGTAATCACGTGACAACAAACAACCTAAACCGTCCAGGTTTTTCGAATGGTGGCACCTCGTCAGTTCAAGACCTCGAAGGTAGACTTGATTCAAGGGCTCGCAGCCAAGCCCTCGGTTCAAAAAATGAGTTTGAAGAGCTCACGCAATGGACTTTGGAATTATCTAGGCAAGCCGACTCAACAATCACAGAATCTGGAGTTAATACAACAACAGACGAGCTTGACACTGAATTGAGTGGCTTGAACGTATCGAGCCTTATCTCTGATGAAAACGAAAATGAAAAAGCTCTTCGTCTCGCGCGTGAACTTGCAGACATCACTCCCGACGAAAGTGATTTCGAAACTCCAGCATTCCTGCGTCGTAAAGACGACTCGCAAAGCCGCGTACTCTGAGGAAATAACACCTCAAAAGGATATTTAATGCAAAGTGGGGAGACCAATTCGGCTCCCCACTTTGCATTTTCATTCAAGAACCCGCAAAAAATTGCGATTTAATCAACTCAAAACCGTATCTTCAAAACTATCCTGACCCGCTGACTGGTAGATCGACGGAAATGTGGTTTGGCCGGCAACCGACTGACCGCGCTTCATTGCTTGCTGAGGTGTGGTTTGTTCCAAAGTTCCCAGAAAGTGAAGCCATGCGGCAGCCTCTGGAGAGGGGAAGTTCATATATCCAGTACGGCTCAAGGTTGCTGCCGGAAGGGCCCAAAAAGGACGCTTTCCGGCCTCCAGACGCACATAGCGGTCCCAGCGGCACGACATAGTTAACAAACCCTGCCCAAGCGACGGAGTCCGACTCTGAACGCCAGCAGCGATTAATTCTGGTGACAGTCGAGCAAACGAGCTTCTTCCTTCACTCCTCGGTTGAACGGGACCATAAACAATATCTGAATCAACCGAACACACCCAGGGCACAACACCCTCACGCTCAACCCGATCGCCAGGAACAGGAATAGGCAGATTCAAGAAACTCAAAACTTCATGAGTGAGCTTTGCAACACTTGTAAATCTGGCCGCGTAATTGCGGCATTCTTTCGGGAGAAGATGGACACCCAAAACCCTGCGGGGGGCCAAACCGATTTGACCAGTCACAAGCTCTAAGAGTTCAAAAGTAGGAGACGACTGCACGCAGTAGATCTCCGGACCATCGGTGTTCCATAGAACCTCAAATGCACCGACAAGACGCTGAAAAAACTGATTCAACTCTTGTCTTGAGGACCGAGAAAAACCCTGTGCCGATTGCGTTTCTTCCCACTGTCCGAGCCAAGTCTTCGGCATCAAAATCAATGTCCTGCGCGCCAAATTAAAAGCTGGCCGCAGATCTTGCATGAGCTTCAGCGCATTTTCGGCAAAAAGAAATCCCCACAGATCGAGAACGAGCAAAGCTGGCTCACGCCGCTCCACCAATTTTCGCTCCAATGCATCAAAGCTGAAAGCATTCTCACGAATGACTTCATCCAGGTAAGGCGAACTCAACTCAGTTGCCCTCGCAGCTGGATCAACCTGAATACAAATCTGCAATTTTCGCGCGCCGTTGCTCAATTCGTTGACAACCGACTCAACAACCTTGGGCAACATACGTCCCCAAAAAATTACTCTCATGGTTGAGCTTCCCCTGTCAGTTTCAACTCCTCCTGCTGCTTAGGAAAAAGCACATTCAGCAAACTTTCCGAAGCACGTTCCCAGCGGAAATCTTGACCCCCGCCACGCCGACAAATGAATGAACGAGGATGAACGGCCTGATGCATTTCATCAAAAAAACCGTCTAGACCAGATTTGTTGCGCAAAACTGCAAGTAAGGCATTCCGCCAATCGGGGGCGTCGTCGGAGTCAACACTCTGCCAAAATTGGGGATGAAACGAATTCCCTTTAAAATGACCACCCACAGCTGTGCCGGAACGATAAACAACAGGAAGTCCCGAGAGCGCAGCCTCAACAGGAGGGAATCCAAAACCCTCGGCTTGGCTTGGATGCACCAAAACATCAGAGCAGCGATAAAGTTGCGCGAGAAGATCATCAGCCAATGACTCTATATGCAACAGAACTCCACCACTCGAACGCACCATACCGTAGGCGGATGAATTTTGGTCGCGTCCTGTCGGGGTACCATTGCGGCCAGACTGACGGGAGGCTGATGATTGACCCTCATCGTCGCCGCCCACACGAATAAACAAAACTCCCTCGGAAAGATCGCTGTTCAACTGCTGCACAGCTTCTTGTGCAACTCCCCAACCTTTGTATGCCTGTGAGCGCCCTACTCCCACCACCCAGCGCTTGCGAATTAAACCATCAAGCTCGTCAGAGGTCAGGATCATTGAATTAGATTCAGACTCCAAACTGGCTGCACTGCTAATACGCTCAATAAAAACCCGACGCGCTGCCGCTAGCTCAATAACCGATCTATAGCGCGGGAGTGTCCCAAAGATCGATTCGATTCCACTTGGTAAAATGTGAATTGGCATCGTTCTTTTTGGGGCAACTTTTGCAAGACGCTCTGCTGAATCAGTTGATACAGTAAAAACATGCGGAAGACGCGCAAGCGTTCGACGGACAAGAAGAGAAAATTGAAGGCGGAAAAAGAATCCTATCGACCGTGAGTGGTCAAGCGGGATTGTGTCGTGAATGACCTGCACAATGTGATTTCGAAGTGCCCGAGGCAAAAGAAAACGACTCAAGACAGGTCTATCGAAATTGCATGGAGCAATCCAAAAGAAATGGCCGCCAGACCAACGCAAAACCAACGGGAGAACTCGGCTCGACCACAAATATTGAGGCTTATCCCAGGACTGCGTCAGCGCTCCGGGTCCACCGCTCCAGAATGACACCAAGGCCGGGAATTCCTGGATCAATTCAATGGCCCATTTTGGTGGTTCTGACTTCGCAACCAGAAGAATTTTGACATTTTCGGTCAGTGAGTCTTTCCGACTACGGCGAGAGGCAAGCGATTCTCCAAGCGCCTGTGACAGGCCAATGACGAATCGTGCCAGTCCCGAATGACGATCTGAGGATGCTGCACGCACATCAACGACCAACCAATAAGGACGAACATCTGAGCTCGCCATACGTACTCCAAAAAAAGAGGGGGGAACTTTCGCTACCCCCAAGTCTACCATAGAGAATCAGAAATCGACCCTTCGCCTGTCAGCGTCCACTCGCATGCAAAGTAGCCGCCTCAATACGAGCCAATGCACGTGACTCAGCTGCCGCAGCTTCCTGTACTTGGTCGGGAGATTGGGCATCCGCTTTACCGATCAAGCGCTCCCTGGCTTTTTCTAACGCGCGGTTAGCACGACCAACATCAATAGACGCAGCCTCTTCAGCAACGTCAGCAAGCAAAATAACAGACTTGCCACTGATTTGCGCAACCCCACCGGAGATAGTCAAGAAGGACGTAGAATTCTCTGAATCAAAGTAAACAACTCCGCTACCCAAGGCGCAGACAAGATCAGCGTGATCTGGAAGAACACCCAAAATCCCTTGTGCGCTCGGGAAGTGAACCGCTTTACAACCAACAGCCTCGACCAATCGGCGAGTTGGTGTGAGGACGGTCAGCTGCAGTGGGTACTGGTTTGTCGTTTGCATATTCATTTCCTCTTGAGCGCAAAACCGTTAGTTTGAAGCTTGCAGGCGCTTGGCTTTCTCGACTGCTTCTTCAATTGTACCGACCATATGGAAAGCTGATTCAGGGAGGTGATCCCACTTACCTTCACAAATTTCCTTGAAGCCCTTGATCGTGTCCTCGATTTGAACGTAACGGCCAGCGTTACCTGTAAACTGCTCTGCCACATGGAACGGCTGAGACAAGAAGCGCTCAATGCGGCGGGCACGCGCCACCGTGAGTTTGTCTTCTTCACTTAACTCATCCATGCCAAGAATTGCGATAATATCCTGCAACTCACGGTAGCGTTGAAGGATCTGCTGAACCCGACGAGCCATAGCGTAGTGCTCTTGACCAACAATCAGCGGGTCGAGAATTCGACTCGTAGAGTTCAATGGATGCACCGCAGGGTAAATACCCTTCTCCGAAATGGAGCGGTCGAGGTTTGTTGTTGCATCCAAGTGAGCAAATGCTGTTGCTGGTGCTGGGTCGGTATAGTCATCCGCTGGCACGTAAACGGCCTGAACCGACGTAATTGAGCCTGTGTTAGTAGATGTAATACGCTCCTGAAGCTCACCCATCTCGGTTGCCAGGTTGGGCTGATATCCAACGGCCGACGGAATACGACCGAGCAGTGCCGAAACCTCAGCACCTGCCTGAGTAAAACGGAAAATGTTATCAACAAAGAACAAGACGTCCTGGTTTTGCTCGTCGCGGAAGTATTCAGCGACCGACAAACCAGTTAAGGCAACCCGCGAACGTGCTCCAGGTGGCTCGTTCATCTGTCCGTAAACGAGAGCAACCTTATTCAACACGTCGGAGTCCTTCATCTCATGATAAAGGTCGTTACCCTCACGCGTTCGCTCACCCACGCCAGCAAACACCGAGAATCCGCCGTGCTTCTTAGCGATGTTATTGATGAGCTCCATAATCAAAACCGTTTTGCCCACACCGGCGCCGCCAAAGAGGCCAATCTTTCCGCCCTTTTGATAGGGAGCAAGAAGGTCAACAACCTTAATACCGGTTTCTAGCATCTCAACTTTTGTACTTTGACGAGTAAACTCAGGCGCCTTCCTGTGGATCGGATAACGCTTCTGCGCGTGAACAGCGCCTTCGCCGTCAATTGGATCGCCCGTTACATTTAGAATTCTTCCGAGCACTCCGTTTCCAACCGGAACGGTGATCTGCTCACCGGTATCGAAAACGTCTTCGCCACGCGCGAGGCCGTCGGTTGAATCCATAGCAACTGCACGAACAACATTTTCGCCAAGGTGCTGGGCAACCTCGAGAACAAGATTGTTCTTTTCTTTATTGATTTGAACGTTCGTTGTTTTGAGACTATTAAAGATGGTGGGCAAGTGACCCTTCTCAAACTCAACATCTACAACCGGGCCCATAACCTGAACAATGCGTCCCATTTTCATATCGTAACACTCCTATTTCGGCTGCTCTCAAAGAGCCTCTGCGCCGCTAATAATCTCAATAAGTTCACGAGTAATCGCTGCCTGTCGAGCACGTTGATAAGTGATCTGCAGTCGACGTTCCATGTCTTTTGCATTTCGCGTAGCGTTGTCCATTGCCGTCATCCGGGCACCGTGCTCGCTTGCAATAGCCTCAAGCATAACCTGATAAAATCGGGTCGCGAGATACCGCGGAAGAACCGCGTTTGCCAACTCTGTCCAAGACGGCTCAAGAATAATTTCACCGCCAGAGCCTTCTTCCTCAACTACGGATGACATGGGTAGAATTTTTTCACACACAGGAACCTGAGTCATCGCAGACTGAAATTGGTTGTATACAACGTGAACTTCACCCACAGCTCCGAAGGCAAAAGCATTTTCAACCGACGAAGCAATTGTCTGCGCAAGTTCAAAATTCGGCTTGTCGAAATGAACGCCTAAATGAAGGACACTGTTGGAATTCTCGGCAATTAATTCGCTTGGAGAAGAGCTAAACTGCTCTAGAGAGACTTGCTTTTGACCGTTAACTCCACCTGGGAGAGTCCGCCTAGAAAGCACCTGAAAGGCCTTCTTTCCAACGCACAATACCACCGGCTTTTTGCCGGCCGCGACGAGCTCTTCAATGGCTCGCAGGGCGGCCTTAATCGTGTTGGAATTATATCCGCCGCAAAGCCCGCGCTCTGAAGAAATGACCAACAGGAGAGCCGCCTCGCTTTGGCGTCCTTGGAGCATCGCATGTGTATTGGCATCGCGACTTCCGCGCACCAATTTCAAGACAAGTTTCCCCAATGCACGAGCATAAGAGCGCGCCTGAAGAACATTATTCTGGGCGCGTCCGAATTTGGCAGCTGACACAAGCTTCATCGCCTTAGTGATCTGCTGAGTGTTTTTCACGCTTTTTATGCGTGTTCGGAGATCTTTGAGGTTAGCTGGCATTTGGGTCGAACCTCTTCGCAAAAGTCTCCAAACCAGTTTTGATCTTGGTTTGAAGGTCGTTGCTCATCTTCTTGCCATTTCCGATTTCGTCGAGCTCCGTGCGATGATTTCTTTCGAAATATTCCAACATCTGAGCTTCGAATTTACCAACGTTACGAACTTCAACGTCATCCATGTAACCATTTGTGGCCGCAAAGATGATGAGAATTTGCTGCTCAACCGGCATAGGATTGTATTGCGTTTGCTTGAGCAGTTCCATGAGACGCTGACCGCGATTGAGCTGGCGCTTGGTGACGGGGTCAAGGTCGGATCCAAACTGCGCAAAAGCGGCAAGTTCACGGTACTGAGCGAGCTCAAGGCGCAAGCTACCTGCAACCTGTTTCATAGCGCCAATTTGTGCAGAACCACCCACACGAGACACCGACAAGCCAGCGTTCACTGCTGGTCGCAGACCTGAGTTGAAGAGATCGGCTTCAAGATAGATTTGACCGTCTGTAATCGAAATGACGTTTGTCGGAATATAGGCAGACACATCACCCGCTTGAGTTTCAATAATCGGAAATGCGGTCAAACTGCCAGCGCCCAACTCATCGTTCAATTTGCATGCGCGCTCGAGCAAACGACTATGGAGATAGAACACGTCGCCGGGGTAAGCCTCACGGCCTGGCGGACGGCGGAGCAACAACGACAACTCGCGGTAAGCTTGCGCGTGTTTGGTCAAGTCATCATAAAAAATAACGGCGTGTTGACCATTGTCGCGGAAGTACTCACCCATTGTGCAGCCCGAGTAAGGCGCAAGAAATTGAAGTGGCGCTGGATCAGACGCGCCCGCAACGACAATAATTGTGTATTCAAGCGAACCAAATTTACGAAGCTTTTCGACCACCTGAGCAACCGTTGAAGCTTTCTGGCCAATCGCTACATAGATACAAACGACACCCTTGCCCTTCTGATTGATGATTGTATCGAGAGCTACGGCTGTCTTGCCGGTTTGGCGGTCGCCAATGATCAATTCTCGCTGGCCGCGCCCAATGGGGATCATTGCATCAATTGACTTGAGGCCCGTTTGAAGAGGCTCATGGACACTCTTACGAGCCATGATACCAGGCGCCTTCACTTCAACAGCGGAGGTACCATCGCAATTAATTGGTCCAAGTCCATCAATGGGTTCGCCCATTGCGTTGACAACTCGTCCGAGCAAGCCACGACCCACAGGAACACGGTTGATCTCGAACGTGCGCTTAACAATCATTCCTTCGCGAATTTTATCGGCTTCACCGAAAATCGCGATACCGACATTGTCTTCCTCTAGGTTGAGAACCAAACCCTTAGTTCCATTCTCAAAAACCACTGTTTCCGACGTCATCGCCCTGTCGAGGCCGTAGACACGCGCAATTCCATCCGCAACCGAGACGACTGTTCCGGTTTCTGCAACCTCAGCAGTTTGTCCAAGTGATTGGATTTTTTGTTTGAGCAGCTGGCTGATCTCATCAATCCGGATCTGTTCCATGTATTAAACTCCCTGACTCAAGAATTCTTTGAGGTTTGACATACGCGTTTTGAGACTCGAATCGATTTGGCGAGTCCCGACTTTTATTACCATTCCTGCACGCAATTGCGGTTCGGTTTCGCACTCAATCACAACGGTGCTTCCAGTGGTGAGTGACAGGGCCTTTTCCAGGCTGGCAATATCATTACCACTCAGAGGACTCGCGGCTCTCACTTGAGCACGAACCACGTTTTTGTGCTGATCAACCAGAGCTAAGATCTTTTTAAATACTGGCCTCAGGTGATGCAGTCGATTGTTTTGGCCCATGAGATTTAGCCCACGGGCGGTTTGTTCGGACAAGCTAAGCTTGTCGATCAAGACCTGTGTCAATTGTTCTTTGTCGCTCGATGAACGCGTCGGGCTTGCAAAAAACTGTTCCAATTCCGGAGATAAAACACCCAAAAGAACTTCAGCTTCTTTCGAAAGTTTCTCAGTTGTTTTGGCATCAAGCGCACTCTCAAAAAATGCCGTGGCATATCGCCGAGCCAATTGTCCTGTGCTGACCTTCATATAATCCTCTCAGTACTTATGTCAGTGAGACTTCGACTGTTGTGCTGATGTTTTCAAAGTTTCAATTGCTCCTTTTCTCAAAGCTGAATCCAACTTCAAGAGTGTTTCCCCTTTAAGCTTCTCATCGAGAACAACCATAACCTGCTCAAAAATCTCACGGCGGAGGTCAGCACGACTTTCGACAATCAATTGGTGTCCGATGCGCTCACTGTCTCGAATGATTTGAGCGGCGGCTTGCCTCGCATCATGTATGAGTTTGTCGCGTTGCTTTACGCCATCGTCCGCAAATTCACGACGAATTGTTTCAAGCTCGGACTGAAGATTTTTAAGTTTCTCTTCGTACACCTCAGCTTTGCGTTGCGCTAGAACCATCGCCTCACGAGCTTCGGAAAGTTTGGTACGAAGGATATCGCGTCGCCCTTCCAACATTCTGCTGATGGTTTTACCCGCAAAGAAAGTAAGTGCGACTATAAAAACTATAAATTGAAAATAAGGCCACAAAATCCCGTAAATGGGATCAACTGTGCCGCCTGCTGCCTTTGCGTGAACTGACGTGAGAGTTGCACTAATGGCGAACGTAACAAGCGCTGGCTGCACAAGACGACCAAGGACAGTGTCAGACAACTCGCCCACGATCTCCGGAATTTTCGCACGCTCCAGAGCCATTTGCTCGGAGACTTTTACGCGCACATCAACGAGCGCTGATTTCGCAGTTTCATTGGCCTCAAGCAAAATGCCCTGAACTTCTGCCTGTCCCGCAAGAATTTGGGCATTGCGAAGATCGCGCGCTTCGTTCAAGGCGAATTGTTGTGCCTCAGTGTAAGTTCTTTCGAGTTTTTCTAGTTTCGACTCCAAGCCTTTTGCAGAATCGACAGCGCCTTGAGTTCGTCTCCTACGCTCAGCGGTCAAATTCAGGAGGGGCTTAATGAGAAGAAAATTTGCGCTCGCAAGCGCCGCCAAATAAAACCCCCCCTGAATAACCATAGGTAGGAGTTCTGGTTTTAACTTCAATTCCGACATGTGATTTCCCTATGCAAATGGGACAAATCCACTGCGGGCGGAGCACCCGAAGGGCCAATGCGAGTTGTACTTACTGTTAAGTTTTAGTTGGCGCAAGGGCCTGTGAGGTGCGGGGAAGTGAATAGTTTTCCGTTGTTTTCATGGACCTTCGGTCAATCCCATTGAGAGCTCAGGCAAGCGCCCTAGCCGGCCCGAAATATCTCGCAACTTTGAGCTGTTCGGCGAGTTGGAGATGAGATTGGAGCGTTGATCGAGACACTTTTAGTATCCGGCTCGCCTCAGCCTGACTGACATGACGCCTGTTGAACACATAATGAGCGAGAGCGGCCTTCAGCGTGTCGTGTGGGTCGGGCAAATCAACTAATTGCTCAAATAGTTTATCGAGTGATAGCGGCTGATTTATTTCTGAAGTTAGCTGGCCGAGATCCTTCCACTGCTTCGATTGGACTCCCTCTAGGTAGGCGTCCGCCCTCTTTTCATCACCCCGAAACCCAACAAAATAGGCCACCTGAACAACAGCGTCGAAAAAATCCTCAACTCCGTTTGAGTCAAGGATCTTTTTGAGCTGCGACATTTTGCGTCCGTCAAATGCATCAATGAATCTTTCGAGACCAGCGCTCTCCAAGAGCGTAATGACCATGTTGGCCGCACTGGGAAGTAATGACTGAAGCGTGGGGAGCTCGAATGCGATTGCTCCGCACCCCCGAAGGTTCGCTGCGTGACAGACATAGATCGTCGGCCGTTGTTGGCCACCCTCAGCTGGTGCCGACGTTTTTGCGAATTCGTGCTCGTCCAAGGCATCTGACGCATGGTTATAAAGCCCAACCCGCTGAATTCTTCCAAGCTGCGGTGTGTTTCGCTCCAGAAAGCTCGTGACAAGCTCCTGAAGTTCAGCCGATGGACAGAGAATAGCCACATCAAATCTCTGATTGAGTGCCGCTATCCACCGCTGCAATTCAAGCTCAAGTCGCCGTTTCACAATGTGGCTGAGAAAGGCGTTTCGTTTATCCAGCATTTACTGTCTCCTTCTGAGCCATCTATAATTTTCAGACGAGTGTTTCTCGAGGGACATTTTCGATTGAAATTTTTGAGCCGTCTTCCTATGTTCCACGTGAAACTTTTATTTGCTTAAGACTTAAGCGTTTCACGTGGAACAATGTCAAGCTTTTGTCTGACTCCCATCAGACAACATCACAGACATCCGCCCAGCATCCCCTTGCGAATAACCACTACTCCGATGTAAGAAGGTCAAACAGTCGATCGTTTCAGACTCACACTCACCAATGCCGGATGCCAAGCGGGCGACGGGGAGACCACCACATGGCAGATGCGCGCATTATTGCGTTCTCGAATCAAAAAGGCGGAGTGGGTAAAACCACTTCAGCAGTCAACGTTGCCGCATCACTCGCCGCCGCCGAATACCGAGTGCTGTTGGTCGATTTCGATCCTCAGGGCAACGCATCAAGCGCACTTGGAATTGAGTCGCGTGACATAAAACCAAGTAGCTACGAAATGCTTATTCAAGAGGCTCAGCCCGCTGAATGCATAGTCAAGACTGAACTCATTTATCTTGATCTGATCCCAGCAAATCAGGAGCTCATTGGTGCGGAGATTGAGCTTGTATCAGCACTCGGGCGAGAGCATCGACTCAAGGACGCACTAAATCTCCTCAAGGCGAACTACGACTACATACTCATCGATTGTCCCCCAGCCCTCGGGCTGCTCACTGTGAATGCCCTTGTGGCTGCCCAAGGAGTCCTTGTGCCGCTTCAATGTGAATATTTCGCGCTAGAAGGTTTGTCTCAGCTCATGAAAACCGTCGAATTGGTGAAAAAGTTCCTCAACCCAAGCCTGGAAATCGAGGGGATTCTTCTCACCATGTTCGATCGTCGCAACAATCTTTCCCACCAAGTGGAAACCGACGTCCGTGAACACTTCAGGGACCTCGTTCTTAGCACTCGAATTCCACGTAATGTAAAACTTGGTGAAGCACCCTCTCACGGAAAGCCGATTATTCTATACGATATTTCGAGTCCCGGAGCACTTGCGTATATGGAAGCAGCGCAAGAGCTCCTTGCACGAACTCAATTAAAGGCCCCCAAAAAGGCAGCACAACTGAGAACAAACAACCCAACGACAGAAGTACAGCCATAACCAGGGAGCTGATTTATGCAGAAAAAACCGAACGGACTCGGGCGTGGATTGGGGGCTCTCCTGAACCCCGACCTGCTGAAAGCACCAAGCAATCTCAGTAATCAAACCCAATTGAGCGAGGCGAATCCAAAGATCAGTGAAACTGAAAAACAAGCTGCTCACCGTTTCGCAGAACAAAAGTTACCGACTCAGCGGGCCACTCAACCGCCCACGATTGAGAACCTCCGAACTGAGGACATCGTGCAATCCACCCTGCCCACTGAGCAAAAGGTTTTACAACTGGAAATCAGTGCTCTAAGCCCGCTTGCCGACCAGCCGCGAACTGAATTCTACAGTAGCACTCTCGATGAACTCGCAACAAGCATCAAAAATTATGGCATTCTTCAACCACTCGTTGTCGCAAAGAATGCCGATAGCGGTCACTACACAATCATTGCTGGTGAACGCAGATGGCGGGCAGCACAACTCGCTGGCCTCGCAAAGATCCCGTGTATCCTTCGCCAACCCTCTGAACACAGTTCGCTCGAACTCGCACTGATCGAGAACATCCAGCGAGAAGAACTCAGCTCACTCGATGAAGCGCGCGCATTCTCTAGACTTCTCGGCGAGCACTCCTACACGCAAGATACGTTGGCATCGAAGGTAGGAAAAGACAGAGCCACAATTGCAAATAGTGTACGGCTTCTTGGACTACCCCCAGAAATATTGGCGGATCTTCAAGCAAAAGTGCTCACTGCTGGTCACGCACGAGCCCTGTGCTCGTTAGATGAGAAAAAATTGCAGCTCAAAGTTCGCGACATTATCGTTTCAAAGAAACTTTCTGTCCGGCAAACTGAAGATATAGTGAAGGAACTTAAAAAAGACCGAGATTCACTTGAGACCCCGACAAAGTCGCAGTTGTCGCCAGATTTGCGTCATCTCTGTGACCAGTTCAAAGGGCACCTCGGTACCAAAGTTCGGATCACAGGTGATGCTGATCGAGGAAAAATAGAGATTTCTTACTACACATTTGAAGATCTGGAGCGAATTGCGGAGCTAATGTTGGCCCAGGGAATTAATCCCCGACGCCCTATTGGCTGAAAATAAAATCGTGAAGGCGGATCGATGAAAAAGACTGAGCCATCTTACAACGACCGGGAAATCCGAGCCTTTCTTGAAGAAGGCTGCGAGTTCGATGGGAAACTCAATTTCTCCGGAGTTGTGAGGCTCAATGGTCGATTTCGTGGAGACATCGATTCTGAGGACACATTAATAATTGGAGAGACAGCCCTGATTGAGGGCAACGTGAGAGTCGGTTTTGCTATTATTGGTGGCAGAGTGATTGGCGACATCACAACCAAACACTGCACAGAAATCCTGGCCACCGGATTCATTGAAGGATCAGTGACCTCACCCTCGCTTATTAGCCATGAGGGGGCACAAATGTTGGGTCAAATGAACATCCAAAGAGAACTCCCGGATATCAATCTTCTCAACAGAATTCGCGGCAATCAATCAGCCACGGTTTAATGAAACACTCCGAGCAATTGAACGCTCTTAACTCCAAAAATAAAGCAGCAAGCCAGCCACTATGATTCGATAATAAGCGAAAACGGTGAGCGGAAATCTGCGCAGAAAAATCAAAAAACTCTTCACACAAGCATAAGCGGTCAACCAAGCAACACAGATCCCAACTGCGAGCTGAACCCTCATTTCAGAGTCAATGAGCTGCCAAGAGCTTTTCATTTCATAGAGAGCGGTGCCACATAAAGTTGGCAGACCCACAAGAAAACTCACTTCAGCGGCGGCCGTGCGAGAAAACCCGCGCCATCGACCAACGATAATAGTGGCCGCTGAACGACTAAATCCCGGCCACAGCGCACAACACTGGCCTAGCCCAATGACCAAAGCATCAAGCAATCCAAAACTATCTAGATTACGTTCTTTGCCACCGCGACGCCGCGACAAAACCCACTCATCCAACAAAATGAGAAGACCACCAACCAAAAGCGCGTAAGCAACCACTCGAACATCAAAAAGGGATTTAATGAACTCACGATTGAAATAGCCAAGGATGGCAAACGGCACGACCGAGACAGCAAAAAAAACAGATTGAACCCGGTCGCCAATGAGCGCAGCCGAGCCGCTGTTCCTCTGGAGCGGGAAAATCAAACAAAACCAAGCCCTAATCCATCGTAAAAAGGTTGGCCAAAAAACGGTAAGTACAGCGAGAATTGCACCCGCCTGTACGATCACCAAAAATGCTTTAACCGCTTCGCTATCTTCAATTTCCAGAAGCCGCTGCGCAAGAATCATATGTCCCGTGGAACTCACGGGCAAAAACTCGGTGACACCCTCAACGACCGAGAGCAATACAGAATCCAGAAACTTCATTGAAATAGATCCTCGACTACTCCGACTCAACTCAAAGCAGATTGGCAGCAATAGTCGCTAGAGCCGAACGCTCGCCCTTCACCAATGTCACATGACCCCCTATCGACTCGCGACGGAAACGCTCAACCACATAGGTCAAACCATTCGACGAAGCATCCACATACGGGTTATCTATTTGGTAGGGATCGCCCGTAAGAATCACCTTCGTATTGTCACCCGCCCGAGTCAGGATCGTTTTTATCTCATGGGGTGTTAAATTTTGCGCCTCATCCACAATGAAATACTGATTCGGAATGGATCGACCACGGATATAGGTCAATGGTTCAACTTCCAAAATGCCTTGCGAAATCAGCTCATGATAGCTCTGCGACAATCGTTTGCCGCGCCCCTGGCCATGTCCACCCAAAAGCAATTCAAGATTGTCGAAGATTGGCTGCATCCAGGGATTCAGCTTCTCCTCTAGCGTACCAGGCAAGAAGCCTACATCACGCCCCAAGGGGAAAATCGGACGGCTGACAAGGAGCTTTTGATAACGAGCCTCGTCCGTGGTTTTCTCTAATCCAGCTGCGATAGCAAGGAGAGTTTTTCCTGTTCCCGCGGTACCAACCAACGTCACCATCTTAATGTCATCATCCAACAGCAAATCTAGTGCAAAACTTTGCTCTAGATTGCGAGGATAAATACCCCAAACGTAATCTTTACCGCCGAAATTCAAGGGCCGCAAACTACCAGTCACGTGATCGAATTTTCCATAAACAAATTGAGCGGCCTGCTCCGAATCGCGAAGAATCACGTATTGATTTGGCATCAATTCGTAACCTTCGAGCGAAACTGAACCGTTCGATAGAAAATCCCTCAAAAGGCTTCCGTCAACTTCAAACTCTGCAATTCCAGTATAAAGCTCGTCGATATTAACTTTATCTGCTTCAAAATCTTCAACTGCAACGCCGAGAGCGTCAGCCTTAATACGCAGATTCGAATCTTTGGTAATAAGCACAACCGGAAGCGTCGACTTCGACTTGAGCATCAATGCAACCGACAAAATTAAATTGTCTGCTTTTCGCTCAAAGTAGGACGGTAATAGCGCCATGTCCGAATCCAAGGTCACAAAAACGTGACCGCTATCGGCTCTATCCGGAAAGAGCGGAATCCCAGTGCTCAGCGAGCCTCGCGTGCGGAGGTCGTCCATGATTCTCGAGAGATGACGGGCGTTTCGGCCTATCTCGCTGAGACCCTTTTTGAAGGTATCAAGCTCCTCAATCACGGATATGGGAATATAAACGTCGTTGTCTTCGAATGAAAAAATAGCATTCGGATTGGACAACAACACGTTGGTGTCGAGTACAAATTTCTTTTTCAATTTCCAACACCTCGTATCGGCTCGTTTGGCACTGTGCGCTTACCTTGCCTAAGATATTAAACTATCATCAGCAGAGAACAAGGGAGCGGCGCAAGACTTTCACACCTAGGACTCAAACATGGTAAAAACTAACTCGACCAGAGACCTCCTTGAGGCGATGACGAGCGAATCAAAGCGCGATTTCAAAGAGAAAAACTACCTGCTGTCGTTTGAAGAATACCTAGACCTAGTCGCCAAGAAACCCGAAAAATTACTGCGCTCCTCGGCACAGTACATGAAAGACGTGATCGACTCCTTCGGCGTCACCGAGCTTCAATCCGGCCACGAAGAAAAAAAACGCCATTTTCATGTCTTCGAACGGGCTCGCGGCCGCAGCCAACCACCGATCATCGGGCAGCATCAAGCTCACGACCACATCTATCGAATCCTCGAACAGTTCGTGCGGCAAGGACGCGTCGACAAACTCATTCTTTTGCACGGACCCAATGGCTCATCGAAATCCTCGACAGCAGAAGCTCTTGCACAGGCTCTCGAAGAATACTCGCGCACTGACGATGGCGCCATTTATCGATTCAACTGGGTCTTTCCGAACGAAAAGCTTGGGCACGATGGTCTAAGTACCAACGAGGGAAACAAAAAAATTGGCTTTGGCGATCTTCAAAACCAAAGAAACGGCAAAGGCAGCTTCGCGCATCTTTCAGATGACGAGCTGCTTTGCAAAATCATCAGCGAGCTTAAAGAGAATCCAATTTTCATGCTCCCTCCCCAAAAGAGAAAGGGAGTGATAAGAGACTTTCTAAAAATTCCTGAAGAAGAGCTTCCATCGTTTCTAACAGACAGCGACCTTGGTACCAAAAACAAAAAGATTTTTGAGGCTCTGCTCGTTGCTTATCATGGTGATCTCGAAAAAGTCTTAAGGCATGTCCAGGTAGAGCGGTTCTTTTTCAGCTCCAGATATCGAACCGGAATCGCAACGGTTGAACCACAAATGACAATTGACGCACAAGACAAACAAATCACAATGGAACGTCACATGCAGAACATACCGCCTGTTCTGCAGAATATCCGATTCTTCGAGCCCTCTGGTGACCTCGTTGATGCAAGTCGAGGATTCATTGAGTTTGCCGACCTTCTTAAAAGACCACTTGAGGCCTTCAAATACCTGCTCACGACCGTTGAGAAGATGAGCATCAACCTTTCATCAGGATATGCAGACCTTGATCTCGTTATGATGGCGAGTGCAAACGAAAAGCATCTCGACGCATTTAAAGCGTCGCCCGATTGGCCATCCTTCAAGGGACGATTTGAACTCGTACGAGTCCCATACTTATTGTCTTCCAACCAAGAGAGTCGGATATACGAGGAAGATGTAAAAACCATTTCACGAAACCGGCCGATCGGACCTCACGCGCTCGACCTCGTTGCAAAATGGGCCGTTCTCACCCGACTCCGTCCACCAGATCCAGAATTCTTCGACTTTAATAGCCGAAACCTAATTGCACGAGTTGATCCATTTGAAAAGCTGGCCCTTTATGATGACCTTGAACCTTCATTACACTTCACTGACGCCGAAAAAAGTCAGCTAAAGAAGCTGGTTTCAGAGATAAAACGCGAATCTCAAGCCTCACACTTCTACGAGGGGCGCTTTGGTGCATCGCCTCGCGAAATGAAGATGCTGCTTTACTTCGCCTCGCAACATCCTGGCCGAGACCAAGTGAGCGCGCTTGCCATCTTCGACGAAGTCGAGAACCTGATGCAAGATCGTTCAGTATACGATTATCTTCAATTTGAACCACGCAATGGTTATCATGACTTCCGAGAGTTTCATAAATTTATTCGCTTTAGCTACGCTCAAAACTTCCAGCGAGAGTTCATGATTTCTCTCAATCTCTTTGACGACAGCCAATATAATAAAGCCTTTCAGAACTATCTGAAACACGTCGTGGCTTTCCTCAAAAAGGAAAACGTGCAGAACGAAGTAACACAGAAACTCGAAGGTCCGAGCGAAAATATAATGGAAGAAATGGAAAATCTTCTTGGTTTGAGTGGCGAAAAGCGAGACCTCCGAGAGGCTCTGGTAGCTAAAATAGCATCTTGGCGAGTTGAGAGCCCTCGGGAAGAACTCGACATCAACAAAGTATTTCGAACTGAACTGCAAACCATTGAACAGCGTATTTACGAAAGTAAAAGAGAAACGATCGACAAAGTTAAAACCGCAATGGTCACATTCGGCACCGAAGACTACAACAAGCTTTCACCTGAGTTGCTCAAGGCCTGCGACGAAACATTTGAAAACCTTAAGACTCGTTTCAATTACTCTCAGCATACTGCATGGGAGAGTTTAGTCTTTTTGCGTTCACAGGGGATTTGATCCATCAAAATCACCAAGGAACGAGAGGGAAACTTCGCGCTTCATTCGCACCAATAGGATAGACACCTTCATCGCCTACCCAGAGCAGAGGCGCAGTTGCCAAAACATCACCCGAGGCACTGCGCACGATACCACCCACAATACCGCCAAATTCAAGCCCATGACGCTGCACGGCGCTGAGATTCAGCTCTGTCTCACCAATGTATTCTCCCTCGGAGATGCGCTGGAGCGACACAACTTCTGAAACGACCTTTAACCGTGAATCTGTGAGAGGCGCCATGAGAACCTCCAGGCCACGATTCGACGAATATGCTTGGGAACCTGCATCAGGGCCCATGGCAACTTCAACTGGCCTCGAGAACTGAATCTGAAGAAAGTTCTGGCCTCCCCGAGTCATCAAATGGCCCTCGAGCATGCCATGTCTCCTCGCCAATGGGGGCAACTGCAGGGCACCGAGAGAAAACCCCTCATCGCCAATGCGCCATTTCATTTGCCCCACAACCGACGGACGTTGCCCTCCCCCAGTCGTGCTAGATAGATATGTGCGGACCGCTTTTGGCAAAAATACAGGCGCAACAAAGAGGCGATCATTGGAACGCACAAACTGAACCGGAAGCCAGACTGTTGGGCCATCGTGCAAATCATCAAGTCGCAAGCCTACGAACGCGGCAGGAGCGAGCCCCTTGCCAATCGCCTTGACCTCACTCGCCGCAACGGACAAGAGCAGCTGAGATTCAGATTGCCAAGCAAAAACAGAGTTCGCCGACAGTGACAAACGTCCCTGAGACGCAAAAGAGGCGCTCCCGGGTGTCTGATTGAAAACCCCAAACAACCGAAATAAATCCTGCAGTCCATGATTCATGCGCGACTCATCGGCGTCGGCGCCTGCCTCGGACATCGAGAGAGTTATGTTTGGCTTTTGCTTTTGCGCAAGGGAAGGACTTTTGTCATCCGCCGCAGCTGAATCAAAAAACGACCTAAAAACTGATTTCCAGGGAAAAGATCTTTCGTCGATTTCAACGGCCTGTCTCAACTGAGACGCTTCATCACTCGCAATGCGCTTATGCGCATCTTTGAGCTGCTTCTCATTGAACACATGATAAGTTCCACGGCTTCCATAAAGAAGGGAGGCCATATTAATAGCAACACGAGCAACTGGATCATCATCCAGACGCAACATTGTTTGAGTGTTATCACCCAAGGGATAAGCAAAATGAATAGGCCGAAGCGACTCAATGACGTTTACCTCGGGCCGAGAATATGCCCACATATTTGTGCTTAAATGACTGAAAATATCCAACAATCCCATTTTGCTTTTAATGGGATTGGACAGGTGTGAGACTAAATGTTCTTCACGATCAATTTCACTGCTACCTGACATCCAAAGATAGCCATCTCGCGGCTGAACTAATTTGATATTGACATGAGGCTCGACCCCCACACCCTGCAAACTGCGGCCCTGGGGCGTGAAATAATGAGCCACCGTAAGCTTCAGTGCAGTTCCGGTCGACAACTCAAACAAGCTCTGAACACTGCCCTTGCCAAAGGTTCGCTCTCCCACAAGCAGTGCACGACCATGATCCTTCAGCGCTCCAGCAACAATTTCACTCGCACTCGCAGAAGAAGAGTTCATGAGGACAACAACCGGCAAATCTATCTTGACTCCGCGTGTCGCCTGCTCAATCTGCTCTTCAAACCTGGACCGCGTTGAAACAATTTGACCGCTCCGCAGAAATAAATCGGATACCTGAATCGCCTGATCTAAAAGGCCTCCAGGATTTCCCCGGAGATCCAAAACAAACAACTTGAGGCGACCCCTTGCGAGCAGTTGTGCGTGTTCATAAAGTCCGTAAACCTCTTCTGCGGTGTGATTTGAGAACCCAGTGACCCTCACATGCACGACATCGGGCCGACCATGGACGGTGCGTAACTCGGCGCTGCGCGTTGGTATTTCTTCTCTGGCAAGAAACGCCCGATACACACGACGACTCATCGGTCGATAAAACCACACAGGCGTTGCGGAATCGACCGACAAATCGCGCACATCCCGCAATACAGACTCAAGGGGATGGAACGAAGATATGTTGTTGCCGACCTTCAACAGAACATCGCCCGGCCGGACGCCTGCCATTTGGGCTGGGCTGTTCGGCACAACCTCTCGAATGACCGGAAGCTCTTGTGACTCATCAATCACAAGACCGACGCCTCCAAATTGGCCTCGCGTCCCACTTCGAAGCTCCCGGTACTCCTCTTGAGTCATATAGGAACTATGCGGATCTAACTCATCAAGGATCCCATTTAAATATGAATGAATTGCCAATGATGCGGAAACCCGGCGCAAACGCGCGTATTCAGGGATAATGAAGCGTCCAAAGAGATCAAGACTTTTTAGCCCTGGCTCTGCAGAAACTGGAACACCAAAAGTGCGCAAGCCGACACGCACGACAGCGTGCAAATCGGGACCTTGTTGACCAATGACAGAGGGGGAAACGATTCCCGCATCAGAACAAATATCGGCGCTTTGCTGAGATGTTGACGGACAGAGTCGCACGGTTCTCTGCGAGGACAATTGCAAGCGTTCAGAACTGGCGGGACGAAGAAAGGCAAGCTCAATATCCCCCCCATGTTCGCGGGCAACTGCGCGCACTCCGCTGATGAGCATTTTTACAACGTCTAATTTCTCCCTTTGGACGTAATGCTGTTCGATAATGCGCAAAGCCTGTCTTACGACATCACCCCCCGAATCATTGGCAAGTCCCGAAAAAATCTCTTCAAGCGGCACATTCGCATGCCCCGCAGAAAAATCCCTCTCAGAAAAGAGGGGCGAAATAACAGATATTTTAAAAAAGTCTGGGGTCACTGGCGCAACAGAAAGTGAAAATACAACCAGGCACACGAGAGAGCGTGCCTGAGAGGAAAGGAAAAATCGAAACTTATTAAAATGACGAGAGGTCTTCAATTGGCTTCTCCCTCAGTCAGATTACCAGAGGGGAGAAACCAGAATGCGACAAGAGAATTGAGCCCTGGGCAACTCTTACCGTGAAGGGTGACCGCACATTATTCCACTGTCACACTCTTTGCGAGATTACGGGGCTGATCGACGTCTGTTCCCTTACGCACAGCAATCCAATAAGCGAACAAGTGCAATGGCACGGTGGTCATAAATGGTAAAATCGCCTCTGAGCACTCTGGAATACCAATGAAGTCGTCGGCTAGCTCCTGCAACTGGGCATCATTTTCCTGCCCCACTGCGAGAATCCGACCCCCTCGCGCTTTGATTTCCTCAATGTTCGAAAGTGTCTTTTCGTAGTAGGCATCGCGTGGTGCCAAGCACACAACGCTCATGTTTTCATCGATAAGAGCGATAGGCCCATGTTTCAACTCGCCCGCAGCATAGGCTTCAGCATGAATGTACGACAACTCTTTGAGCTTCAGTGAACCTTCAAGAGCAACTGGCCACTGCGGCCCACGACCGATGAACAAAAGACTACTCAGTTGATGATAACGATTCGCAAGGCGCTCGATTGACTCAGAGAGTCCGAGACATTTTTCAACAAGACTCGGTATCTTCACAAACTCATCAATGTAAACACGCAACTCAGCCTGACTGAGAGTTCCGCGCTCTTGGGCAAGTGCAAGCCCAACCAAATAAAGAGCCGTGAGTTGTGCAGCAAAAGCCTTCGTACTTGCAACTCCAATCTCAGGGCCAGCTTTGGTCAAAGACTCTGCGTGACAAACGTGGGCAATGGTGCTGCCAGGAACGTTTACAACCGCAAGAGTTTGCGCACCAGCGGCACGGGCCGACTTGATGGCCTGAAGGGTGTCGGCTGTTTCTCCGCTTTGCGAGACAGCAACAACCAAGGTGTTTTCATCTACGGTTGAAGTACGGTAGCGATACTCACTCGCCAGATCGACCTCGACCGGAATTCGCGCCACTGTCTCGATGAAATATTTACCGAGAGAGGCTGCGTAAAAACTTGTTCCGCAAGCAACAATCTGAACTCTTTTTAAAGTTTTGAGTGGCAAGTTGCCCACTCCCAAATCCGCCAAATTAATGGAACCTGAATCGCGTTGAATTCGACCGCTGAGCGTTTGCGCAATCGCGAGCGGATGTTCATAGATTTCCTTGAGCATGAAGTGGCGATAGCCACCCTTCTCCATCATTGCAACGGACCACTCAACCCGACTGAAAGGCCTAACAACAGGTTTTCCATCAAAAGATTCGATCTCAATTCCACCTGCCTTGAGGACAACAATTTCACCATCCTCAACCACCAGAAACTGACGCGTGTGCTCGACAAGAGCGGTGATTCCCGAGGCTAGGAAGCTTTCACCGTCGGCCTGACCAATCACGAGCGGACTTCCCAATTTTGCAGAGTACAGAACTTCGGGAGTATCAAGGCAGATAATACCGAAAGCAAAAGCGCCTTTGAGCTGCCGAACAACAACGCGCAGAGCCCCGCGCATGCGCTGCTCCGGGGTTCCAGAAGTTAAATTTTTATACTCGTGGTGCAGAAGATGAGCGGCTACTTCGGTATCGGTTTCACTCAAGAATTCGTATCCCTTAACAACCAACATTTCCTTCAGCTGCCTGTAGTTCTCGATGATACCATTGTGCAGAAGCACAATAGGGCCTGAGCGATGCGGATGAGCATTGTTCTCTGTTGGCTTGCCGTGCGTAGCCCAGCGCGTATGCCCAATTCCAACCTTTGCTAAGGGAGGTAGCAGATCGAGCTTACGCTCTAGCTGGGAAAGCTTCCCTTCTGCCCGCTGAATAACAACCCCATCTTGGGTCAGCATGGCGATCCCAGCTGAATCATAGCCACGATACTCTAAACGTCTCAGCGCATTGAGAAAAAAAGAGGGCGTTGCACCTGCACCGACATATCCAATGACACCGCACATAAATTCTTCCTTTAAAGACGAACTTCAGATTGTTTTGTCCAACGCGAAAATGACGGAACACGAGCCTCATCCGGGATTTTAATTTCACCGGACAACGACACGAATGGCTCAACAATTACGTTCTGCCCAAAAACTACCGAGTCCTCAATATAAACATGATCAGGATTTAGAATTTGTAAACCTGACGCCATCAAATGCTGCACAATTCTGCGTTGCAACCGAGCAGCCACATCAGCCAACTGAGCTTGCGAATTTACGCCAAGAACAGTTTCTTCAGGCACACCCTCGAAAGCACTGACCCTCTGGCCCGCGCCCGTCAACAGAACAGGTAGGTCGGTTAAATAAAACTCCCGAGCTGCATTTTCGGGTTTAATCTGTGGAAGATACTCGGCGAGAGTCTGAAAATCTCCGGCAAAAAATCCGCTGTTACAGGAACGAATAAGGCGCTGCTCGGCGGAGCAATCTTTCTCCTCCTGAATACGATAAACCTGACCATCCATCGTCTTCAAAACTCGCCCATAACCCGAGGGTTCCTCAGCGTCAAAGGCAAGAACAGTGAGGGCACTGCGATCAGCACCCAGCCGACCAACCAATCCGTTCAATATGTTTGGCAGCACACCAGGAACATCACCGAGGCCAATCAGCGCCGTTCCCGAGCGCACGCCCAGGGCTTCAAGAGAGCGCACACCACACAAAGCGGCGTGACCAGTACCCAATGCGACGTCCTGAAACACGTGCCGAACACGACATCGACTGGCCACTTTTAGGGCAAACTGCTCAACGATAGCATGAACATCTGGCTGAGACGGAGACACCACCACACTCAGATCAGCAACCCCAGCTTCAACAAAATGAATCATCGACCATTCAATCAGGGGACGACCAAGTAATGTGTGAGCTACCTTCGGTCGGGTTGTTTTCATCCGCTTGCCCTGGCCAGCAGCCAAAATTATCCCAACCACATCTTGATTTTCCATATGCTTCTCTGACACTCATAACCTCTGTAGTGTATGAACCAATCGACAACTGACCCATCCCTTCGAAAGGACAAACCATGGCAGGAACGTCCTCAAATGCGGCCCAACAAACCAGCTGCACGGTCCGCGCTCCCACGCGCATTGATATGGCTGGAGGCACACTCGACATTTGGCCTTTGGCTGCAATTCTACAAGAAAAATTTGAACTGTGGAACGCACCCATTGAAACCGTCAACCTCGCTATTGAACTGCGCGCTGAAGCGAAAGTAACCCTGACAGCAGGGCAAGCTTTCTCCTGGGAATTCAATGATAAATCTCTTGGCAGAAAAACTTCGGGCGAAACGCTGCATCAAAATGACGCTGCTGATTTTGTTCTTCACCGCGCGGTTGCGCGCCTCTACCGGCAAGAACTGCTGAACAAAGGCTATGGACACGTGTCCATTGAAACTAATGCCAAAGCACCGCGTGGCTCTGGTCTCGGTGGCTCAAGCTCACTTGTCATCGCGCTCCTAGCAGCATTTAACAAATTGCTTGGCAACACTATTGAAGGAACCGAACTGTGCCGAACGGCCCAAACTCTCGAGGCGGGAATCCTCGGCAATTTGGCCGGTAATCAGGATCATTTCGCAGCCTACTTCGGTGGACTCCAAAGCGTGCACCACACCACATTTGGAAGCACGACAACTCAAGTAAGAAGCGACCTCGAGGCTCTCACGTCTCATCTAGTGCTAGCCCACAGCGGCCAACAGCATTTCAGTGCGTTCAACAATTGGCTCGTGCTTGAAAAGGTTCTGACCTCAGATGCGGCGGTTCTCGAACGCTGTGCATCGATTGCAAGAATTGTGCCCGACATGAAAAAGGAACTTCAAAATAAGAATTGGCGAACAGTTGCTCGATTGTTGAGCGCTGAATGGGATATTCGTCGCACATTGGCTCCAGGAATTGTGACTCCCGTGCTCGAATCTCTTTACGCAACCGCACTCCGTGCAGGCGCCACTGGTGGCAAAGTCTGCGGCGCAGGTGGAGGTGGCGTTCTTGTTATGATGGTAGACAGTCCGTCGCAAAAACCCGGCGTCGAAGCAGCACTCCGCGCTGCTGGCGGCGAAGTTCTCGAATGCAAACCAGCACTCCACGGTGTGGTTTATTCCTGAGTTCGTTTTTTTCGCTTTGCCCTGAAAAAACTTTGTAGCAAAAGCCGTGCGGGTTCTTCCAAAACCCCGCGGCTCACTTCACAACGGTGATTCAATCGCGCGTCAGACAACACGTTAGCTAAACTCCCGCACGCACCCGCCTTGCTATCGCTAGCCGCATAAACCACCCGTTTCACCCGAGCATTCACCAAGGCGCCTGCGCACATGAAACAAGGCTCCAGGGTCACGTAAAGGGTGCAATCAGACAGCCTCCAGCGCCCAAGCCTGGAGGAAGCCTCGCGAAGAGCTAAAACTTCAGCGTGAGCCGTCGGATCTTGAACCGCTTCACGACAGTTGTAGGCAGACGCAACAAGACCATGGTCGGGCTGAATTACCACGCAACCCACAGGAACGTCGCCGTTTAGTTCGGCCTTTCCAGCCGCATCTAATGCAAGGAGCATCCAGCGCTCGTCGTCGTCTAAATTTAAACCAGTTTTCATGCAGAAAATTCTACGTATGAAAAAAAAATTGCGGGGCCCTCTTACGAGCGACCCCGCAAAGGTGGCGGAGCGAGAGGGATTCGAACCCTCGGTAGAGTTACCCCTACGCATCCTTAGCAAGGATGTGGTTTGAGCCACTCACCCATCGCTCCAGCGCGGCCTGACAGCTTACCGAAAAACTAGCAAAAAAAATGGCGCGCGGTAAGCGATTCGAACGCCTGACCGCCAGATTCGTAGTCTGGTGCTCTATCCAGCTGAGCTAACCGCGCACACCCAGACCACAAGTTTTAGCTCGGATTTGGTGAAAGGTGGACTAGCCTAGCCGTATTGGCGAGTCAAGCTCTTTTCCAAAAAAAGCCTCTCAACAAAAGCGTGCGGATAAACTCCCGGACGACCCTCAGAAAAAACTAATCTCCCCTCTTCCAACCCAATCCAATTGCTTACAAAACTTTGAACCTCAAGATGCCTATGCAGCGCTAAAACCACCGTTGTACCCAGGTGCTTTCGTTCGACCAACACACGCCAAAGAACCCTCCTCCACCGCTCGTCCAAAGCAGCGTCGGGCTCGTCCAAAAGAATGAGGTTAGCGCGAACCGAGAGCGCCTGTGCCAAACGAACGCGCTGCCACTGCCCTCCACTCAAAGCCGATAATCGATCGCCCAATAAAGAATCCACAGCGAAGTCAGAGCGGCATTGCGCTGAAAACTCGGTGTCGAAGGGCAACAAGCCACTCCAACCGGAGAGGGACAAATACTCTTGAACAGTCATGTCCTCCGAAACTTCCTGATGCTGCCCAAGCCATGAAACACCAAGCGAACGCATCTTTCCCGAGATGCAAGGAACCTCGGAAAGAACTTCGCACCTTCCAACAACCTGCCATGAGGAAGGCAAGACGCCCGCAAGTGTTCTCAGCAGTGATGACTTGCCCGCGCCATTGCCGCCCAACAAAACACAAAAAGCGCCCCGGAAAAGGTCAAAACTAATATTCTCAAGAATCCAGCGTTCCGCGGTCCAGAGCGAAAGTTGATGGGCGTGAACAACGGGCTTGCCCGGATGAATGTTCGGGTGATGATTCATTGAACCAACCTCTGGCGCAAAAGAACAAGGAACAGGAATGGAGTTGAAAGCAACGCTGTATAAACACCAACGGGAAGCTCAATGGGGGTTGTCAAAACCCGCGAGAAGAGATCGGCAACAACGAGCAAAGCAGCTCCCAGAAGAGCATTTAACCAGGGGCGAATCCCTGCAAAACGATCGTGAAAAAAAATTCGCCGAGTCAGGTGAGGAATTAAAAGTCCAACAAACCCCACCGACCCAGCAGCACAAACAGTCGTCGCACATAAAATCATTAAGCTTAAGAGAAGAACCAAGCGCATTCGGTTCACATTCACCCCATTTGCAATCGCAAAGTCGGATCCGAAGGACAATAAGCGTAATGACGTATCAAAGCGTATGAGCATAAATCCCGAAAACAACATAAGCGGAGCCAGAAGTGTCACAGCAGAAAGGCTATGCGGCTGAATTGAGCCAAGCGTCCATACCTGCACCTGACTCAGCGCAGCGGGGCTAAGGCGTGCAAAAATCAACATCATCAAGGCCGAGCAGCCAGCATTGATAAGCAACCCCGCCAATGCCAAAGAAGCAATCCCCCACCGACGAACAACGCCAAAAAACACAAACTGAACCAAGACAAGAGCCAAAGCCGAGCCAACAAAAGCGGCTATCCAAATCGCTGGAATAAAATCGAAATAATACGTCGCTGAAAACGACGGCAAGAAAAGAATACACAGCAGCACAAGCGTGGTGCTTCCCGCAGACAAACCAACAATATGCGGATCAGCCAAAGGGTTTTGCAAAAAAAGCTGCATTGCTCGCCCGCCGCTCGCAAGCGCAAAACCAACACATAAAGCCAAAGTAACGTGCACCAAGCGCAGCTCGAAGAGCCCTGCATTATTGAGCCAAAAATCAGCGCCGAGTGAATCACCCGCTATGAAATTCCAAACATCCGACCAGCTCGTAGCAGGCCCAGACAGCAAAGATAACATGCAAAGCAGCAGCAGAATTATACACAAAAGAATAATCGCTCTCACTGGACATCGTTCCTGAGCAACTGGAGGGCCTCAAGCAATCGCGGGCCAGGTCGTTGAAACAAATTCTCGGAAAAAACTTTTATCTCTGTCACCGAACGCTTCCCAATTCGTTCATTTAGACTTCGCAATTTTGATCGAACAACCGCCGAGGGCTTTTCACCCTCTGCAAAGCCAATCCAAAGAGTCGCATCAACTTTCGAGATCCCCTCAAGGGAAACCCTTGGATAAAAAGAGTCGGCTTGATTGGAAAAAAAAGCATTCTCAAAACCCACCGTCGAAAAAAGATCGCTCAGCCAAAGAGCGGGACCAACTAGATAGATAGGATCGGTACCAACAAAAATGAGAGCCTTTCGACCCGACTTCTTGGAATCGACAAACAGCCGCTTCGTCCCGTCTATCGCCAAACGAAATCGCTCACTCCATTCGCGAGCCTTCTTGCTGGCTCCGAGCGCTTGCCCGAGATGAAAAATTCGATCGGGAAAATCAACGAGACGCTGCGGGTTAAATAGATGAACCCGCATTCCTGCCGATTCCAATTTACGTTTCATGACTGTTGGAATTCCCTCGACAACCACGACATCTGTGGCGCGCAATGCCAAGATCTTCTCTAAACTCGATTGCAAAAAAGAGCCCACTTTCTCTTTGACTCGAACACTTTTAGGAAAATCGCATTGTTCAGTTACACCAAGAAGTTTATCTTCGAGGCCAAATGCAACTATCCACTCAGTTGCGCTTGGTGCAAGACTTACAATTCTCCGCTCTTGAGCCTGCGCAAAAGCAGACTGCTCAATCAGCGAGAAAGAAACGATCAGCGATAAAAAGAACACAAGCATCGCCGAACCTTGAAAATTCAAAAACCTAACCTTCATCAATCCCAACTTCCTTGAGCCGCTCTTTTATTTTGCGCAAAACCTTTGCCTCAAGCTGTCTCGCACGTTCTCTCGTAATGCCAAATTTATTGCCAACATCCTGGAGAGTCAGCGGTTCTTCTGAAAGAATCCTATATCTAAAGATATAGAGGTCACGATCGTTTAGCTCACGTTCGATGTGTGCTGCTTGCTCCCTCAATATGGCAAGGATCTGCTCGCGGGCTAATTTTTCATCGATGGGAATTTCATCATCCGCCATGAGATCGACTTGGCGTGCGCCCGATTGGTCCTCATACACTGGAGCATCAAGCGACACGTCACCTTTCCCAAGTCGCTGATTCATTTCAACGACCTCCGATTCCTTAACGCCTATTTTTTCCGCTAGAAGTCGGGCATCGAATCGCTGCGTTAGTGCGTACATTTTCTCGGCTTCCGAACGCAATCGAAAGAAAAGCTTGCGCTGCGCGTCGGTAGTTCCAATGCGAACTATGCTTTTGTTGTCCATCAAAAATTTGAGAATATAAGCACGTATCCACCAAGCGCTATATGTAGAAAGCTTAACGCCGCGATAAGGATTGAAACGGTTTACAGCCTGAACGAGTCCCGCATTACCTTCTTGAATGAGGTCGAGCATTTGGGCGTAAGCACGCCGGTATTCCATGGCGATTTTTACAACAAGTCGCAAATTTGCACTCACGAGTCTCTGTCGCGCTTCCACACTGTTTTTTTCGAATGCATCCGTTGCAAGGCGGCGCTCTTCCTCGATACTCAGCAAAGGATAGCGCCGCAGCTCAGACAGATAACGTGACAGCGCTGACGTTGGGACAAGATCTGTCGATGCTTCCAATTCTGGCGAATCGTCATCAAATTCCTCATCAGATTCTGTCGATTCATAGGGCGAAACAGCCTTCGAGGAGCTAGGTGCATCCGACCAATCTCCGTCAATAGGATCTGAGTCTAAAATTTCAACCGATCGCTCGGTTTGAGACTCGTCATCTACGACCTCAGCGTCGAGAACCTCCGGTTCAACGACCTCGGGAGAAGAATTTTTTTGCTCAGCTTTGCTTTTTGTCCGCGCAATTCGGACAAATGACTTTTTCTTCGGCTCACGAGCCTCTGGATCGCTTGCTTTCGCGTTGCTTGATGGCAGACTCTCACCGCGACGACCCATGACTTTCACCCCAAACGGAACTTTCTTCGATGCCAGGATTAGGAATCATTTCCAACCCATTTGCGAGGATAAATAAGCGCGATCCGGAGCACAATACCCTGATGTGGTACATTCTTGGCAATCAGGGACAATTCGAAGTGACCAACTCACTCCACGATTTGTCTCGAGTTTGCGCAGAGTTCTGCGCACGAGGCCTCGATACCATAGGCGTAGTGGGAGGCGATGGGACCATAAGCCTCACCCTCTCAGTATTGGCTCAAGCTTACCCACCGGACAAACTTCCGAGAATATTGGTATTACGAGGCGGAACGGTCAATGTTTTGGCCTCAAATCTTGGTATTTTTGGAAGTCCTAAAGATGTCTTCGCAGACGCTCTAGAGGCCTATCATATGCCAAATGGACTCGCAGAGATGTCTTTACAAACTCTGAAGGTGAATGGCCGATTGGGCTTCATTTTCGCGGACGGTGTAGCCGCTCGATTCTTAGGCGAATTTTACAAAAACAAATCTTCAACCCTGGGCGCAGGGCTTTTCCTTGGCAAAGTGCTCGCCGATGGTGCAGCGGGTGGTCGACTGGGCGGGGCTTATAAAAATTTGTATCTCCGCGAAAAAGTGAAAATCGACTGCAAACCTCGTCCATGGCCCTTTGAAAACCCCATCGAACCTGTGATGCTTGTTGCCTCAACAATCCCTAAAATGCCTTTTGGTATCAGGCTCTTCAGAGCACTCAATACACATCGCGAAGAAGCAGAATTGCTCGCAATTACAGCGAGCGAAAAGTCTTTACCATTCGAAGTTTTTCGCACCCTTTTGACGGGTGGCAAGGGCAGCGAGAAAACAATTCATCGACATGTTTTTGAAAGTGCCACAATCATCACGTCCAATGAAATTGAATATTCACTCGATGGCGAGCTGCTTGAACCAACGCGCGAACCGGTTGAAATTTGCCTCGGGCCGCGCTTTATTTTCTGTTCTCCGTATGGCAACGTCCTCTGAATTTGACGCGCGCTGAGGCGCGGAGAACCAATTGATTGATGCATTTGATGAAATTCTGCTCAACCATGACGACGGCGACATCACAGTCGAACACGGCATAGTTGCATTGGATGCACACAATTCTGGGCACATAAACTTTTTATCCAGTGCCGCTCCATCCTATTTTTCAGGCAAGACGGGCGGAAAACAATTACTCGTCAGCCATGAAGCCCATCGTATTCTCTCTGCTAAAATGCCAAAAGCTGCATTCCTTCCTTGTACCTACTTCCGACCGATCGTCCTTGGAAACTTGCAGGTCGAGTTGCTGCCAAGCGGTCACAGCCCCGGATCCAGTTTCCTACGAATCGAAAAGAAAAACGACTCGCTTCTCTACGCTTCCCATTGGTCAAACCGCCCCACCACGATGCTCAGGCGCGCTGCATTCAGGCCAGCCGACACCATCCTTCTCAAATTGCACAATGATCCCTCTGCTCTTTTTGCAACTTCAGTCAGACGAGAACTGGAACGACTTGGAGAGTTTTGCAGCAAACTTTTGCGAGCTGGAGAAAGAGTGGTGGTAGTTGCAGACGCCGCTGGAACGGCTCACCATATTGTAGGCCTCCTCACCGAGCTCCGCATCCCGGTGGCTCTCGACAAGCATCTTCAGGTGCTTATGGAAGCCGAGCTCGAGAGCAATCCGCACGTAGCTCAATTGAAAGCATCATCTTCACCTCACGTGAACACCCCACGCTGGAACCAAGGCGCAAGAACCCAATGGGTCGATCCCAATTCGAACCAAGCGTGCGTAATGTTGCTCGCCAAAGACCGACTGCTTGCCCGCAGGCAACGTATCCTACCTCAAGGAATTTGGGTCTGGACTGGTCTCGATCTGCATCTTCACTCCCAGTGCTCATGGCTTGCGCATCTCACTTTTGCCGACAATTTTGCACTTCAATTTTCCCCCGATCTTGCTGAAATCGAAGACTTAGTGAGAGAAACACACCCCCATCAGGTTCTCGTCTGTGGAGAGGGAGCCGAGACCTGTGTCCACCATCTGACACGCAGGGGGATTGACGCACAGGTCTTTGCTCCCCCACGATTGGAGACACTGTTTTAGTCCTAGGGATCCTGGAGACGTAACTCCACCGGATCTGGCGGCAGCGGGAGAGCTTCGTCATATATGGCTCAAGAGAAACGCGAATCAAACTCTCAAAGTGTCAGCGCCCAGCGACGCTCTTTTAGCGTCAGGACCATGGAAATTGCAGACCTCGCCGAGGTCTACCAGCTGGGAGCAATGAATTTCAAAGCCGATCTCTGGCCTATGCTGTATCGCAGCTGGGACGAGTATGAGGTGACAACCCTCTTCAACACGGACGGTGATTATTGCCTCGTCGCAGAGAACGATGATTGGACCCCAAGTGCCAAAGATCAACGAATTGTCGGTTTCGTTCTGGGAACAGTGATTTCAAAACCAGGTTCCGCGTGGAGCTACGGATACGTGCTCTGGCTTTGTTCTCATGACGACTGGGCACGGGAAGGGGTCGCTAGTAAATTAGTCGACAAGCTGGTCGAGATTATGGTCCTCGAAGACGGCATCCGCATCATCATGGCCGATACCGACCCAGACAACCACAGAGCCGTGCGCTTTTTTAACAAAAAAGGCTTCTCAGATACCAAGCCACACCTTTACCTTAGCAGCAATTTGGAGCACAACCCTCACTACGCGCCACTTCTGAAGAAGTCTCGAGCCGCAGCCCAATCGGCCGAGCGTAGGAAAAAAAAGAAGCGCAAAGAAGTTGCGAGTCGCTGGGCTGCGACCAGTGTTGACGAAAAGAAACGAGTGAAGAAGAAAAATATGAAGAAGCGAAAAAAGAAAAAGAAGAAAACAGGGAAAATCTGAGCCATGACACATGCCCGCACCGATTCCTCCGCCCAAATGAATCCAGCTCAACAACAGGCGGTGGAGACTCTTGCGGGCCCGCTTGTTGTTTACGCGGGTGCGGGCACCGGAAAAACACGTGTCATCTGCCATCGTATCGCAGCCTTGATCGACGAAGGGGTCGCCCCAAGCTCCATTCTGGCTGTCACCTTTACCAACAAAGCTGCTAAGGAAATGCGCGAACGCGTAGAGCACCTCGTGGGGGGACAAGCGAGAAATATCGTTATCTCAACTTTCCACTCAGCCTGCGCGCGCTTTCTCAGAATCTTTGCGCGCGAAGCTGGTTACAGCGAAAGTTTTAGTATCCTCGACGACGACGATCAAAAATCGTTACTCAAAGATGTCTCGCAGTCTCTGAACGTTCCAGATAAGCTACTCAGCGTTGCCACAATAAAAAATAAGATTGATAGACTCAAAAATGCCGGAATCTCCCCAGAGGATTACGCAAAGCAAATACGAGAGCACGCTCTCGACGCAATTCATGCGGCCCGCGAAAAAATGCGACGCTATGGCGAGGATGAAAACGCTCATCTCATTCAAAAATGTTATGCGCTCTACCAGCATCGGCTCAAGGCGCAAAATGCAATGGATTTCAACGACCTTCTTTTGGTTTTGGTCAATCTTCTACAGTCCAACGATGGTGTTTTAAAACAGCTGCAAAACCGATTCAGACACTTCCTTGTTGATGAGTTTCAAGATACGAATCCAATCCAATTCCGCCTCATCCAATTATTGTCTGCCCACACGAATAACCTTTGCATTGTGGGCGACGACGACCAATCTATCTATTCATGGCGCGGAGCGGAACCATCTTTTATTTTGGATTTTCGAAAGTTCTATCCAGAAGCAAAGATCATAAAACTAGAACAGAATTACAGAAGCTCTGGAAACATAGTTAAAGCAGCAACACATTTAATTAGCCACAACCTACGGCGCGCGCCAAAAACTCTTTGGACCGACACACATCCAGGCGATAATGTAACCTGCCGTGCGGCCGTCGATCCCTATGAGGAAGCTCACTATGTTTGCGGAGAGATCCTTAAAAAATACGAACAGAAAAAAAAATTCGCTGATTTTGCAATTCTGTACCGAACCAATGCTCAAAGCCGCGTGCTTGAAGATGAACTCCGCCGTCGAATGTTACCTTACATTATCTACGGATCTGTCAGGTTTTACGAGCGAGCAGAAATCAAAACCCTACTCGCATACCTGCGCCTCATCGTAAACCCAGATGACAACAACGCCTTTTCACGCGCCATCTCAACCCCACGGCGAGGATTCGGCGACAAAGCGCTTGAGAAACTCAAAGAGATTTCTATCGAAAAAAATCAATCACTCCTTCGAGTTGCCTGCTCTCTAGCGCGTAATGAATTTAATGGGGACATAGGCCGGGGACTCAGTGGTCTCAAATCCTTCGAAAGAATTTTCACCAAAGCACGCAGCTCGCTTGACCTCACGGGTCGACCCTCGTCGGTGCTGCGCGATCTCTTGAACGACATTCAATTTGAGGACTTTTTACGCAGCGCGCATCCAGAGGATTTCGATGAACGCTGGCTGAATGTGGTTGAACTTCAAAATGCCCTTATCGAAGCCGAAAACCGGCCCCAAACTGATGTGATGGATGAGCTTGAAGCCTCCTTCGGCCAGCCCACGGATATTTTCACACAAAACGACTCCGAAAGCCCCGGCGCCAGAACACTCAGCCGATTTCTTGAGCAGGCCCTCCTCACGGTTGAGCCTACGGTTAAAAGCGTTCAATCCGGACAATCAGACGCTATCACCCTCATGACAATTCATTCGTCTAAAGGACTTGAATTTCCCGTTGTCTTCATTTGTGGACTCGAGGAAGGTGTACTTCCACACAACAACAGTCTCGAGAGTGAACCGGCCATAGAAGAGGAGCGCAGGTTACTTTACGTTGCCATGACGCGCGCACGAGAATCTCTCACTCTGACCAATATTCGGCGCAACCGATTTAGGCCCGACATGCCGGCTGAGGCGAGTCGATTTCTTGCAGAACTCCCCATTGAAGGGGTGCAAATGGAGCGACGGCAAGCGCGCTCAGAATCATGGGAAACTCGCAATTTTGATGCAAATCGAGAAGTCGATAACCTTCCAGTTCGTCGCCCGCCACATTCATTGAACAACGAATCGCTGCGCGACATACGCAAAGACGTTTTTTCTTTTTTAAAGTCAGCCGATGATATTTCGGTTGGCAAAGAAGGAAAAAATGAAAGCGAAAGCGCAACGCAATGGTTTGAAGGGCAGCGAGTCAAACACAAACTCTTTGGCCTCGGCGTTGTCCAGACCGTTGAAAAAAGCCTGGATGGCTTTCGCCTCGAGGTGAGATTCCCGATTGTGGGCGTAAAAAAACTGTTGCACACCTACCTACAACCCGAATGAAACACTAAAAGCAAAATTTCGAGCGGAGATTATGCAATGTCTCAAATCAAAATAGCCCCATCACTCGCCGCAGGACGCCTGCTTTATTTGGGTGACGAAATCAAGAAACTCGAGGAAGCAGGAGTTGATGCCGTGCACTTTGATGTGATGGATGGACATTTCGTACCACTCCTCACAATCGGAGTCCCATTCCTCGAACAAGTTCGAGCGGTCACAAATCTTCACCTCGACGTACATATTATGGTCACAAACCCCGACGACGTGCTGGACGATTATTTGAACGCTGGAGCTGACACTTTAAGTTTCCACATCGAAGCTGCCCGTCATGCTCACCGCCTCTGTGCAAGAATCAAACAGGCGGGCCGACGTGCAGGAATTGCCCTTAACCCAGCGACACACTGGCAAAATATTGAATTTTTATTGCCCGAGCTCGCCCAAGTCACCATAATGACAGTAAATCCGGGCTATTCGAGACAACAACATCTCACCAGCATGCACAGCAAAATTCGCGAGTTTGCAAACTTTTGCCGCGCGGAGAACTATGCGATAGACATCTGCATTGATGGCGGTGTCAACCTTGGCAATGCTGGTACACTCGCTCAGCTGGGAGCCAACATGCTCGTTGCCGGCGGAGCTGTGTTCAATGGCGAAAACATGGTTGATGCTGTTCAAGCATTGCGCAAGGCGGCCTGTGAACGACCTGCGTGATGCTCACCGATTGCACCACCAGGGAAGTGAAACTTCTTTAATGCAGTATTTTATCGATGCCACCAAAAACGAACTCAGCACTCTCGAACCCTTGTTGGTTGAGTATTTGCTAACTCCCAATGAGCCCACAAACGATGTCTTGCGACACATCTTTTCTGCGGGTGGAAAGCGCGTTCGTCCTGGCCTTTTCCTCCTCATTGCCAAACTAATCGGCTACGAAGGTCCACACAAAATGCCCATCGCCGCGGTTTGCGAATATATCCACACCGCAAGCCTCCTCCACGATGACGTGATCGACAGCTCAACTCTGCGGCGTGGCAAACCCACGGCAAACTCGATCTGGGGCGATGAGACAGCCGTCTTGGCAGGAGATTTAATTTACTCTGCCGCATGCCGTCTTATGGTAAAGACCCGCAGCCTTGATCTCATTGATACCTTCGCGGAATGCATTCGCTTCATGAGCGAAAGCGAGCTTTTTCAGCTCGAACTTCTGTGGAAAAAAGATATCACAAAGCAACAATATGAGCGGGTTGTTCAGGGAAAAACAGCCATTCTTTTCGAAGCAAGCTGCAAAACGCCGGGCTTTCTCGCAAATCTCGCATCTGCAACATGCGACGCACTCGGAGCTTACGGCCACCATCTAGGATATGTGTTTCAATTCGCTGACGACATCCTCGATTACGTGGGCTCCGCAGACAAGATTGGAAAATCAGTCGCTTCAGACCTTCGCTTCGGTAAAGTAACATTACCCGTTTTGTGTGGCCTCGACTTAGAGCGCGGCCAACAAAACCAACCACTCACCAAGCTTGTGGGACATGCGCTTAAAAGTGGAGAATGCACCGACCATGATTTGCAAAAAATAATTGACATAATTCGCACCTCTGGCGGCATCGACCACGCCATCGAAGAAGGCAGACGTCACGCCAATGCTGCTCAAAAAGCCCTTAAAGAGGCCTTTTATCTTATGTCGCCAAACCATCCAGAGGCGAATGCAACCCTCGATCTGCTCTTGTCACTCCCCGAAACGCTCTTAATGCGGAGTCACTGAACTATGAATTCACATGCAAAACTTGAACTCGTGACACTCCCTAACGGCCTTCGCTTCATACACAGCAGAAACACCGCGAGTGCGAGCTTTGAACTTTCTGTGCACATCGACACGGGCTCACGGGATGAAAACCCCGACAACAATGGCGTTTCACATTTTCTCGAACACATGATGTTCAGAGGCTCGCAGCGTTTACCTAATTCCGTGGAACTTGCAGCCGCCATGGAGTCGTTCGGCGGCGAAGCAAATGCAATGACATCCATTGAAAACACTGTTTACTGGTTAAAAGGATCGGCGCGCCGCACCGAAGAAGCATTTGATATTTTCGCAGAATTTTTTCTGCATCCGAACTTTGCCGACCTCGAAACGGAACGCAACATCATTCTGCAGGAGCTCGCCAGTGACTACAACGAAGCGGGCGACAACATCGACTGCGAAACACTGTCTATGGCAAGTATGTTTCCAAATCATTCTTTAGGCTTCCCGATTATCGGAACCGAGGAAACAATCCAGCGCCTAACGGTTGAAGATCTGAAGAGGAAACACTCCCAGCACTACCAGCCCGAACAATGCATTCTTAGCTTGGTTTCCCCCCTCCCAACAGAACAAGTGTCACGCTACGCTGAGAAAACCTTCGGCCAAAGATGGTTACACGCGAACAATGTTGCGCCCACAAGAATCAACTTATCTGACGAATATTTCAACCAGGCAAAGCAGAAGCGCTCACTCGTTTTGCAGAATAATTCCGACAATCAGTATTCATTTAAATTAATGCTCCCTGGATCGGGAGGACTCAATGAAAAAGTTGTTCATGACATCATTGTCGAACGACTTCTCGACGACGGCATTTCGTCACGTCTTCCGGCAACCGTGCGCGAAAAGCACGGCCTTGTTTACGACATCAGTGCCGATGCACAGTCCTATGCTGACGTCGGAACATTCAGCATCGACGCAACAGTCTCCCAAGAATCAATGCAAAAACTTCTTGACGTCCTTCTTATGGAACTCGTGCGCGTTTGCCGAGAACCACCAAGTGTCGAAGAAGTCGAACGTCTCAAATTCAGGTATCTCTTTGACCTCGAAGTCATGAACGAAAATCATCCGCGCCTTATTTCCCGTGAGGTCACTCAGCTCTTCCTCAACACACCACTGACACTTGCCGAGGAAGCTGACATCGTTAAGTCAATAAACCCATCAAAGGTTCAGGATGCTGCGCGCAAAATTCTAACACATCAGCGCCAAACGGTGGTATTAGTGGGACCAAGAGCTCGAAAGTTCAGAAGTTCCATTGAAAAATTTCTCGATCAACTGACTCGATCTGGGGGCTGACATCATGAGATTTATCAAGCCGCAAAAAGTCTCAACTCTCGATATCCGAGCTTTCACCGAAGGCTCTCTTGTCGATCAAGCAAATTTTGTGAACGAGATGGGCACGGGTCTTCGAGAATATGGCTTTGTGATCATCGAAGGACACGAAATACCACCACCCCTCATCCAGGCTTGCTATGCGAAAGCTAAATCATTCTTTGAGCTCTCCGCAGCCGAGAAGCAAAAGTACTTGGTACCCGGTGGAGGCGGCCAGCGCGGTTACACGTCTTTGGGTCAGGAGCACGCCAAAGACAGCAAGTACCCGGACATTAAAGAGTTTTGGCATGTAGGTCGGGAAACTTTCACTCACACGGAGAACTCAACCCGCTATCCTAAAAACATCTGGCCAGAAGCGCACGTTTCTGGTTTTCGAGACTCGTTCGCAGAACTGTACGACAAATTAGAAAGCATGGCATCGAAACTTTTGCAGGCAACCTCTCTTTACCTTCAACTCCCAAAAAATACCCTCTCAAACATGATTGTGGATGGAAACAGCATCATCCGAGCGCTGCACTATCCACCCCTCGCACCTGAGCATTTCAAAAGTGGTGCAGTTCGAGCAGCGGCGCACGAAGATATCAATTTCATCACCATTCTCTGCGAAGCCACAGAGTCTGGCCTCGAGCTTCTGAATCACGACGGTAAATGGATGTCGGTGGAATCCGGTCCAGGACAAATGGTCGTTGACTCGGGCGACATGTTGAGTCGAATTTCCAACGACATCATCCCGTCAACAACGCATCGGGTCGTGAATCCACCCAACGGAAAAAATGTTGCACGTTATTCAATGCCCTTCTTTGTTCACCCCCACTCTCTATGTCATTTAAACGTTCTGGGCACCTGCGTAAACGCGCACAATCCGGCCAAATATGAACCCATCATTGCCGACGAATTTCTCCAACAAAGACTCCGCGAAATTGGTCTTGTGAAAAAATAAATGGGCAGAATCTAGATATCGATTCAAAACTTGATAGACACCCGTGAAAGAGAAATTATGAATCATACAACCACTATTCCGTCATCCTCCGGAGAAGTTCTCCTCGACGTCAAAGAGCTCGTGACAAGTTTTAAAATTGGAGATCGCGAATTCAATGCGGTTGACTCCTGCTCTTTTTCAGTCAGGCGTGGGAAGACGCTCGGGATCGTTGGTGAGTCTGGTTGTGGAAAATCGGTCACGAGCCTCTCTATTATGAGACTTATTCCAACCCCCCCAGGCAAAATCAAATCAGGTGAAATCTTATTTGAGGGCGTGGATCTTCTGAACCTGAATGACGAGGACATGCGCAAATTGCGTGGCAACAAGATATCAATGATTTTTCAGGAGCCAATGACCAGCCTCAACCCAGTATTTTCTGTCGGCGATCAAATCTCAGAAGTTTTCCGAGTTCATCAAGATAAATCACGAAGAGAAGCGCGCGAGCTCTCAATTGAAATGCTAAAAATGGTGCGCATCCCCTCGCCTGAAATACGTGTCGACGAATATCCGCACCAACTGTCTGGCGGCATGCGACAGCGAGTCATGATTGCAATTGCACTTGCCTGCAAGCCAAAGCTCCTCATAGCTGACGAACCAACAACCGCTCTTGATGCTACAATTCAAGCACAAATTCTTGCACTCATGAGCGACCTACAAAAAGAGCAAGATATGTCTACTATCCTCATCACCCACGACCTCGGTGTAGTTGCAGAAACATGCGACGATGTTGTGGTCATGTATGGCGGTAGAATTGTCGAGCGCGCCACTGCAGAGCAGCTTTTCGCGCGCCCGAAACACCCCTACACACTTGGCTTACTTGAATCTATCCCTCGGCTTGGGGAGAGAAAAACACGCCTCAAAACCATTCCGGGAATTGTTCCTAGCCTCGGAAAATTTCCCCAAGGGTGCCGCTTTCAGGATCGTTGTTCATTTGTAACGTCTGATTGCAGAAACCAAGAGCCTCAGCTGAGACGCCTTTGCGACGGCACAGAAGTTGCATGCTTCCACTCCTCCGACACCGGAATGCCATCACAAGGGAACTAATTATGACCAGCTCTGACATCATTCTTGAAGTCAAAAATCTTCAAAAATATTTTCCCGTGCAAGGCGGGCTTCTCGGTCGACAAACTGGAAAGGTTCACGCCGTAGACACTGTCTCGTTCTCGGTGCAGCGGGGAAAAACCCTCGGACTCGTCGGTGAATCGGGTTGCGGAAAATCAACCCTTGGTCGCACTATTCTCAGACTCACAGAACCTTCGGGTGGGGAAGTCATTTACGAAGGGCGTGACATAGCTAAACTATCCGCAAATGAAATGCGCGCGCTGCGTAAAGAGTTGCAAATTATATTTCAAGACCCCTTTGCAAGTCTGAACCCTCGAATGTCGATTCGAGAAATTCTTTCAGAGCCGTTCGAAATTCATGGAATGCACAAGAACCCTGAAGAAAGACGCGCAAAAGTCATTGATTTGCTCAAAGAGGTGGGACTTAATCCCGAGGCAGCAGATCGATATCCGCACGAGTTTTCCGGCGGGCAGCGGCAGCGTATCGGCATTGCACGTGCTCTTGCACTGAAGCCCAAACTCATTGTTGCAGACGAACCTGTCAGCGCTCTTGACGTATCAATTCAAAGCCAAATTCTAAACCTAATGATGGATTTACGAGACAAGTACGGTCTCAGTTACATATTCATCGCACACGACCTGGCCGTCATCGAGCACATCTCAGACGAAATTGCCGTCATGTATCTAGGAAAAATAGTTGAGCACACGGGCGCAACACAACTCTACGCGCGACCACTTCACCCCTACACTCAGGCGCTCATTTCAAGCATTCCAGAGCCAAAAATAGGTGCCAAAAAGGCCCGAAAAGTGCTCCAGGGCGACGTTCCAAGCCCTCTCAATCCACCGCCCGGATGCCGTTTCAACACACGCTGCCCATACGCGAAAGATGAATGCAGAACCAAAGAGCCCATTCTTAGAAACATGGGTTCAAGCGAGCATCCACACTTGGTTGCGTGTCACTTTGCGGGTGAGCTTTCTGAGTGATACAAGCAGCCCGTGAACAGATCAAAAAGCCACCTTCTTTGCGACCAAAATGGAGTCCAAAATGGCGCCACACCTGAGCCTCACCGGTTATCATTCAATTCAGTTTTACGCAAAGGATCTCGAACGTGCCGTTCGGTGGCACAGTGAAAAATTCGATTTTCGTGAGGTGGCAAGATCAACGAAAGATTCTGAAAAGCGCCACGGGATGCGCAGCATCGTCTTGCGCGGTCCTGGACAAATCGGCTGGATCTTCACACAACCCATCGAAGAAGCATCCACCGCAGGAAAATACCTAAAGAGCCATCCAGAAGGCCTTGGTTTTTTGAATTTTGAAGTCAAATCGATTGCACAAGCATGCGAATTCCTCGCAGACAGGAAAGCCCCATTCCTTTATGACATCCAAGAACATCAGGTGGATGGGGGTCTTTGGCGAGAAACAGCAATCGCAACTCCGCTCTCAGATGCTGGTTTTAGATTCATCGAAAAAACAAACTATGCAAGCTTCGCGCCTGGATTTGAGTGGACTGCCGACTGGAACACCGTCGGCGGAAACAAATACAAGTTTACAGACATCGACCACGTGACCTGCAACATGCGAGCAATGATAGGACTCACGGAATTTTACCGCCACTGCTTGGGCTTTGAACGCTATTGGGGAATTGATTTTCATACATCGCACCACAATCCCGGTGGCGGCACCGGTTCTGGGCTTGAGAGTATTGTGATGTGGGACCCTCACAGCGGTATTAAGTTTGCAACAAATCAGCCCCTTGCGCCGTATTTCAACAACTCACAAATTCAAATCTATGTTGAGGACAACGGTGGGGCCGGCATTCAGCACATCGCTTTATCGACGCCTGAAATTATCCCTGTTGTGCGCGATTTGCGCAAAGATGGTTGCCGGTTTCTTGAGGCTCCAGGGAAGTACTACGAACAACTTCCAAAGCGGATGGACGATAATAAAATTGGCGCCATTCTTGAGCCCATGGATCAAATCCGAAAACAAGGAATCTTGGTGGATGGCCGCGACCACAAATACCTTCTACAGCTTTTCATGAAAGAGATGTGCGAACAATTTGGCGACGCAAAAGGAGGTCCATTCTTTTACGAAATTATTCAGCGTGCTGGGGACCCAGGTTTCGGCGACGGAAACTTCAAAGCTCTCTTTGATTCCATTGAGCAGGGCCAAGTCGCCCTCAGCCGACAAGAAATGCGTGACCGAATCGATTGCCTCTTCTGAGGCGAGCAACTGGGAGTTGCAGCTTCCAAAGTTGTCTGCTAACTGGCTATGACTCTGGACTCTCGTCCAAACTAGGAGATTGAAACCATGGGAAAGAAAGACAACCGCCGCACCCGCAAAATGTTGCGTAAAAAAGCGCAAGTAAAGAAAAAAGCGGCTCGTGCACGCAGAATCAAGGGAACTTCGACAACCACAACGAAAAAAACCGCTGCTCCTACTGCTAAGGCTACCAAGACAAGCGCAAAGAAATCAGCTCAATAAGTTCTTTGATATCAGCTGGTTTATTTAAGGAGAGATGGCCGAGTGGCTTAAGGCGGCGGTCTTGAAAACCGTTGTAGGAGCAATCTTACCGGGGGTTCGAATCCCTCTCTCTCCGCCAACAGACTTAAAAGACTAGGAACATTCGCCTACAGACCCGGGATACCCTGGGTCTTTTTTTTGGAGATTCTCCAACACACTCCCATCGAAATTATTGAAGTTCCGCGTCGGAAGACTTCACAAAACCCCTACAGCCGCCAATTTTTAAGACGTTATAACCTCTGTTTTTTTTGGAATGCCGTAAAATAAAATCAGGAACAGGAATTCGCAGACGATGGAGTTATTAGGAGGAGTGCGACGATGTCTCAAGGAAGTGTGTCGAACCCAACAGTTGTCATTCTTTCGGGCCAAGCCGACCAGGCCTCTCTTTCCAAGGGAACCTCAAGAGCGGGTTTTGGAGTGATCTGCGTCAGCACCAACAAAGAGCTCGCGGACGCCTTGTCGAACCAGCCCTGGGGGCTCGTTCACAACCTCCGAGCTTTTGATTCCCAGCAAAATTACATGCTCCACCAACGTCTGGCGCGGAATCAAAACATTTCCTCAATCGTGCGCTTCATCATTAGCCCAGAAATTAACACTCCGGCGCTGGCGCTCGTCGCCGACTGCGCAATTCGACAGGCTTTTAACCTCTCGGCAGCCTTGAGCGGCAACCTCGGTGAACAGCTCAAAGCGCTCAAACAAACCGACAACGCTCGCAGTGAAGCCCAAAAAATCGTGCATGCGCAGCGAATTTTTCAAACCGCAAATCCGAGCAGAGATTATTTGACCGCTGTTCAGGAGGCTTTCCAAGCCTATCCACATGACTCGATCATACGCCTCGAATACGCCATCAGCCGACTCCATGCTGGCGAAAACAATGAAGCTGGAATTTTGGCAAAGCGTCTACTGCAAGTCGAATCTCACAATGTTCGCGCCATGAGCCTTCTTGCACAGGTGCAATTCTCGGCAGGCGATCTCGATGGCTCTTTGCGCATACTTGAGGTCGCCAACAAAATCTGCCCGAGTAATCCCGATAGACTCACTCTTATTGGTGACGTCTATATAAAGAAAGGCGACCTACCCGCAGCAAAAAAGGCTTATCTCGAGGCGCTGGATGTCTATCCACCATCTCATGCTGCGAGAGAGGGACTAGTTCAAATTCCATTGACTCCTGCGGAAGTTGAAGCTGCTGTGCACACAATGCGCGGAGTTATGTCGGAAAAGGACAGAGCTGCCCTTCTCAACAAAGCCGCAATACAAGCAGTGAATGCTCGGCAGTACCCGAATGCTGTGCGGATTTACGGATTTGCGTTGCAACATCTTAAAGAAGACGAGCTCAAGGCATCTATTTTCTATAATCTAGGTTTAGCGCACAAAAAAATGGGCGATTTTCCCTCTGCTCTAGAAAATTTCAAGGAGTGCATAAGAATGGCTCCAAATCATCCAAATGTCAGCGAACACATGACTGAAATTGAATCAAAACAGATCAGTTAACTCAGCCTGTAATGGATTTGGGCGAAGCGAAGGATGTCCTCGATAGAGGAATGATCACCCAGTCGAACTGACACTCCCAAATGCTCCAGAGCCTGTTTCAGATTTTCTGGCACTGACGTTTCAGACAGCGCCATCGCTGAATCACTTTTACTTAACTTCCTGCCATCTTCTCCAAAGATCAAAGGAATGTGCACGTACTGAGGATTAGGAAAGCCAAGAGCGCGCTGCAAAACAATGTGCCTACCGGTGAGGGGTAAAATATCCGCACCCCTCACAACACGAGTGATCCCCTGAAGAAAATCATCCACCACAACCGCAAGATGATAGGTGAAACATCCATCGGCCCGCCTGACCACAAAATCGCCGACGTCCTTCGAAACTGAACCAAATTGAAAACCTGCGATCTCATCTAAAAATTCGAAATCGCCCATCTCGACAAAAAATCGCTGCGCAAGGCTGGAAGACTGCACGCGCCCCCTGCTAGCTGCCGCACTCTTCGGACGACAAAAACCAGGATAAACCAACTCGCCCAGAGGACTTAACTCACAACCCCGATGCTGCAGGGAAAGCCGGGTGCAACTGCAAGAATAGAGCAGATTCTTGTGGGCTAAAGTCGACACCGCATCTGAGTAAAATTTCGAGCGTTTGCTCTGACGAGCCACCTCTCCATCCCAAAACAAACCATGACGCTCAAGCTCAAGGAGAATCGCCTTCTCAAAATCTATCTTGCACCTTGAAGTATCAACGTCCTCAATACGAACAAGCCACAAGCCACCCCTCTGGCGTGCATCAAGATAGCTCGCCAAGGCTGCGACCAACGAGCCCATGTGAAGGGGACCTGAGGGAGTTGGGGCAAATCGTCCACGCACCATCAAATGTAAAACACCGTTTATCGGACAAAAAAAAACCACCTCTCGGCGGCTTTACAAACTGGTGAAGGGTCGGGGACTCGAACCCCGGACCAAGAGATTAAGAGTCTCTTGCTCTACCAACTGAGCTAACCCTCCACACGGGTGTTGGATTATCCAGCGCTCCCAGAAAAGTCAAGAGAAACGCCCATCACATTTCTTTTGTTACTTCGTAGCCAAAATGATCGCGATAATGAACGCCATGATTGTTTGGAACTCGATAAGAGCGAGGCCAAGAATCAAGGGTGTGAAGAGCTTCTCAGCTGACTGTGGGTTACGACCAATTCCTTCATTGGCAGCCGCTGCAGCGCGTCCTTGAGCGCTCGCACCACCGATAACGGCCAAACCGATTGCAAGAGCAGCTGCAATGGCGCGGATTTCGCCACCCCAAGAACCTTGAGCGGCAGCCGCTTCTTGAGCGAACGCAGGAGCGGAAGCAAGTAAACTCGAAACAATAAATGCAAAACGATAAAAATTCTTCATGAGAAACACACCTCAAAAAATAAACCCACCCTCACCACTCACCGGCCAGTTCTTGATAAAAGAACCTGGGTGAAACAACAGAACTAAACTGCCTTCAGAATAGCTCTGCAATCCGTATTTGCCCTAAGGACAAACAAATGCGCTTTTTGTAACTCTGGCCAAACGACGAGGGCCGATAGCATGGCGGAAGCTACGCGCGATACACAAGAACCAATTCACATGAAATCTCTCAGTGATCGTGATGGGCCGTATCAAGAGAGAGACGCACATAAACCGAACTCAGGGTCATAAAAATAAAGGCCTGAAGGCATGCAACCAAAAGACCGAAGGTCAAAAGTGCGCCAGGGACCGGTAAAAATGGAACATTAAAATCACGCATGAGTCTGGAAAACACGTTGAAAACCATGTGGTCCCCAGAGACGTTTCCGTAAAGACGCAAACTCAATGAAACAGGGCGAGCGAGGAGAGCAATCAACTCAATGACAAACATAATTGGAGCAAGAAGCAGCACTGGCCCACAAAGGTGTTTAATGTAGTTCAAGCCTCCATGTTTCACACCAACATAGTTGAATGCCAAAAAGATGATAATAGCCATCGCAGCATTCTGATTTATATATTCAGTCGCCGGAGGAAAACCGGGAACCAAACCAGACAGATTTGCGCAGATAATAAAAAAGAACGTACCACCGAGAAGAGGAGCGTAGTGCGTCCAGGCCTTTTCACCTACGATCTTTTCAAGAGTGCTACTAATGACGCCCCAACAGAGCTCAACAAACGCTTTAAACCCAAAGGACTTCGGTGGAAGGATTTCATCATCGGACATTGACTCGGGCTTCAAACGGTAAAAACCAGCGAGTAACCCAACTGCCGTCACCACCAAAAATGCAGCGGCAGAGGATACAGCTTCACTCACACTCGCCAGGTCAAGACCGATGGCAAATGTTTCACGAAGATATTGGGCAACCACCGCGTACCAAGAAACAATAGTGAGGCTTCCACCAGAGGCAAGGGCAGGAAAACTCACGGCAAAAAATAACAACATAATGGCAAGATTAAAACACGCGCAGGCCAAGCGACTCATAATATATCCCTTGATGCGAGGATTAAATACAGTCTTCAAACAGCGTGGGTTTCCTAACGCAGAAGCCTGTCTCGTGCAAGGGTGAGCAAAATCAGGAAGCCAGCGAGAGCTATGAAAAAAGTGATAATTAGCAAGATTAAATGTTCACGGCCCGCATCGAGAGACCAAAAAAACGGCCCAAGCCCGAGAAGTTTTACAACAAATCCGACAAACGACCGCTTTTGTCGGACGATGGCGGCAACCTGCATAAACAGACCCCAACCTACAAATAACCCAGAGCACACAGCGGCCAAAACAAAAAACCACAAGCTCATTGGTCGGTTCCATCTCCAGAACGGGTCGAAGGGTGATTGTCCAACGTTTTACGAGCCATCGACAGTCTCCGAAAACTCATAAAGGTGGCTGTGCCCATAACGACAAAGTCCAAAATCAACAGTAGACTCCGACAACCCGTCAAATCCAGCCCAAACGCTTGGCAAAATTTCTGTCCAGAAGAATCCTTTGTCCACCAAATCGTAATAACCGCTAACCCAACAAGAGCAACCAAATTACCGTACAAAATACCAAACCAGATAAGAAGTTTTCCCATTTGGACTTGACCTCCAACCAGACCCTCTGCACAATCCGGCCCTCAATGCCAAAGACAGAAACAGAAAGTCGAGCACGAGTAAACACTATGGCGACAATCGAAAAATCGGAAGTCTTCTTTGAAAAACTCAAATTAAGACTCAAGTCGCTCGGACTCGGAGACAGCGTTGCCCACTCAATTGCAAACCAAGTTGTACCTGTCAAATTTGACGGCCAAACCGTGATAGCTGACTGTAAAAGTCAGTTCCATGGCAATCTTATTATCAGCGCAAAAATGAACGAAATTATCGAGGTTGCAAGGGATGTTTGGGGGCCAAATATAGAATTTTATATTCGCTCCGACTCGGACTCAATTGCACCACAACCCAGGCGTAGCAAACCACAAAAATCGAGCGAAACTCCATTATTGTTCGACACGCCCGAGAACTTTCAAAAGAAAGTTTCACTCAGAAAAACAGAAAAAAGTGTAAAAACTTCTCGCAACAATTCAACTTTCGAACACTTGGGCACGAGCTCAACGACTGCTCCGAGCGATAACAATCTCAAGCCTAAAATATCAACCCTCCAGGCTTCGAAAAACATCAATCAAATGTCGACACAAATGAACGTCACCCCCATTTCTCTGGCTGACGATTTCGAAGCGAAAGCAACCCCCGCTCAAGAGTCCTCACGTTCTCTCAATTCTGAGCTAAACTTTTCGACTTTTGTGCGCGGTCAAAGCAACCTCATTGCTTATTCCGCTTGCGAATCAATCGCCAAAAACCCAGGTGATTTAACAAATCCTGTTTTTATCTACGGTGCAACGGGCTTGGGAAAAACTCACCTTTTACACTCTGTGGGTAACGAAATTCTCAAACAACATCCGAACTGGAACATAAAATATGTCACCAGTGTGGACTATATGAACGAATTAATTCAAGCAATCCGATTCTACAAACAGGAAGCATTTAGAAATAAATACAACCACGTAGATGTTTTGTTGGTTGATGATATCCAGTTCCTTGAAAGCAAGGAGTCAACTCAACTCGAATTTTTTCACACCTTTAATGATCTTTTTCAAAAAAAGAAACAGATCGTCATAACAAGCGATAAATATCCTAAAGACATCCCAAATATTGAAGAGCGTCTTAAAAGTCGATTTCTTCAGGGTCTCATTGCCGACATTGAGCCACCTGGCTTTGAAGACCGGGTTGCAATAATTGAATCAAAAGCAAGAGCTCTCAATCTAAAATTAACTCGTGATGTGGTGATGCACATTGCAACTCATGTTAAATCAAACGTCCGTGAAATACAGGGCATCCTTAATAACCTCGCGATGACGCAATCAATGACTGGCGCACCACCGTCTATTGAATCGACCAATTTGCACTTACGACGAATGATTCGAATTCCGACTCAATCACTCGACGTTAACACCATTCAAAAGGCTGTAGCGTCTCATTTTGGCATCAAGATAACGGAATTGATGTCTTCGAATCGCTCACAGAGGCTTGTGGTCCCGAGACATATCGCAATGTATTTAAGCCGTGAGTTATTGGGATCGGCAACAACAGAAATTGCTGAAGCGTTTGGACGTAAAAACCATACAACCGTTATGCATGCTGTTGAAAAGGTCAAAGACCTTATCGAAAAGGATGCGTCAACAAGAGCAATAGTTAACGAACTAAAAAGAAAACTTGACCAAAATCTGGTTTAAATCTTAGCTCAATACTTCTGCCTGATGAAGCTCGATAAATTCTGTCAGACATTGCAAGAAAGATCTCATTCGATTGCATTAGTTCAATATTTTTCGGATTAAAGATCCAAATCTGCCACTTTAAATCGTCTTCCACTCCCTGACTTTCTGCCCATCGTAGCGCAGAAAATAGCTCGTGAACGGCCTCTTCAGACGATCCTAATTGAGACAAATCGCGATATTCACCTACAAACCCTGACAACAGCGCGAATTGCCCAGAAAAATCAATTAATATTGTTCTCTTCATCTGCTCTGAGGAAACGAGGCTAAAATCCCCAAAGTTCCGTAAATCACTCGACCACTCAATCATCTGAGTGAATAATCGCGGCGCATAGTGCACAAGTAACTGACCAGGAGATATCATCGGAGTTAGTTGAGCTGTTGGAGAAATGTAACGTTCAACAACCCGCACACTCACCTTAGCTTCGATTTCATTCCGAATGAGCTGAAAGTCGATTAAGGACTTAACAATCGCATCACGGCCAACACCGCCGCGGCGAAGTATATCAAGAGTGTTGTCCTCATTAACTCGAAGCACTGTGGACTCAATACCGAAACCACAAGCACCACCATCGATTATCCACAAGTTATCCACATTCGGAAAATCATCATAGACGTGTTGAGCTGTTGTCGGACTGACATGGCCAAACAGATTGGCACTTGGAGCTGCAACGGGACAATCACACATCTCCAGAAACCGAAGTGCGATGGGATGACTAGGGCAGCGCAATCCAACCCATCCAGTTCCTGCCGTCACGGAAGCATCAATTTTTTCCAGATGACAAGGCAAAATCAACGTCAAAGGTCCTGGCCAAAAAGTTCGACCCAACGCCTCATGGACCAAACGTTGCCAAACTGAAGCATCCGGCGAAATGTATCGTTTTGTCTCTTCAAACGAAGAGCAATGCACAATCAAGGGATCCTGAGCTGGTCGGCCTTTGACCTTAAAAATCCTTCCGACAGCTGAACCTAAACCCGCATGCGCCCCCAAACCGTAAACTGTTTCCGTTGGGAACGAGACCAACTTCCCAGCCCGGAGGCACTGAGCAAGCTGCCCCAGTGTGATATCGTCGATTTTTCTTAGCAGTTGCGTCACGAACTAACTCCCCTGAAACAACGTCGCGGCGATGTATCCACAGGTTATCCACAGGATGTCAACAAAGAGAGTGGACGAGAGTTGAGAGTTCCACTCGCAGACATAGTATTTGCGATATCTCAGGACTTCTGTGGATAAGGTGTGGAAGGGCTGTTGATGAACCGTGGACAACTCTTCATGCTCCCATTTTAGGCAATTTGTTATCCACAGACTTTTCGGTTCATGAACATCATATCCACCGTCTCATCCACAGTTTATCAACACCATAATAACAAATAAAAAGCATATATAACATATAGTTATGTCGAATAAGATGGGTTTTCCACAAAAAAACGTCTTACCTACTACTACGGCTACTCAAACACACTAATATCTATCTTAAATAAAGGAGAAGACGAAGCTGTGGATGAATCTTCTGGCATGCTTGTACCCACGTCTTTCATCATGTAGACCTGTGCAGCAAAAGAAAAGCCACCAGAGGAGTTGAGCCATGCTTTACAAACGCATGAGCGCTTTTAATCACGGGAATGAAGTTTCCGGTGACAAAGGGTCATCGATTCGCGCAGTCATCGATCGCGATAAACTCGCAGGTGCTCTCGCAGCCGTGACAGCTGCACAGGCCGATGGCGACGTGGGTTGGGTGCAATTTCAATTCTGCGGTGAAGGACAAATCGTAGTCAGCGCGCTCAGCCACAATCTATCCATCCGATACAGCTTTTCCGCTGAACATGAAGGACAAGGTGTTTTAAAGGTTTCCGGGAAACAACTGAGCGAATATGTGCGCCAACTGCCGCCCGAAAAAATCACCCTTATTGCTGAACTACCTCAACGGCTGGTTGTTAAGTGCGGTCGCTCTTCGGCGAAATTACAACTTGTTCAGGATCAAACACAAACAGACGTAGTCGTTCCCCAGGAAGGCACCTCAATCGTTGTTAAGGGCGATTACCTGGAGCGTTGGGTCAATGCCTTTCGTGATTTTGTCTCAACCGACGACACGCGTTTTTATGCAAACGGAGCCTTGATCTGGGCGGACACATCACAGGGATTGAATCTTCAGGCAGTTGCGTCAGATGCCTATCGCCTCGCTAAAGCTCAACTGAAAGATGGTCTGAAATCAGAGCGTGTCGAAGACAGTGCTGTGCTTGTTCCCAAAAAAGCTCTCGATGAACTCCGCCGACTTTGCGCTGCGAATCCAGAGATGGACTATCGGCTGCGCTGGCATGGAGAACGTTTGTTTTTTGCGGTCGAGACGGAAAATTACGTGATGGTCTCAAAGTGTATTCCTGGAAAATATCCTCCTTACACATCGGCGATTCCGCAGAAGGTCAATTTTAACGTCAACATCGGCTTGTCGCCGCTGCTTGAAAGCGTCAAACGCGTGCTTCTATTTGCTGACAAAAATCGCATCATTAAATTGGGCTTTGATGGCCCAGTTCTCGACGTGCAGAGCTTTACCCCTGGCCTCAAAGAGGGCGAGGACGTTGTTGAGCTGGCCACGCCCGTAGAACAACCCTTTGTCGTGAATTACAACGGAACCCTCCTTACGGGGATTTTGAACGTTTTGTCTGGCGCAAGCCTGAAATTTTCATGGGAGAACGTTAATCGACCTGTCATGATCACAGGCGAAGCTGAGAAGGGACTTAACGTCTTTTATCTGCTCGTTCCGACTCGATTTTGAACAGAACCAATGGACCAATTGGATGTTGGTCCATTTTGGCGTATGTTTTGCGTTCTGAAACGCACTTTCCACAGACCTTTCAAACGTACTTCCGAGAGTCCGGAAGACAGGGGATTTTGCGAATATGTTTTTCCTCTCTCAACCTCGCTATGCTTCAGCATCCCAAGATTCGTCGCAATATGGCGCTAACCAGATTCAAATTTTAGAGGGATTAGAGGCTGTTCGAAAACGGCCTGGCATGTATATCGGCGACACCTCGGTCAATGGCCTGCACCACTTAGTTTACGAACTTGTGGATAACTGCATTGACGAATATCTCGCAGGGCACGGAAATACGATTGAAATCAACCTACACGTCGACGGCAGTGTCACTGTTGCTGACAACGCTCGCGGCATTCCTGTAGACGTTCACTCAGAGGGACGTTCAGCGCTTGAAGTGGTCATGACAGTTCTCCACGCGGGCGGAAAATTCGACAACAGCGTCTATAAGGTTGCCGGTGGACTTCATGGCGTTGGAGCCTCAGTTGTGAACGCTTTGTCTTCTTACTGTCGCGTTGAAGTGCGTAAGAATGGCAAAGTTTACGTGCAAGAATACCGCTGCGGGGTGCCACAAGGGCCCATTCAAGTTATCGGCACAACGGATCAAACTGGAACTAGAACAACCTTCAAACCTGATGGTACAATTTTCGAAACTACCGATATGAGTTTCGACCATCTACAAGGTCGTCTTCGCGAGTTATCTTTTCTAAACAAAGGTATCAACATCAAATTGATGGACGAAGTGACCGACAAAACAGCCGAATTTAAGGCTGAGGGTGGTCTGTTATCATTCGTTGAATTTCTGAACCGTTCCAAAACGCCAATTCATGCAAAACCACTTTACGTTCATACTGAAAAAGACAACTGTTCAGTTGAAGTTGCTATGCAGTGGAATGATGGATATTCGGAATCTGTCTTCGCATACGCAAACAATATCAATACAGTTGAAGGCGGAACTCACCTCACAGGTTTTCGTTCGGCGTTAACTCGAGTGGTCAATACCCTTGCCATCGACGACAAGGGCGTTCAAAGCCTCAAAGAAGGTCTATCAGCCGAAGATATACGCGAGGGCCTGACCGCTGTTCTTTCCGTCAAAATTCCCGATCCTCAATTTGAGGGACAAACCAAAAGTAAGCTTGGTAACTCACGTGTCAGAACGGTCGTTGAGAGTATTCTCAATGAAAAACTGACAGAGTATTTTCATGAAAACCCCGATGTTGCTAAACGCATAGTTTCAAAAATTGTTGATGCCGCGAGAGCTCGTATTGCAGCGCGCAAGGCACGAGAGTTAACTCGACGAAAAGGTGCTCTCGACTTTTCCGGACTCCCGGGAAAAATTGCCGATTGCCAGGAAAGGGACCCAGCGCTTTGCGAAATTTTTATCGTCGAGGGTGATTCTGCGGGTGGTTCCGCAAAACAGGGTCGCGACAGAAAACTGCAAGCAGTGCTTCCCCTCAAAGGTAAGATTCTCAATGTTGAGAAAGCCTCTGCCGACAAGATGGTCGCCAATCAGGAAATCCGAATGCTCGTCCAAGCACTTGGCACGGGAATTGGGCATATCGACTTTGATATTTCGAAAATTCGCTACCACAAGATCGTTATCATGACTGATGCGGATGTTGATGGCGCTCATATTCGCACCTTGCTCCTCACATTTTTTTACCGACAGATGCGTGAAATTATTGAGCGCGGCTATCTCTATATCGCTCAACCACCTCTTTATAAGTATAAGAAGGGTAAAACCGAGAAATACATCAAGGACGAGACAGAACTTGAAGTGTTTTTGCTTGAGAACTCACTTTCTGAAGCACAAATTGTTGATTCTTCCGGGGAGCAAATTGAAAAGACAATTGTCCGCAATATGTTGACCTGTGTTGAAAGATACAACCGTATCTTTGGTATTATGTCTCGTCGTCGCACCGCCCCAGTTGTTGATTTCTTTGTTAACTACAAAGCACTTACACCAGCTTGCTTCTTTGATAGGGCTAAGCTGGCACAGGTTATTACCGATCTTACTGACTTTGTTTCGAAGATTGGACATATTCAAACCAACATCGAGTTTGATAATGAGCACAATCGCTACTTCGCTCTCGTTGCACTGCAAATTGCTGGTAAACCCGTGCGCTTCCGGCTTGATACGGAGTTTACTGAGTCTAACGAATTTTCCGAACTGCGCCGACTCCATGCGCAATTAGAAGAGGGCCAGTCGCTCCCTCTCAAATATGTGGCTGAAAAGAAAACCAAGGAACTCGTGAATTGGGTTGCTCTTCAGCAATTTCTGCTCGTCGAAGGCCGACATGGCGCATACATTCAACGCTATAAAGGCCTTGGAGAAATGAATGCCGAACAGCTTTGGGATACAACAATGAATCCCAATTTCCGCCAACTTTTACGTGTTGACATTGAGGATGCGATCGCAGCTGATGACCTGTTCTCGATGCTTATGGGTGATGAAGTTCCACCGCGTAAGGAATTCATCGAAACTAACGCATTGAATGTACGCAACTTGGACTTCTGAAATTAAAGGCTAGGTGAAAAGAATATGTCGCAGATTCAAAGCCAAGGCATCGTGGGAATTAACATAAACGAAGAGATGAAGAACGCGTATCTCGATTATGCGATGAGCGTAATCGTGAGTCGTGCTCTTCCAGATGTTCGGGACGGTATGAAGCCGGTTCATCGCCGAGTTCTTTACGCGATGTACGAGCATAATAATGTTTATAATAAGCCATATAAAAAATCAGCACGTATTGTTGGTGACGTGATGGGCAAGTACCATCCGCACGGCGACTCTGCAATTTATGATGCACTTGTACGTATGGCCCAAGACTTTTCGATGAGATATCCACTCATCGATGGCCAAGGAAACTTTGGTAGTATTGATGGTGATAGCCCAGCGGCGATGCGTTATACAGAAGTTCGGCTAGCGAAAATCTCTGAATCGCTCATGCAGTCACTTGACGAGGACACGGTCGATTTCGTGCCGAACTACGACAACAGCGAACGCGAACCAAGAGTCCTACCAACGGTATTTCCCCAACTTCTAGTGAATGGACAGTCAGGAATCGCCGTTGGCATGGCGACCAACATTCCTCCTCACAATTTGACCGAAGTCATCGATGCATTAATTCACATCATAGACAATGAAAATACGTCCATTGATGAGCTGATGGGATTTGTGAAGGGCCCCGACTTTCCGACCTCAGGTATGATCTGTGGTCTCAAGGGAATTCATGATGCGTACCGAACCGGTCGTGGTTCGATTGTTGTGCGCGGACGCGCATCGGTCGAGCAAACAAAGGGCGGGCGCGAGCAAATCATCATCACCGAGCTTCCTTATCAGGTGAATAAGGCGACCTTAATCGAGCGTATTGCCGATCTGGTGAAGCAAGAAGAGATCACGGGAATTTCTGACATTCGTGATGAATCCAACAAAGAGGGAATCCGAGTTGTCATTGAAGTTAAAAAGGGCGAAAACGGAGAGATTCTGCTGAATCATCTCTACAAGCGCACCCGTTTGCAGGATTCATTCGGCGTGAATATGGTCTGCATTGTTCGCGGCATTCCTAGGCTTGTGAATTTGAAAGAAGCGCTTTCACACTTTGTAGACCACCGCTATGAAGTGATCACGCGTCGCACGAGTTTCCGTTTGCGCAAGGCTGAAGAGCGCCTCCACATTTTGGAGGGCTTGAAAATTGCGGTCGATAATCTTGATGAAACAATCGATCTCATTCGCAAGGCGTCGAGTCCTGATGAGGCACGTGAAAAACTAGTTGCCCGCTTTGCGTTGAGCGAGCGACAAGCAACAGCGATTTTGGAAATGCGACTGTCTCGTATTACCGGTCTTGAGCGCGACAAGATTGTTGCCGAACATACAGAGATCCTTTTGACCATCGCCGACCTAAAAGATATTCTTTCTAAACCTGCACGAGTTGCCGAAATTGCACGCGCGGAATTTGTTGCACTGCGCGAGTCACACGGAGACGCTCGCCGGACAGAAATTACAACTGATGCTGGTGATGTTGATCTTGAATCGCTAGTTCCTCCAGCTGATGTGTTTGTTACTTTCTCCCAGGGTGGTTACATAAAGCGAGTGCTGCAGGATGAGTTCCGTTCGCAACACCGCGCTGGTAAGGGTAAAACCGGGGCAGCGCTGAAAGACTCTGACTTTGTAAAAGTCACCTTCCGAGCGCACACACATGATCATGTTTTGATGTTCTCTAACTTCGGCAAGGTTTATTGCTTTAAGGTGTATGAACTTCCAGAGGCTCCCGCGACCGGTCGCGGGAAATCCATTGCTCAAATCCTGACCTTGCAATCGGGTGAGCTAATTACAACGATGCTGCCCGTAGATGAATTCTCTGAGAATATGCATGTGTTTATGTGCACATCTCAGGGAACAGTGAAGAAAACCGAGCTGTCGGCATTCTCAAATATTCGTGCCACAGGTTTGCGCGCAGTAACGCTCGATGAGGGCGATACGCTGGTCTCAGTGAGAATTACCAGCGGCAAAAATCAGATGATTGTAACAAGTGGCAATGGACGGGCAATTCGTTTCAATGAAGATGAAGTTCGTTCTATGGGCCGCACTGCCCGTGGTGTTTCGGGAATTAATCTCGAAGAGGGTGATTCAGTTGTAGCATCAGAGGTGGTTGATCCTACGTCGAATGACAAGCTTTTGGTTGTGACCGAGTTTGGATATGGGAAGCGATCAGAGCTTGAAGAATATCGTTTGACCGGTCGTGCAGGTAAAGGCGTCAATGCGATTCGGGTTACTGAACGCAATGGTAAAGTAGTTGCTTTGTTGTCCGTTCCAGACTCAGCGGACCTCATGCTGACAACCAATTCAGGGCGTGTGTTGCGTATTCATACAACTAGCGTGAAGGTGATCGGTCGGCTGACACAGGGTGTTTGTCTCATGAGAATTCTTGAAGGCGAGCGTGTCGTCTCTGTTTCGAAGCCAAGCGAGTTCGATGACACTCCTGTCACGCAGATAGAAGCAGCCGAGGAGATAGAGTGATGGAGACCCCAAGAATGTTGAACTCTCTTGGGCAATTATTCGGTAAGTCCTGGGCGTTTTTCATTGCGCTTGCGGTTATTGCCCAGGTTTTTTCTGGTTGCGGAAAAGCACAACGAGCCTCAATAGGAAACAGGATTGATTCGCCTATTGCAATGGCAACTCACCCGTCTCTTCCGATCACTTATGTGCTCAATGCTGTGCTCGGCGGTGAATATGAAACCGGATCGCTGCAGTCCTTTAATTTGTCTTCCGATGCGCCGCCACAACTCCTTTCAGCGCAAAACTCGCCGCGTTTGGGCACAGCGATTGCGGTTGCTAAAACAGGCGAGTTTTTGCTGGCAGGTTTTTCCGGGTCTACTCCCGAGATCCTCGTTTATCGCCTTGGCAAGAATGGTATTGCGACTCGGTCGGCTGAAGCGTTTGATAGGCTTACACTGCCAACTGGTCGCATTGGAACGCTTCAAGTTGTTCGTTTGGTAGGACAACAGAATTGGACGGTTGTGGCCTCCGTTGCCGACCGAAGTTTTGAAGCACAGATTTTCGTGTACCAGTATTCACCGCAATCCGGCTTCCGTAAGCTTCTCAGCACCCCGGGTGATTTTTACCGTCCATCGCGTGACAATTCTTTGGGCGCCTACACCCTCGCTTGGGGTTCTCCGGTTGTCTTCGAAAGCCTCGGAGTTCTGGCGGCATTTCCCTATGGTACACTTGGATACTTGGGTTTGAATCCAACCGCCCTGGACTGGCTCTCAGGAAAGGCAGCCTCTGCAAATGCAATGAGTGATCTTCGCACAGTATCGGCCTTGGTTGTTGATTTGAACCGATTGATTTCAGGTTCGGGTGTTGAAAGCTCTCTAGGATATGCACCCATCGCTTTCAATCAAGAGGGTGAGTCGGCCAATCCAACCGCCGACGCATCGTCTGCGAAAAATTCATCCTATTCTTTCCGGACCTCTTATCAATCTGCATATGCAATTGACTCATCGAGTTCGTTGTGTGCACCCAACTCGCCCGTGGCCTCGCTTGCGATAAATACGGCTGTTGTGGCAACCAATGGTCAGTCGGTAGATGTTATCGCATTGAGCGGATTCAACGCTGTCGCAGCTCAATTGCGCACGCGGCTTGAACAGGGCGAGAGGCAACCTGTTTTGGGTAATGTTCTTAGCCCACAGCCTGTTTCAATGGCATCTCAAATGCCGGAGTTGACTGACATAAGAACTCTCATCCCTCAATTTGAATTGATTCAATCAGGCGGTCTCTGCACCCTCGCATGGCTTCGCGTTGAACAGCGTCGCAGCAGTCTTGGGGCTGAGAAAAGTCGAATTCAAGTTGTCACCGCGCAGTCGGCAGCTGAACAGGCCCAAGTCGAATCACCACTGCTTGGATTGGCGTCATTTTCGGTGAATGGTTCAACCATTCTCACCGGTTCATTCGGAACGAATCAATTACAGCAATTCAAATTCGATGGATCCAAGATTCAAGCTGGAGGGCTTTTTCAATGAAGTTTTTTCTAGATAGCGCAGATATAAATGAGATTCGTCAAATGGCAGATTTGGGTATCTGCGACGGCGTAACAACCAATCCAACGCTTGTTGCCAAGTCGGGGCAAGACTTCAAATCACTCCTGAATGAAATTGTTCGTTTGATTCCCGGACCGATATCTGCGGAAGTGGTTGGGCTCACAGCGCCTGAAATGCTGAGCGAAGCCGAGGTTTTGGCCAAAATTCATGAAAATATTGTTATCAAATTGCCGCTCACGCCAGAGGGGTTGAAGGCTTGCAAAGTTTTAAGCGCTCGCAATATTAAAACTAACGTCACTCTTTGTTTTCAGGCTGGCCAGGCTCTTCTGGCAGCCAAATGCGGAGCCACCTACATCTCGCCATTCATCGGTCGCTTGGATGACGTGAGTCAGGATGGGATGCAGCTTATTCGCGAAATTAGAGCTATCTACGACAACTATGGCTATGACACTCAGATACTTGCTGCCAGTATTCGACACCCACAGCATGTGATTCAGTCAGCGCTGGCTGGTTCTGACGTAGCCACGTGTCCAATGAAGGTTCTCATGTCGCTTTATCAGCACCCACTGACTGACAAAGGGCTCACGAGTTTTATGGAAGACTGGAAAAAGGCTAACCAAAAGCCAATCGTCTAATTGAAAGGCTTGGTTTAGAGCAACGCTGAGTCATTGTTTTTCAGGTCGTACGGAAAATCCTGGTTCACACCGCTGAGGGTGAGCTGGGATTTTCTTTTTCACGAGAAAAAATTGGAAAAACAGAAATTAATATAAAAAAAGTGAGTTATTTTGGAAAGCCCAGAGACGTTAAATTTGCTTTGCTGAAAAAAAGTGCTTTTGTTGGTCTTTTTGAGGTTGTTTTTTGAGTCGTAATTATCATTATGTAAAATACGAATTGGTAAAACAGAAATAGATTTTGGGGTCGGCAATGGACAAAATTTTTGTACCTACCAGTAATTTTGGAAAACTGAGAGAATTTGAACATGCATTGTCGTCACAAAATATGGGTTGTTTTGGAATAGAGGCCGCAAGATCTGTGGCGGGAAATTCATTCGATTGGCAAACACCCGATGAAGATCGCGAGACTTTTCTAGGGAACAATTGTCGAAAATTGATGGAAGCTCTCAGGGTGTTGCCGACGCTCAAATTTGCTGGAGTTAAATCAGCCCTCGTTGATGACTCTGGTTTGTGCGTGCCACGTTTGAATTTTGCTCCTGGAGTGCATTCAGCGTCGTTTGCTGGATTACCTCGTGATGATGTTAGGAACAGGCAGTATTTGATTGAAAAATTAAAGAGTGCACTTGGTTTGTCTTTGAACGAAAAAGAGCCGGCATTTTTCGTGTGTTCATTGCTGATGGCAAGCAAAAGTTCTGATGACGAAGCTGGTCAGGGAAGGCCTGTTCTTGAGGCCACAGCGCTTTTGAGTCATCTCGAAAATATTGAGCCTAAAATTATGTCGATGGTTGGTCAGCGACTCAGCATAGTTTGTTCCGCTGCTTATGCACATGATGTGCACATTATTGCTTGGGATGTTAAATACCGTGTTCGGCTTGTGATGGGTATTTGCACAGGAAAGGTTGCGCTCTGCGAGCAGCAACGACTCGAAGGCGAGGGGCATGGCTATGATGCAATGTTTTTTCCAAACGCAAAGCCTGATTTTTCTTTTGCGAGCATACCGCTGAGTGAAAAAAACAAAATGAGTCATCGCTCAGAGGCTTTGAGAGGCCTCAGAGCAATGGAGAGACCTCATACTGCTCAAGATGAAATTCTTGAGCTGTTTTAAGCATAATTTTCTTGGAAAAGCGCTCTCTAATTTCTTGAACGAACTCAGCGTCCTCCTCGCAGAGTCTATCAATGACTTGCGGATGGGCTTTGAGCACAAAAGTTTCCGCCGGGATCTTTGAGAATTCACGCACAAGTTCTCGAATGATATCGTAGGAAACAGTGGCTGGACTTTTCACCTCGCCCCTGCCTTCACAGTAGGGGCAAGGTGTGCAGAGCTTTTGCGACAGACTTTCTTCTGTCCGTTTGCGAGTCATCTGCACCAATCCCATTTCTGAAATTCGCAACGCAGAGTTTTTTGCCTTGTCTTTTTTCAGCTCTTCAACAAGAGCGTTGAAGACTCGGTCTCTGTCATCTGCTCGGTCCATATCGATGAAGTCGAGAATAATGATTCCGCCAATGTTGCGCAGGCGAAGTTGGAGTACAATTTCTTTCACCGCCTCGAGGTTGGTTCTGACGATGGTGTCGCCGAGTGATTTTCCACCCACAAAGCGGCCGGTATTTACGTCAATCGCGGTTAATGCCTCTGTGCGTTCAATGACAAGGTAGCCACCCGATTTAAGCCAAACCTTTGATCCAAGAGCACGCGCGACTTCGAGTTCAATGCCATAGGCATCAAATATCGCAGTATCGCTTTGGTAAAATTGAACTTGTGCGCCCAGTTTTACTGAGAATCTGTTCAGGAAACGAACGAGGTCTTCGTAGACGTCTTTGTTGTCGATGACAATGCGTTCAAGATCTCGTGAAATGAGGTCACGGGTTGCTCGAAAAACCAAATTCAAATCTTCGTGAACGAGGCTGGGTGCTTTTGATTTCGATGCCTTCGCTTTGACGTTTTCCCAAAGTTTAAGAAGAAAATCTATGTCAGCTGTGAGCTTCTCGTCGGAAACACCTTCACTCGCAGTGCGAACGATGATTCCCATGCCATCAGGCCGAACCTGTTGGACGATGTTTCGCAGCCGCAGACGTTCGTCTTCATTGACGATACGGCGGCTGATCCCGACGTGGTTGATGTTTGGCATCAAGACAACGTAACGACCAGGAAAGCTGAGATATGTTGTGATTCTTGCGCCTTTAGTGCCAATAGAATCTTTTGCAACCTGGACGAGGACCTCTTGTCCCTCTTTGGCTAGGTCAGCGATTTTGAAAAAACGTTGCGGACGATGAGAGCCTGGAATTGGGCCCTCGGCCGCGGGCTGCGGGGCATCATCCGTGGTGGCTGTGAGGCTGGTTTTGTCGTCATCTTCGAGAAATTCAGGAAGGTCGCTGGTTGGACCTCCGGGAGGTTGGATGTCTCCACCGTAGAGGAATGCGGATCTGTCCAAACCAATATCGACAAAAGCGCTTTGCATACCGGGAAGAACTCTGAGAATGCGACCCTTGAAGATACTTCCAACAATTCCTCGGTCTTTTTGTCTTTCAATATAATACTCAGCAACGTGTCCGCCTTCGATCAGCGCAACGCGAGTCTCAAACGCCGAAGCGTTGATAATCAACTGCTTTCCTACCATTTTTTTCAATCTTTCAAAAAAAGTTCAAACCTGCGACTTAAGTCAGGTGCTCTCCAGGCGGTCTTGCTTTGCAAGCGCGCGGCAGACCACCTCACTTGTGTCTGGCAGTGAACCGAACAAATTTCGAGCGTTTTTGAGGGTGTCCGCTAGTCTTTGCTTCACCTCGAGGCTTTCCCCGTCAGATTCGTTCAAGGTACTCCAGTGGGCGAGAAATTGGAACAATTCATTTGGATTTGCAAAACCAAGTGCCGCCTTGTGTTCTAGCAAGTGGCGTGCCTCCGGAGCCCGATTTGCATTATTTCCATAGAGGGTCAGAACAGGGTGGGCTGCGGGTTCGAGCACATTGTGCAGCTGACCATCAAACCCACCACCGACAATTGCGATATCTGCCCATCTGTAGGCTTCGGCGAGAAGTCCAAAGCTATCAAGAATCAGAACGACCCCTGCTTTTTTCGCACAGAGAGCAGCGCCGAGAGATTCTCCGGTTTCTTGACTGAGTCTAAATGTCGTGGCGCCCGCTCGAGTGAGTCGTGTCTGAATAGTTGAGATTGATTTTTCATCCACTTCAGCCGGCGCGATAATCGAGATTTCGGTTGTTACAAATCCTCCGATGCACCGAAGAAGAACGGCGAGTTCTTCTTCGTGCGGTGAGCCGAAAACCAAGATTTTTCGAAGATGGTGAGGTGCTATTTTTTCAATTGCTTCTCTGAGCTCAGCAATTTTGCCCGCTGATTGGTTTTCAATTGCTTTTTTAGCTCGTTCTTTGGCACGCGCCCATTTGGCATCACCACTTACGATAATTTTCTCTTCTGGGAATTTCAATTCGAGCAATCTAAACTTGTCATTTTCTGAAACGAGAAAAATCAAATCCGATCTTTGAAACCAGAGCGTTCTGATGAGTAATTGTAACTTCTGTGGAAGGGGTGAACGAGCTCTTTCCAGAGTTGCAGCAAGAATGCCGACAGGAGTTTTTGTTTCCCGAGCCACAGCAAGCATCATTGGCCAGAAGTCATAACGCACCAAAAGTAAGCGTTTGATTTTCAGGTCAGAGATGATTTTTCTGAACAAACGCTGATCTTCGAGCGGCAGACTGATTGCGGCCAAGAGGCCAGGGCAGTTTTTAGTGAACGCTATGGTGCTTGGGGAAAAGTAGGTCAGAAAGAAAAGAACTGAATGCCTCTCGTGAAGCGTTCTCAATATGGGTATGACTTGCTCAAGTTCCCCCGCGCTCGAAACGTGCAGCCAATACACCAGGGGAGTTTTCTCGTTCTGTTTAGTTTGAAGCGAGGATTTCGCCTGCGCGATGATTTTTTCGACATGTCTTGGTTCGCGCTCTTGAAGAAAAATTTTTGCTTTCTCAGATCTCATCAATGTTGCCAAGATTCCACACGACCAGCGCAGTGGAGTGAGCAAAAAATAACTTAAAATGGAGAGCGTTGAAAACATCATGTAGATCGGTCCTTAAGCGGGGTAAACTTAAGATCTACTGCTCCCGTATACATCGAAAGTGGTCGGTAAAGGCGGTTGTTTTGACGAAGCTCAATGATATGAGCACACCATCCAACAATGCGCGCTGCAGCAAAAATCGCCGGAAACAAAATGGGTTGGATGCCTAAGCGTTTGTATACGGCACCACTCCAAAAATCGACGTTGACATGAATCGGCTGATTGCGTTTCGCAAAGTGCGTGCGAGCCCTCTCTGCAATGTGGCTTAGTATCCGTATGTCTTTGGTTTTTTTCTCATTGCGCGTGAGCTCTTCAAGGAGTTCCTCAAATACTATGGCACGAGGATCTCTCTGTTTATAGACTCTGTGTCCCATACCCATCACCTTTCCACCGTGAGCGAAGAGATGATCAAGGTAAGAGTCTACGTCGCCCCATTCTTCCACTTCTTTGAGCATCTCGACAACCTGTTCACTTGCTCCACCATGCAAGGGACCGCTGAGGGCTCCCACGGCAGCGCTCGTTGCTGCGTACATGTTGGTGAGCGTAGAGGCGACTGCTCGTGCAGTGAAGGTGGACGAGTTAAAGCCGTGATCCATCTGAATGATGAGTGCGATTTCCATGGCACGAGATTCTTGCGCATTCGGCACACGGCCAGAAAGCATGTAGAGGAAGTTTTCTGCATGTGAGAGATCTTCCCGTGCGGACAAAATGCATGCCCCCTGGTTTAACCTGTAAAACGCTGCAAGGATAATTGGAGTTTGCGCTACAATGCGCATGGCTAGCCCGAGCAACGTTTCTTCCTCTGAGTACTTTGGCCCCGGATCGGTGCAGCCGAGCGCAGCTAAAGCTGTCTGGAGTGCAGCCAGTGGGGCGGTATGTCGCGGCAGCTCTTGAAGGATCCGAATTATTTTTTCTGGGGTGTGCGAGAGCTGGCGGAGCTTCCAGGTGAAGGCCAGTAGTTGTTGTTGAGATGGAAGTTGGCCACACAACAACAAGTAGGCGACCTCCTCGAAGCTAGCCTTTTTCGCCAATTCTTCGACACGGTACCCACGGTAGTAGAGCCGTCCGCGCTGACCATCAACCCAGCTCACGGCAGTTGTATCAACAACAAGGTCATCCATGCCGCGCTTGATAGTTTGGTTCTGTGCCGCTGGGTCTTGAGCCACCCTGTCCCCCTTTTTTTGACCACCCTGTCCTGATTTGTTACCACGTCGACACGGAAACTGAGAAACAGCCAGACAAAAGAGAGGACAGTGTCATGGAGGTTTTACCCCTAGAGCGTCCCTTACTTGATCTCAGCAACCGAATTGCTGAGTTGCGCACACAGGCGCGTCAAACGCATTTGACGGGCAAAAATGAGAAAGATCTTCAGGGCGAAATCCGGACTCTTGAAGAGCAGTTCGAAATTCTTGCCAAACAGATTTTTTCAAATTTGACCCCCTATGAAATCACTCAATTGAGCCGTCACCCGCATCGCCCATACACACTCGATATCGTTCATCAGCTTTGTGATGAATTTATCGAGCTCCAAGGCGACAGAAACTTCATGGACGACGCATCCATTGTCGGTGGTCTTGGGGTATTTCGTGGGCACAGAGTTCTTTTTGTAGGACACCAAAAAGGTCGCGGAACCAAAGAGAACGTAAAAAGAAACTTTGGTATGCCACGCCCCGAAGGTTACCGAAAAGCTCTGCGTCTTATGAGTCTTGCTGAGCGGTTCAAACTTCCCATTGTTACCTTTATTGATACCCCTGGAGCTTATCCCGGTATCGATGCTGAGGAGCGCGGTCAGAGTGAAGCTATTGCCAAGAATATCATGGTTATGTTCAAACTCGGTGTGCCAATCATCTCGGTCGTAGTTGGCGAAGGCGGAAGTGGTGGCGCGCTCGCGATTGGCGTTGGCAATCGAGTTTTGATGCTTCAATACAGCACTTACAGTGTTATTTCTCCAGAGGGCTGCGCGTCTATTCTTTGGAAAGACGGCTCACAAGCAGATCGCGCTGCAGCTGCTTTGGGAGTCACGGCGGAACATGCAAAAAAATTAGGAGTCATTGACGAGATTATTCCCGAACCACTGGGTGGTGCTCACTGGAAACCCAAAGAAGCAATTTTAACTTTGGGCAACACACTCGAAAAACATTTGCTTGAGTTAGGTCAAATGACCCCTGAGCAATTGAAAAAGCAAAGACATGAGAAATTTGCTTTGATGGGACGAGTTGAAGAGCGCGAGCCTGTTTCGCCTTTCCGCACCGATGTAGCCCCTGATCCTGCTTGGATGCAAAGCTGGGAGCAACTTTCAAAATCCAGCTTTGCGGGAGATTCAACTCAACCATGACGGTGTTTGTGACCAGCGAAGAGACCTTGAAGGTCATTACCATTGATGGCCCCGCCGGTTCTGGAAAAAGTACCGTGTCCCGCATGTTGGCCCACCGCCTAGGTTGGATTTATGTCACCACGGGTGCCATTTATCGGACACTGGCTTTGATGCTTTTTGAGGCTGGTACAGGCGTCCAGGATCGGGGATCTATTGAGCGATTCGTCGCATTCCTATCCGAGCGCTATCGGCAAGATCCACGAAGTGGGCGCGTTTTTCTTGGAGATCGAGAGATTACCCACGAAATCAGAACCCCGTTTGTCTCTGAACAGGCGAGCCTGGTGGCCCAGGACGAGCTTGTTCGAAGACGCCTCCTTCCTGTGCAACGGAAAGTGGTTCTCGATTGCAATGGGGCCGTTGTGGACGGACGTGACATGGGGACAGTTGTATTTCCCGACGCACCGCTCAAGATATTCTTGACAGCTTCTCCCGAGCAAAGGGCCCAGCGTCGATTGGACGAGCTGCGTGCTCAAAATCTGGAGCCCAGTTTGGATGAACTCATTCGCGAGATTCACGCGCGTGACGCTCGTGATGCCAACCGACTAGTTGCACCAATGCGCCCGGCAGAGGATGCTGTCCTTTTGGATTCCACCGAGCTTGAACCCAATGAGGTCGTGCGGGCAGTGTTGCGCTTGTGCGTTGACCGCGGGTTGGTCCCGGGTTTGGAGGAATCCTGAGCAGCGAAACATCTGTCTGACAGAGTGAGGAGCAGCGATGGGCGACCAGACCAATCTCGATACAATGAACTGGCTATCGGTGTTTACCAACGGAGGCCCGGTAGGGGTTGCGATCCTGGGGCTATTAGTCCTTCTTTCGATTGCAACCTGGGCGGTTGTCTTTGAGCGTTGGCGCGCGCTTCGGCATTTCCAGAATATGTCGGATGATTTTATGCAGGAATTTTGGGACTCGAAAAGTCTCTCTGATCTTAATGGTAAGTTAAAAGACCTTGAGTACAGTCCAGCGCGCGAAGTGTTTCGCTCTGGATACAACGAAATGGTGAGAGTTTTACAGGTGCGTGAAAAGCGCGGACTGTCTTCAACATTGCCGCTGTCGACCGACACGGTGCGACGAGCACTCGGCAAGGCCCGTCAACTGGAGGAAGTTCAGCTTTCTCGCAACATGACATTCCTCGCTGTATCAGCATCAGCGTGTCCGTTTATCGGATTGTTCGGGACCGTTGTTGGCATCATTCGCGCGTTTCACGATATTGGTCTGGCAGGATCCTCGAGCCTTGCTGCCGTGGCGCCGGGAATTTCTGAAGCTCTTGTTGCTACCGCGCTGGGCCTGGCAGCAGCTATTCCTGCTGTGATTGCATTCAATTTTTTCAACAGCAAAGCCCGTCAACAAGTCCTAATTCTCGAAGGATTTTCGACCGACTTTCTCAATATACTCGAGCGACATTTCAATCTGGGCCGTTCAGGTGAAGCGGTAGCAACTCAGTCAGCACCAAGCTCCGCTTTAAATACTATCTCCGAAGCTTGAGTCTCTCTGCGCAGTCAGAAACCACGAGGAAGGTATCATGGGAATGAGAACCGGAGACGGTGAAGGTGGCGAGAGCACGTTTGCTCGTAACTCGATGTTGGCTGATATAAACATCACACCATTTGTGGATGTCATGCTGGTTTTGCTTATTATTTTTATGGTGACGGCCCCATTTGCTGTGTCGGGCGTTGATGTTCAACTTCCAAAATCCAAATCGAAAACGCTCAGCCTTGGGCAAGATCCCGTTGTTGTTTCTGTCTCAAGCCAAGGAGATTTTTTTCTCGGAAAAAAAACTGTCAAACGCGACGAGCTGGTCGGTAAAATTCAAACAGCAATAGCTGGACAAGATTTGCCAACTGTATTTATTCGAGCAGATCGTGATGTTGCCTATGCTAAAGTCATGGAGGCGATGGCGGCTGCTCAAACAGCTGGAGCCAAAAAAATTGGTATGATGGGTGAAGGATCTGGCAGCGAAACGAAGGCGCGCTGATTTATGGAAACTGCGGGACAAGAAAACATCATGGCAATTTTTGCATCACCACAAGTGGATGGTGACATAATGCTGTGGTCTGTGCAGAACCGTTCAACGATATTGTCGTCTGAGCCTGCTTTGGAATTCGATCTTGGCCCCGATCTGGTGCAGCCCGCTGAACCAGATTTGGAAATTCCATTTTCTGCAAGATTCATGCTGGATGCCGAGCCTCGCGTCGATGAAAATGCATTTTCCCAGCGTCTTCGGGTCGAAGGACTGGAGGATGAGGGTTTGGGCCCTTGGCCACTTGGGTTTTCAATTCTTTGGCACGGTGTCATCGCTGCAATGGTATTTGGACTCGTTCAATTTTCCGAGATTCCAAATTCTCTTGAGAAAAATATCTCCGACCCGATTGAAGTTAGTTTTGGGTTGTCACTCGATGCCAGCCGCGCGTTGCCCGATGGAAAGATCGCTGACGAACGCATGGATGCAGAGGCTACAAAAACACTCCAACAGCTTCCTCAACTGCCGAAGCTCCTTACCATTGATGCGGCGACCCCTGCACCAGTCGACAACTCAATGACAACGCCACAAACCGTTTCTGCGACGCCCGTTCCCACAGCTGTTCCAACAGTCACGCAGCCTCCGAAGGTGGCGACCACACCAACGCCCGGTCCGACAATCCAACAGATTGACCCTGCTGCAACGAAAAAATTAAAATTAGAAGAGTTGGCCCAGCGTCTCGAAAAAGAGCAACGCGTCGTCGCTGCAAAGGAGAAAGCTGGTGTTCAAAAACCATCACCCAATGACACATTCAAGCGTCCGAGTGACATACCGATTTCTCCTCTAGGAGCGGATATTCCCAAGGCACCCTCAGCTCTGGCACAAGCTGGAATGCTGACGGGAAAGATCAGCCCTCAGGTGAAAAGTGAGTATGCCCAAGCAGCAGCCTCGCATATGAAAAAGCATTGGAGTTTGCCTGACGTTTTGTCGTTTGAGTCGCGTCTTGAAGTCGTGCTCGGATTTGACATCAACACCGTCGGTAAAATTACGGGACGCGTGAGAGTTGTGCGCGGCAGTGGCAACGCTCGCTTTGATGAAGAAGCCATGAAAGCCTTGGAAGCAGCCGGTCCGTTCCCCGATCTTCCCAAGGAGATGGGATCCAAACTCACTCTTCGTATGAAATTTTCACCCCAAAGCATCAACTTTTAGGGATCAGTCATGATGAAAATGAAGCCTCTGCGCAAGATGATTTTGGTGAAGCTTTGCTTGGCTTCACTGTTTTTCTTTTATTCAGTTCAGGAACATCAAAGCCATGCCGCTCAATCCGCGGACACCGAGCTTTTTATCGACGTAGGTCGTGCCGGGACGCGAAAACTTAAAATGGCGATACCGGTTTTTGGTTCTGAGCCTGGGACGGCTGTCTCCGAGGCTGATAAAGAGTTCGCAGCAGATAGACTTTCTGAAATTTTTGCGTTCACAAATTCGTTTGAATTTGTTCCCGCCTCTAGCTACCTCGCCAAGGGAAATATCGCGTCAAAGCCTATTCAATTTGATGAGTGGGTTCCCATTCAAACGGAAGCGGTCATTCTTGGAAAGTTTGTGCCAAGTTCATCGGCCGGAAAATTTACGCTCGATTTGAGATTCTACGATATCAAGCGACGGCAGCAACTTCATGGCGTCCGTTATTCAGATTTTGAAGTGGGCGACCTTGAGCGGATTTTGCGGCGTTTTGCCGATAAATGTATCGAGAAGCTGACTCGTGAGAGAGGAATTTTCTCTACAAAATTAGCCTTTGCAGGTGCACGGAGAGCGGGCGAACTCCGGCAAATTTTTATCTCTAATTTTGATGGTTCCGGGTTGAGACAGATTACCAACAATGGCTCAATCAACATGAGTCCATCGTGGTCGCCTGATGGTACTAAACTGACCTACACATCTTTTCGTGAAGGCAAAGCAGACATCTACGTGTACAACATGCTCACACAAAGAACATCAAAGTTGACGACTGGGTTTGGCAATAACTCTGGCGCAAATTGGCATCCAGACGGCAGGAGAATTGCATTTTCTGGTAGCCACTCTGGCTTGACGAGTATTTTCACCGTCAACTCAATGGACGGGGGCGATCGCAAGTCGTTTATTGCTGGAAGCGGACTCGAGGTTGAGCCCGCGTATTCTCCCGATGGTGCAAAGGTTGCTTTTGTGAGTGGACGCTTCGGCAATCCTCATTTGTTTATCCGCGATTTGCGAAGTGACAGCGATACGCGCATCACCTATGCGGGTTGGTACAATTCATCCCCATCATGGCGACGTGATGGTCGCAAGCTTTCGTTTGCCGGATACGATCGCGACATCGACCGCTATGACATTTTCACGGTGAATCCCGATGGCCGGCAAATGGAAAGACTTACGCTTGATCAGGGCGACAATGAAAAACCATCTTGGTCGCCGGATGGGAGATATATTGTATTTCAGTCGAATAGACTTGCAAAAGGACGCGGCAAGGCGAACAGTTATAAGCTTTACATTATGTCACGTGATGGCGGTAATTTGAAACAACTGAGCATTCCGCTTCATGATGCAGTAATGCCCATATGGAGCCCGCACTTGGACGCGGTAGATTGAGGTTTTTTTGATGAGAATTACGAGGGTTTATACAAAAACAGGCGACAAGGGCACAACGAGCCTTGCCGATGGATCGCGAGTTTCTAAAACCGATCTTAGGTTAGAAACATACGGTACCGTTGATGAACTTAACGCAATAGTGGGGTTGTGTAGAAGCACGCTGATTGAAAATCAGCAGATTTCAAGTGAAGAAAAAACATTCATCGATGAGTGGTTTGAGCGTATTCAAAACGATCTCTTCAACCTAGGTGGAGATCTTGCGACTCCAATTGCCTCGCGCTGGGAATCCATGGTGGTTGTGGGTGAATTTGAGATCACCCATCTCGAGCAGATGATTGATCGACTTCAGCTCGACTTAGCGCCTTTGAAAGAATTTGTGCTTCCCGGCGGAACTCGTCTTAATGCAGAGCTGCACCAAGCGAGAACCGTTTGCAGGCGAGCGGAAAGATTGGCTGTAGAGCTTCAGGAGCAGGCTGAAATCAACTCGCAGGCCGTGCCATTCCTCAACAGACTCTCAGACTTCTTTTTTGTTGCATCTCGTTGGGTCCAGCATTCACTAAGTGTGCCAGAAACCACATGGAAGAAATCGGGTGGATTACGAGATCTTACGATTTCGAAATCCACTTAACCGAATAGATAACAGAGCCAAACTGCAGTGTGCCGTGTTGCCCGACTTCAACCGGACCAACTCCCACTGGCGTTCCTGTAAACAGGATATCGCCCCGGCAGATTGGAAAAAACTGCGACGCATAAGCAAGACATTCTGCGGGTGAGTGGCTCATGTCCTTGGTCTTTGCTCGCTGTTTGATTGAACCATCAATTGAGAGCATGAACTCTTGCTGGAGAATTTCTCTGGAATCACTCAACTCAATCCAAGGACCAATAACCGCAGCATCTGGAAATACCTTTCCCGTTGTCCAGGGAGTGCCCCTTTTTTTTGCTTCGGTTTGCAGATCGCGCAGCGTCATGTCTAACCCGACTGTGACTGCACCGAGTGCTTCTTGCGCCTGCTCAATATTCATCCTGAAGCCGTCACGGTCTATCCGAAAGACGAGCTCTATTTCATGATGAACTTGATTCGAATGTAAGGGCAGGCAGAGTTCGAGAACGTCGTTGTTTCGCAAAGCTTTGCGTAACACGCTGGGTGGTTTGATGAACAAAACGGGCTTTTCCGGGTGAACATCGCCAAGTTCTGCAGCGTGGTCAGCATAGTTCTTTCCAACACAAATGATTTTGTCCACGTGGCACCTCCGCGACTCAGGTCCTGAAGCGCGCACTGTAGGGGGGGGATTCGTTGTTGTCCAGTCAACAAGACTGACATAAGGCCCCTTTGGCGTTGAAACTTCTGTGCGGAAATGCGACCACCTAAGCTGTGTATTTTTATCATCAGGATGGCTATTCATGCAGTATCGCAACAATCGAGGTTCAAGTTACCGACCCAAACCCCCTCGTGGTCCAGTGAAACTGAGCTTTGGAGTCATCCCGTCGCCAAATCAGGCTGAAAATACCCCGCAGCCACCTCCGCGCAAGCCAGAGGAGCCAGTGTTTGCGCGTCAAGAGATCGTTGGCACCCTGAAGTTGAAGGGCGTTCCATATGAAAAATGTGAGCCGCTCGCTCCTGATTTTATTGAACGCATTCGCAAGAATCTGAAGAAAATTTATCTTGACGGAATCACCAGTTCTGGGCGCTCGTCGCTCGATTTTGTTGATGGTGAGCTCAGGGTTGTTTTTCCCTATGAGCAGACCGCTGTTGAAAGAGTGAAGGGCCTCGATCGTAACGAGCGTGCCTGGGATCCCGATCAAAAACTCTGGAGGGTTTTCCTTGGCACTTTTGATGACGTCTTCGATATTCTCGGACGCGGCTTCAAGCTCGCCGAGGCTGCTTATGCGGCTATTAACGAATTTATAGCGACTCCTTACTACGCTCAGCTCGGGCGCAGCCGTTTAGGAAAGTTGGTTGTGCGTGAAAGTTGGTTCGAAGATATCGTTCATCTGAGTGCAAACAATGTTAAATTTGGAAGCTCGTTCTTCCATCTTGAAAAAGTGCCACTGGAAAGTTTCGATGACCAAACGCAGCGTTCCGTTGAGCATTGGCGAGATGCATTGTCTAAATACTCATTTGGTCGCAAGCCGTATCAACATCAACGCAGTGGCATGGAATTTCTGCTTGCCAACAAGACTGCTGCTCTGCTTGATGAAATGGGATGCGGAAAAACGTTCCAAATTGCGTCTGCGTTGGGCGTTCTTTTTCAAGAAGCAGAAATCGACAGAGCTTTAATTGTCGTGCCAATGTCTCTTCTCAAGACATGGCAAGAAGAGCTCAAGATTTCTATTGATATTCCCTTTGCAGTTGTTGGTGGCACGCCAGCACAGCGCGCGAAGGCTTTTACCAATACAGCCCCGATTTTTATCGTTCACTACGAAGGACTGCGTCTTGAAGAAGAGCGATTTCGGGAGTGGATGGAAGCGGGAAGTTGCGCATTAGTTTTTGATGAGAGCCAACGCATTAAAAATCTCCAAGCCCAAACAACTCAAGCAGCCCTTCGCTTAAGGCCTGTTTCAAGAAGGTGTGTGATTGCAACTGGTACTCCAATCGCAAACCGGCCCATTGACCTTTTTGCTCAATACCTGGTGATGGATCAGGGCGAAACATTCGGCAACCGGTTTCCCTCATTCAAGAACACTTTTTGTGAAATCGAAGTGCAAAAAATTAACGTGGGCCGTAAAACGATTCGGGTTGAAAAATTTATTGGAACACGAAACCCCGATGAACTTCAGGCGCGTATTCTTCGAACAAGTTTGCGAAGGCTTAAATCGGAAGTTCTCGATCTTCCGCCCATTCTCTTCAAGGATTTCGTTGTAGAACTTAAAGCAGAGCAAAAGCACATGTACGTGCAAATGCGCGATCACCTGAGGCTCGAGATTGGCAACCTGTCTGAAAAAGAAATCAGCGCCGATGCCGCAAACATTGTTGTGAAGTTGCTGCGTCTCGCGCAAATTTCTTCAAATCCACTTCTCCTTGATCCCGGCTATAAGGGCTCGAACTCAAAGCAATCGGAGCTCGAAGATCTGCTCGAAGATGTTTTTTCAGATGACTCTAAGAAAGTTATTTTGTGGTCACATTACGTCGATAATGTGAGGCGGTTGGTTGCGACATACGGCGAGAAATTTGGAGCTGTTGGCCACACTGGGGAAATGACGGTTGAGGAGCGTGAGGCAAGCGTCAAAGCGTTTCAGGAAAATCCCGCATGTCGCATGTTCATAGCTACACCTCAATCCGCCAAAGAGGGCCTCACACTTCTGCCTCGGGATGGTAAGATGGTTGCCGATACTATGATCTATCTCGATTTGAGCTTCGACAGTGGGTCGTATGTTCAATCACAAGCACGGTTCCACCGAATTGGTCAGCAAGCGGTGCGTTGTTTGGTTGTGCACTTAATTGCTGAAGGCACTGTGGATGAATACATTCGCAAAACGGTTCTTGAGAAACTCAAGACAGCAAGCCAAGTCCTGGATGAGGGTTTGGGAGTAGGGACTGTTGGGCAGAATGTTTCTCAGGGTGGCGCTCAGCTTGGCAAGAAGGAATTGCTCGAACTGCTCAGGTAACGTGAGTTGATGTCTTAGAGGCACGAACCCGTAGGACAATTTATAAAAAGCTCACACCCTGCAATCTTTCCGTCGCCAGCTTCGGCAGAGTCGCCGCCTGTTGCGACGATGGTGTCGTTGAGACATGAAGGTAGAGTATAATTTCCAATTTTTTGAGTCTGTGGAATTGAGCAGCCCTTGTCGGCATTTTCCTTAAGCTTACTCACCTGCTGACTCACACTATTGAGAGAAGCCTTTCCCTCTGAGCTGGGAAAGCATTCACCAATAATCGTCATGGCGGTCGCAAAATCGCCTGCGAGCGATGTGAGGCCATTAATTGATGCGGATACCTCGGTGGCAGCAGAGTTGATTTCACTCGCTGTTGCACTGCATGAGCTTCCACTTCCGGAGCCAAGTTTGCTTGGCAAGCTTGAGAGCGTCGCTTGCACCAAGGTAATGCTTTTTTGCAGATTTGCGACTGTTGGAACTGTATATATTCCAGCAGTCAAACAGCGTTGGAAAACCAATTCTGAGGCCTTTTTGTTTGGCGCGCTATCAAGAATCTCGATAGATTTTTTCAATTTTGCGAGTTGTTCCGGAGTGAATGTCGGCAGCAAACCCGAAAGAGAATTAAAAACATTGTTACCGGCTGAGCCTGATTGTGCAGAGGATGTGTTCTGAGAGCTTCCCGAAGTTGCTATCTTAATTGAATTCACTGTTAGGTCGAAGAGCCCGACTCCAGCGGAGCTTGACAGTGCAATTGAGTAGAGACTCGCGCTCTCGTTTGTTTTGTCCTTCGACCAAAGTTTTTCAGCTGTGGTGATGGCATTTTCATATTGTCCACCATTGAGAAGAAGGAGTGTTTCTTCCCGTAGTGCCTCTGGAGTATCCTTGCTCGAGATGGGTCGATACAGGCTTGTTCCACATGCAAAAAGCATGGCGATGGCAGTGGCTCCAATTAATGTCAAACCCAACCTGCAATTTTTCATGAAGAACTCACTTTCTTTCCGGGAGTCGCTCCAGTGAAAAGATTGTAATTGCGCGTTGTGTTTGGATGAAGCTTGATAAAATTTGGAATATTATGTTGAAGTCCCATAAAGTACATTATCCTTGCTAACGCTTCTGCGGCTATGTCTTTATGCGATGCAACGTGTTGCATGCTGTCGAGAAGTCGCGCTGCTTCGTCGAGTTGTTCGAGTTCGATGTGCAGCGTGACTTGATCCCAGAATTTGAACGATAGCTCTGGATGCATGCTTTGTATCCGTTGGTAGCATTTTAGCGTATTGAAATAGAGTGCGTTCTTTTTTAGGAATTCCGCATATTCGGAAAGTACTCGCAGGTCGCGTGGCCTGTCTCTCAAGAGGTGCCGAAAGCGATCATTTGCTTTAGACATGAGCCCCTGTGTCATCTCCAGGCGCAGTAAAGCGATTTCCGCGTGTCGTTTGAACTGCGGAATGTCGAGCAGGCGGTTGAGTTGCATATCGATGTTGCCATAGTTTCCTTGCAACATTGCCTTGGAAATCTGATGCGCGAGGCGAATCGCCGGATCATTTGGTTGAGGCAAAAGTGCGCGGACAATTTTTTCTGCATTCGATGTTTGGATTGGTTTTTTAATGAGCCCCGCAGCCCCAATGCTTTGATAGAAGGAATCGAAGATTTGATTGTCAGAAGGTGCTGTGAACACATAGGGCAAGAGCTGATGTCCTAATATTTTGTAAATACCTTCGAATATTTGCATGCCATCGTTGGCGCCGTCGGTATGGTCTACAAACACCATGGGCCAGTGGCTGGTGTGAATTAGGTTCGAGACTTCTGTTGGGTTGGTCGTAACAATTGTTTGCCGGAATCCCATCTTGAACAGAAATTCACGGAATATCTGGACAAATCCAGATGCGCGGTCGTCGGCGAAGATAATGGCACGCGGCTGCACTGACACCTACGCTTGAACTCCTTATCGCGGCCCAATTGCCACTCAAAAATCAGTTTATTTCAGCTAGTTTTAGGGAGTACGGTAAAAAAGTGGCATCTGTTCATGGAGCTGGCGGTTAGTGTCTCTAGAATTCCATCACCTCGGTGCCGATACCTCCTTTGAGGTAGGATGAGTTGTGAAATTAGATCTATTTTCGACACCAGCTTTTTGTGTATTAATTGTTTGCTTGGCGCCGTGTGGCGACTCGTCAGCTGCTGAGCTTTTGCCACCTGATCGCAATTTGCGGGGAATCCGTGCGTTGGGATTAGGGGTCCCAGCTGTGTCTTTGACGGGAGTTCCGCAGGGTGAAACCCCCTTGAACAATCCGGCATGGACAGGTTTTGAGAGTAAGGCTCTGCAAAAAAAAGTTCTTCGAGGAATGATTTTTCCTGGGTTGACACTCGGGGCAAATGGAACAACTCGTTCTTTGGGTCGTGCCTATTTTGGAGGGCGTGGATCAACCCAGACAGCCATCGAGAATTTTCTGAAAGCTGCTCAAAACGAGCAAACGCCTTATGGTTTTTTTGAGATGGCTCCGAGTTTAACAGTCATGCGATTTGAATGGGCCTTGTTTGCTCGCACACAAGTTGAGGGTTTTGTTTGGCAACCATCGATTGACACCACCGTGCAAGGCGGAGGAGTTTTAAGTGAAGCTCCCGATGGCAGAATTTCAACGGACATTTTGGCTTTGACTTCAACTGAGGCTCAGCTGAGCGTGAACGCGCTCGTTGAAAGAGGCACCTCAGTGTCTTTCTCCACACCCTACAAGAACACAGGCGTCAGCTTGGGCGTGACCGCACGTCCAACCTGGCGCACTCAATATTCTGGAAATGTTGAATTATCTGATCCGCTGGTTGCCGAATCGGCAAAAAGTTTGCGCGCCAGGTTCAATGAAACGCAGGGCATCCCAGTCGATTTTGGGCTTAATGTTCGATTCCCCAGGTTTGCAACGAAACCAAGTTTGGGTGTGAAGCTCGAGGATGTGGGTGACTCCTATTATCGAGCGGCGAACCATTTTCATAATAGTTTTGTTCAGAAATCGAATCTAAGTCTTGGTGTTGCTGGTTGGCTTTTTCAGGGAAAATCGTTCAGCACACAATGCACGATAGCCGGCCATCATTTAAATGATTCTAGGCTCTTGAAAGTCTCTACTGTGGGCGGTGGCTGTGAAATCCATTTTAGAGGGCAGACAGAGGGCGATACGATTGTTGATGCTCCGCTTATCTTAAGGTTTGGCGGAACAAAGGATGGGCTTTCATACGGTGCAAGCTGGAATACGGCTTTTGCCCTTCTCGAGATTGCCAGCACGTCGGTTTCGGTCAATGGCCCACTTGGCTTCGCGTCTCGTAACGATAGGCGTTATTTTATTCGGCTCAGTGTCGACGCAAGCCAACCTTGAATTGCGCCTTTTCGCCGCTTCGTTTACAGTGTCTCGGCCGTGATTGTTTTAAACACCCCGGTACTGCGGACGTGGCGAAATTGGTAGACGCACTGGTCTTAGAAGCCAGCGCCGTGAGGTTTGTGAGTTCGAGTCTCACCGTCCGCACCACTTCTTTGATTCATTGGTTTATTTAGTTTTCTGCTGTGGGCTCGATAAAAGTTGCTTGCGCACTGTGTTGAGCAAATGTGTGAGCGCAGGCTGGTGCGCTTCGTCGCAGGACTGCAATAAGCCCATAATTATACAGGCTGATTTTCGCAAGATGTCCTCATTGGCAGTCGCATCTTGGGCAGATCGTCCATTCAGACCGCCACCCGCCTCAGAAGACATGGATGTGAGCAGTCTGCCATTGCGAAGCTCAGCTGTTCGATAGGAATCTTTTTCGCGGAAAGTGATCACAGCTTCATCGACGCTATTATTTGCGCCCTTGTTTTTGTGAAAAACGAAGTCTGTTGGCCCATCACCACGAAAACACAACCAGTCCGGCGAATCATAGGGTGGTTTGAGCAAGCTACGATCAAGTGTGTTTAGATGCTCGCCCAGGCGCATAAATTCGATAAATCGACGCAGAAAAATGAGCACTGAAGCAGTGTCATGACAAAATGCATAACCGAGTCTTTGTTTACTTTCGAAGACCCTGACGGCTCGGCCCGTTGTTCCGACACCCAACATCACAACATCAACTTCTGAAGTTCTTGGAAGCGTTTCGCAGAGTGATTGATGCTCTGGTTTATCAATTGCGACAGAGAACCCACCGTAGCTGATATCCATGAGAGGGAGAACAATGGATTTTTCAAAAACCGCGTGTCCGCTCGTGTTTTCGAGACTGAGGAAATACCTCTGAGAAACCCGGCGTTCTGATAATTTTGGTGCAGCCATTCGACTCATCTCCCGGATGGGTGCGAGCCGGAGTGTGGTGTCCACACAACACTCCGGCTCGACGCTTCCTTGAGAGTATCTTCGGCTTGCTGCACATGACAGATGAGGGGTGTCAAGGTTGCCCCCACCCCCCACTGATATATTGTCGCCCTCGTCGGTCTCCGAGGATCAATTTTGTCTGAGGTCAACAATCTCGTGATTTGCCGAGACGATCTCCAATCCTTGCCAGGCCGCAAAGCATGAGCCGTCAATAACCGTGCCAATGTAAGCGCCATCTTCCTGGACAATTCGACACAAAGATTCAATTTCGGTTTGCTGAGCCGTGACTTGTTGAGAAGGAATGAGGCCAGGATGACCATAACCATCCACGTTCGTTTGTCCTTCGAGAAGATTCCAGTTGCGATGATTTCGGTGGTTTGACGAAATCCAGCGAGGATGCGAGTCACCTCCCAGAAGGTCAAAACCAATGCTGACAACATGACCGCGGCCAAGTGGGCGGGAGTAGTAGTTGCAACTTCCCGAGTAGAATCCGCCGTATGACCAGCGGCCAAAGTTATCTGAGAGGCGACAAATTCTGAGGTCAGTGCGTCCAAAGTCGGGCGAGTTCCACCACCCACCAATGACAAGGCTCCCCGGAGGGTTAATAAAACCCGGTGACGACCAGGGTTGCCAATACATCGGTTGCGCTTGTGCCTCTGTCACGAGCGCAACTGCTGCGGAGCAGAGCATCGCACCAGTCAAAACCATGAGGAATGTGTCTTTCATTGCGAACTCCTTTCTTGATTTTTCGAAGTCGAAAGCGCGTTTCGTGCTGCAGAACAAGCGAATAAACGCAGCACCCCCCCACCATGACGTCAGAATCAAGGTCCAACCACTGTTGTCCCTTCCATGTTCAGCAATTTCTTTCAGTTGTTGAGGGAATTGGATTGGTGCACCGTTAAACAACGGCCGAGGGCGAGTCGACACTGAGCCAAGTCTTCATTCAGCTGGCCCGTTGTTGCGAATTTTCGCAGGGGACTGAAATTCTTTACCGTTAGGCCTTGTTGAGTGAAGCAGCGTGCAAGGAATGCGCGCACGGTGCGGCGGTTGCCATCCATGAAAGGACGAATTGTTATAAGACGTAGCCACAGTCTTGCACTTGCATGAATGAGCGTCGGTGCAGCGGGGTCTCTGTCGAGAATTTTGTAAAACTCGCGCAGGCAGTTCCTCAGTTCCTCAGTGACCAGGTCTCCTGCAGGGCAACGGTATGACCAACCTCTGCAATCAGCTGAGGAGACAACGCGCGTTCTGACTAACGGGACTCCCTTGAGACCTCGTATGCGCCCATTTAGAAGCCGTAGATCGTAGATCCAGGCATCTTCACGTTGGGCATGGTTGAGTTGGGTCACTAATAACACTCCCTGGAAACTCGCTTGCAGTTGAACGGCCGTGGGGCGGAGGGATGCCCCATTTCGTCCGACCAATCAAGAAGAAACTCAAGTCTGCGCACTATTAAAAATCTCGAAGAGATCTTCGGGGGTTGATGCAACGTGGTGGGGGGCGGGCTGAGTGGGAGATTGGCTTTGGTATCCCCATGCACACCAGACTGCACGAGCACCACAATCCCTACCGGCCTTAGCGTCTCCTTGACTGTCTCCAATCATGAACACTCGATCCGATTCTACTGATCCGCCAAGAGTTTTGAGTGCGTGTTGGAGCGGCAAGGCGCTGGGCTTTGCTTCTGCGCAGGTATCGCCCCCAACAACGAGGTCAATAAACTGGGAGATTCCCAAAGACTCGATAAGTTTTTTGGAAAGAGACTCGGGCTTGTTTGTGATGACAGCTGTGCGCCCGGTGTTTTTTGCGTGCTGAAGAATTTCTCGAATTCCAGAATAAAGAACAGTGTGCACAGCAATATGATCGCTATATTGCTGAACGTAAAAAGCCTCAATCTGAGAAAGCTTTTCTGAACTGATGCCCCCTTCAGATGTCGCCACATAATCATCGAAGCAGTTTAGGTAAAGCTCGCACATGCCTTTGTTGACGTGAGGCACGAGTGTATCGAAGTTCCTCTCAGGTAGTCCGAGTTTCGCGCGCACTTTTTGCGCCGCTAGAACCATGTCTTGACGACTGTCTTCGAGAGTTCCATCAAGGTCGAAAAAATAATAATTCATCGTTGAATTCATTTCTCTTTCCGGAGATCTTCAATGCTTCCCCAGCCGTCACCCAATTCAGTCACAGAACGAACGCCTGAGAGTGACCCCTTGAAAGCGGTGAAGGGTTTGTCATTGTGCGTTTGAACAGCGTGAGGGATTCCGCCTGGTATTAAAAGAATATCTCCAGCCTCAAGCGTCACCGGACCTGCATCAAAGTGAAATGTAGTGACCCCTGACACCGCGCCACGAATTTCATCGAAGTCGTGCGTATGCCGCGACCGCTCAAACCAGGCAGGAATTGTCTGAAGATCGTATACCTTGTAGCCGTGGCGTTCCATTTCGAGTGCTACATTCGTTTCGTTAGGTGGTTCTTTGTGTGGCCACTTGAAAATTTTAACGGAATCAAAAAGGTTTGCCATCTGGCCGATTTCCTTGAATTTAAGTGCCATGTCAGAACCTATCTCGAAAAGTTCTGACATGGGTGAATGTGGTAAGATCATCATGAGTGTCAATCGCTTTTTGCAGTGATGGTTCATCCCACCGAAGAAACGGATTGGTTGCTCGTTCCTCTTTCATATTCAGAGGTATGGTCACCCAGTCGTGAGGCTCGACTTGTTCCTTCTCAATGAATTTCTCCAGGCGTTGGAGGCGTTCCTTTTGAGCTGAGTTATTTTCCTGCAACATGATTGCAACGCGAAGATTTTTTAAGGTGTACTCGTGGGCGCACCAAATTCTAATATTTTCTGGCAGCTTGCGAAGTGTCTTGAGAGCCTCAAGCATTTGGGAATGAGATCCCTCAAATAATCCACCGCATCCTGCGCCAAAGAGCGAATCGCCAACAAAAACGTCACTCGGCGGACTCGATTTTTTTTCGCTCAGCGAGAGCGCAATGTGGTCGATCGTGTGACCCCGAACATCCAGCACCCGCATTGTGTGTTTCCAAAGATAAAACTGCTGTGCGGGCACCATTCGGGTCAAAGAGAATTCGTTCCAAGACTGTTTGGCCTTGAACCAGGGCGAGCACACGAGCATAGCTCCTGGCCATTTATGATGGAGTTGTTCCACGCCGCCGACGTGGTCGGCGTGATGGTGGGTCAGTATCATATGAGTCAACTCGAGGTTTTTCGAAGTTATTAATTCTAAAATTGCAGCGGCCTCGCCGGGGTCAATAACGGCGGCCTCGTGAGTTTCAGTGTTCTCGAGTAGATAGAAGTAGTTGTCTTTAAAGCCCGGGACCACATGTAAAACTAGATCAGAATAAATCTGAAATTGAAAACGTCCACGTCGCATCAGTGTTGCCCCGTGGACGCACCCCAATATTTTCCGTACAGAGTCCAAAGTGCTCGTTTGGTTTCAATTGGGATTATTTCAGGGGATGTCATCAGAGCGAATTGCGCAGCATTAAAGATTGGGTTTTCAGATTGCGCCGGGAGTGACTCGAGCACCTTGCGCACGATGTTTTTTGAGGCGTCAACGTTTCTCTTGAGGACAGCGAGAACAGCTTCAACCGAAACCGACTCCTCATTTTCTCGCCAACAATCGTAGTCAGTGACAAAGGCCAAAGTGCAATAGGGAATTTCGGCTTCACGCGCGAGCGAGGCTTCTGGCATCGCTGTCATGCCGATGATTCCGCAGCCCTCACCCCGAAAAGCATGGCTCTCGGCGCGGGAGGAAAATCGAGGCCCTTCAACACAGACGTAGGTGCCTTCGTGGTGAACGATAACGCTCTCTTTGCGGCAAGCTGCAAACACTTTTTCCTGAAGCTTAGGGCAGTATGGGTCGGCCAAACTAACGTGTCCTACGACACCACGACCAAAATAGGTGCGTTCCCTTAATCCAGCGGTTTTGTCCAGGATCTGCTTGGGTATGACAACTGTGCCGGGCGCGTATTTTTCCTGCAAGCTCCCAACAGCGCTCACACTGAGGATATGATTCACGCCGAGCGATTTTAGTGCGTATATATTCGCTCGATAATTGACTTCAGACGGCGTGAATCGATGACCCTTGCCATGCCGCGGTAGAAACGCCACTGGGCGTCCATTAACCTCGCCCGAGATGATCACATCGCTAGGCTGGCCAAAGGGAGTTGAGAGGGAGTGTTCTTTGATGTTTGTGAGGCCCGGAAGATCATAGAGACCAGAGCCACCAATAACACCCAGGTGAGTTTTTCTTTCCACAGTATCTCTCCCTCAACAACCAAAGCCTTAAATACGCTTATTGTTAAACTTTTTCAGGAGGTCCTGCAATGAAGCTGGGCCCGTGGCCTGAGCTACAGCCGGACGTTCTTCACGTCCCTGGGGCCTTCGTGGTCCGGGTGTCGGCGTGCCTGGCGATGTCGCTGGGCGGTTGCCTGAGTTTGAACCCTGAGTGCTGCGTGGCCCTCCTGGTTGACCTTGAGACGAAGAAGCTCCTGCGCGCTGTGCCGGACGCGCTCCAAGCGTGCCTCCGACGCCTTCTTCAACCGATTTGCGGCTGAGGCTGATCCGTTTGCGCTCCTTGTCCACGCCAATCACTTTGACTTTGACTTGATCGCCGACCGCAATTGCCTGCGAAGCATCCTTGATGAATTGAGTCGAAAGTTCGCTGATGTGAATGAGACCGTCTTGGTGCACACCAATATCAACAAACGCTCCAAAGTTTGTAACGTTGGTGACAGTGCCCTGCAAAACCATTCCCTCTTGCAGGCTGTTGAGGTCTCTCACTTCACGGTTATATGTGTGCTTCACTCCATCTGCACGCGGGTCACGTCCGGGCTTGAGCATTTCCTTGACGATGTCTTGCAGTGTCGGAACGCCGATTTCATCGGTGACGTAACGTTTGAGATCGAGTGTATTTAACACGTCACGTTGTCCGATGAGTTCGGCCACCGACTTGTTGAGATCGCCAGCGATACGCTCAACGACTCGATAAGCTTCGGGGTGAACCGCGGTGTTGTCGAGTGGGTTGCCCGCCTCGGGAATTCGCAAAAACCCCGCCGCTTGTTCGAATGCCTTTGGACCAAATCCCATAACTTCAAAAAGGGCATTTCTATCCTTGAATATTCCTTTTTGCTCGCGATGTCGGACAATATTTTTTGCGAGAGTTGGACCAATACCTGCGACGTAAGAGAGCAAGCTTGGACTCGCTGTATTGAGGTTAACGCCAACGAAGTTAACGCAGCTTTCCACAACCTCATCAAGTTGCTTTTTGAGACGACTCTGATTCACATCATGTTGATATTGCCCAACACCAATGCTTTTTGGTTCGATTTTTACAAGCTCGGCAAGAGGATCTTGAAGCCTGCGCGCAATGCTTACTGCGCCGCGGTAGGTTAAATCCAGATCGGGAAATTCATCCCGCGCTACATCACTTGCCGAGTAAACACTGGCTCCAGCCTCATTCACCACGAGAATTTTAATCGCCAATGACTTGTTGGACTCAATCAATTGGTGAAAGAAATCGTCGATTTCGCGACCAGCAGTTCCATTCCCTACACTGACGTATTCAACCTTATATTTTGTTATAAAATCGACAGTCTTTTCCAAGGCATTACGATTCTTGGGCGATGTCGCGGGAGCTTCTAGGTCAGGAAAGATGGTTGAATGGTCGAGAAGTTTTCCAGTTTCATCAACCACGACGAGTTTGCTGCCTGTGCGGATACCCGGGTCGACACCCAAGACAATTTTCTTAGGAATTGGAGGAAGAAGGAGTAGCGATCGCAAATTCTTTGCAAACACGGAAATAGCTTCTTCTTCGGCACGATTCTTCGTTTCAAGGCGCAACTCTGTTTCAATACTTGGCGAAAGTAGGCGCGAAAAAGCATCCTTGACGCATTCTGCGAGAAGGGTTTTGACGGTTGTTGTTGCTTTACTTTCAATGACCCGATCGGAGATCATCGCCATTGTTGTTTCTGCGTCATATTCAACTGTGACTTTGATTATTTCTTCTTTTTCGCCACGGCGCAAAGCCATCAGCCGGTGTGCTGCAATCGAACTCACAGGCTCGCGGAAATCGTAGTAGTTAGTATATTTTGTTTTTTTCTCTTTGTGCTCATTTCGCACTACAGAAACGAATGTTGCATTGTCGAAGATCCATTGTCGGAGTTCGCCACGCACTTCTGCACGTTCCGAGATTTGCTCGGCAATGTAGTCTTTTGCACCTTGAATTGCGATCTCGAGGGTGGTCACTTCATCGTGTTGACCTACGTATGAAACGCAAAGTGAAAGTAGATCTTCAAGTGCTGGGTCTTGCTTCAAGATCTCCAGCGCTAACGGCTCAAGACCGCGCTCCTTGGCTATCTGACCGCGTGTTCGTTTTTTTGGTTTGTATGGCAGGTATAGATCTTCGAGTTCTGCCTTTATTTTGCAGCACTTCACTCGGGCTTCGAGTGCGGGGGTTAATTTACCCTGCTCTTGAATTGACTTGAGGATGGTGTCTTTGCGCTCTCTTAAAGCGATGAGATATTCAAACCTATCGCGGATATCGCGAATTTGAACCTCGTCAAGACCACCGGTCGCCTCTTTTCGATAGCGTGCGATGAACGGGACGGTGCAGTCGTCAAGGATGAGCTTCAGAGTGCTTTCAACCGGGGATTTGCTCAGATTGAGCTCGGTTGAAATATCAATCACAATCTCTGGCGTCAGCAAAATATCCTTATTAGCCATGGCCGTCTCTCTTATAATAAATTCGAAAACAAAGGAGGGGGTCACAAAGACACCCCTCCCCTTCATAACTCAACTGCGCAAGGTGCCGCAGCCCAACATTGTACGTTAGCGCGCGCGATTGACAAGTTCTGTACCTGAGAAGAAGAAGCCCAACTCAATTGCTGAGTTTTCCTTGGAGTCGGAACCGTGCACTGTGTTTTCGCCGATGCTCAGGGCGTGCACTGCGCGGATTGTGCCTTTGTCAGCTTTCTTGGGATCGGTTGCACCCATCAATTCGCGGTACTTGACCACAGCACTTGGGGCTTCCAGCGCGGAAACAACTACTGGGCCGGAGCACATGAATTCAACGAGTTCGCCAAAGAATGGGCGCTCTTTGTGGATGGCGTAAAACTGTTCTGCGTCGCGGCGCGACATGTGAATCATTTTCGTTGCGACAATGCGCAAACCGGCCGATTCCATCATGCCGAGGATACTGCCAACCAAGTTGCGACGCACACCATCCGGCTTGATGATCGAAAAAGTCATTTCCATCGTAAATTCCTTTCGTTATCTCGACCAAGTTCAATCACTAGGCCTCGGTTCGAGGGTGCAGTATTGTCAAAGCCTAAGTTCCTGTCAAATGGCTTATCTCGAGCTTTTTTAATTTGTCAGTGAAACTTGCTCTCAGGAGAAATCTAGATCGACGTCATAGTTTTGGTCGGTTTTGCTTGAACCTGGCGAGCGGGCTGGTGACTTAAAAAAGGGTTCAAAATTTGGTTTTTGATTTTTACCCTCGACCAAGTCTGAGAGAATTTTAAGGTCGGTTTTGTATCGAGGGTTCTGATGTTGGAGGTCGCGAATTGTTTCCTTTAGCACCCTCATGAGCATGCAAAGCTCAAACAGACTCTCGAGACCCGAGGGTTTTTCCGGAAGCAATTCTACACCTGTTGAATCTTCTGCGATCGATTGCAAATATGATTTGACAAGCGTGTTTTCAAGCTCGTCAAGAGTTGGAGTGTAGCGCACGGGTTTCGCGAAGTTTTCAAGACTCTTAATGACGTGCTGACCGAAATCGCTCTGCGCGCCTAGAATGTCTCGAAAGACAGGAAGTTCCTCGCTGCGATCGGTGGTGAGCCAAGCAAACCGGAGACTCAGCAGAGTTGCTGTAAGATCTTTGAGACAGGTTTGCTTCTGTAATCGGTATTCTTCGTCATCGAGGCTGTCAGTTTCGTAATTGACGAGATAAATTCCCTCCTCGCCAATAAGAAATTGCCCTAAATGTGCGTGACCGTGAATACGAATGAGCAATCCCAGGTGTTCTGATTGCCGGACTTTCTCAAAGAGCGCATATGCAAATTGAGGCAGGTCATCGAGTGTTTTCTCGAATCCATGCTGTGTGGCAGCGAGATTGCGAACGAGATAAATACGTTCATTGAGTTTATGCTGTGTGATTTCGACCCACCCTTCGCGGGCTGCACCGGTATTTGCTTCCGGATTAATGAGGGCGTTGTCGCGGCAATGGGACATGGCGATGTGGAACTCGGCGAGCATTCGCCCGAGTCCGCTAATTGTCTCTGTAATTGTATACCACGTGAGTCGTGAAGATCTCTCGCGCATGGGTTCTGGGTATCGCGCATGTTGAATTTTTGCAGTCAGATCCTGCCATAATTTCGAATTGCTTTGGATGTAGCGGGTCACTATCGCGACTGGGAGTTGCAATTCTGAATTTGCCGCGATGAAATCGTAGCGAGTTGTTAATTCAGGGTGTTGGAGGAAATGATTTTGCACGTTGAGGTATTCGAGCATGTCAGCTTCAACCGAGTGGGGCTGGTTTGGGTCGAGGACTCTGAAAATCTTACACAGATGCTGTGTTTCAACCCGCGTGCAGGCGTTTTTGTTGTCGGTCCAGAGGTTGACGATGTTGATGCTCGATTGAGCATCGAACTGTCTGCACTGAAAAGTACCGCCGCGCATCGTGGTCATTCGCCCCGAGGAGGCAAACATCTGTTTCCAGGTTGAGTAGAAAAGAGCGTCGGTGGTTGCCTCTCGGAGACTCCAGGGAGGGAGCATGATGAGGTCGCCGTCCTGGCTGTAGCGAGCAATACGGAAGGGAAAAGTCATGAGCTCGCTCTGCCCAGGACATCTGAGCCAGGCCATGCCCAAAGCACCGCTGGCATCCTGATGAAAAACGCAAGCATCGAACAGTTCAATTGGACCACTGGGGGGGGCGGAGAAGGGAAAGAATCGCTGCCGTGCCCAGTGTTCGGGCAACATGGAGGTCAACAATTGCTCGAGTATTTTTAGGAATGCGTTCACTTTTTTATCCCATCCTTGGGTCGGGTTTTGGGGCTCCTACCCCATCGACGCACCTTAGGATGGGTCACTAACAACTACGTCGTCAAGCTCGGGGAATTCCTCGAGGATATAGTTGGCAATCGACTCGGAGGTATAGGCTTGAACATTGCAACTGCCACACGCTCCCGACAAACTGAGGGTGAGAATTCCGTTTTCGAGTCCCTCGACGAGGACGTCCCCGCCGTGAGATTGAACACCTGGTGCAATCTTTTCATCAATAAAGCGTTGGATTGCTTGACGCTGGGTGGATGCATTGACGCCTATGACACTCATTTTCATTCCTCTTGAAAGAAGAGCTCCGCTAAACTCGTTTGGAAACCGAAAAAACCAATGGTTGGAGAGTTTGTGACGCCTGTTGACGGTATTCTCTTGAATCTGTTCGCTTCGCATGATGGAATCGAACGATGCCGCCAGGCGGACCAGGAGAAATCAACAGCAGTCGAGAAGTTCGACCAACCACTGTTCTTCTTACCTGGGTCTGTGGTGTGTGAAAAGGAGAATTTCATGCGTTTTGAGAGACGCTTTCAGCAGGGGACGACCACACTAGGTCGGTTCAGCTTGCCCGGCTGGAAGAGTGGATCATCGCCACGGAAGGTGCTTGGAAGACTGAAAGCAGCACTTGTTTTGCTTTCAGTCGCTATCTTCTGGGGTTTGCCCGCGAGTGCGCAGCAGCTCTACTATCCTTTTACCGACGGTATTGCTTCGCCCATTGCGAGAGGGGTTGGGAAGTCCTCTCTATCGGAATCCGTAGCACCGACCAGGAATCAGGACGTTACTTCAACCGACCGTTCGATTATGACCGAGTTCAAGATTGTGAGTCGAAGATTATTCGGTCTCAAGAGCATGGTCGGCATATCTGTTTTCGATGCTATTGGTGCTGCAGATGCCGTGCGTAAGGGTCAAAGAATAAGCGCACTGTGTGAGCGTGTTGACGAACGATACCGATCCTTAGGTTGGAAGAGAAGCCCATGTAGTTCGTTACCCTGGACCTATGAGCGGGTTTCAGAACAGGGGTATCCGCTCATTTATTGGGATTATTCGGGTCTGACTTGGGGCCGTGGCGAGCCGCCACCGGATGAAAGCACGTTGGTTCTCGGCGGTGTTCATCCTGATGAGCTGACGCCGATCAACTTGGCATTCCGTTTTGCCGAGGCCCTCAACAAAGACACAGGGCTATTCGCCCAACATAGGGTTGTGGTTGCTCCTCTGGTTAACCCTGACGGCTTTTTTATGTTCCCCGCGCGCAGAACAAATGCAAATGGTATCGACCTTAACCGAAATTTTGCGACTCGAGATTGGTGGTCGAATGCTGTGAGTTGGTGGAAGAAGCGACGCGGTTCTGATCTAAGGCATTTTCCCGGCGCAGCGCCTGAAACGGAAGAGGGCACCCGATTTCAGGTTGACCTTATGAGCCACTTCCAGCCAGACAAGCTTGTCACTATTCATGCTCCTCTTGGTTTTCTCGACTACGATGGTCCGGGGGACAACAAGCGCCAAAATCTCTCGGAATTTGAGAAAAAAGCGCGCGACCTTGCGTATATAGTTTCGCGGAATTCGAACAATTACAAAGTCCTTGATTTTGGGTTTTATCCGGGCTCGCTTGGAAATTATGCGGGCAACGAACGCCACGTGCCAACCGTGACACTTGAACTCTCAAGCACAAACCCTCGTTTTGCAGATAAATATTGGCGGGAATTCTTCCCGGGACTGCGAGCGGCTGTGAAATACGAATTCAAACGCAGTGTCCTAGCTCGTCTAGAAACTCTCTCGCGCCAAACCCAGACGGGCACAACCGCAACAACCTGCTGCCAAGAATAATCTTGATTTTCCGAGCTTGCTTGAGTTTAAGCACCGATGTGAAACGCGGAGGGCTTCAAGCGTGGCTTTTTCTTTTCAGGTACTTGGTCAGGATAAAAACACCTCTGCTCGCAGGGGAGTTGTTACTACCTCTCACGGAGTGATTCAGACACCCGTATTTATGTCGGTTGGGACATTTGGCTCAGTGAGGGCCCTTGACCATGTCGATCTGGAATCAATTGGCGTTCAAGTCATTCTTGGAAACACCTATCATCTCTATTTACGACCAAGTGCACTTACTCTGCAGCAGCGCGGTGGTTATCACAATTTGATTCATTGGAATGCCCCCATTTTGACCGATAGCGGCGGATTTCAGATATTTTCGCTCCCACATCAACGCGTCATTTCCGAACAAGGAGTTGAATTTAAGAGCTATCTGGATCAGGCTGGCCGTTTTTTTAGTCCTGAAAGTAATATTGCCTTTCAGGAGATAATTGGCTCTGACATTATGATGGTTTTAGATGTTTGCGTTCCCTCGACGAGCGCACGCGAAATTGCTGCTCGAGCGATGGAGCGAACACATCGTTGGGCAAAGCGATGCAAGTCAGCTCAAAGAAATCACGAGAACGCTTTGTTCGGAATTGTCCAAGGAGCGATTTTTGAAGATCTACGCAAAGAAAGCGCAGCAGCACTCACTGAATTGGATTTTCCGGGCTACGCTATCGGTGGTCTTGCCGTGGGAGAGACCGATGATGAAAGAGAACATTTCACGCAATTTACTGCCGCACTTCTTCCTGTGCGCAAGCCTCGATATCTTATGGGTGTTGGTACTCCTCATGATTTGGTGAGAAGTATTCGAGCGGGCATAGACATGTTCGACTGTATTATTCCTACTAACCATGCCCGTCAGGGTGTTGCTTACACGTTCGGTGGGAAAGTAAAGTTACGTCGTGCCGCCCTGGCTATCTCTGAGGAGAGTATTGATGCCTCGTGTGGTTGTTTTGTGTGCCGCAGGTATTCTCGGGGCTATTTGCACCAATTAATCAAGTGCGATGAACCGACCGGCTGGCGGCTTGTGAGTTATCACAATACCTGGTTTTACGAGCGACTTATGGAGCGATGTCGTGATGAAATCATGGCAGGAACTTTTGATTCTTTTAGTGCTTGGTTTCTTTCTCACGCCGAAGATTGATTGCAAAAAAAAAGCCACCAAGTAAATGGTGGCTCTTTTGTTCCGGCAGGCTTGAAACTCAGATCGGTAGCAATATGTGATTGAGCTCTGTTTCAACCGAGCAACGATCAAGGTTTTTTGCCGCCGAGATCTCGGAAACGATCATGGCGCGCGCGCGCTCGAGCATCTTTTTCTCGCCAAAGGAAAGATCCTTGTCGTTCCTTAGACTTGAGAGATCACGAAGAACCTCTGCGATTTCGCCAAGGTTTCCTGTGTTGAGCTTTTCGTTCAAGGCTCTAAAGCGTCGATTCCAAGTGGCTGTCGATTTTTTCGACGGTGACTTTAGAATGTCATAAATTCTCTCTACCTCACGAGGAGAGATAACAGCGCGTAACCCAACGGTTTGAGCTGCACGTGTTGGAACCATCACTTTAGCTCCGGTCGCATGAATCTTCAGAACATAAAAGTCCTGCTTGGTTCCTGCGATCTCACAGCTTTCAATGTTTTCAATGGTGCCGACGCCATGGCAAGGATAAACTGCCTTTTCGCCAACCCCAAACATTACTCTTTCTGAACTCATTTCTCTAGCCCTCCGGGAGAAGTGGTTCACGACCCAGTGGATGGAGTACCACCGCCACTCGAGCTCGTTTAGCAAAACCCTTGCCAGGGTTTCCGCACTGTCTTTGACTCGTTCGAACAATAGCCGAGGGCCGACCCAATGACATGCCAACGAGGCACCGTCTTTTTGTTGGGAAACCCCTAAAATCATGTTGAACTTGCGTGGAAAGTAAGGAAACCCTTTCACAAAGGTAAAGGGTTGGGTACCACGCCGCGGTTGCGGATGTCAATCGTTTTTGCTTTTCGATGAGGCACGTGCAGAAAAGCCCTTGCTTGTTCGCATGCTTTCAACAATCGCTTTTTGTGTCTATTGGTCTCGATAGCATTTGACGTATAGGCGGAATTTGAATGTTGGAAACTTCTTCTATTTCTCAATCTTTGATGTTTGTCGGCAAAGTGCGCGATCCGTTGCACGATACGATTTCATTTACGCTGGTTGAGAAACTCGTCATCGATAGCGAAGAGTTTCAACGTCTGCGTCGAATTCAGCAAACCGCTTTCATCAAGTACGTATTTCCTGGCGCGACTCATACCCGTTTTGTTCACGCACTGGGTGTGATGCACATGGCGGGAGTTCTTCTGAATTCTTTAGTTTCAAATCAAGAAAGAGTTCTTGAAGCATTAAAGAATTCCTTGGAACATCTGCCGGTGACAGTGCAGAAATCTCATGTTCTGACCGAGCTTCATCATGGGAGTCTGACTCAAACACGCGTAGCAATTGGGTGGTTAAGGGATCCTGAGATCGCACAAGTCTTGCGATTAACCGCGCTTCTGCACGACGTGGGGCACGCTCCGTTCAGTCACAGTCTCGAGCGATTTATGCCGACCTGGAATGAACTTGCACAAGCGGTTGAGTCTCTTTCTCTTTCTTCCTACCTTGTCGAGGCTATTCAACAGAAGATTGCCAGACAGCGCGCAAAACATCCGCATGCCATGGATGGCCGTATTCGGCATGAAATTTACACGTTGATGATCGTCGACAGGATTTTTTCTGGACGTCAGATCGAGCTGACCCCAGAAATGGGTCAGGATGTGTGCGCTGTTTTGGATTTAGATGTGAAGCCTCGCGACATGGGAATTGTTCATCAAAGCGGTCTGCAAACTCTGCTGCACGAAGTTGTCAGCGGTGAGATTGATGTCGACAGGATGGATTATTTATTGCGGGACTCGCGTGAGTGCGGAGTGGTATACGGATTATTCGATGCAGGCCGAATCCTTGACTCCGCGTGTTTTTATCGAGACATGGAAACCACAAATTACCATCTTGCGATTCGTCGCAGCGGAGTTGCAGCTTTTGAAGATTATTTGCGAGCGCGTTGGAGCATGTACCAGCAAGTTTATTTTCATAAAACAGCGACCGCTTGTGAGGCAATGTTAGAGGCAGCACATAAATCGCTGAACCGTTTTTCGTTGCCTTTGCGTTTGGCCGAATTTCTCGCGCTCGACGATGCTTCCTTCCTTGACTACGCAAAAAGTAAGACAACCGATCCGCAGAGCAAAGGCATTAGGCTGTTGAACGATCTTCTTTTCGGACGGCGGCTCTGGAAGAGGGTCTACGAGGAAAATATACCTGTGGCGCAGCTAGCAACTTCTCCTTCTCTGTGTCCTGCAACTGTGAATCTGCTACGCACACAGGGTATTCCCAGTGAGATGCTCGAGAGTAGTACGAGCTTGACTCGGTTCTCTCCGAAAGGTCGCGAAAGGCAGTCGCGCAACAAGCTTAAAGTTGTCATTAAAGATGTTCATGGTTTGCGATTTCTTGAGCCAATTGAGATGCATTCACGTTTGGTAAATAGGCTTGATGAAGAAGTTGTCATCCGGCGTATCTTCGTTGCGCGGGAAGACGACAACGGAAAAGCAATTGATGCTAAAGAAGTTCAAAAACGGGTCTCCTCTGAGGTTGTGAGTCCTCGGACAAATGATGACCTGTGAATGAGTGTAATTCGAATGGTTATTGATTTTATTGTTTCGGGATGGAGCTTCTTTTTTCGGTGGCCTCTGGCAAATGCCAAAATTTATAGAGCGGCAGGCGTTTTCCTGGGGCCTTGTCTTCAAACGTTTGTTTTTTTGGTTTTTTCTTGCATTGCCGCTGTTCTTTTAGGTTCAGAAGTTCAATTTTGGGCGCCGATATTTGGGTGGCTTGGACTCTCGATGCTCACAGGATTTTTTCATGAAGATGGGCTTGCGGATACTGCAGATTCATTGGGGGTTTCTAAATTCAACTCAGGTGAATCCCTCGACAAGATTCATTCAACATTCAAAGACCCACGCCTAGGAACTTTTGGTGTCAGTGCGCTCGCGGTGTTCTGGCTGTTCCGTTACGCAACGGTTGCCGAGGGAAAGGTTGAAATTGCCACTGCCGCAATTGTTTGCTTGTTTTCTAGAGCAATCTCTCTCGGTCTTGGTCTCTATTTTTCTCCCCGAGTTGCGCATGCAGTTTCGCCGCGATCCTCGCATGTGATGCAGAATGTGAATGGCTGCGTGGCAAGATGGATACTGCTATTGGCTCTCGTTATTGGAGCGAGCTTCCTAGTTTTTGCGTCGCAGGTTCTGCAAATGTTGGGTTCCCCTTTGCTTACCGGTGAAATCTTTGCGGTGAGTCTGGTTTCGGCGCTCTCGGTCGTTTTGGCTGCTTGGACGCTATCGGCGCTGGTGTTGCATTTGTTGGTGCGCAGGACAGAAGCACTGAACGGCGACCTTCTCGGTGCCGTTGTCTGCATTTCTGAGGTTTTTTTAACAATCGGATTTCTCAGGGTTTTGTGAATATAGGTTTAAGTTCCTCTGAATCGTGTCCGACGACAATTTGACTTGGAGGAGAGACCATGGCTGTTCGACTTTCATTTGCAAGCGATCGCAATCCTGCGAGCCGAGGGGTAGACAAACAAAATGCTCTCATGGGTCGACGAGTGTTGGTTGTCGATGACAGCGTTTCGCAGCGTCACCGACTCAGCGAAATTTATCAGAGCCTAGGCATGCATGTTGTTGGTGAGGCCGCTCACGGTCTCGAGTGTCTTGCGCTCGTGGAGAGGCTTCATCCAGATATTATTTCGCTCGACGTTATCATGCCCGTTATGCATGGCGTGGAAACTCTTGGTTATCTTCGTGAGAGCAAAAGTCAGGCGGTGATCATTTACGTCAGTGCACTTGGTGGCGTGGAAGCGATCACTGAATTGAAGGCAGCTGGAGGTCATCTTCCGGATGCAGTTTTTTCAAAAAAAGATAGCCGCGAAACCTTCGCTGAGGTTCTTACGGCCATTCTCATTGGAGAGGCCGAGTCACCTGCGGAGTCGCCTAAATTGGCAGAGCAAAGTCAGCCCAATCCAGCGACCCGCGCCGGCTAAACCCCACGAGTAGGCCTACTTTTCAGTTCAAAATCCTTGCAGGCTGTCGAATCACGGGCGAAACTCCAAAAACGCCTCTGAATCCGCTTGCAATTACCCCTATGGGAAGTTTGTATTGAGCGTGATAACTGGTTGGAATAGTTTATTAATATTTGTTCATTTCCATCGCCTGGGGATGAATGCGATGGGGAGGCCTATAATATGAAGAATTTGGACTGTGTGTCCTTCCCACAACTGAAAGGGTCGTTTGTGGAACTGGAATCGAACAATCAGGAAAAAGTGACTCCTACCGTTTTCACCGTCTCTGACGGCACCGGTGAAACAGCCATGAGCATTGTTCGGGCGGTTCGGGTTCAGTTTGAGAACGCAGAAATTCAAACTGAGCGTTTTAATAAAGTGAGAACTCGAGAAGTTCTTGAGCACCTGTTGCAGCGCGCGCTGCACGAAAAAGCAACTATAGTTGCTACAATTGTTGACCCAGAATTGCGTGTTTACCTCATTTCGCGCGGAATGCAGCTCGGCGTTCACATTGTCGATGTACTTTTCCCACTTTTGGAAACGTTATCGACGCAGCTTGGCCGCCGTCCAAGTGCAATTCCGGGTCTGTTGCGGCAGCTAGACCAAGACTATTTCAAGAGGGTTTGGGCTGTTGAGTATACAGTGCGTCATGATGACGGCGTCGCTCTTCATGATTTGAATGATGCTGACATTGTTCTTGTTGGGATATCGCGAACATCCAAAACTCCATTGAGCATGTACCTCGGGCACAAGGGATACAAGGTGGCAAATGTTCCACTGGTCCCTGGGGCACAATTGCCAGCAGAAATCTTCTCTGCTGATCAGAACAAGGTGATCGGTTTGGTGATTGACCCGCTCCGCCTCACTGAAATCCGCGCGGCACGTGTTGAAGCTTTGGGTAGCTCAAGCCAGGGAGATTATGCCAATTCAGCAAAAATCTTTGACGAGCTCGAATGGTCGAGAGAAATTTTCAAACGCAACAAGCGGTGGCCCATTTTAGATGTGACTGGCAAGGCTCTCGAAGAGACGGCTGTTGAAATTGAGCGCATTGTCCTCTCTCGATTTCCGCATCTTCAGGAATCAGGATTCTGAGTCACCCCAAATAAAAAAAACCCCGAGCGTAACTCGAGGGTGATTTAAATGGCGGGCCGTAAGGGATTCGAACCCCTGACCAACGGTTTCGAAGACCGTTGCTCTATCCAGCTGAGCTAACGACCCGCATTGCGTTGCAGTGTGCCGTTAAATTACAACATTTTCAAGTTTTATAGATTAAATCTGAAGTGTCCAGCGAGTTCCCCGGGGCGTGTCCTGGATAACTATCCCTTGAGCGAAAAGTTCATCACGAATTACGTCTGCCGCCTTCCACTCTTTGGCAGCGCGGGCTGCATGGCGATCGTTGAGCTTCTTTTCGATGTCATCCGGGCTCAGTTGACCACCAAGACGATACTTTGCAAGGCTGGTGAAAAATTCTGACGGGGTCATCTGCACGAGACCCAGTGTTTGTGTCAGCCAAGCCTTTACAAGGGGCCACTGGTTTACAAGACGATTTTTGTCGACGTCGTGTAGCGTTCTGCCCGCTTTTTCGTTCGCAGCCAGGCCACTGTTTATGCTGCGCACAGTCTCGAAAAAGATTCCCATAGCTGCCGCGCTGTTGAGGTCATCTGAAAGAGCAGAGCGCATTTTCTGAACCAGTGAGTCGAGCGTTGTGAGCACTTCTATTGTGCTCACAGTGGTGCTGGAAACTGGTTCTTGCGCATAGCGATCCATGAGCTCAACAAACCGATAGATTTTCGCGAGTTTTTTGAAGTTCTCGTCTGCAAGTTCCATGGTGAAATCAAGTGGCTGGGCGTAAGAAATAGAAAGGAATGTGAGGCGCAGAACTTCCTGAGGATATTTTTTGAGAAAATCCGCAATTGATACGTAGTGGTTCGTACTTTTAGACATTTTATCACCATAGAGGGTGACCATGCCTGCATGGATCCAAAATGAAGAAAGTGGCTTTCCGGCTGCAGCTTCAGATTGGGCAATTTCTGCTTCATGGTGGGGGAAAATGAGGTCCCGTCCGCCCATATGGATATCAATTGTGTCACCAAAAAGTGAGTGGATCATAGCTGAGCATTCGATATGCCACCCTGGCCGTCCGTCACCCCACGGGCTTTGCCATGATATTTCTCCAGGCTTAGCAAGTTTCCACAGGGCAAAGTCGAGTGCGTCTTCCTTCGATTCATCGACGTCGATGCGCACGCCTTTTTGAAGATCGTCAATGTTGTTTTTACTGAGCTTGCCGTAGCCACTGAATTTTCTGACGCGATAACACACACCACTTGTGGACGCGTATGCAAAACCGCCATCAATCAGTTTTTGAATCATTGCGATAATCGGCGGAATATTCTCGGTAACTTTTGGCTCATGCTGAGGGCGATGAAGATTGAAGTGCTGCAGCATTTCATCCTGTTCGCCCACATATCTGTTGACGATTTCCTCGCAAGTCACGCCCTCATCGTTTGCCTTTTTTATGATTTTGTCGTCAACGTCAGTGATGTTGCGTGCCCATTGAACGTCGTAGTTTTGATCAACGAGCGTGCGGTAGAGCAAGTCGTAAGAAAAAAAAGTTCGACTGTGTCCAATATGAGTGTTGCTGTAGGGAGTCACGCCACAACAGTACATCTTCACCTGCGAGCTGTTCGGACGGAATGGTTCTTTGCGACCCGTCAAGGTGTTGAGTAGATGCAGTGTCATGTGAGGTAGATCCTTTTTAAACGTTGCGTACGAATGAAAAGGCCAGAGCAACTGCCCTGGCCTTGGCCACAGACTTGCGACGATTATCCAAAAATTCGATCGAAGAAACCACTCCCCTGTCCCTTGACGGATTCTCCGTGTTTTTCAGCAAATGCTCTTAGATGATCTTCCGCATCTTTAGTGAGCTTGGTGGGAATTTCAACAGAGATTTCTATGATGAGATCGCCTTTACCACGACCATATTTTTCCAATTTTGGAATTCCTGCGCCTTGGATGACCAGGCGTTGGTTGGGTTGAACGCCCGCCGGGATGTCAATTTTTCGAGGTTCATCTTCAAAGCAATCGACGACTATTTCTGTCCCGAGAATGGCTTGTGCTACGCCGAGCCTGAGGGGAAATATCAAATCAAACTCTTCACGCTTGAATCTGCTGTCTTCGGCAACGTCGATGAAGACATAAAGGTCTCCCGAAGGACCACCGTTTCCGCCGGCTTCACCCTCGCCAGTGACGCGCAGGCGCATTCCCGAATCGATCCCGGGGGGGATCTTGACTGTAATCGCACTGGTCTTGGTTATGTGGCCGGCGCCCCGGCAGTCTCCGCAAGGGGTTGCAATGCGCTTCCCTGTGCCGCTGCAATCGGGACAAGTGCTGGCGTAGCTAAAGAATCCCTGTTGAATAACCACTTGGCCCTGTCCGCGACAGGTGTTGCAGGCAACCGGTTTTGTTCCTTTTGCAGCGCCGGTTCCTTCACACGAAGTACATTGTGAGCGTCGAGGGATCTCGATTTTCTTTTCTGTGCCGAGCACAGCTTCTTTGAAGCTGATTTGGAGATCATACCGCAGATCGGCACCGCGTCGTGCTCGGTTACCTCCTCCCCGTCGGCGTCCTGCGCCACCAGGCATGCCGCCGAAACCAAAGATGTCTTCAAAAATTGAACCGAAATGTTCGAAGATGTCGTCTACGTTGTTGAAGCCACCTGCTCCACCTGGGCCCTGCACTCCTGCGTGACCAAATTGATCGTATCGGCGACGCTTGTCGGAGTCGCTGAGGATTTCATACGCCTCCGCAGCCTCCTTGAATTTATCTTCTGCCGATGTGTCTCCGGGATTTTTGTCCGGATGGTACTGCAGAGCGAGCTTTCTATAGGCGCGCTTGATGTCGTCTGCGGCTGCGGTTTTAGCGACACCGAGTATGTCGTAATAGTCGCGCTTTTGCTGGGCCATGATAAGTCCTCACCGACGTGGAAGCCTGAGCGGCTTGCGGGCATGAGAAAACTAAGCCACAGCAACAGCATGTCAAGAGAATTCATTCATAAGTGTTGGGTGAGATACCAATTAGCCGGTGACGAGAGAGAGGCTGGAGAAGTCAGGGACTTCGGAGAGACTGCTTGGGAAGTCGAGCAAGCGAGCAAGCGAACTGCGAGAATTTTTTGCTGTGATGGTTCTTATTTCAACGGCATCAGATTCTTCAACGAGCAATTTTGCGAGAGCTGTGTGGAGGTCGTGGCCTGCCTTGTGAGCAATAATATGTCCCGAGATTGGGGTTCCAAGCAGAGCGAGGTCGCCGATACAGTCGAGAATTTTATGGCGCACGAATTCATCAGGAACCCGCAGCCCCGAAGAGTTGAGGAGTCCCTCAGTGCGGCTGACAACAATTGCATTATCGAGACTTCCGCCGCGCGCAAGACCCCGGGATCTCATGAAATCTACTTCCTCAGCTGTGCAGAAGGTGCGTGCGTGAGAAAGTGCCTCACAGAAACTGCGACCCGTGAGAGAGAGTGTGAGGCTCTGCGATCCGATGAGTGCGTTGTTTCTAAAGTTGATTGAGTAGGTGATACGTGGTTGCTTGCTCGGCTCAACTCGGATGAATCGAGTTGGGTCGCTAGGGTCGACAACTTCCAGTGGCTTTTTGATCACCCGAACCGAGCGAGCTGCCTCAAGTTCTTCAACTCCCGCTTCGTCGAGCAGAATAAGCCAAGGAACTGCGGAGCCATCTACGATAGGCATTTCTGCAGCATCGACACACACGCGAGCGTTGTCGATGCCAAGGCCAAAGAGCGCTGCCATCAGGTGTTCTATTGTGGACACATAGGCTTTTTCTGTCCCCAGCCGAGTGGCCAAGGCGGTATCAAAAACAGATTTAGGATGAGCAACGATTTCGACATGAGGGCTAAGGTCGGTACGAATGAAGCGAATGCCGGAGTGCGCTGCGGCCGGATGAATCTCGAGATGAACCGGCCGACCGGAGTGGAGTCCGATGCCAGTGTGGCGGATGGTCCGTGCCACAGTCCTCTGATTCAATTCAAATCTCCTTACTCCGCAAATCAGGAACATGATCTTAGTCAAGTGAACTCTCGGTCGTCTGCTTACCAGCCGAAAGGTTTGGCAGCAAGCAAAACAATCCTCATGTCGACCTGTTCTTATTGAAGTTTAGCTCGAACCCGAAGAAAGAGGCAGTCCCAGGTCACCCACGTCAAGTCTCTGACATTGCTCAGGTCGATTTTTTTCATCTCGGATCGGAATCCGGCCAATGAGTAAGTCGGTGTTGACCCGGCTTCAGATGCGATTTAAGTGTGCAATCAGACAATCTGAGCAGGAGACAGTGAGTATGCAGGGTGTAAATAAGGTGATTTTGATTGGTCGACTCGGACAAGACCCAGAAGTGCGCATGACGCCCAACGGACAAGCTGTCTGTAGTCTTCGTTTGGCAACAAGCGAAAGCTGGATGAAGGATGGCAACAAAGAAGAGCGCACGGAGTGGCATCGTATTGTTGTTTGGGGTCGTCAGGCTGAGCTTGCAGGAAAATATCTGAAGAAAGGCCGTTCCTGTTTCATCGAAGGCAAGCTACAAACTCGTAGCTGGGATGATCAGCAATCAGGCCAGAAGCGTTATTCAACTGAAATCGTTGCGAGCAATGTTCAGTTCCTTGATTCAGGAACAGGCCGTGGTGCCGAAGTTGCGCCAGGCAATGATGATGCTGGAGATGTTGGGGCTGAGAATCCATTCTTCGGTGGTGGGCCTTCATACGACAACGCAGGAAGCAATCGCCCTGCGGCCAGTGGAACGACCAATCGCAGCGTTGATCTCGACGACGATGTTCCGTTCTGAGACAGTGCGTTGAAACGATTTTTCTAAAAGCCCTGTCGGTTCTGCGATGGGGCTTTTATTTTATAAAGAACCTTTTTTAAAATCGGAGATGACCGCGGTGAAAATTCTTGTCGCAGGTGGGACCGGCTTAGTGGGAACTGAGCTTTTGAAGCTCCTTGCGCAACGCAGCAAGATTCATGTGACAGCGCTCGTGCGGCAGATTCCGGTTTCAGGATTTTCGAGTGATCAGATTGTATTTCGTGTCTTTGATTACGACTGTGAAGAAGATTTTCAAAAGCTTGCGCAAGAGAAGTTCGATGCGGTGTTTTGCTGCCTAGGCACGACACGGAAGAAAGCTGGTTCAGACAAAGAGTTTGCTAAGGTGGATTTTGAATACCCGCGGCGCCTGTTGGCGGCTGTGGCTCCCTCTTATCCGATCTTTTGTGCTGTTTCGTCTGTGGGTGCCGACAAACCTCGTGGTCTTTACTTGAGCACCAAAGCAGCCATGGAAAAAACTATTATGTCGAGTGGGCTTCGTTACGTTATTATTCGGCCATCACTTCTTTTGGGGCAACGCCAGGAGTTCAGGTTCGGAGAGTGGATCGCTGGGAACTTATTTTCACGTTTGCGCCCAGTATTAGAGAATTTCTCGGAGCAGAAAATTGCCGAATTCATGCCAGTTTATGCAAGTGAGGTTGCACGTGCGATGGTGACCTATGCTCTGGATAGGCCGCCGCAGGAAGGAGGGGTTGTCATTTTCGGAAGAGCGCTTTTTTGGGATGACGAGCCAACCTAAACGCCCATATTTCTAACTTGGAATGACAAAGGCAACAGAGTTTTTTTCATTGAGCAATGAGTGCGTCATGACAAAGCCGCGCGTGCCTGCCGAATGACCTGAATACCCGAAGATAAAAAAAGTAGCGTGATCGCAATTCCGACAATGAGATCGGGCATCGGACTGGTTAAAAAAGAGACAAGACCTGCTGCACCAAGAACAGCGACGTTTGCGATGATGTCATTTCGTGAGCACATCCAAACCGACGACATGTTGATGTCTGACTGTCGGTAGCGAGTGAGAAGCAGCAAATAGAAAATATTGGCAGCGAGCGCCGCTGCAGTAAAGAGAGTCATGAGTTGGGAAGATGGTGGTGTGGCGTTGATCACCCGGTATACGGCCTGAGCTGACACACCAAGACCCGTGAGAATCATGATGATTCCCTTCGTCATTGCGGAGAGAGCTTTCGACTTCATACCTTTGCTTATCACATAAAGACTGCTCCCATATGCGAGCGCGTCGCCTAGCATGTCGAGAGAATCAGCTGAGACACTCAGAGATTGCGACATCAGGCCGCCTAGGGTCTCGGCAAAAAACATTGTGAGATTCACGAACAGAACAACCCAAAGCACTTTGGCCTGTTTCTTTTGCATTTTCTCGAGTTCACACGATTTTGACTGCCAGCAATTGTTCATAATTGTTTGACCCGCATGTGTGCTGATACTCTTTAAAAAAAAAGCATCGGAGAAAACGTCATGTCACCCCAGCGCAGAGCACTTGTTTTATTTTTTCATCCAACCCACAAAGCATCTCACGCTGGCAAGGCTCTTGCCGCGGCAGTGGCTGGAATGAATCAAGTTACAGTCAGAGACATGTATGCTATATATCCAGACTATCTTGTTGATGTAAAGCGAGAGCAGGCTCTCCTGGAAGAACACGATCTGATCGTTTTTCAACATCCTGTCTATTGGTATTCTTGTCCCCCACTTCTGAAGCTGTGGATCGATGAAGTCTTAGAACACGGATGGGCTTACGGGAGCGGTGGAACGAAGCTCCATGGCAAAACCCTCCTGAGTGCCGTCACCGCTGGAGGTCCGGCTGAGGCTTATTCTCCCACAGGATCAAATCGCCACACAATAAACACATTTTTCTCGCCCTTTGATCAAACAGCGCATCTTTGTGGAATGAAATATGCAGCACCCATGGTCATTCATGGAGCACGCGGTTTAGGTGATGCCGAAATTGCAGAGGCGTGCGGCACCTATCAACAACTTTTATCCAATTATATTTCAACTGGAGAACTGCCATGAGCGGACAAGCACTATTGGGAACGATAGCGGCGTTGTTAGCTGCAGGGGTTGTTAGCGTTCCTATTGCAAAGCGACTCGGTCTTGGGAGTGTGCTGGGGTACCTGGTTGCGGGCGCAATCATTGGACCGTTTGGGCTTAAATTACTCAACAACTCAAATGACGTCATGCATGTCGCCGAATTCGGCGTGGTCATGTTGCTGTTTCTTGTGGGCTTAGAGCTTGAGCCTCGTCGCCTTTGGTCAATGCGCACCAGCATATTTGGACTTGGATCGTTGCAGGTCATTTTATGTGCAGCGGTGATCACGCTGTGTATGATTCCTTGGGGGTGGAACACCTCTGCGGCACTTGTGGCAGGGCTTGGATTTGCGATGAGCTCTACAGCAATTGTATTGCAGATCTTAGCAGAACGAGGTCTTGCGCAATCGTCGGTCGGTAAGGATTCGTTCGCAGTGTTATTGTTTCAAGATTTAGCCATTATTCCCATTTTGGCGGCGCTTCCGCTCTTGGGTCATAGTGCTGACTCGGCTTCGGCTCAAAGCCAGTCGATGTCGCCAATCATTCGGACAGCTCTTGCGTTGGCTATTGTTGCGGGGCTTGTGATTGCCAGCAGAACCGTTGTGAAGCCGCTGTTTAGGTGGATTGCAAAAACAAGACAAAAAGAGATTTTTACAGCAACGGCACTATTGATTGTCGTGGGCGTTGCCTTGCTTATGGATAGTGTCGGCCTCTCTATGGCCCTAGGGACATTTCTTGCAGGGGTTGTTCTTGCTGACTGTGAATATCGTCACGAATTAGAAAGCAATGTTGAACCATTTAAGGGCCTTCTTCTTGGGATCTTTTTCACAGCCGTCGGCAGCTCGATGGATTTTTCCATATTGTCCTCAAAGCCGTTCCAGATTCTTTCAATCGTAAGTCTTCTTCTCTTGAGCAAAATCATCATTTTGAAAATATGTGCCCGCATTTTTAAGCACGATAGTCGAAATGGGTGGCTCTTTTCAGTGCTCTTGTCTCAGGGCGGTGAGTTTGCTTTTGTTCTCTTTACAACCGCGCGGGGCTTTGGTGCACTGACGCCTGATCAGGCCTCCGAACTTACATTGGTTGTTGCACTTTCCATGTTCACGACTCCTTTTTTACTCAAAGCTGCGGAGAGATTTCTTAAAGAAAAGAACACGCAGCAAAAAAGGCAGGCAGATGAAATTAAATCAGATCATGATCCAGTGATAATCGCGGGAATGGGAAGATTTGGTCAAATTGTCGCCCGTCTTCTTCATGCCCAGGACGTACCATCGACAATTATCGATTACAGCCCGGATATTCTCGATCGTGTGCGTCCTTTTGGATTCAAAGTTTATTACGGAGATGCAACCGAATTAGCTCTTCTAGAATCAGCAGGTATTGAACATGCAAAAGTGATCGTTCTTGCTATGGATGATCGAGAAGGGTGTTTGCGTGCTGCCGAGCAGATAAAAAAACACTATCCACATGTTCGAGTGATGGCGCGTGCCTTCGATATGATCCACGCATATGAGCTAAAGGATTTAGGGGTTGATGAATTCGAGCGTGAGACTTTCAACGCCGCACTATCGCTTGGAGAAAAGGTTCTCGTCTCGCTTGGAAGTCATCCGCATGCAGCCCGCAAAGTTGCAAAGATTTTCCATCGCTATGACGCAGCTGTTCTCGCAGAGTTGCATAAGGTTTACAAACAGAGAAATGATTTTGTCTCAGGTTCAAAGGCAGCTCGCGAAGAACTCGGGCGGATTTTTGCCGTCGATGCGAAAGCTTTAGAGCATGGTGGTGCCGATTCTTCCTGGGCAGTGAAGTGAGCAGGTGGCGCGGACACATTGAATGTTCTGACGAGTTGGCGATCCGATTCAGAGTCCTGAAGAGATGACGGGTGCTTGCTCCGCGTTCTCCCAAGGGAGGTCAGGCCACCATTTTTTTCTCATTGAATCTGGAATAAATTCGGGGTCGAAACTATCTCCCGGCCGAGGCAAAACAAGATTAATATTCATGCGAGCGGCTCCCGCAATGAGTCTTTCGCCGGGCTCCGTCCAGCTGTGAGTCGAAAGACTGAACGTGGCCCAGTGGATTGGAAGATATATTTTCCCTTTGAGCTCGATGCACGCCTGAAGTGCTTGCTCTGGTCCGATGTGTACGTCAGGCCATGCAGAATTGTAGGCTGCAGACTCAATGGCCACGACATCGAATGGGCCATACTTATTTCCAACTTCTTTGAATCCAGGAAAATATGCTGTGTCGCCGCTGAAGTACATTCGTTGCTTCTGTCCTAGAAATGCCCAGCCGCACCACAGTGTTGAATTGCGGTCGAAGGGAGTCCGACCAGAAAAGTGTCGCGCCGGAACGCACGCTAGCCTGACTTTGCCAACGGTGGTTTCTTCCCACCAATCAAATTCCTGAATGAGAGTATGATGCACGCCCATTTCCTCAAGCCTATCTCCTACTCCCAGAGGGACAATAAAAGGAATATTGAGAGTTGCTAGGTGTTCCACCGTCTCCCGACAGAGGTGATCATAGTGGTCGTGCGACAAAACAATTGCATCCAAGCGGGGGAGCTCGTTGAGTGGCAGAGGAGCCGGAAAAAATCTTTTGGGGCCGGCAAAGGAAAGCGGCGAGGCGCGTTCACCCCAGACTGGATCAGTGAGAAAACGACAGCCATCCAGTTCAACAAGAAGTGTAGAATGTCCGAGCCAGGTCACACGAAATCCTGAGTCAGATGCACCTTCGAAATCTTTCGTTGATTTCTTCACAGTGGGAATTTCTTGGTCTGGAGCAGTTTTTGCACTTGAAAAAATAAATTTGCGAAAGGCTTCAGCAAATTTTGTTGTTTCCGGAAGTCCATTTCGGAACTTACCATCTTTCCAATGGTTTGACGCTTCCTTGCGCGCTAGACGCGCTGCGCGAGCCGCAGACGCGCTCACCGCATTATCGATTGTCGTTGCTGCAGATGAGCCATTGTTTCCTGATTGCGCACTCGAAAATTTTGAATCAAAGAATCCAAGTATACTTGCGACTCCGAGTGTATTCAGAAATCTTCTTCTGGATCTGTTGTTCTTTTCGCTGTCCGGCATTTTCAACACAGCTCCCGAAAAATAAAAAGAGGTGAGCCAGCAAAGCCTCACCTCTACTACTCTACGTGAATTTTGTTTTCAGCGAAGAGCCCTTTTAAGAGTTTCGCCAATTTCACCGGCGCTGAGAACTGTGTGCAGTCCACAGTTTTTCATTGCCTCGTATTTTTCTGCTGCCGTGCCTTTACCGCCGGAAATAATTGCACCGGCGTGGCCCATGCGTTTGCCCTTAGGTGCTGTTTGGCCAGCAACAAATCCAACGACTGGCTTCTTCATGTTTGCCTTGATCCACTCGGAGGCTTGAATTTCCGAGGTCCCGCCAATTTCGCCGATCATAATGACAGCATCGGTGTCTGGGTCTTTGTTGAACAGGTCGAGAACGTCGATAAAGCTCGTGCCGTGAAGCGGGTCGCCACCAATTCCGACACAACTGCTCTGGCCAATACCCAGGGCGCTGAGCTGACCAACCGCTTCATAAGTGAGTGTACCGGATTTAGAAACGACTCCAACGCGGCCTGGTTTGTGAATGTGCCCAGGCATTATCCCTATCTTGCATGCGCCCGGTGTGATGACGCCAGGGCAGTTAGGGCCAATGAGGCGGCTTTGGCCGTTTGCATGACCGAGCGCCTTTTTAACGCGCAGCATGTCAAGAACAGGTATTCCTTCGGTGATGGCCACGATGAGTTCGATACCAGCGTCGATCGCCTCAAGAATCGCATCTGCAGCGAAGGGGGGCGGCACAAAGATCATGGTTGCATTTGCGCCCACTTCTTTGCGTGCCTCGTATACGGTGTTGAAAATGGGGCGATCGAGGGTCTTGGCTCCGCCCTTGCCTGGCGTCACGCCACCAACCAGATTTGTGCCGTATTCTGCGCATTTTTCGGAGTGGAAATGACCGGCGCTGCCGGTGATGCCTTGGCAGATGAGACGTGTGTTTTTGCCAACCAGAATGCTCATTTGAGGAGTCCTCTTAATTCAAAATCGTGCAGTGAAGAGTTGTCGAAAATTGTTCAGCGCACTGCGTGAACAATTTTTTCAGCACCATCACTCATTGAGTTGGCGGCAATAATATTAAGGTTCGAGTCGCCAAGAATTTTCTTACCAAGTTCAACATTTGTTCCTTCAAGTCGAACAACAAGTGGAACTTTGAGTCCAAGCTCTTTGGCGGCGGCAACGATGCCATTGGCAATGACGTCACATTTCATGATGCCGCCAAAGATGTTGACAAAAATTCCGCGAACAGCCGCATCTTTAAGAATAATGCGGAATGCTTGCGTAACGGTTTCTTGGTTTGCACCACCACCTACGTCAAGGAAGTTTGCTGGCTGTCCGCCTTTTTGCTTGATGATGTCCATCGTGGCCATTGCCAGGCCCGCACCATTTACAAGGCAACCAATGTTGCCTTCGAGCGAAACGTAGCTGAGGCCAAATTTAGAAGCCTCTAATTCGCGTGCATCTTCTTCCTCGTAGTCGCGCATATCTTGGATTTCTGGGTGACGGAAGAGAGCGTTTTCGTCGAATGCCATTTTGCAGTCGAGAATTTGCATTTGACCATCTTTGGTTATTGCAAGCGGATTGATTTCAATCATCGAGCAGTCGTAGGCCATGAATGCATTGAACAATCCGCGAATGGTTTTGTCGAATTCCTTCGCCAACGGTCCTGTGAATCCGAGACGAGCAGACATTGTGCGCACGGTGAATGGCATGAGTCCCACGGTTGGATCGATATTGGCTGTGACAATTTTTTCCGGATGTTTCTCGGCAACTTCTTCGATGTCCATGCCGCCTTCTGTGGAAGCCATGACACCGATAGCGTCGGTTTCGCGATTCACAACGAAACTTAAATAATACTCTTTGGCAATGTCCGAGCCTTGAGCCACAAGTACTTTATGTACTTTTTTTCCCTGGTGGCCTGTTTGTGGAGTGACAAGCTGCATGCCGAGAATTTTTTGTGCCCAGTCATGAGCTTCTTCGGGAGTGCGTGCCAACTTAACTCCACCGCCTTTTCCGCGGCCACCGGCGTGAACTTGTGCCTTAACGACACTAAGTGCATCAGGACCGAACGAGCGAGCTGCCCACTCTGCTTCGGTTGCAGTGTGACAGAGTTTTCCTTTGGGGATGTTCAGACCAAATTTGGCTAGTAGGTCTTTGGCCTGATACTCATGGACGTTCATCGGAGACTCCTCGATGATGACAATTGCAACCAGGTTGAGCGAGATTCGCTGAGGCGCGTCCTGGTTCGTGAACCTTAAAAGCTTACACAAAAAAAAGGGCCCTCGCTATTGCGGGGCCCCGGGAATATTAATGTTACAAATGGCTTTTACCCCCTTTGTAACAAAGGGGTGACTTCACATCATGCCGCCGTAGCCAGCGCCTTGATTGGGTGCTGACTTGTCGTCCCTTGGACGCTCAGCGATCATGCACTCTGTTGTCAGGAGCAATGATGCAACCGATGCCGCGTTTTGCAGAGCCGATCGAGTGACCTTAGTTGGGTCGATGATACCGGCCATAACCATGTCTTCGTAACGCTCGTCTTTTGCGTTGAAGCCAAAGGTTGTGGAGGTGTTCTCGCGCACTTTCTGCAACACAACAGAAGGCTCTTGGCCGGCGTTGTTGGTGATTTGGCGCAGAGGTTCTTCAACAGCACGGAAGATAATGTCCACACCAAAGCGCTCGTCACCAGTCACTTTTTCACGAAGAACCGTAAGCGCTTTTTGAGCGCGAATGAGCGCAACACCACCGCCAGGAACGATGCCTTCTTCAACAGCTGCCCGGGTTGCGTTCAGAGCATCTTCAACGCGAGCTTTCTTTTCTTTCATTTCAGTTTCGGTGGCAGCTCCAACGCGAATCACTGCAACGCCGCCCGCAAGCTTAGCAAGACGCTCTTGCAGCTTTTCACGGTCATAGTCGCTCGTGGTGTCTTCAACTTGCTTGCGCAATTGCTTAATGCGAGCTTCAATATCTTTCTTTGCACCTTGGCCATCGATGATGGTTGTGTTGTCTTTGTCGATGCGGATGCGCTTAGCCACGCCGAGTTGCTCGATGGCGGTGTTTTCAAGCTTCATTCCCATTTCTTCGGAAATGACAACGCCACCAGTGAGGACAGCGATGTCTTCGAGCATTGACTTGCGACGATCTCCGAAGCCAGGAGCCTTGACAGCAACCAATTTGAGATTCCCGCGCAAACGGTTGAGAACGAGAGCAGCGAGAGCTTCGCCTTCAACGTCTTCAGCGATCATGAGGAGGGGCTTGCTGGTGCGAACAACTTTCTCAAGGATTGGAACAAGATCTTTGAGGCTCGAGAGTTTCTTGTCGAACAGAAGAACGTAAGCGTCTTCATAGTTGACTTCCATGCGCTCAGGCTCATTCACAAAGTAGTTAGACAGATATCCACGGTCGAATTGCATTCCTTCGACAACTTCCAGAGTGGTGTCCATGCCTTTGGCATCTTCAACCTGGATAACGCCTTCTTTGCCCACTTTCTCCATCGCATCAGCAATGATGTTGCCGATTGCGGTGTCGGAGTTTGCAGAAATTGTTCCAACTTGGGCAATTTCTGTGCGGCTGTTTGTTTTTTTGCTGAGTGTCTTGAGTTCGGCAACGACTTCGACAACTGCTTTGTCGATGCCGCGCTTGAGGTCCATAGGATTATGTCCTGCTGCAACCAATTTTACGCCTTCGCGGTAGATGGCTTGTGCCAAAACGGTTGCAGTTGTGGTTCCGTCGCCTGCGACGTCAGAAGTTTTAGAAGCCACTTCCTTCACCATTTGAGCGCCCATGTTCTCGAATTTGTCTTCGAGTTCAATTTCCTTAGCAACGGTTACGCCATCTTTGGTGACGTTGGGTGAGCCGAACGATTTGTCGATGGCGACGTTACGTCCGCGTGGTCCCATTGTGATTTTAACCGCGTCGGCAAGGATGTTGACGCCGGTGAGAATCTTCTTGCGAGCATCTTCGCCGAAGTTGATCATTTTAGCTGACATATTTTATCTCCGTGTAAACAAAATAGAATCAAATTTGAGTCAGGATTTAGTTGTTGACGATGCCGAGAATGTCGTCTTCACGAAGGATTAAATGCTCAGTTCCTTCGAGCTTAATTTCAGTACCGCTATATTTGCTGAACAAAACGCGGTCTCCAACCTTCACTTCCATCGGGCGAACTTTTCCGTCGGTGAGAACTTTTCCGGCACCAACGGCAACGACCGCGCCTTCCATTGGCTTTTCTTTCGCATTGTCAGGGATTAAGATACCGCCTGCGGTTTTGGTTTCTTCCTCAACACGCTTCACTAGAATGCGGTCTGCAAGAGGGCGAACTTTCATAAAAAAACCTCCTAAAGATTTGTACGTTTCCCATAACAAGAAGTGAGGGTACTGCACAATAAGGCGCGTTACCAATTGATGAATCACTTCCTGTTCTCCAGGATGTCGTTCAAGCTAAGCGGGGTTGCCCCGCTGTCAAGTAGCGAAGTTCCCAGCACTTCCCAAAAAGGTTTTGCGGGGCAGGAGCCCTTGGGTGCCAGCCCCTATTCTCGGTTGTGTATCAGAGCACAACATTCTCTTTATACTCGCCAAAGACGCTTCGCAGAGTATTGCAGATTTCGCCAACGCTGCCTTGGGCACGCACGGCTTCAAGAATGAAAGGCATGAGATTGGAGTCGGCTTGGGCCGCCGATTTGAGTTCGGTGAGTGCCGCGGCGAGACGAGCGGAGTCTCTCTGTGCTCTAACTTGATGCAATTTTAGAATCTGATTTTCTTCAACGGATTTCGAGACGCGCATTAGACCCTTGGGTGGCGGTTCGGTGATTGCAAACTTGTTAACCCCAACAATGATTCGCTTCTGGTTCTCGATGTCCTTTTGATACGTGTAGGCCGAGCGTTGGATGCCGGCTTGCATGAACCCTTGTTCGATTGCCGGAACAACTCCACCCAAGTCGTCGATTTTCTGAATGAGTGATGCGGCTTCGAGCTCAATGCGTTGGGTAGTTGCTTCCACATAATACGAACCTGCGAGTGGATCCACCGTTTCGGCAACCCCTGATTCATGCGCAATGATTTGCTGTGTACGCAAAGCAATACGTGCAGATTCCTCGCTAGGTAGTGCCAGAGCTTCGTCGCGCGAATTGGTGTGAAGGCTTTGTGTTCCACCTAGAACCGCCGCGAGTGCTTGTATGGTCACTCGGACAATGTTGTTGTCGGCTTGCTGGGCCGTGAGCGTGGAACCCGCAGTTTGTGTGTGGAAACGTAACATCAGACTTTTTGGATCTTTTGCTCCGAATCGTTCGCGCATTATTTTTGCCCAGAGGCGTCTTGCTGCACGAAATTTTCCAACCTCCTCAAGTAGGTCTGTAAAGGCATTGAAGAAGAAGCTTAGGCGTGGCGCAAAATCATCTACATCTAGGCCCGCGTCGATTGCGGCTTGAACATACGCGACTCCGTTTGCAAGAGTGAATCCCACTTCCTCCGCCGCCGTGCTGCCCGCTTCTCGAATATGGTATCCGCTGATTGAAATAGTATTCCACTGAGGCACATCAGTTTTGCAAAACGCGAAAATGTCCGTGATAATTCGCATCGATGGGCGGGGTGGAAAAATATATGTTCCGCGTGCAATGTACTCTTTCAAAATGTCATTTTGAATTGTTCCGCGCAGCTTGTCGGCAGACACACCTTGCTTTTCGCCAACTGCAATGTACATCGCAAGCAGAACGCACGCGGACGCATTGATGGTCATTGAAGTAGATATTTTGTCGAGTGGAATTCCTTGGAGAAGAATTTCCATGTCAGCAAGGGTGTCGATGGCAACACCCACTTTTCCAACTTCTCCGGCCGCCTGATCGGAGTCGGAATCGTAACCAATTTGAGTCGGCAAATCGAAGGCAACGCTGAGGCCCGTTTGACCTTGTTCCAGAAGATATTTATACCGCGCATTGGATTCTTCGGCTGTAGCGAAACCCGCATACTGGCGCATGGTCCAAAATTGGCTGCGGTACATCGACGGATGAACACCACGTGTGAAGGGATAATCGCCCGGCCTTGCTAGTTCTGAAAGAAAAGTCTCCAAGCTTCCCAAACTATTTTCGTCATACAGAGCCTGCACAGGTGAATTTGAGGCCGTTAAAAATTCTTCAGAGCGCATTTTTGGTTGTTTTGTTTTTTCGCTCACGGTTGTCATATCCTCGTTAATTATTTTGCTCTGGCCTTGAACGGCGCCCAGGAAACTCTGACCAGAATGACTCCACGAAAATTTTGTCGAGAAGAACACTCACCTCTGAAAACTGTCGCACGCCAGGGGGAGATTCCGCACGCATGAGTGAATCACGACCCCAAATCATTTTTCCACTGTTGGTATCGATGAGTAAAAGAGTCACCCCAACTCGCACTACGTATGCATTTTTTTCGGTAGTTTTTTCTAATGAGGTGAGAATGGGCAACAGAATTGAATCAGAATTTTGAACTGCCGCAGAAAACTGATTGAGCAAAGGCGTCCATTTGTTCGATTGAATCATGCAGTGCTTGTAGAAATCGAGGAAACTTTTTTGCGCTCTGCACTCTCTTGTGAGGAGGAGTGTTTCTCGCGCTGATCCGCTGTTGGTGAGTTGACCCATTGATTTGAGCTCAGAATCAATTTCACCCGCAAGTCGAGGGGAAGTCTTAAGAGAATTTCGGACGGTTTGAAAAGACACACCGTTCACATTGGGCTGATTCTTGAATGCTGCAAGAACCTCAGATTCTAGGAGACTCTGAACTTGTGATGTCACAACAGCGGCGGGATCGATTGAGGTTTTCTCTGCCGGGTGAGCCATAAGCACCGGGGGAAAGGCAGCAATACGTGCCGGATTCAACGCCAAAAATTCGCTCTGCAGACCCTCCCTTGTGGGGAGGAAAGAGGTGCAGCTGCTCGTCGTAACGCTCACGGATGCCATCCACAAGAGATTCAAGAAATTTTTCATAATCCGCCCTTTTCGAAGCCCCAGATGCTTGTGCACAGGACCATATCCACTTGGTGTTTGTTTGTCATGTGATTGGCGCGCGGAGCCCGTGGCTCGCCCTTCCTGTGCCAAGATGGCCCATGTTGAACGTTTGTATTCGGGTCATCTGGCGGAGGCAATTAAGATGCGGCGGGGATCTTGGCAGAGGAAGGGCGCACAAGCCTGTTTGTTGAGAATGACTGTAGTTTTTTTGCTCTGCACTGCTTCAGGTCTGGCCACTGCTGCGCAGGTTATTTCAATCGCCGATGTTGTAGATCGTGTCTTACCAGGCGTTGTAAACATCAGAACCCGCGATAAGCTTGAGTCTATCAAAACCGAAAATGCCGGGCGTGAGATACCTTCCGATGGTCGATCGCCAGCTGCTTCCGATCCTTTCTTTAAACTCTTTGTGTCGCCTCTTGAGGTGATTCAGAAAGAGGTTCCCCGGTCGCGTGGGTCCGGTTTTTTTTATCAATCGAATTCTTTCGTTGTTACGAATTACCACGTCGTCAAAGATGCGCAGAGCATTGAAGTTGTTCCAGCACACGAGCGGTGGGGTTTGAGTGCAAAATTGATTGGTATGAACAAGCAAGCCGATCTGGCTCTGTTAAAGCTCGAGAATCCGTGGCCCAAAGCACGTCCTCTGAAGTTTGCATACAGCGCAAAAGTTCGCATTGGTGATGGAGTTTTTGCTATTGGTAATCCGTTTGGGTTCGGACATACGGTGACTGCTGGAATTCTATCTGCCAAAAGCAGAACCATTGGCGAAGGACCTTTCGATGATTTTCTCCAAACCGATGCGGCAATTAATCCTGGAAATTCGGGTGGTCCACTCTTTAATTTGAAGGGTGAAGTGATTGGCATTAATACCGCTTTGCTTTCCGATGCGCGCGGTATTTCGTTTGCTATCCCGACGGAGGTTGCTCGTCCCATTTTGGATGCATTGCGCAGACCTATTGGGCTGTCGAAATTGGTTTGGTTTGGAGTGGGGTTGAGCAATGTCAGGCCTGAAGGGGCCGATTCAGAATCTGTTGGGCTTTTGGTGACACATGTTGTGCAAGGATCACCAGCACAAATCGCGGGAATTCAAACAGGCGATGTTTTGGTTTCTTTGGATAACAAACGCGTGCTCGATGTGACAGATTTTCGAACCATTGTGCGACGCCTGTCTCCAGGTAAAAAGCTTGCCGTTGGAATTTTTCGCCAAAAAAAGACCGAGCAACTAGAAATGACGATTGGTCGCATGCCCCGGGAATTTATTGCTGGGCGGGGTCGGGCTGATGTTTATTAAATGCGCTTATCTGTGTAACAGTCGCAGCGATGAGTGGGTCGGTATCGTTTTTTCTACTCACCAAAATCCGATTTAGACTGTTGTCCTTTAAAGCGTAAAGCGCATAGAGAGCATTGCGCACAAGGCCACCATATTTTGCTCTTGTCATGGCAGTCCCGCCAAACCATTTTTCATAGTTTTGTTGCGACATGCAGGCAACATCTGTCAGCGTAATTTCGGAAAAGTATTTATTGCTCTTGCGAAAACTTAGGATTGTATTCAGAGGAAGCGTTTTCAAATTGTATGGGCAAACGTCCTGGCAAATGTCGCAACCATAGAATTGTGATGCCAAATGCGGGATGAACTGGTCGTCAATTATTTCTCGATGTTCGATTGTCAAATAAGAGATACATCGCGTTGCGTCGAGAAACATTGGTGCTTTGATTGCGCCCGTTGGACATGCATCAATGCACCGGGTGCAATCGCCACAAGAGAGTTCGGAAATTGGCCCAGCAGCCAATGGTTTTTTTTGTTCTGTGTCAGCTAATGCAATGAATGGTGCGCTCACAAGAATATGAGCAACGAAGAAATAACTACCGACACCTGGCCTTATAAGCATAGTGTTCTTCCCTATAAAGCCCAAACCCGCGACGCGTGCATGAGCTCTATCGAGAAAAGGAAGAGAATCAGTTGCAACGCGCCATTGAACGGGAGATTGAATGATGTCTTTGGCGAGGGCATCCCTTTGCCAACGATGCATCAAAGCATCTAGTTCTTTTTTAATGACACGGTGATAGTCGGGTACTCTTGCGTACCGAGCTGTTTCTTGAATTATTCCCGATCCAGAATCATCTGTTTCTTGATCTTTCTTTCGATGCACAGAATGGCCGGCCGCATAGGGAATAATAATTGAAATAATGCTTGAAACATCTCTCAGAATTTTTCGGGGATCTTTTCTGACGTCGATATTTCTTTCAAGAAAACTCATCGTTCCGTGCGAGTTGCTTTTTAGCCACTCATCGATGAATTTAAAATCCATTTCAAATTCAGTGGGTGCTTCACCCGCTTCCCAGAATTTCTGCCAATCAGAGGTATTTAGCACCGAAGCCCAATCCAGGCCTGCATTGCGAAGTTGCTCTTCGAGAAGAATATGGGGTTTTGTGAATTGCAATGGCAGTGCTTTCTTCAGGTTCTGGTCGCTGCATGAAGTGTTCGATGCACGCCAGGTGCAGTTCTAATTTTTCCAGGAGTGTCTTCTGCCGGATCTGCATGCACGACAACATCAGCATCAAACTTGTCCTCAATTCGCTTTTCAATGGATTCAGTAATTTCGTGGACCAATCTAAAATCCAATTCCGCAGGAAGGGTGACATGGAAGTCAAAAAAGTATTTGTGACCGCTGCGTCTTCCCCGAAAATTGTGAACATCTATGATGAGTTCGTTGCATTCGCCAATGACCTTTAAAACTTCTTCCTTTAAGTGGTCTGGGAGATCGTGGTCGAGTAATTCATTTATGCTTGTGGAAAGAAGTTTGAAGCCTCCCCAGCCAATGTTGATAGCAAAGACTCCCGCAAGGAGAGGGTCTAGCCATGACTTTCTCGTCATGGCGATAGCTGCAATTGAGATAGCACTCGCAAGATTTGTGACGACATCAGTTCTGTAATGTTCAGAATCTGCCGCTAATGCAGGGCTATTGTATTTTTGTGATGCTCTCTTCAATCCACGAGTTATAATGATACTGGCGGCGGCGGCGATGATAAAAAAAGCCGAGGTCGTCCAAGAGTGTCCCATGGGTGTGGGTTGCCCATGAAGATCTTCCCAGAACTTTTGTCCACTTGAGATGATTATCAAGACTGCTCCACCGAGAATCAGCGCCCCCTGAGCTAGAGCTGCCATCGATTCGGCTTTACCGTGACCATACGGATGATTTGTATCGGGCCTCCGCCTGGCATAGTGAATGACTTTTTGATTCAGCGCACTGACGCACACATCGAGTGTGCTGTCCCAGGCTGAGAGCGCAACAACCATTGAGCCAGTCATGAAAAACAAGATCAACTTACAAAGGGCGAGCGCTCCTGCGCCGATCGCAGCAACCAATGCAGCGCGTCTCGCCCCGCTCATAGAATCACCTTCGGTTTGTCCGGCCTGACTTTCGCCGCCGCTGTCTGTTCTCAATAGGTGTCCGTGATTCAGAGCCATTGGGCTTGTCCCCGCTTTCCGCTGACGAACCCATGCACCTTGTCGTCAGTCTTGAGGAGGAGTGAAGACACGGCGATAGATGGGTAAATCTTTTCCCATGAAGAGTGCCTCAAAAACCGTGGTGTAGGGAAGAGGCTCCAACCCCTGAGGTAACATGTCCGGGGCAGATTCGCCCCATTTCATTTGGATTGTGAGCTCTTGTACACATTGAAAATAATCTTCGCTGTCGGTTTTGAACCAGAAGAAGCCGTTTTTGGGGTCGAGTTTCTCTGCGAGCAATTTCAAAAAAGGTTCCTGGAGAAGTCGATTCTTTTTTTGCTTTTTCTTGGGCCATGGGTCTGGGAAGAAGACGCACAAACCTTTCAGCGAGCGCGGCGGGAGCTCGGCCAATGCTTGTCGTGCATCACTGATCAAAATTTTTGCGTTGGTCATGCCCAACGATTTGATTTTTCGCGCAGCTTTAACGGTTCTTTTATAGGTGATGTCGATCCCAAGTACGTTCCAGTTGGGATTGTTTTGTGCAAATTCGAGAACATTTTTTCCCATGTAGCAACCAACCTCGATAAGAAGTGGTTGGTTGGCGTCGGGAAAGGGATTGGCAGCGTGTTGCGCCCACTCGCTTCCTGTCATGAGGATCCCTTGGTGCTCAAGGGCTTCGTAAAGGTAAGGATTGAAGTGTTTTTCCGGGGCGGCTTCTCCGTTCTTTATGCGCTCGACTAACATTCCCGCCTGTCTCATTGCTGCTTCCTCTCTTGTGGCGTCAATTGCGCATTGCGTTCGGGTCAAAACCACCGTGAATACTGAAAATCTTGCAGCCAGGGCAGTGTTTTGTAAACCGATAAGTCGGCAAACGCGGGGCGCACGCTGAGCGCCCAGGAGGGGAGCCATAATGAGGCTTGAAGGCATACTCAAGACCGGAATTCAAAAGACACCACAAGGCCGGCAGCGGCTTTTTGGTATTGCACTTAACGCGCTGATATTGTTCACCGTTTCTGTGAGTGAAAATGGGCTCGCTTTTGTGAGCACAGCTGGGTGTGCGCCGGATGCAATGAGTGCGCTTCCCGACCAACCCGTTGCTGTGACTCGTGTGGAGCGCTCCGAGGATGGTCAGGTTCGGGTGATGTGGCCACTGCGTCTGGGAGTGGAAGAGGGCGAGATTGCTGCACTCCCACGTCAGCTGCAGTCTGGTGCGGAGTTTGATGTCTTGCGCTGCCTGCCTCCTGGCCGCTGGGTTGCCTTGGGCCAGGGTGAGGTTGTCTCGCGGAACGGTGAATTGGTGGAAGGTCTTTTGTCACTCTCAGGACGCGGTGTTTCGGTGGAGCGAGGGATCAAAGATGAGCTCGTGTCGTCGGGAAATTTGCATCCTACTCCGATGGTCGGTGATTTGGTTGTTGTGCGCCGAAAAGAAATTTCTCAGAAGAGTGGAATTAGTCCGCGGGTGACAATTGCTGTGGAGTCTCTTTTTGGTGGCGCGTCCGGTAAAACTGACATCGAGTTAACGCAACTGGGTGAGGAGTCGCTGCGTAATTTAATCAGTGGTACATTTGCCGAGGCGCGAGGACGTTTGTTGATTGAGGTTCATGCTCGGCGCAGTGGGTTGAGAACAAAACTTCGGGAAGAAACAACTCAGAGAGCGAAAAGTATCGAGCGCTATCTTCGCTATGAATTTTCGCTCAGCCCTGAGCAGGTTATATCTGTGGGTATGGGTTCTGATACATATGTTCCAGGTTTTGTTGCAGCAGATTCAGCGAGTGATGTTGTGGTCCTTAGAATGTTGCCAAGTAAAACCGCAGTTTATTGAAGAATTATAGAAGATAAGTAGAAACGAAAAAGGGCGACAATCATTCGCCCTTTTTCGTTTCTACTCTTTTAAAAAGCCGCATTGTTCAGTTTATTTGATGAGTGCCAGAGCTTCATCTTCAGAAAGCTCCTTCCCCGTAGGAATAGAGTCGAGTTGGGCGGAAGTCATATCGATTATTGATGCTCCCCGCTCCGAGAATCGCTGCTGGATTGAGATGGGAAGCTCTTTAAGTGGACGCTTTTTGCAGTTGGAAATAAAAAAGAGTTGAGAATAGAAAGAGATCACTTTGTTGTTGAATTGAAGACATAGTTTCTTGCCATCTATTTTTTCCTTGCCGGAAATCATAGGCAAGGCTTCAATGTCTTCCGCAGACCGCACTGGCTTTGAGCGACCATCTGCACTTCCCAGCGTGCTCAAGGCAGAGTCGCCCACCATTTTATAAAGCGCACCGACTTCCTTCTCGTAGTTGCCATCAGTGGTCTTGCCCTCACCCAATTTCTCTAACTGCTCGGGTGAGACTGTGAGAACAGGAGCGTTGCGACGGTTGTGTGCCTGAAGTTCAACGTAGCTTGAAAATGGCCTCTTCTTGCAAGCTTCAATGAAAAAGTAATCCGTGCCCGTTGAAGTCACATATTGGCCATTGAGCTCTCGACAAACGTTTGAGCCAGTCATTGACGCATTTTGCTGTGCCGCCCAGGGCTCGCCAAATGGGATGAGCCGGTAAATGTGTGCAGGGACTTCTGCAACGACTTTTTTTTGCTTATAAACTAAAGCAGTGAGGAGATCTGGGTCTTCGATAGGGCGTTGCACGCATTTTACGATGAGTGAGGCAGTGTCGTAATATGTTAGTACTTTTCCCTCTAAGAGAGCACAGGCTTCTTGTTTGGTTTTGATGGACTCAAATTTTTGAATGGCCCTCTGCTCCAGAGGAACCATCTGCATGAGCCGAGCATTTTTATTTTTTTTATCTTCTAATGAAGTTTTGCCAGTTTCAATGATCACTGAAGCTGCAGCGGTTGCTGTCGGAAGTGGAAGGTCCAATTTCTCTGATGGAACACCCTGCTCTTTGGCTTCGCCTTTTTCGGATTCGGTTTTGCTTTCGCCGTTTGCGAGCGGATTCGTCTGCTGAGCTTCCGCAAACGACTTGGCTCGTTCCCAACAAATACCCACACACACAAGTGTGCTCACTACTGGTGCAAATTTCGGGTTCTTTCGGCTTAACTCTTTTAAAAAGCTCACATTCGACTCCTCGACAGGCGTCAGACACAATTCATTTAAGTCGGTTGCATTGGCGGCTGTCTTGAGCCCGGGGGAGTCACATGTCAGACTTCATCCAGTCATTCTCATTTCGCCCCCTCAAAAGGTTGCAAAATGTTGAAGTGGGTCTGTCTCCAGAAAGCGCGGTGTTCAAATGCAATCCACCAATGATACCGGAACTATTGTCGATGTTGTGGATTTTCACAAGTCGTACGATGGTCGCTCGGTTTTATCGGGGGTGAATCTCAAGGTTCACCCGGGAGAACATCTCTCCATTCTTGGTCCGGGTGGATGTGGAAAAAGCACCCTGCTCAAGGGTTTGCTTGGATTAATTTCTCTCGACTCAGGCCATGTTTCGCTTTTTGGCGAAAATATCGCACTGCTCGGACGTGAGGAACGCAACGCGTTGCTGCGAAGAGTTGGCATGGCTTTTCAGCTCGGTGCACTTTTTGACTTCATGACAGTGCGCGAGAACATTCTTTTTGCCATGGAAAACATGACCAACCTGTCAGCCTATGACATGGAAGAGCGAGTGCATCGGATGCTTGCCAGTGTGAATCTCCCAGCGGCTGCGCGTAAGTTGCCGAGCGAGCTTTCAGGTGGCATGAGGCGACGGGTTGGAATTGTTCGCGCACTTGCAACCTCCCCTGATCTTGCTTTGTTGGATGAGCCGACGGCCGGACTTGACCCTGTCACCTCGGCGGTCGTGATAGACATGATCCACAAGCTGGCTGCTGAAATCGGAAGCAGTTTATTGTGTGTTACCTCGAGCGTTGAGGTCGCGTTTACCTTCGCAAGCAAGGTCGCAATTTTGCACGAGGGTCGCCTTGTTGCAAAAGGAACCTGGGAAGAGTTGCATAACTTGGACGATCCGTGGATCACTCACTTCTTGGATGTGCGGGGATACAAACCCGGCGGCCGCACTGAGCAGGAAGAAACCAAATATGGCTAGGTCCACGGAAAAACGCCCCCCGGTTTCTCAAAATAACTCCATCAAATGTGATGGCGTAAAAACACACAATCTAAAGAATTTGAATTTAGAAATTCCTTTGGGCAAATGGGTTGCCGTGACGGGGGTTTCTGGAAGCGGCAAGAGCTCGCTTGTTTTTGACACGATTTATGCGGAAGCACAGCGCCGTTTTTTGGAAACACTTGGAACCTACGAGAGACAATTTCTTCAAGGTCTTCCCGCAGGAGATTTTGATTCAATTGAAAATGTGCCAGCTGCTGTTGCACTGAAACAAACGAATCGCTCAACAGATCCGCGCTCTGTCATTGGAACAAGCGCCGATGTTTTTGATCCGTTGCGAATTTCTTTTGTCACTCTCATGGATGAAAGCTGCGCAAAATGCGGCTCCGCAGCGGAAACTCATGCTGTTGGCGAGCTGATTGAAAAGTTGAATTCAGCATTTGCTGTGGATGCTTCTCGTGAAGTCTATAAAATTCTAGCAATTCCATTTCGACTTCCGGACGCGCAAAAGGAGCGCAAGTCGACCCTCGAAAGTTTTGTTCTCGAAGGCTTCACGAAAATTGTTATTGATGGCGGCCTGGTTGAAATTGATGAGCTCAAACTCGACGGGAAAGCCATCGAAAAGTCGCCCTCAGAAATTCTTGTTGTTCTAGATCGTGTTGCCTCTGACACGGCAGTCGATGAACTGCGCAATCGCGCTGATTCGGTGTGGAGTCAGGTTCGTTTCTCAAATCGGTTTTCTACGTTGCAGATGTTGAATTACGATCCTGAGACTGAAAAAATTTCACCTGAGCATGTCTTTCGAGTTCAGCCGTTCTGCCAAACCTGCAACGAAACAACAAACCTGATTCAATCCTCTGACCTTGATTGGCAAAGCGTCTTAGGATCATGCCGAACCTGCCGAGGACTGGGAAACGTTCCGGTTCTTGATGAGTCTAAAATAGTTCCCGATCCCCGCCTGAGTTTGAATCAAGGAGCTATAAAGCCTTGGGCGTCTGATTCATTTGGCTGGATGAATGATGAGTTGCTTTCAGCCTGTCGCAGTCTTGGAATTCCGGTGGGTACACCTTGGAACAAGCTCAGCAAAGAGCATCAAAAAATTATTTGGTCCGGTTCCCCGGGTGATTCGAGCGAAGAAAAAACAGCGCGAAAAAAATCAAAATTTGTGGCGATAGAAGACTTTTTTTCTGCTCTTGAGGCGGAAAGATACAAACAACAATCACGTATCCTGCTTGCTAAATACAGACGCTATGTCACTTGCACAGATTGCATGGGTTCGCGTTTGGGGCCTGCAGGGCGTCAAGCCAGGTGCATGAGCACAAGGTACCGCGACCTGATGCATGGTGAAATCACCATTGTCCAAAGTTGGATGAAATCCGTGAACGGTGATCCTCGATATCAGCACAGGCTCGTTGGACTGAGAGAAATTTGGGGTGAGCTGCAAAGGAAGGTTGACCTTCTTGTGCGGCTTGGTTTGGGTTCGAGCACTCTGTCGCGTCGATGCAAAACATTGAGTGGCGGTGAGTATCAGCGGGTTCTCCTGACGCGCGTTATTGGCAATGGCCTCACTGATGCTCTTTATGTTCTTGATGAACCGAGCGTTGGATTGGGTCGCACCGAGATTCCTGAGTTGGTTGCATGTCTAAAAGATTTGCGAGATTTGGGTAACACAGTTCTTATGGTTGAACATGATCCAGAGCTCATTCGAGAGGCCGATGTATGGATAGAGCTTGGCCCGGGTGGAGGCACTCGGGGCGGCGAACTTTTAGCGCAAGCCGAGTCTGGGGAGCCCGAATCCGTTCACATGGATCCTGAGAATCTTTCGTTAGCTACTGTTAAGCGCCGCGAGATTCCTGTCGACGTTGGAAAAGCTAAGGCCAATCCAACCGCATTTTCTGTGCAGTTGTGCGGATTTTCGATGCACAATTGTAGGGATTTGAATCTTGATGTTCCGTTTGGTCAATTGACTGTTGTTGGTGGGCCCAGTGGTGCAGGCAAATCGACTTTAATTCATGCTGGACTTGAGGCTGCGATTGAATGGCTGAATGAAACTGGTCAAAAATCAAACGACCGAATAGATCCTGATGCGGGCCGAGGGCTTTGGAACGAGCTTGTTGTTCCTAAGGATTTCTTTGAAACTCATGATGTGGTGAGTGTTGAACAACGTGCCATGCATCGGTCCATTACGAGTGTTCCAGCAACCGTCCTTGGTCTTATGGATATCCTTCGGAAGCAATTCTCCCAAACTCTAGATGCCAAGCAAAAGGATTTGATGGCCGGCGACTTTTCGTTCAATGGCGCAGGAGCGTGTGAAGAGTGCGGCGGTAAGGGTTTCATTCGAGAAGATCTTTTTTTTCTTGGCGAAGTAGATAAAGAATGTCCGGACTGTTGCGGCGGAAGATATCGGCGAGATGTGCTTACCGTTCAATGGCGCGACAAAACGATAAAGCAGTGGCTTGAAACCAGCCTTGAGGATTGCTTCGCTGAACTTGGGCGAGAAGCTGGCTTTGCAAAGCCCCTGCAATTGGTGGTGAGGCTTGGATTAGGTCATCTTCCCCTGGGAGTTCCAACCTCCTTTATATCGGGGGGAGAGGCGCAACGCTTGCGTTTGTGCGCGGCTCTGACAAAAGGTTCTCGAAGACTATTCTGTATACTAGATGAACCGACCCGAGGATTGTCGGAAAAGGATGTTGGTCAGTTGCTCAAAACCTTGCAGGATCTCACCAGGCAAGGGCATACCTTTGTTGTGGTCGAGCATCACTCAGCCTTTCAAAATTATGCTGATCAGCTTGTGATGTTGGGTCCGGGAAGCGGGAGCGATGGCGGTCGCATTGTGAAACGAGAAGAAGCTATTGAGTCGGAGGGCTAAACATTGGCGCTGTTGGGTGGAAGCGAATTTTCATTGTCGCGGATTCTTGGAGTTGAATCGAAGCAGATCAGCGTCGTCGATCGCAAAAAGCAAGAAACCTTTATTGAAAAGGTTTATGGCGATGATGTGATGAAAGTATTTTACGGCCATCCTGCAGGCCTTGCGGTCACCACGCGCATTCTGACAAATCGATTCCTCAGCAATCTCTATGGGGCCTACAATGACTCGGCTGCCAGTAAACACAAAATTGAAGATTTTGTTGAAGCGCTGGGTATAGATATCACTGAATGCGGCAAAGATTTAGTGGAGTATGTAAGCTTTAATGATTTTTTTGCCCGCAAATTGCGCCAAGGCGCGCGCGAGGTCACTCAAGAAGAGAGGGCCATTGCATCTCCGGGGGATGGGCGATTGTTGGTCTTTCCAAAGATCGACGATGAAACTGTTTCATACGTAAAATGGGCCCCAATTCCACTCTTTGAATTGTTCAACAAGAACCGGGAGCTTGCCGACAAATACCGCAATGGTGCATGCGCCATTTTAAGGCTTTGTCCGGCTGACTATCATCGCTTCCATTTTCCGGTGTCTGGTAAAGTGGGAATAACCAAAACAGTTCCTGGACTTTTGCACAGTGTGAGTCCGTACGCACTCGAACAGGGTTTACCCGTGTATTGTCTGAACAAGAGAACGCTTTGCGAGCTAAAGTCGAACGAAGTGGGTTCTGTGCTTCTCATGGAAATAGGCGCGCTGTTTGTCGGTTCGATTGTGCAAACCTATCGTGCCGGCACACAGGTTCAGCGCGGTAATGAGAAGGGTTACTTTAAATTTGGTGGGAGCACCTGCGTCCTCTTTTTTGAGCAAGGCGCTATTCGTTTCGATGACGATCTTGTTAGAAATTCCCAAAATGGTCATGAAACTTTGGTCAAAATGGGTGAGCGGCTTGCGGTGGCGATGAGGTGAAGATGGAGGCGATGACAACCTATTCATTCCATCGCCCTCCTCACCTGAATGTCCTAGGAGAAATTCTCGACAGCGCTTTTGCTGTGCATGATTATCTCAGCAACTTCCCACACGTCTTTCTTCCAGAGTCATCAGCTTCTATTGCGCTCGCACGTGATAGTTCCAAAAAGATTGTTGGGATGTGCAGCGTTGATAGCGAGTTTTGGTCGGAGCCAGTTTTTTTGCGCGGAGCCTGCATCGGAAGTGTTGCGGTTCATCCTGACAATCAAGGAGTTGGTGTTGGAAGCGATTTGCTTCGCTGGGTCTGCGCCGAAATCCAGCTGCAGAGTCGGTATGATTTTGTTTATCTATTTTCCGACAAACCATCTTTTTATGAAAATCTGGGTTTTACTCGCGTTGGCGAAGAGAATCTTTTCACTGTGCGCCTTCCTTGCATTCAAAAACACGTCACACAAGATTTTCGACTGCAGAATCCAAGGGAAATTTCTTCGCTTGAACAACTGCAATTAGTGAACATATGGCAGGCATTAGAGCGAGGGCGAAAGTCGGGTGAGAGTCATGCAACTTGGTCGAAATTTATCGATGTCAGCAAAATTCAAGGACTCCTAGTCAGTTGGTTGGAAGATGCACATGGAAGAATTGTTGCTGGTGGCTTCATTGGCAAAGGAATAGACTTTCAGGGCGTCATGCATAGCTTTTTTGCGGATACCGATCATTGCGCACTCGAATTCCTAGCTCGTTTTAGTTTTGAGTATCCCGACATTTCAGAGCACCTATTATTGGCACCAGGTTTATGGAATTCTCCCCTCAAGCCTTTGCTGCAAAAGAGGCAATCGCAGCCTATTTGTCTGGTGCAGGGGCTAGAAAAATCGACAGAAGAAATTTCGAAATTTTTCAATCTTGGACTTCTTTATCCTCGATCTATTTTTAGCAGTTGAAGCAATATTTTTTCCATTTTCTTCTTCGCAAGAACAACAACCCTGCTCTCTGTAACAATAATATCCACCGGCTCGTCGTGTTGTTCTTTGGGTAGCGCATGATCATCTAAGAGAAGCTGCGAGGGAACGCAGGCCACTGAGAGCACGAATTCTTTGTTGAGGCAAAGAAAGCGGTCGTAGAATCCCCCTCCATATCCGAGGCGTGTTCCAGACAAATCAACTGCAAGGCAAGGAGTGATGACCATCCAGGGTGCGTTTTGATTTGGATTGAAGTTTCGCAAAAGAGTTTCTTCGGGTGGGATGGGAAGTGACCTGGAATCTTTGGGCCACGACTCGATGCTTGAAGTCCATGGGTACCAGAGCAATGAACCGTCGGATTGTGCTTGTGGAAGGTAGCATCCTTCCATGGGGCCATGCCCGAGAAGGTTAAGCTCCGAACCGATGGGAAAATACCCGAACCAAGGAGATGGCCACTGAGGAATTCCAAGAGGGCTCGCAGAGAGCCGGGCCTCAAAAAATTCACTGAGGCGGGCAATGTGCTCCGGCCCCCAGGGCAAGTTAGTTAAAATACTGTTTTTCTTTTGGTTTTCTCTTTCTTGCCGCAAGATTCTGCGCAAGGCTGCTTTGTCTGGCCGTTCTTGTCCGCCGGACTGTTCTACGTTAAGCCAGCAGTGCATATGAAAACCGCGAAATGAAGGGGAATTAAACATGACAGCACCTGCAGCTCTGGTGGAAAAAGCATTTGGCAGCGGACAATACTATCTCATTGACGTTGAAACTGTGGTCACTGTGTACCGTGATGCGGGCTATGATGTCGATAACGAAGACGAAGAGGTTCCTAACGTTCTGACAGTTGATGGTCAGGAATGTTTCTTCACGGGCGACCTCGTAAAGCGCGACAACACTTATTATGAGATCGTCATTGTTGCCAACGGATTTAGCTGGGAAGAAGTGGAGTCGGATGCCGACTTCGACGACGAAGAGTAATCTTTCGTCACTCTGTTCCGTTGCGAACAGGTGCTGAGGAGCACTCTGCATGCTCGAATTGGTATGGCCTGGAAAAGAAAAGTCAGCAGCACTGTGTTCCACTCCTGTTGAAAGGGGTTGGGATACATGGTTTTCTGCGTCTTTTGATTCGAGCAATCAGGCGAAGTTCGAAAGTGCTAACCATCGAGTTATAGCCGCAGACAATCTCGATGCTTTGAAGTTGCTGCGTGACTCCGGGCAGCGCTACGATGTGATCTATATTGATCCCCCTTACAATACCGGCAGCGCGCTGACTTATAACGATAAAAAGCCATCTGGCGGCGCAGCCTCATCTGCGACTTGGTTAAATAGTATTTATCCCAGGATGATTTTAGCCAGGGATGTTCTCGCAGAAACAGGTGTTTTTTTTGTCAGTATCGATGACAATGAAGCATGTCATTTGCTCACCATACTTCGAGAGATATTCGGCCAAGAGAATCATCTCGGTACAATAAAATGGCGCCGCAAAAGGAAACCGAGTTTTCTCGACAAACACATGAGTTCTAGCCTTGAGTATGTTCTAGTTTTTGCCCGCAATGCGCGTCTTTGCCCAAGGTTGTTGGGAATGGAAACCGAAGAAAGCACACGGCCAGTTTTGAATGCCTCAAACAAGAATGTTGAGCGACTTATACCATCAGGCATGCCAGCGCATTGCCCTGATGGAAAATACGCTCCTGGACATTATAAAAATCGTTCGCTCGGTTTTTCGCTTCTTGACCCGCTCGTGGTTTTCCAGGGAGTTGTTTCAGAGCAAGCCCGCATTGTTGGACAGTTCAGAATTCAGCAGGAGCTCTGGGCAGAAACAGGTTTTATTACAAGGAACTTTGGTTTGCGGCGTCGCGTTCTTGAATCGGAGCGAAAGCGTAGACATGCCGAGGACGACGGAACCGCGTGGCCAACAAACGAAGACGCGCAGTCCGAGCTTAAATTAGTTTTTGGAAGTGAGCGGGTCTTTGATTTTCCAAAGCCGGTTGGCTTACTGACCGAACTTTTATCGATGGTCTCTCACGATGAGAGTCGTCAAGGCCCCCAGCGGTGTCTTGATTTTTATGCTGGCTCAGGGAGCTTCCTCATTGCTGCGTTGGAGCAAAGCCGCGCAGATGCGGTACCTCGGTCCGTTGATCTGATTCAGAGCCGTGAGTCGGTGCGTGGAAATTCAGTTCATCAATTCTCCGACATCGCGGAAATTTGTGCCTATCGAGTGACAGTCGATAGTCTCAGGCGCGGATTTTCTCCGTCGTTCGCATTCGTGCAGCTTGCACAATAAGAATAGGTAAATGCTGCAGTAATTGTGAAGTTTCACTCCTGTTACCTTGAGGTTGGCGGGATGAGGAGCTTTTATGCGCAGCCATATGAGAATACGAATGTTGTTGTGTGCGTTGGGGTCATTATTTGTTTCGCGCGCAGCGCTGGCGTCGGGCGATTTTGTGATTCGCGGCGACCAATCATCATCACTGTTGTCGGAAGTGCCCATTGAGGCCACACACTCCGATTTGTGGCTCTCGAAAAAGAGTGAGAGCACGGCCGAGGAAAAGCTGCGAGGCTTGCTGGCAGATATCGAGTTGTTCACCAAAATTGATGAAAATCAAGTCAAAAATTCCCAAGAAGATCTTGTCAATTCTTCGAGTTTGTCATCTGAGCCGAGAAGTGGAGATGCTCCATGATTCAGGAAATGTTTGAGCTGTTCCGTTCCCGTGAACCAATTCCCTATATCATTCTGGCGATCTTCGCCGTGGGATGGGTGATTGTGTTTGAGCGCTTCATTGTGCTTCAGCTCACGTATCGTTTGAATTTTAGCAAATTCAATTCAACGATTCGGCGCATGCTTTCTGCTGGCGATCTCGATCGCGCTCGGCAGTATTGCGCTGCATCTGGAAACACTGGCCTGCCAATGATAACCGCCAAAGCAATTGAAGCCTATGAGACCGAGAATTTTCGTGTTCGTATGGTGGTTTCAGAAGAGACTCTATCCTTCATGCCACGCATACGCCGTCGTATTTCACAGCTTCCTAACCTTGCAGCCGTTGCTGTCCTTCTCGGTGCCTTAGCTGCTGTGAATGGTGTTTGGCTAAGCTTTCAAATGGTCGATGGACTTGAGTTAGGCTTGAAAAGTTTCGCTTTCAGCCGAGGCTTGAGCCAGGCGCTCACACCCATTGCCCTGGGGTTAGCAGCATCTGTGTTCTTAATGATTCCATATGGAGTCCTGGACGCGATGGCGAGCCGACTCGAAGGTGAAGTGGAGCACAGTCTCACAGTGATCCTCAATCTACTGGCACCGGAAATGCAGCCTGTTTTTGCCCAGCCGGTTGGGGCTTCACAGGTTGTTGTGAGCGATGGTCGCAGTGATTCAGGTGGGCACGATGACGATGGACATGGCGTAAATGGAGGCTATCAGGATGTGGCAAGTGCGGAGCGCTCAGACCCCGTTCCTGACGAGGAAGAGATCATTTGATCTCGCCTGGGGTGCTTGGGCTGGAATTCTTGCAGTGATGACAGCCGTAGGTGCAGCCCTTGCGGGTTCGCAAATATTGATGATGTTTCCGCGTCAAGTTCAAACGATCGTCTACAAATATCCGAGTCTGCCCAAAGCAGATTCCGCCTCACCCATTCAATTCGATGATGACACTCCGGCGATTTTTTGGAGCAAGGACGGAATTGTTTTGGGACGCATTGCAGACATCTCAGCTCCAGTCAGATCGGGTGAGCTTCTGTTGCAAGCCGGAGAGCTGGCATCTCTTGGTCTGATGTTCGATTCAATTCAGGAGTGGTCGAGCCGCAATCTGAGTGAGCCTGTGAGGCATATTGCAATCGGTCAATCGCCAAGCAAGCAAGGCTTGAACTTCTCTCAAGTCGCCGAAGTGATTGGGATGTTCGAGAAGATAAACTTGAATCTATTTAAGGTTGAAGGAGTGGTTCCTTCGGTTGTTCCTGTTGAATTAGCAAATCCCCTTTAGCGAGGAATGGATGTTTACCCAGGGCACTAAACATTTTGGCACATGGAGGGTTGGACACCCGAGCCTGAATCGGCATACCGGGCGTCCCACACAGGCCATTTTGTTGGCTTATGGTTTCTGCGCCTTTTTAACTTGGCTGATATTCATTTTCACGTTAAAAATTCGTGGTGAGTTTTTTCTCATAGAAGGTTTGAATTTACCTCTACACGATTCATCTTTTCAGATCACAAAGCCCTTGCCAGCGAGACCCGTGGGATTGTCGTTGGCTGTGAAAGCTGTGCGCGAATCGGGAAAAGCACGCGTCATTTTTGACACAGGAGAGTCATTTTTAATTCCAGATGAAAAACCTCTGATTGCTGTTTTTCTTGAGAAGAGAGCCGAGCAGATGGAGCTCTCAGCGATGCTGCGAAAGAAGATTTCACCTGGAATGAGTTCTGCGATTCTCTGGGTTGATAAAACTGTGCCCCTTGAGAGCGTGCAACCCCTCGCCAAAAGCCTTGTGAATGTGGGCTTTGACACGTTGCTTTACGCAGTCACGGGTCAACAGAAAAATCGGCAAATGGAGGCGCACTAATGCTTTCTAAGCGCTTCGGTGGATTGTTGGGCGCAGCCGTCGCTCATACTCCTGTTCTCCGGATTCAAGTGTTTCAGGGACCTGCATTGCAGTGTGAATTCCAGACCCCACTCAGTCGCTCATGTCGCGTGCGTCTCGGAAAGTCTCAAAATATAGAACTACCATTACCATTTTCTCTGTTTCCAAATGATATTTTACTTTTTTCGATCACCAAGTGGGGTGCGAGAGTTTATCTCGACCCTCGCATCGATGGTTTCGTTTCCGACGGGCAGCGCTTCGGTGAGGTGAGAGACTTCATTGCACCGCGGGGTGCATTGAAAGAGCTTGCATCGATTCTTGAACCACTGGAAGTGTCCATTCCTTTGGGCAGCCGGGGCGCCCTAGAAATTGCAGGCTATACGGTGGTCTTCAGGGTTGAAAAATTAAAGCCCCAACAGGTTAGGGCAAAAATTAAGGGTGCGCCCAAGGCTCCATTTGCACTCCCAGAAACGCAGTCAATGCTCGAAAAAACTGGTTTTCTTTTCGGAGTGCTTGCTACAATCCTGGTGACGGTGCCAGCGGTTCAGTGGCTGAACAATGCACCCTTGAAAGAGTTCAAGTCAATGAGCGACCTTTCTCCTTTTCTAGCAGCAGAAATAATTCATGCTGATCATTTTCAGATTTTGCCTTGGGTTTTTGGTCAGGAATTCAATAGTCCACAGATTGTTTCTCAGTCGTTGATTTGGGTTGATGAGTTGAGAAAAAAATGGACCGCTGAGGACTTTGGAGTAAAATACGAGACATCTTTGCCTCAGCTGAGGGGCTTCTCGTCTCCTGAGAATGTCGCCCTGCGGCGCAAGGGTCTGAACGATGCCCTCGACCAGGAGTGGAAGCAGGTTGCGCAGCAGCGCGACTCGGCTGCGGCAGGAAACTTTATAAAGGGTCAGACATCCTACGCACCAATGAAGGTTGTTGTGAGCGGTGGAGAGCGGGGTTCACTCTCGGAACGTGCGCGCGCTCGGCTTGAGAAACTCAATCGCACACATGCCGCAGTTGTGTCTCTGATTGAAACCGAACACGCCTATCTCAAGGGCCATTTCGGAACAATGAACGCTGAAGTAAAACAGATTTTTGATGTACCGAAGGAGCCTGGTTTGTTTTTCAGACTCTCTGAAAAGTCGTTCAGCATAGAACGTGAAAATTTTCATGCGGCAGAGAGTTTTGCTGCTTTGGCACGTGGCAAACAGAAGCCAAATAATCTTAATGAGAGGGCAGACGCGTCTGCGAATGACAATGAAGCAGCGCTTGTTTGGTCGAAGGATTCTCTGACACTTCCTAGTGTCCTCAATTTGTCCTTTGAGCCAACTTTTTCGGGCAGCGAAGACGAGTTATTGAGAAATGCAAAGTTGTCGCTTGGGACACTTGCTCCGCCACCAGTGCCGAAGCCAGTGCCAAAAATAGACATGCGTGAGGTAGAGGCATATGTTCGCGGCAGAAGCGCGGAAGTGAAAAGCTGCTATGACGTTGCCTTGAGCCGCAATCAACGCCTTGGGGGCGCGGTTGTTTGGCGTTGGACAATTGCCGAGAATGGACGGATTGTTCGCGCGAAAGTTGCAAATTCGAGCGTTGGCGATCCTCAGTTTCTCAAATGTTTAGAAGAGAAAATTAAGGCGTGGAATTTGCCACGACCAGTGAATGGCGCAATCACAATTTCGTTTCCGTTCCGTTTTGTTGTTCGTGAGAACATAGAAACCCTCGAGCGGATCGCTAGATAATAAAAGGTATTTAATGAACAATGCATTTCAGGTAATTCCCCTTGGAGGATGTGGTGAGATTGGCATGAATCTCACTCTCTGGCGGGTTGACGATTCTTGGTTTTTTGTAGATTGCGGAACGCTTTTTGCGGATGAGCATCTCCCTGGTATGGATCTGATTTTTCCTTCTCTCGATTGCGTGCGTGAGCGCGGCATTAAGCCAGCAGCTTGGCTCATCACTCATGGCCATGAAGATCATATTGGTGCACTGCCTTTTGTTTATAGCGAATTTCCGGCGCCAATCTATACAACACAATTCACTGCGGAATTGATAAAAGAAAAATTTAGAGGGCTTGAATTGCCAGTTCCTGAGATTCACATCTGGCAAGTTTGGAACCGCACAACATTTCGCCAAGCTTCCGTCACGCCTTTCCCAGTCAATCATAGTATTCCCGATGCTTGCGGACTTTACTTCGAAACAAAATATGGGAATTTGCTCCACACGGGCGACTACCGCGTCGATCGTTCTGCGCCGGAGGGTTCAGTCACACTCGACAATCTTGCGAAGATCACGGCTGGTCGTGAAACGTTGTTGATGACAGGCGATTCAACGAATGTCTTTGTTCCTGGAAGGGATCGCGAAGAAAAACAGATTGCGGAAAGTTTGCTGAAACTTTTTGGCGGTGTGAAGGGCAGAGTTGTTGTTGCCACCTTTGCTAGTAACATTTGGCGAGTTAAGAGCGCATTTCACGCTGCACATGCAACTGGCCGTAAGGTTGTTTTGCTCGGAAGATCGTTGATTAGGAATTATGAAATTTGCAGACGCCTTGGAATGATTGATGACATTGATGAAAATATTGTCATCTCACAGGAGGAATTGAAGCTCTACAAGGCTGCCGAGGTCTGTGTGCTTTGCACTGGAACGCAGGGTGAGGTTTTTTCGGGTGCCAATAGGCTAGCCTTTGGAACCATGGATAGCATACGCCTTGATGCTGACGATCTGGTTATTATTTCGGCACGTTCGATTCCGGGAAATGAAAAGTCGATTGGGGTTCTCATTAATCAATTTTGGAGACTCGGCTGCAAGGTACTCACGGGTAAGGAAGCAGATGTTCACGTCAGCGGTCATGGTTATTCCCAGGATTTGGCAGACTGCATAGCACTTGTGAAGCCCAAAATGTTCATGCCATTGCACGGCGAATTTCGGAACTTGGTGCAGCATATTAACGTCGCAGTGGCGTCAGGTGTTCCTGCAGAGTGTTGTCATCTCGTTGAGAACGGAGATGTTCTGACGGTGGCGCCTGAGGCTCTTGGGGTCACCGATCGCTGGGATGTTGGTCGGGATTTTGTCGGGAGCGAGCGAGTTGTTTCTGGTTCAAGCGATGTTTTGCGAAACCGTGCGATGCTCGCAAAGAATGGAATAGTTGAAATTTCCTTTGTTGCAGATAACTCGCTCGGTCGAATGCTAGGGGAGCCTAAGATTTTTGTTCGTGGCGTCAACACAAGGCCAAATAGAGTTAAGGACGCTCTCATTGGTTCTTTTCGTGAACTACAGAGGTCACAACGCAAGTCGAACTGGACGGAAGAGTCGCTCTCGGAGGAGCTACGCATTGCTGTCCGTCGGGAACTTGAAGCCGAAGTGGGTTACAAGTGCCTTGTTACGATGTTTGTGCACAGAATCTGATCGCGTTCAGAGGAAGGCCGTAAGGAATGATTCTACGTTCAGTCCGAGGCGCTCAACGAGATAGCCCCCTTCTTGAACGAGCATTGTTGGTTTGTTGAGCGATCGAATGATTTGTCCGAGGGAATGAAAGTTTTCTGGTAGCAATCCGAAGTGACCGAGAGGATCTTGGTCGGCGACGTCAAAACCGCATGAACAAACAATGAATTTGGGATCTGTTTTCTTCATGGCTGTGTCTATCGAAGTTTTGAATGCTTCAAAATATTCTTCCGGTCCACAGTGCGGCTCGAGCGGACAGTTCAATGTGTAGCCTGCCCCATCATCGATTCCGGTTTCGTGTGAGTAGCCCGTAAAATAGGGGTATTCTATTGCAGGATTGCCATGCAAACTGACGTAAAAAACATCGGAATTATCGTAGAAAATTGACTGCGTACCGTTGCCGTGGTGATAGTCGAAATCGATCAGCAAAACCTTGCCATACTGAGACAGATACTGTGCGGCGATTGCTGCGTTGTTGAGGTAACAGTAACCCCCAAAAAGAGCCGCGGCTGCATGATGCCCTGGCGGACGTGCGAGTGCGTAGCAAACCTCTCCGGTTTTCTTCAGGTGCTGGGCGGCGGCATAGGCACCCGAAGCAGCAGCGATGGCGGCCTGCCAAGTGTCGCTCATGATCGGTGTTCCCACGTCGAAGCAATAATAGCCGGCGGTAAAAACCGTCACCGGCTCATAAACAGGAACTCGTCTGTCGCAGGGAAAGACGTAGGGCCAGATGACTTCGTCTTTGGAGAGCATCTGAGAGCTTTCGAGAAATCTGACATAGGCTTCGTCGTGCACCGCAAGCACAGCTTCCATGGGAAGTGCTTCTGGCACGATAAATTTAAATTGCCCATTGGCACGCAGGTGGCGTCGAATGATGTCGATACGAGCCCTGCGTTCGTGGTGGCGAAATCTTTTGCCGGCAATGATCTCATGCGACAGTACATGCGTCTTTTGAACCGGATCATAGAAAACTTTCATCTCTCCACCCATTATCTGCACAAATAAAGTGCATCATATACGCGGGTTCGCACGAGGACGCTCGCCCATTATTCCGAAGCCTTGGCGCCGGGTCCATGACTTCGGGTCAAAAAAAACTCGCTCCCTTTGGTTGGCTCTTCTTCACGCCTTCGCAAGGCTCCAAGTGTGCCGCTGCAATTGGACACGTTTTACTGGTGGCAGTTTGTATCCCCGAGCCAATGGGAGAACAGAGTGTCTTCTGATGCTTTTAAAATTCTAGCAAACCCCAGGCGGGTTATGCCTACGCCATTTGGGATGCTCCTTTGCTAGAAGCTTGCAAGAGCGAAAAGTTTGCTTGATGCTCCTTGGTGCCGATCGGCATTGAAAGGCCGAGGCAGAACCCGGAGTACCTTATGAATCTTGTTTCTTCCCATGGGGAGAGCTCTACGAGCTTTCCCGGAGAGAGAGTTGCGCGCTTCAAAAAACTCCTGAACGAGGAGCGTCAGGCTTTTCTTTTTGATGGTGGTGTCGCAACACAGCTTTATGAAAAGGGCATCTTCATCAATCGTTCATTTGATGAGGTAAATCTTTCTCAAGCTGACCTCATTTCATCGATCCACAAGCAATATATTCAGTCTGGAGCCCAGGTGATCACCACCAACACCTGGGGTGCAAACAGAATTAAGCTCAGAAACTATGGCCTTGATGAGCAGCTTTTTGAGATCAACTTGCAAGGCGCGCAGATCGCTCGTGCTGTGGCAGGTGATGTTGTTTGGGTTGCTGGTTGTCTTGGTCCGCTCGGAGTGCGGATTGAGCCCTGGGGACCAACCTCTTTCGATGAAGCAAAAGATTTCTTTTTTGAACAAGCCAAAGCCCTACAACAGGGTGGTGTCGATCTTTTTGTTCTCGAAGGTTTTGCCGATCTCAATGAAATTCACCAGGCGATTCGTGCCGTGAAATTGCTCGGCGACTACCCTGTCGTTGCGATGATGACCACCAACGATGAAGGTCAAACGCTTTACGGCACTGAGCCTGAGTGGTTCGTGCGAAAACTCGACGAATGGGGAGCCGATGCCGTTGGTGTCAATGGCGGCAATGGTCCAGCCCCACTCCTTGAGCTTGCCAAGCGCCTGAAAAGCGCGACTGAAAAGCCACTCATTCTTAAGCCGAACGCGGGTTTGCCCAGGCAGGTCGATGGCCGTCTCATATACATGGCGAGCCCTGAATATATGGGCGAGTTTGCTCGTCAGGCGTTGCTTCAAGACGTCAGAATACTCGGAGGTTGCAGCGGAACTACACCCCAGCATATCCGAGCCATGGCGGGTGCTGTCAGACAGGGAGCTGCTTTTCGTGGGGGCGAAGCGTCTGGCGGAGGCTCTCTGATTGAATTGGTCGTAAGAAATGCCAGTCCAACTGTTCCCGAGCTGTCGTCTCGCTGGAGTCGGGGAATTGCGGCCGGAGAATTTGTCGTTTCTGTTGAGTTATTGCCACCCAAAGGGCTCGACACCGAAAAGCTCCTCGAACGTTCGGCGCAATGCAAGGCCGCTGGTGTCGTGGCCATCAATATTCCCGACGGACCGCGCGCAAGCGCACGCATGTCAGCACTGGCAGCGGCTTGTCTCATTGAGCAAAAGGTTGGAATAGAAACTGTCTTGCACTATGCCTGCCGCGACAGAAATATTCTTGGTATCCAAAGCGATCTCATTGGTGCAGCGGGCTTAGGATTGCGCAATATCTTGTGCGTCACAGGCGACCCTCCAAAGCTTGGCCCCTACCCCACAGCCACGGCTGTTTTCGATATTGATGCAATTGGTTTGGTAAACATGGCCTCTCGCTTAAATTCAGGATTCGACCTCGGTGGAACATCCATTGGTCGTGCCACTGGTTTTTCGATCGGTGTTGGCGCCAATCCAGTGGCTCCCGATCTTCGTAAAGAATTTGAACGATTCCGTTACAAGGTTGAGGCAGGTGCTCAATGGGCTATCACACAGCCAGTGTTTGACTCGGAGAGTCTGCTGAGATTTCTCGATTTTTCATCTCAGTTCAACATCCCAATTATCGCTGGCATCTGGCCACTTATGAATTTGCGCAATGCAGAATTCATGGCCAATGAAGTTCCTGGAGTTTATGTTCCTCCCTCTGTGCTCGAGCGCATGCGTGCTTGCACTACAACCGAAGATCAGCGCAAACAGGGCTTGGAAATAGCGCACGAATTGATTTCTGAGATCAAGAAAAATGTTCAGGGTTTGCAGATCTCGGCGCCGCTCGGCCAGGTTGAACTCGCCCTTGCTTTGCTGTGAGGATAAACAAAAATGACTCAGCAACGACCTCGCGTTACATTTGTCTTGGATGATCTCGATGTTGATGTTCCTTTGGGAGCTCGTTTGATTGAAGTGGTCGATGTCGCGGGAGCAGATGTGACCTTTGGTTGTCGCAATGGAACCTGTGGCACATGTCGGGTGCGAATTGTTGAGGGTATAGACAACCTCTCGAAACCCACTCCTGAGGAGCGCGATTTTCTCGCAGCACTCGAAGCCCGGCCGGATGAGCGCTTGGGATGCCAATTCAGCATTCACGGTGATGTTTCCATTGATTACTTAGGAAGTTGAAAAAACATGAAAAACCTGTCCTTAACCCAGGCACTGCTGGAGCGGGTTGTGCTTCTCGATGGCGCGATGGGAACACAAATTTTCGCGCACCAACCGACGATTGACGACTATGGCGGTGCACAATTTGATGGCTGCGTTGAGCTGCTCAATGAACGTCGGAGTGAATGGATTCAATCGATCCACGAAAGCTATTTTAATGCCGGTGCCGATGCCGTTGAAACAAATACCTTTGGTTGCAATGCTGTTGTGTTGTCAGAGTTCGGACTTGAACATCGTGCATTCGAATTGAACGTTCAAGCTGCTAAGATCGCGCGCGCCGTTGCCGAGAGCTTCAGTGAAAAGAAATGGGTTGTGGGGAGCGTTGGCCCAGGCACTAAGCTCCTGACCCTTTTGCATGTTGATTATAAAACCCTCTATAATAGCTATCTTGAACAAATGAGAGGTCTGATAGCAGGCGGCGCAGATGCAATTCTCATCGAAACTGCGCAGGATTTGGGACAGATCAAGGTCGCCGTGCGCGCTGCAAAAAACGCGATGAAAATCCAAGAGAAAAAAATTCCTGTTTGGGTTCAGATGACAATCGAAACCAATGGAACGATGCTTATTGGTTCCGACGTTCAAGCCGCGCTTGCGACAATAGAAATGCTCGGTGTTGACGTCATTGGCATGAATTGTGCGACTGGGCCAGATGAAATGCGTCCACATTTGGCCTATCTTTGCGAAGCATCACCCATGAGTGTGAGTTGTCTTCCCAATGCTGGCTTGCCTGAAAACAGAAACGGGGAAACATACTATCCTTTAGGTCCTGCTGCTTTTGCCGAGCGCATCAGAGGAATCAGTAAAGATTTTGGTTTGAATATTTTGGGTGGTTGTTGCGGAACGACACCTGAACATATTAGGGCGCTTGCCGAAATTCGCGGTAGCCTCAACGTGCCCGTGCGTCCAGGGCGATATGAGCGTTCTGTCAGTTCACTTTATAATTCCGTGTCGCTCACTCTCGAGCCGCGTCCGCTTTATGTGGGCGAACGAACGAACGCAAATGGATCAAAGGCATTTAGGGATGCTTTGGCAAAAGATGATTTCGAAGCAATGGTCGAAATCGCCAAAGAGCAAGCCAAAGAAGGCGCCCATATTCTTGATGTTTGCGTGGCTTACGTTTCGCGCAATGAGACGCGCGACATGGTTGAATTTCTCAAGAAGCTTGTGACTCAGGTCAACATCCCTCTCATGATTGATTCAACAGAGGTTCCGGTTATCGAAGCAGCTCTCCAGCACGCACCTGGAAAATGCATTGTCAATTCGATCAATTTCGAAGACGGCGATGAGAAACCAAGACGCATTCTCGATTTATGCCGTGAGTATGGTGCCGCAGTGGTTGCGCTGACTATCGACGAACAGGGTATGGCCAAAACCTGTGAAGAAAAAATGCGAATCGTAGATCGATTGCACAGGCTTGTGGTGGATGAATATGGATTCGCACCAGAAGATCTAATCATCGATCCACTGACCTTCACTCTTGGCAGTGGCGAGGCTGAATGGCGGGGTTCTGCGCTTGAGACACTCAACGCTCTCGAAACACTTCAAAAACGTTATCCAAGAGTTCGTACCATTCTCGGACTCAGCAATGTTAGTTTTGGATTGAAGCCGTGGCCCCGACAGATTCTCAACTCGTTGATGCTTTATCATTCCGTTCAACGCGGGTTGAGCATGGCCATTTTGAACGCATCAAAGATATTGCCTGTGGCGCGTATCTCAGACGAACATCGGCAAATCTTCGAAGCACTTCTGTTCAACAACAGATCTGAGATCCCTGATCCTCTGAGAGAAATTCTTACACTTTTCGCAGATGCAAATTCCAAGCAGCAGCCCGCCGCAAACGACGATCATCTTGGAATTGAGGAGAAACTCAAAAACGACATCATTGATGGTCGGAAGAATCAAATTGGTTCGCATGCACTTGAGGCACTCAAGAAATACCCAGCGCTTGATATCATCAATGATATTTTGCTTGCGGGTATGAAAGTTGTTGGTGAGCGTTTCGGAGCCGGACAGATGCAGCTGCCATTTGTTCTTGAAAGTGCGGAATCGATGAAGGCTGCCGTGAGGGTTCTGGAGCCTTACATTGAGAAAAAAGACGGATATCGAAAAGGGAAAATAATTCTAGCGACCGTAAAAGGCGATGTGCATGACATAGGCAAAAATCTTGTTGAGATCATTCTTTCAAACAATGGGTTTGATGTTCTGAATCTTGGAATAAAACAGCCTATTGAAAGTATTGTTGAGACGTATCGCTCGAAGGGTGCCGATGCAATTGGTATGTCTGGCTTGCTTGTTAAGTCGACGGTCATCATGAAAGAAAATCTTGAGTATATGGCAGCTCACGGCTTCACAACTCCCGTTATCTTGGGCGGTGCCGCTCTGACGAGGAGTTTCGTTGAGGTCGAGTGTCAGGCCGTGTATCCGGGGCCTGTTTTCTACGCGGAAGATGCGTTTGCGGGTCTCCATTTGATGGAGAAGATCTGTTCCGGTGGCCTCGCTGAATTGCTCTCCAAGCGTCGCCCTAAAAATATTGAAAACATGTCTCCCGAAGGCGAGACTTCTACTTTTCAGGGTATTGCGCCCGAGCCGGGAATCGTTGTTGTGAGGCGTGGCGAGAAAAAAGTTGGTGTCGATCGCAACGGGCAGAGCCTTTGGGTGCGTAAAGAGGAACCGATTCCCAGCGCACCATTTTGGGGAGTCAAGCGTGTTGAACATCCACTTCGCGAGATCTTCGATTATCTCGATGAATTTGCGCTGTTAAGAAGTCGGTGGGGATTCGCTCAGGGACAGCTTTTAGATCAGGAATTCGAGCGTGTGTTGGCCGAGAAGGCCTATCCAACTCTCACTAGATTAAAAGAGAAGGCGTTGCGTGAAAATCTTTTTCATCCAGCTGCAATGTATGGCTACTTTCCCGCATGCAGCCGCGGCTTGAATGAAATTGTTGTTTACAATCCTGAAACATTGGGAGCTCCTGTTGCCGAGCGAGAAGTGGTCGCAAAATTTGAGTTTCCGCGTCAGTCCAATGGCCGGCAGTTGTGCATCTCAGATTTTCTAGCGCATGAGAGCAGTGGTCAAGTCGATGTCTTGGGAATACAGATTGTAACAATGGGACACATTGCCAGCGAGAAAGCACATTGCGCTTATGCGGATAACCAATTTAGCGAATATTTCTTTCTCCATGGTCTTTCTACCGAGTTAACCGAAGCCTATGCAGAAAAAATGCATGCTGAAATTCGCCGTGATTTGGGAATTCATCCGCGTGATGCACAATCGAAGCGCGCGTTGTTCAGCCAGGGCTATCAGGGATCGCGTTACTCTTTTGGCTATCCTGCGTGTCCGGACATGGAACTCAATGAGCCTTTGCTGAAACTTCTTCAAGCCGAACGCATTGGTGTGAGCCTTTCGGAGAGTCATCAAATGGTCCCTGAGCAAACCACCTCAGCCATTGTTATTCACCATCCTCAGGCACGCTATTTTGCAACGTGATCGAGAAGCTGTGGGCACAGATCTGAGGGGGAATTCTGTTTCCCATAAATGACATTGAGCGATCGTGCGAGGGCGATAGCTTCGCATGCGTCGAACTTTAGATAAATGTCAGGTCGATATCCTTTTTCACTCCAGGCAAGTTCTTTTTGGCAGCGACTTTCTAGGAATAATTGGGCTGGTTTTTGTCGGCAGATTTCGAGAACGTCTTCAAGAAGTGGTTCGGGAACAACCCGGAACATCAGTGTTCCACCCTCGTTTGTTTTTTCAACGCTAAATCGCAGAGAAGAATTGAGCGCAGAGGCCATTTTTTCAGCCTGCTCGCGGGGTAGATTATTGATTGCTTCCGGAGTCTGAAATTGAGTCGTGAATTCCGGCCTTGGAATCAAATAGAATGTGTTGTCAGATTTCGGATAAACCCGCCAATAGAGACGGCCAGGCGTTTTCGCTTGAGAACTAAGTTCTGGACGAGTTGTTGTGCACGCTGTTGCGGCGAGAATTGTTCCCAGCAGAGCTAGTTTCGCTGCCGAGGGTATTGCAGTGGGGGATGTGATCATGGGCAAACACTCCTTTTAAGCTGCCAGACGCCGGCATTTGGTTGGCAGCCATCAGCTGGGTGCACAAGTGGGCTTATGCGGGAGCAGCCGGTCAGTACTCCATGACCCAAAAAGACCTTAGCATAACCGTGTTTTTTTCATTTTCCCAAAAGAATTCGACTTTCTGACACCCTGGGAAGGAGAGCGGCTACAGCTCTTGGCCGTTTTGGGCGAAAAGGAGTCTGGTCGCACAGAGACAGCGCGCGGCAATGCAAACCTGGGGAGGCAGCAATGGCCAGCATAAATGATATCACCTCGCGGAAAATCGAAAGCGAACCTGCGACAGGGGAAGCCAAACATCTGGAGCAGCAAGTGCATGGGTGGCTCGGCTCTCTCGACAAGTTGATGCAGGCGGTTGAGAAGTCGCCGATGGATGAGGGGCGCAAAAGTGAAATCCTGATGCACATGGCGGTGATTCGTGACGAGCTTGAAGGCGGGCAGTGGCCGACACTTGGAGAGAAGGCTGCGGTCACTCAGCTCGCGCAGGAAGTCGGGGAGCTTGAACGAGTCGCACAGGACTGGCAGGTGTTGTCTATCCGCCTTGCAAATTGGGTGAAGGCAATTTCAGATTCTCTTGGCGTGCGATAAGCTTAGAGCCCATGTGTTGCAGTAAAGCTGAGTATATATTTGTCTTCACGCACGGGTTTGGGAATCTGCTGATTAGCTGTTTTCAGTGCTTCACCGAGTCCGTACTGATACACGACGCCTCCTGAGAATTGCGTGTCCGACGTTTGCGTCCCCAAAAAAATGCTCGTGCCGTAGAAATCAATGCGCTCTGGGTTTGATTGTTGAATTTCATTCGGGCGCGCGTCGAAATTGCTGAAAATTCCCTGTCGAATAAAAAAAGTCGGTGAGAAGAAATACTCGGTTCCCAAATGGGCATTCAAGACATCTTCAGTTGTTAACTCTTGGTTTGCAATCCACTCATTCACACTTCGGTGCCACACAACATCCCCAGCCACGACAAGCCGTGAACTTGGAAACGAGGCAAAACCAAGGCGAATTCTCGATCTACCAATTCCAGTGCCAGAAGACTCATTGATATACGAAGGTGCGAACGAACCTTTGAGAACACGAGGAGCATTATTTGAGGAAACCCGATAAATTTTTTTGTTGGTATACCGGTCAATACTTTTTTGACTCTCTTCTCCAGAGACTCCATCCTTAGATTCGAAATCAGATGCCACAGGAATTGAATAGTCGTTATAGTGGAAGAGAGAGAGAGAATCTGTTTCTTTATTCAATTCTTGCTTGAGCAGCACATCCACATGTCCAGACAAGCCAATGCTGAAACTTGGCCACGGAGCCCAGAGAGCTCCTGCTCCAAGTTCTGCTGCTAACACCGAAGCAGTTGATCTGTCGTTGGTGGTCAGTGTGGAGAAAAGAGATTTGTCAGCTGCGATGGAATCTTTGAGCTTGACATTTGTGGTGGTGATAATCTGTGACACATCCTGATATGTTTGCTGATCTTGAATCGATTGTCTGCCACCAAGACTGAAGCCAAGAGCGAAGTTTGGCAAAAATCTTTTGCCTATACCCGTACCAAAAAGAATTTCAGAGGTTTGAGATTTAGCGCTGCGATGGAAGTATTCCACAGCGATATCCGGACGTCTCAAAATGTCGTTTTGGTTGCTTGATTGCTGTGTCAGAGATTGCAGATTGAATGCGCCGTGGAGCGAATCTGCATAGCGAGTCAGATCGAGCACGCCTCCTGTAAAGGTGGGAACGATATCCTGGCTATTTTCATAGAAGGAATCTTTATCGTTGAAGAGCTTCTGGTAATCACGGCGTGTCATTTGCAGTGCATTGACCGACGCAGAAATATTGCTCGAGGAAGCGAAGGCAAGTCCGGCGGGATTATAATAAAGAGCAGATGAGTCGTCGGCAACCGCTCCGAATGCTCCAGCCATTCCCATCCCACGATCTCCCGGAAGGATATCAGAGAAATTATATGGGCCTGCATTAGAATAGCTTGATTGGGCAAATCCGATGAGACATAAAACGAAAGATGAAAAAGATGATCTCATCATGGATTCTGCCATTCCTTTTGCATTTCCGAATATAAACTCGTGCTGTCTAAGCCTGTTGATTGTTTGGGTGATGATGAACTCACAAGCACAACCAATTTTTCAATGCGCAGGGAATAGGCGGGATGGGTGGTTGAAGTTCTATCCGCACTTGCTTCTTTTCTAGATTGCATTTTAGCAAGGAGTTCCACAAATCTGTTGGCATTGTATCCGGAGGCTGAGGTTATCCGCGAACCCAGAGCGTCTGCTTCAAGCTCAAATTCTTGTTCAAGTCCCTTGCTGAGCAGCGTTTCAATTGCCTCAGATGAAGCTTGCAGAAGTGTAAGCCCGACTCCCTTTGGGCCCAAAATCTGTGCCCATTGTGCGCTCGTAGCTTTATCGTCGGGCTTTACTCGACGCCTATTTTTTTGATGAATATTTTCTTCTGTTTTTTGAGGTGGTTTTTTTGCAACTTTGTTTTTCATCGAGGAGAGAAGATGCCTTTTACTCACGTGCACAATCTCATGACCAAGTATTGCAGCAAGTTGTGCTTCTGACTGAGTGGCGCGGAGGGCTCCTTGGGTGATGAAGATATATCCTCCAGGGCATGCGAATGCGTTGATCTGTTCTGAATTGAGAACCGAAACGCGAAACGGCCGCTCCGTTTTAAGCCCCAGTTGTGCAAGTGCCCCTGTGAGAGCGTTGACGTAACCTTGAATTTTTTCATTCGCAATTGGTTCGTTGAAGCCAAGAATCTGCGCAGCCATTTTCCGACCGAGCTCAATTTCACCCCTGAGCTCTTCTCTAGTGAGGGAATCAATATCCATTGTGTTGTTTGCTGGATTAGAGTCTGTCGCAACGCCCTGATTTTTGAGTTGTCCTTTGATTCGGTCAATCAAATCAGCGTCTGGCGTTCTGTCTTCCATTTCATAAACAGCGCGCATGTTGGCATTCGACAAAAATTTTTCCTGTGCTTCTGAGTCAGAGCCAAGGCCGCGGATGCCCATGACCGAAGTGTTCGATCGGCTGCGCTTTTGCTGAGCATCGCTTTTTCTCTGGCCCGAAAAGAGGGATTCATAAATTTTTTCGGTTGCTGATTGTGCTGCTTTTTCGGCGGCTAGTGCATGACTGGTGAGCGCGATACAGATGAAATTGACGCCCACGAGTCTTAAATACTTCGAAGAAAATTTATGCCGACCCACAGGGAGCCCCCTTATAAGCTCATATTCAAGACTGATTTTGACTGATTTCTTGTCTCGAGCAAAGAATCGTCTCAAGTATTTGCTCTTGAAAAAAGATCTTGTCAGCAGTGGAACACGAAAAGGGAGTTTATATGAACCCACGGACTGACGCAGATCTCAAGGGTGTCAATGTTCTCGTTGTTGACGATGCCCCTGATAACCGATTGTTGGTGTCTCGTTTTTTATCGATCGCGGGAGCAGCGGTTGCAACGGCCACAAATGCTTCAGAAGGTATAAGTATTGCTTTAGGTGGCGATTTTGACCTGGTTCTTATGGATATTCAGATGCCTGGCATGGACGGCTATGAAGCCATGCGCCGCCTGCGGAATCTTCGTTACACGGTTCCTGTTGTCGCCCTGACAGCTCACGCCATGGGCTCTGAGAGAAGTCGGTGTTTGGCAGCAGGCTTTGAAGAGTATCTGACAAAACCTATTGTTCGGGCGCACCTCATTGAAACAGTGAAACGTCTGGCGCTCATCTATAAAGAAGCAATTGCTCAGTCTATTCAGCCCGCAGACACTCAGCCGGATCAAGCGCAGCAGCCCGCGAGGCGGGAAGAGAGCCAAAACCAAGGCCACACATAAGACTCACGAGAAGACCAGCGCTGAGTCCGAGTGGTGCAAAAACCCAGCGAAAATCCTTGAGCATGGGCACAAACGAGCTCACTGCGAACGAGAACAAGTTATTGGCCACAAATCCGACGACCACCGCGATTACTCCAGCAATCACGCAAAGCAATGTGGCTTCTGTGAGGATATAAGCGCGAATGTGCCCCTGCTTTGCACCGAGGCTTTTCATGAGGCCTATTTCCCGGGTTCGCTCGGCAACCGTCACGAGCATCATGTTCATGATTCCGACGCCCCCGACAAAGAGACACAAAAGGCCAATGAATCCCACAATGGTTTGAACGATTCGCAGGAATCCACGGACTCTGTCTAGGATGTCGGCTGGAATTGAGCTGCCAAACGTGAGCCGACCTCCAGACTTCATCGTCAGATAACTCGTGACCTCTTTTGCGAGATTTCGGGTGTCGATGCCAGAATGTGGAAGGATGCTGAACCATGTATAGAAAGTAGGACCCATGCGAGTCAGAAGCGATTGTGTTGGCAGGTAGAGCAAATCATTTGCGTCACGATTGCCAAATGAGGTGTCGCGTTTTCCAAGAACGCCAATGACCGTGAAAGTGCCTAGCGTGTTACAGTTGTCAACCATAACTCGCTGGCCAACGGGAAAGTTGTCTTCCCTGCGTCGCGGGTCTGCCTTGTCGAACAATTGATCAATTGTGTCTGAGCCAAGCACAGTGACCGCTGAGCCCTGTGTAAATTCACTGCTGTTAGGAAAGCGGCCCAGAGTGAGAGGCGTGTCCATCTCCGAGAACTCGGCCCCATCAGACACACCCACCATGCGTGTTCTAAAGCCGCCTGTTTCTGTTTTGATTTGACACGTAGATGTGCGCAAAAATGGACGAATAATACCCTTTTTTTCAAACATCTTCGCCAATTTTGGAAACTCTTCCTCTGCGTGCAACCCTCGCCACGCGGAATGACCGCGACCATGGAAGCCTGCTCTATCTTCATCATAATAGATGTAAGCCTTCCGCACGGAGCTCGTATAGAATAGTTTATTGAAGGAACTCTGTACGATTTCGCCGAGTCCGTCGATGACAATGAGACTTAAGATTCCAACGAAAAGTCCTAAGCCCGTGAGCACGCTGCGCATGCGATGAGTGAGCAGACTCCTTCTGGCAAGGAGCAAACTTTGCCTGAGCAAATTCAGGTTGTTCCTGAGGGAATTGCTTGGCACGTCTTTGGCTGGAATTCGGCGCTGCGCAGACAATTTGCTTTGCTTTTCACGGTCGCGTTTTTGCTCCAACTCACAAATAACTTTCCCATCGCGAACAGAGATGATTCTTTCAGCCTGTGCTGCAACATCAGCATCATGGGTGATAACAACGACTGTGTGTCCATCGTTGTGGAGCTGTTTTAGAGTTCTCATAACTTCAATGGCACTTTGTGAATCAAGAGCACCCGTGGGCTCATCTGCGAGCAACAGGCGAGGATTCATGATGAGCGCGCGACAGATTGCAACACGTTGTTTCTGGCCACCAGAGAGTTCGCTGGGGAGGCGTTCCGCAAGTTGCTCGAGTCCAAAGCGAGTCAATAGATGCATCGCTTTGCTTTTCAATGCATCATCCGACTCTATGTCTTCCTTGTCTGAAAACGAGGTCGAAAATAAAATATTTTCGATAACATTCAGGCGGCTCACGAGAGAAAAGCTTTGAAAAACGAATCCAATTTCTCTATTGCGCAATCCGGCCATCTGCTCATCAGTCAGATCTCGAATTGAGCTTTCAAAGATGGCTTGCTCACCAGAGGTTGGACGCGAGAGAAGACCAAGGATGTTCAGAAGTGTCGATTTTCCCGAGCCTGAAGGCCCCATGATTGCGACAAATTCGCCCTCGTTGATGTTGAACGAGACATCTCGAAGTGCAGTAAAAATCTGTCCTTCGGAAACGTAATTGAAGCTCACGGCGCTCAGGTTGAGCGCGGAAAGTTTCATGGGAGTGCCGCAGTTGAAGTGTTGCTGGGAGGTATCTGCCAAAGGGCACTTAAGGCAAGTTCGAGGCGGAGCAGATTCTCTTCACTCACCGCAGAGACCAGTGATTTTCTATCGCGGTCGAGATCTTGTTGTGACAAAATAAGTCGGTCCAATGAAATTTCTCCGGCCTCAAAAAGTCGGCGATTCTGTTCGCGAACATTGCCTGTCGCAGTCACTAGCCGCTCTGCCACCTGACGCAAGTCAGAGGTTTGCTTAAGCCGAATCGTCGCAGATGATATTCCAATCAGGATATCTCTTTGAGTGCGGGACTCGTTTTGCTTTGCGGTGATGAGCCTTGCCGCGCATTCCTCAAGTGCGCCAAACGTTGTGGGTGCATTCAAGGAGACCTCGCCTGTGACAGCAAGATTCCAACCCTGTGTTCTATTTGCAAGCGCACCCTCAGCGTCCGACATCTTTCGCGCAATGAGGGATCGGCTTTCGTTGAATCCTGCGGTGGCATCAATGCGCGGCGAAAAACGGGATCCGGTTGTGAGAGATCCTTCTTGCGCGGCTATATTTTTTTGTAATTCCGCGAACAGCCAGGGCAGGCTTTCAGCAAGTTGCTTTTGCGCCACCTGATCGGGAGCCGAAGACAAATAGAGATCTGAATGTTTCAAAAGTGAATTAACTGCTCCGCGCTTGATGATGTCTTTGTTTGAAATTCCGAATTTTTGCAGGTGCAGTGACTCCATCTCTGAAAGTTTATTGCTGTTGCTTTGCAGCTCTTGGAGGGTTCTTAGAACTTCGCGCTCTGAGTCGAGCAGCTCTCGCTTTCCGAGAAAGCCACTCGCCTCCTTTCGCCGTGCTAATTGATTTAACTGAATCGCTTGTTGTTGTGCCTCAGCGCCAAATTTAACGAGGTCTTCGTAAAATTTGATTTGAATGAGATCACGAAGCCATTTTTTTAATGTTTTTCTTTGTGATTCTATGTGCTGCAAAAGTGCAGCTGTGCTCTTTAATCGAGTCAGTGTTTGCCTTTTCCAGTCGGACCCCCCGGAAAAAATATTTTGCCGCAAATTAAACCCAAACTGCAAGTTGGTCTGGGGATCTGCGTTTGATATTTCGTCGTCATCTTTTAGATATCTTGTTCGTGATCTTGAGAGACCGCTTTGGGCTGAGACAACGGGAAACCACTTTTGTGTTTGTGTTTCTTGAGCAGCAAGAGCTTCCAACCATTGTCCCTCAGAGGGATCGGCCTTTCCCGTGTGCGCTAGCACGCTGGAAATTTCCTCTTTGAGTGAAGTGAGTTCCGCTGGTAGATATCCCCGTTCGAAGGCGTGTGGCGCTGATTCGGCGAATGCAATGGAGCTTGCTTGGGCCGACGAAAACGCCATTGCCAAGGCGAGGGAAATTGACTCAAGGTTAGTTCTTCTAAGGTGCATAGGTCGTCACTCCTGTCTCAGCGCGTCCACAATTTCGAGTTCTGCAGCTCGTCGTGCAGGCCAGGTGCCAAAAACTAAACCAGCACCTAGGCTCACGGTTAATGCGGCAATCAAGGCAACAATATCGAGGCCGAAAGTCAAAGATATCACTTTGGGGAGTGCCGATTTTGCGATGTGCAAAGCAGCTGCGCTGACTCCGATTCCAATCAAGATGCCAAGAATGCCGCTCATGAGACAGAGGCCAATCGATTCAAGCAAGAATTGTCCGCGGATATCCCGCTCACGAGCACCCACCGCTTTCCTGATTCCTATTTCTTGGATCCGTTCATGAACGTTGACCAGCATGATGTTCATTACTCCGATGCCTCCAATCAGCGTGCAGAGCCCCCCAATAACCAAGGTCAGTCCGGTGAGGATTCCCATCATGAGATTGAATTTTTCGAGTTCCTGCTCTGCTGCAAAGTACCGAAATGGGAAGCGATCGCTTGTCATTATTTTGAGTTTATTGACAACATATTGCGCAAACCACGTGGGACTCACATCAGCCTTCGGCACAGTCACAACACGACGGTTGTAGGGTGAAACTCCACCGGCAAGCAGGGTCGTGGAAGGGAGGTAAATGGAGCTGTTGATGTCACGGTCGAAGAGTGAATCTTGACTTGCGAGAACTCCCACAATTTTGAGTATTCCCTCAAAAGTGCAACCTCTGATGACAATTGTCTCGCCAAGGATTGAATCGCTGCCAGTCGTGGATGGAAATAGTTTGCTTGCGGCATCACTTCCAAGGAGAGCAACGCGCAGTGGTGGTGAGCCTGTGAATTCATTTGGCATCGGCATCCGCCCCGCTGACACACGCAGCCCGTTTTCTTCGGTCTCCAAGAGAGAGTTGATACCAGTCAGGGTGCCCTGAAAATGGCCACGTGCAGAGACAATATTACAGCCACCAGCATCAAGGGCTGCATCAATTCGTCCGAATTTAGAGATCTGCTCATTGAGTTTGGGGAGATCTTGGATCGCATGGAGACCTCTCCACTGGGGCGCACCCGTGCGCTCTGCCTGTCGCCAGTCAAAGCTCACAAAGGCCTTTCGTGAGCCTTGGGTTTCGAAGAACTCCTTAAAGACCTTATTCACTCGTCCGGTTAGGGTGAGCATAATGAAAACGCTCGCAACGCCAAGCATTAGCCCAGTCATGGTTAATGCGGTGCGAAGGCGGTGCGTCACGAGTGACTGCAGCGTTGGGAGAAAAAGATGTTTCGCGTAACGCGCTACGTTCGCAGAAGCTCGATGAAAAACATTCCGCTTCTCTCTGTGATTTAGATTTCCAGATTTTATATGCCCCAGCGATTCATCGTCCCTGCGTTGATGAGTGTCAGAACTATTTTCATCTGCAACAATTCTACCATCTGCAATGCGTATGATTCGCTTTGCACGTTGTGCAACCTCTTGATCATGGGTGATCACAACGATGGTCCGACCTTGTTTGTTGAGGTCAACTAAAGTGTTGAGAACCTCTTCTGCTGTGTCGCTGTCAAGGGCACCTGTGGGCTCGTCGCACATCAATACGTCTGGATCCATCAGCAACGCGCGACAAAGAGCAACTCGCTGGCGCTGTCCGCCAGAAAGTTGCGAGGGTCGCTTATTCTTTTGGTCAGAGAGTCCGAATTGCTCTATGAGTTTAAGAGCTCTTTCCTGCCGCTGCTCGGCTGGCATTTCATTACGGCAATATTCAGAGGGCAAAAGCACATTCTCAAGAACAGTCATCTGTGGCAGAAGAAAAAATTGCTGGAAAAGAAATCCAATGGTTTTGTTGCGCCTCTCTGATTTTGCATCAGGATTGAGGTCGCTCACCCGGGCGCCCGCAACCGCCAAGTTGCCCGTGCTGGGGTCGGACATGAGTCCGAGAAGATGCATCAGCGTCGATTTTCCCGAGCCGCTCGCGCCAATGATCGCAACGAACTCCCCATGATTGATGCTTAAGCTGACGTTTCGGAGAGCCGTGAATGGAGGCGATTTTAAGGCCTGATAGGTATAGCTGACATCTCTTAGCTCGAAGAGAGGTTTGCTTTGCATTGATGCGGCACCTCATTCAATTCGGGTTTGCCGCCCGTTGGCTGTCAACTCTCACTGCTTCGCCGAGTTTTCCTTCAGAGAGACTTTTCAAATCGATTTTTGCAAAATCAATTTCAAGCACGGGTTCGCCCTCTTTCAGTTCATCACCCGTGAGTTCGACCCAAAGATCAGTTGCCAAGCCAGTCCGCACTTTTTTGAAGTTGGGAGTTTGTGATTGTGATGAGCGGGGAAGTTCAACCACCGAGTTGCCGTTCAGAGTTGCAACCGCGTTTGCTGGAAGTGCGAGTGCGTTTTTGGTTTCAGCAACAATCAAATCAATGCTTGCATTCATTTGCGAGCGAACATCAAAATCTGGCTTTTGAATGAGGATGTCGGTCACAAAATATGTGTATCCTCCGGCTTTATCTTCGACTCCTTGCTGACTGATGCGATTTACAACCCCTTCATAAGACTTCTTTGGAAACGCATCGAGTTTGATTCGAACGGGTTGCCCCGTTTTTACAACTGCCAGATCTGACTCCAGAATGCGTGAGCGGACCATCATTTTTTCGGTGTCTGAAATGATGAGTACTTCGCGCCCCGTAGCCTCGGCACTCTCGGCTGTGGCCATAACGCTTTCACCAACAGCTTTATTTAAGAACGTGACCAACCCCTGTTTTGGCGCTTTGACGAAAATCATCGAGAGGCGTCCATCTTTTGTTTTTTTCTTTACACCCGATTTTCCTGTTACGAGTCCCAGAGCTTCCTCAAGAAGTGAGAGCTGTTGCCTGGATGCATCAAAAGCGAGCTTAGCTCTGTAGTAATCGTTCTCCGCTTTATCGTTTTCAGATTGGGAAAAAAGATCTCGAACGTTTTTGCGCCGTTCGAGATTGTCATCGGCAGCCTGCATCTCGAGTCGTGTTCTTTGCACTTCAGCTTGGCGTGCTTCGAGTTCTTTTTGTCCAGAGGAGTCTTGGAGTACTGCAAAGAGGAGTTGATTTTCTTGAACAGACTGCCCCTCATTGACCAGAATCTGACGCAATTGGCCGGAGACGGGAGAATAGACAGCTATTGAGCTTGCAGGAAGAACTTTGCCAGTGAGGAGAAGATCTCTTCTGACATCTCGACGTATCACTTTGACTGTGCGGAGTGCTTGCTGGGATTCAAATTTTGCGATGCGATTGTAGCGTGCGAAATAAAAACCCGCAGCCAAAAGTAGCAGTGCTGCTGCCGCCAATAAGAAAAGTGTTTTTTTGTAGAAAGGCTTTTGTGGCTTCATGAAAATCGATGGCCTCGCAGCGGGTTTGCTTTGCGAGCGGACCCTAACACGATTTCAGTGAGTCCATAAGTATTGACCTGTAGTGCGGCGGAGATTTGCAAGGTCGGGAGGAGTGCGCAGGGCATTGCGATCCCAGTAACGGGTGACGAGCCGGAACTGCTCAAAGCACGTTGTGTAGGCTTCTCGCCAATGAAGAGATTGCCAGTCTGCAGAGCTGGCGCGGTTCTTTCGACTCGCATGGCGCACCCAGCACTCTGGTGCTTGGGAGGAGTTTGCTTGGAATAAAAGAATGCGCGGCGAACTCTGTGCGCCTAGCGTGCTCCGGCGTGCCGTGCGGTTTGTCAGAAGAACATGAAACTGACCATCATCAGCCATCCAGAGAGATGTTCCCGTATATCCGAGATGACCAAAGATGGAATTCTGCTTTGTGATGGGCCATTCGTTCAAACCCGCCGTTGATTGTGCGTTTGACGGAGTGTCTAAGCCCCAAAGAAAACGTTCGCTCTGCGCCGCAAATGGTTTCCGATATTCAAGAAGCTCTTGCTGTGTTTCCATGAGGAATGGGATCGCATTTTTCACGTCAAGGATACTGCCAAAGAGACCCGCGTGGGATGACACGAGAGGTGCTGTTTTGTGGGAGATTTTAAATTCACTTGAAAGAATGTTTGCATTTGTATCGTGTGCACTCCCGTATGCACCGGCATGATTGTCGAGCTTTCTGTGTTCATAGACATGCGCAACCACTTGCGAGTTCACATATGGAAAAAAAGGAATCGCTGTCATGCTGCGTTCTGGATCCAACGAAGCATGCCAGAACTCCGAGTTCCATTGTTCGTTCAGCGATTCGATACAGTGTCCCCACCCCCGAAAGGGAACCATAGCCAAATTTTCACAGATTCTTGCCAGCAGGTAGTAGTTGAGGTCTGAGTAGAGGGTCTTTGATTGAGGCAAAGAGGGAGCGAGGCTTAGGATGTGTTGAGTGAGGTTCCGTTGGGCATTGCGAGCGGTGTTACCGCTTTCGTCGCGCGAAAAATCCGGCAAGCGTCCGGAAGTGCGGGCCGCCGCACCCGTGCCGCTGAATTGCCATAGAGCGCGTCCGAACCAACACCACGCCGGCAGTCCGCTTGTGTGATTGAGTAAGTGTCCGAGCGTTAACCAAGGACGTTCGTTCGCCCAGGATTTGAGGAGGATTCCCTCCTCGCTACGCGGTTCTAGGAGACTCAAAAGTGCTGTTTCTGCGAAGGGAATTGCACTGCAGCCGAATGCCATTCTCAACCATGCATTGGCCAACAGGGGCTTGCTGAGACTTGCTAAATCAAAGGCTGGAAACCAATGTTTCGATTGAGAAGTTTCCGAATCTTCCGGATGCTTTTCATCGAGCAGCCAGTCGGGCGGACAAGCTTCATCAGCAAAATGAGAGGACCAAAGTCCGTCTCGGTTCGCAAAAGCCCAGGCCGTGAAAGTTCCTCTTTCAACTTCCCGTTCGAGGCTTTCAATCAAAGGGGTGTATGGTAGAGCCATGATTTAGTCTCTCCGTTTAGGCCCTCGGGCCTGCCGTGTACTGTGCAGCCACAATAGACGCAGCACATGGATTGTCCAGAAGGAGAACAAGGGGTGTGTCTGTGAAAAACAACAAAAGCGTTGAACTTGAACTCACACGTGAACTGGTTGAACAACACATCGTTGCTGCACTGGGGGTTGTTCCTGGGCGCTTTCATCGCGACGTCGATGCATGGCTTGAAGAAGACTTTGGGAGCGGGGACGCGAGCATCTGGACTCAAAATCCTATCGCCCGACGCATGCGAGTAGAAATCATTGCCAAGCAGGACTTTAAGCTCTGCGGTTTATATTTCATGGCTGCCATCTTTCAGCGAGCACACGGCTTTGCGCGGTGCCAAATTTTTTCTCAATTTTCAGATGGTGCAGAAGTGAAGCGTGGCGAGGTTGTGCTCCGAGGAGAGGGTGATGCGGCGGCTCTTCTGCTAGGTGAGCGTGTTTCACTCAATCTCACCGCCAGGCTCTGTGGCGTGGCATCAAAAACACAGCAGATGAAAAGGCATATTCAAGCTGCCGTTGCAGGAAAAAATATTGCAGAGCCTGCTCTCCTCGAAACCCGCAAAACGACGCCGGGAATACGCTTGTACGAAAAATATGCGACCCGGGTTGGTGGCGCCCGCAATCACAGGCATTCACTCGACACAGGCCTCATGCTGAAGGAAAATCATCTTCGAAGTTTTGGCGGAATTTCTGCAGCACTCCAAAAAGCACGCACCGAAGCGGCTATCTTAACTCGCATTGAGGTTGAGGTTTCCAGTTTGTCAGAATTTAACGAGGCGTTGCAGGGTGGTGCGGATGTCATCATGCTCGACAACTTTTCACTCCAAGACATCAAAGAAGCGGTCGAATTGCGGCGTAAGTCCGGACACTCTGTAGCCCTCGAAGTGAGTGGCAATCTGACCGAAGAGAATATTTCAGCGGCTGCGCAACTCGGTGTGGATTATCTGAGTTCTGGCGCACTTATCCATCAGGCTACATGGGTTGATCTCAGCATGCAGCTCTATCCATTGGAATAAAAAATGAAGGCTTTTTTTAGACACGCGACAACATCAACAATGGACTGGGCACGCGAGTGTCTGCAGCAAAACGGCAGTGATGCACCGTTTGTGGTGATGTGCCGAAACCAAACTGCGGGCCGTGGACGAGGCGGAAGTGCCTGGACACAAGGGTCGTTCATGAAGAAGGAGAGTGTCGCTGAATCAACTGACACGACTTCACACTCGAACCTGCGGGATGCTGTGCGCGCAGCGGAATGTTTTGGTCCGTGCACCTTCGTTCTTCCTGCAGCCCAGGTAAAAATTCCCCTCACCTGGATAAGTTTAGCAGCGGGGTGCGCACTCTCTGACGCCCTCGAGAGAACTCGCCGTCGGCTCGAAAATCAAATAGATTTTGCAAAATTATTTCCTGCTTCTGGAAGCTTTGAGCCAAGAATAAAATGGCCAAATGATCTTTGGGCATGGCCGTTGGAATCCAAGCGAAGCGCGCGCATTCCTGGAAAAAAAATTGCCGGAATTTTGTGTGAATCCTCATTTCGTGGTGATGCTCTGCAGTTCGTTGCCATTGGAATAGGCTTGAATGTTCTGTCGTCGCCTGCGAATATTTTTCATGCCGGCAGTGTTCTTGAGCTTTGGGGTTTAGATGCAAAGTCGGCATCAGCCTCTCAATTGCGTCAGCTCGAGCAAATGCTGGCTGAGGAAATTGAGTGCGAGCTTTTAGACTATCTATTCACTCAGCGCTCAGCCGAACAACTGCGGCTGCTTGCTCTTGAAAGATCTCTACCGCTCGGAACACGCATGAACGTCAACAAAGGGTCGGATACAGGCGCATTTCTCGGGCTCACCGCCGAGGGAGGTCTGCTACTGGAGGGCATCCCGGAACCCCTGCTGTCGGCAGACATTGGATTGCCAGATTTCGAAAATTTACCATCAAAACAGAGTAACGAGGCTCGCAACCACTCTGTCACCCGCGTCTGTCTGGATTTCGGTAATTCGCACGTCCACTGGAGGTGTGAAGTTGAGGGTATGATTCAACGTGACAGTGTCGATTGGAATCAGCTCGATAAAAAAACTGTTCAAGATGTGCGGCTTTTTACACGCACTGGCTTCCTCCAAGAGATTCTCGGAGCGGTAAAGCAAAGTCGTCAAATAGAATTGGTTTGGTCTGCAGTCTCTCATGCTGGCACGTCGGCAAAAGTGATAAAAGCGCTCGAGAATGCGCTCATTCTCGACCATCCAGGGCGCGAAATCGCCTTGTGTCCCCTGCATGCAGATGAAATTCTTCAGGCGAGTGGTTTAAGTACCGACTATGCGAGTGAGCAAATGGGCGTTGATCGTGCTTTGCAGGCATGGGTCGCCGCGCGTGCGGCCGAGAAGTCGACTTCAGCCGTTGCCATTCTCTCATTTGGCACGGCACTCACAGGAGTCGTTGTGGGCGACGGTGGGCGTCTGCTTGAAAGTTTCATCCTGCCGGGATCTGCGATGGGATTGCTTTCTTTGCATGAGAAAACTGCCCGGCTTCCCAAGCTGAATTTGCCAGCGCATTTTCCGCCCTCGAAAGAGGAACCTCCCTTCACAACTCAGCAATCGATGTTGCGAGGACTTGTTCTCCAAAGCGTAGGAATTGTTGCGAGTCTTATTCAATTGCACGGAGTCGGTTTGGTTATTCTCACCGGCGGCGGGGCCGAAGCAAATTACGATCTTCTGCAAAAAGAATTTTCAATTGAGCTGCGGGTTGAGGGTGATCTCGTTCTCAAGGCGATGTCCGAATTTGTTGCGCTCCAAACCATTTCGCGTTTTCGATTGATGGCTGAGCAGAGCGAAGGTGACTCGGGTTTGCCCGAAAAGGTTTTGCAGAGCATGTTGCGAGCCAGGTTAACCAAGCGCAGAAGTCAGCGTGTTGCGCTCGAAATGTCGCATTTCCGCCGCCTTGGTGGGAGGCTCGAACACGTGGGCGTGGGTTTACGGGCCGATCGACATCTTGGTGAAAAGTTTAAGTTTCACACACGCGAAATCTGGCAAGAGCGGGTAGACATCGGTGAAGTGATGATTGAACAGAATTCACCGAAGAATCATGTGAGCGATGCGCCGCCGCCAACTCTTATCAGTATTAAACCCACATATATTCTAAAACAGGCCGACCAAATCTGGCTTTTTCATCCGCCAGAATATGAACCAGATATGGCAACGCATGTGGAAGTTGTTCATGACGACGGAGATGCGGCCGTTTTCTGTAAACCTGGGAATTTGGTGGTTCACGCAGCTGGTCTCTATGGAAAGAATACATTTATCGAAATCGCCAAGAAGATGGGTTACTCCAATGCAGCACCAGTGCATCGGATTGACCGCGAAACTTCCGGATTACTGGTCTGTGCGCGCTCAACCGGATTACGACGCGATCTGTCGTTAAGTTTTCGCGACGCATCGGTGAAAAAAATGTATCTGGCGGTTACCCGTGGAACGCGAGAATTGCCCGACCAATTCAGGGTAAACTTCCCCATTGGGGGCGCAATTAATTCAAGAATCCGCTTGAAGCTCTGGCACAACCCCCAGGATGGTTTGGATGCCCTCACCCACTGCGTCAGGCTCGCCCGCTTCGAAGACTATTCTCTTTTTGCTTGTCTGCCGCAAACCGGTCGCACCAACCAAATTCGTGTGCATCTTGCTGCCATCGGTTACTGGATCGTTGGCGATAAAATGTATCACCCCGAGGAAGATGTCTTTTTGAAGTTCTACGAGGAAGGTTACACCGACTTCGTTGCGGAAAAGGTTCTTTTGCCAAGGCACTGGTTGCATAACACCGGCATTCAATTTTTCGGTCGTCCCGATTCGTCTGTTGGTCGCGCGCCTGTCATTGCCCCACTCACCGAAGATCTTCTTATTCATACGCCCACCCTCGAGCTTCTAAAGTGTGCAGGTTTGCCTGCAGTTGCTTCCGAGCAGGGGGCTGCGTTTTCGAGGCTCTTTGCCGAGTTGTTGCAGATAGATTTCTCGCAGGTGCCCATTGTTAATCCTGAGGGCGACACATGAGCCTTTCGCCTCAATGGGCATTTGCATTTATTACCGACATTCATGGCAACCACACTGCGTTGCAGGCCGTTTTGGATGATGTGGCCAGAATGCGCACACACTCTGATCCCGAGAATTTTGAACTGGTGTGTTTGGGTGATAGTTTCGACGGCGGACCAGATCCCGAATTGGTGTTTGATGCGCTGGAAGTTCTTCAGTGCGCGCATATTCGCGGAAATCATGAAGATTACCTGTTCGAATGCCACGCAGATCCTGAAAATGAGAAATTCAAAAGACCGCTTTGGAAATTTGTTCCTTGGACTGTGTCTCGTCTGCAGAACTCTTTGGTGCATTTGAAGAAAAGAGCCATTGAGCGTTGGAGCAGTGAGCAATGCAATCTGATTGCTGTTCACGCGAGTGCGTCGAACAACAATCGGGTGCCTGAGTTTTTTTCTCAGCAGTCTGCGCTCCGTTCATCATTCATTGAGCGTCACGATATTGTTCAGGCTCGCTCAATATACTTCAATGGGCACAGCCATTATTTGGGGCTGCATAGCAACCCCCTCAAGAATGAAAAGTGGATCAATTGCGGGAGCGTTGGTTATCCGTTTGTCGACAAGCTTCCGAGCTCTCCCGATGCTCCGTTGGCAACTTGGGTTTGGTTAGAGTGTTACAGTGAATCGCCCATGGACATGCGTTTCTCAGTTATAAATCGACGCGTTCCCTATTCCTCTGATGCTCTATTGAGGCGTTACCACGAGAGCGGTGCACTTGAATTGTGCGCCCCATTTTCTTTTGCTATTGCGGCACAAAGTCTGTTCAATACGGATGTTGTCTTCCCTTTTTTCCAAAGGATAAAAGGCCAAAATTTTACGCCCGAAGAAACAGCACAATTGCTTGTGAGGGAGCTTGAAAGGCAGAGCGTGTTTTCGCGTATCAATCTGCTTCTTCGCCGCGCGGGAATGTGCGAGGTTCATCCTAAACCATGAGCTCTGCTGTGTTTCGGCCTATTGCCAGACTTCTCTTCCTGGCAGATTATGCGTTTGGTCTGCACGGACTGCGCCGTCGGCAAAGCTGGGTGGTTGGAATGCAACAGTATTTTTGATTTTTGAGCGGAGAACAAAATGATGAAGAGCGCTAATGCATCGGAACGTCGCCAAGGAATTGAAACGGTTTGTGTGCATGCGGGCGTTGAGCCGGAGCCCACAACCGGTGCGATCATGACTCCCATCTTTCAAACTTCAACCTACGTTCAATCTGCCCCGGGTGAGCACAAAGGATACGATTATTCCCGTGGTGGAAACCCAACTCGAACAGCCCTTGAGTTAGCACTTGGCGCGCTCGAGCGCGCCAAGCATGGGATTTCATTTGCATCCGGTTTAGCAGCGGTTCATGCAATCGCTCAATTGTTGAATCCAGGTGATCATGTGCTTGTCTGTGACGACGTTTATGGTGGAACCGGACGTTTGTTTCGTCGCCTCTTTGCCAAATATGGAATTGATTTTGAATTTGTCGACATGCGTCGCCCTGAGGATCTCAAGAGCCATTTTAGGCCTGCAACCAAGCTTGTCTGGATCGAAACTCCCACCAATCCACTGCTGAGAATTGTGGACATTCGGGCGATGGCAGACTTGGCCCGAACCCATGGTGCATTGACGGTCGTGGACAACACCTTTGCATCACCTATTTTTCAACAGCCGCTTGAGTTGGGGGCAGATATCGTTCTGCACAGTACAACGAAGTATATCGGTGGACACTCCGATCTCGTGGGTGGAGCGCTCATGACCAGCGACAATGAGCTGGCTGAGCAACTTCGTTTTATTCAGTTTGCAGGTGGTGCGGTGAATGCTCCTCAAGAGTGTTTTATTCTTTTACGGAGTATTAAAACTCTTGCCCTACGCATGCAGCGTCATCACGAAAATGCTTGTCTTGTTTCCGACGCTCTCAGCAAACAAACGGCATTTTCTGAGGTGATTTTCCCTGGCTTAGAATCGCATCCGCAGCATGCTTTGGCTCGTGGACAGATGTCTGGCTATGCAGGAATGGTGAGTGTTCGTTTGAAGGGTAATTTTGATGATGTGAAACTCTTTGTCAGCCGTTTGCAGGTATTCAGTTTGGCTGAAAGTTTAGGCGGCGTAGAATCTCTGGTGAACCATCCCGAGACCATGACTCACGCCAGCGTACCCCCGGAGCACCGGAAGAAAATTGGAATTGATTCCAGTCTGTTGCGTTTCTCTGTAGGAATTGAATCCGCCCAAGATCTGATTGACGACGTCGTGCAGGCTCTTGGCTGACGTCAAAATTATGGCCGTGCTGGCCCGAGAGCACAAGATTTCGACCATTTGGACCGATCCCTTTCTTTGGGGAGGTTCTTATGGCCAGCATCGACAAAGCAAAAGTCCAACCAGAGCATGACCCGCGTAAAAAACGAGCCTTTAGAACAAAGGACGATATCGAACTTTTTCAGATCATTCTTGATGAAAATCAGCCTTTGCGGCAGCGTATTATTCACACAATCGAAAAACATTTGGGTAAACAGCGGCTCATGGCCAGCAAGCCTCCACCCCAAAAACCTGCCTGAGGTTTTTTGCGCTTGGGGTTTACGGTGCTGAAGAGAGTCCGTGGTGTTACCCGGATTCCTCAGCGTGTGGAGCCCCAAAGTGACCTCTTCTTCTCATATTGATTCTTTGCTTTCGCCTCCGCGTTTCAACAGAGATCAGCTCCGCGCGGAAATGCTGGGTCATAAAATTCTTTCATCCCATCAGGGCAATCTTGCAGCGTGGGCTGAAAAAATTCGCAATCGAAATGTTCTCGTCGGAGTTCCTGATGACCGAGGCGTTGAACTGAATCATGGATTTGTCGGTGCAAGCGCTGGCCCCGATGCATTTCGCAACGCTTTTTATCGTCTCTATGATGCGCGCAGCGATACAGGTGAATGGGCTGGTGATTCTTGGATTGATGTTGGTGATCTTCTGCTACAGCCAAGCATTGCAGAGACGCATGCTGCATTGGCTGATGTCGTGCAATTCCTGCTTTCGCATCATGCACGGCGGGTTCATGTGATTGGTGGCGGCCATGATTTTAGCTTTGGATCTTATCTAGGCCATGCTCGCTCTTGCACGGGTGTTTTGCCGATCATTAATTTCGATGCGCACTTTGATCTGCGCGCCGTCGATCAAGGGCTCATTAACAGTGGCACTCCGTTCAGGAGAGTGATTGAGAGTCTTGGTGAGCACATTGCCGGAGGTCGTGCACTCCTTGAAGTTGGCATTCAGCGTGAGCGCAATCCGCAAAGTCTCTGGGACTATGCTCAAATGCACGGCGTATCAGTCGTTGAATATACAGGTGCAAGTGATCCTTGGATTTTTCATCGCATGCCAGGTTCTTCTGTTTGCTCCCTTCGTGAGCAAACAGCGCTCTGGCTTGAACATTGGCTGAGCGTTGCTGATACTTCGGGCCACTTTCACCTCTCTATCGACCTCGATGTTTTCCAGACCTCAGCTGCTTTAGGCACCAGTGCCTCAACTTCTTTTGGGGTGCCGGTTGAAAGTCTGTGGCCATGCATGGAAGATGTATTGTCTCGAAAAATTTGCCGCGTCGTCGACGTTGCTGAATTGTGTCCTGTGCGCGACGTGCAGTCGCAAACGGCGCGTTTGGCAGCTGCAGCGGTGTTCCGGGGATCAATCTCTCGGGATGCTCTTTAGCGTTAACTTGTTCGAGATCAGTTTATGGGTTAAGGCCAGTGCCTCGCCCATGTTTTGACTTTTTTGGAGGCGTTGACCATGACAGCGTCAATCAACCCTTATTTCCCGATTCTGATTGCCTTCGTTCTGGGATTGCTCATTGCGGGAGGCGCCACAATCGCGTCTTTCCTTCTTGGTCCCAAAAAGCCCAATCCAGCAAAGCTAGACGTCTACGAGTGCGGTGTACCCGCTGTAGGAACGGCACGTCAGCGGCTCTCAGTGAAGTTTTATCTCACCGCGATTCTTTTTATTCTTTTCGATATTGAAACGGTCTTCCTGTATTTGTGGGCCGTGCTTTTCGATGAACTCAAATGGTTCGGCATCATTGAAGTGGCGTTGTTCGTGGGCACGCTCGTTGTTGGCTACATTTATATCCTGCGTCGCGGCGCCTTGAACTGGGATTGAGAGGGACGACATGGAAGGTTCAGTGGGAGTGGTGGCTCAATTTCTCGAAAGCAACATTGGTGTCGTTGCTGCCATTGGCAAAATTGCCCTGGCGCTTGCGATTGCTCTTCAAGTTGCACCGATCATGGTGTGGGTGGAGCGTCGTCAGGCCGCGTTCATTCAACGACGCATTGGTCCAAACCGTGTGGGAATTTTCGGATTTAGGGTTTTTGGCCTTGGTCAGCCTCTGGCCGACACTATCAAACTCCTTTTCAAAGAAGACTTCGTTCCCAAACAGGCCAACAAGTTCTTCTACATCCTCGCGCCAATAATCACAGCAGTTATGGGTTTGCTAGCTATCCAAGGCATTCCTCTTGGGAAAGAGATTATTGTTGCTGGCCACACGATTAATATGCAGCCAGTGAGCTTAAATGCTGGTTTTTTATACTTGTTCGCAATGTCGGCGCTCGGTGTTTACGGTGTTGCACTTGCTGGGTGGGCGTCTAACAATAAATACGCGCTCCTCGGTGGATTGCGCGCTTCTGCGCAAATGATCTCGTATGAGATTGCGATGGGACTTGCCCTCCTCCCTATGGTTTTCATTTATGGCTCGCTGGATCTCCAAGCCATGATCGCTGCTCAGTCGGACACGCTTTTGTTTGGGTTTTTACCCAACTGGGGCATCTTTCTTTCGCCGGTGTCCTTTGTCATTTTTGTCATCACAATGTTCGCAGAAACCAACCGATTGCCTTTTGACCTCGCCGAAGGTGAGGCTGAGCTCGTTGCCGGATTCTTGGTTGAATATGGTTCAATGCGTTGGTCGCTTTTCTTTCTTGGCGAATACGCAATGATGTTCACCCTCTCCGCTCTCACAGCTTGTGTGTTTCTGGGTGGCTATGAAATTCCTTGGCTGCCGCATGCAGAACTCGTTTCACTCTTGGTACCCACCTTTGGTGCTGAGCCTGCAACCTGGGTTGCCGCACTGATTGGTTTGGGCGTGCTTATCACCAAGGTTGCGATCTTTATGTTCTTGTTTGTGCAGGCGCGCTTTACTCTTCCCCGCTTCCGCTACGATCAGCTCATGCGGGTGGGTTGGGTTTATATGTTGCCCGTTGCGTTGGTAAATCTGGTGATCTTGGCATTGATTGTTGGAATTCTTCGCCTGGCTTGATGCCGGAGCCTGGAACGCGGAGTAGCTTGCATGGATTTGAATTTTATTTCGTTCATTGTGATGGGGATTGCAGCATCAATTCTTTCGGGCGTTATGGTCACAAGGCGTTGGCCTGTGAGCGCGGCGATGGTTCTTATCGCCATCATGATGCTGCTCGCCGGAATGTTCGGTTTGCTTGAGGCACACTTTGCTGCTGCAGCCCAAATCATAGTTTACGCGGGCGCCATTATGGTGGTGTTTGTTTTCGTGATGATGCTTTTGAATCTCCCCCCGGAAGAGCTTCGCTATGGTGGCATCACCTGGGGTGAAATGCTCCTCATCGGTTTAGGTGTAGCTGTTGCAATCGTGCTTGGAACTCAGGTTGGCCAAGGTCTGCTGACGAGAGGTTTTGAATCTCTGGGCTTTATTCCGGGCCAGGCTCCTCCCGGCGCTCGCCCTCTTTATTTCCCTCCATCCGAAAATGTAAAGAACTTGGCTGCAGCAATGTTTGTTGATTATTTGTGGGCTTTTGAGCTCACAAGTTTCCTCATCATGGCGGCTGTTGTTGGATCAATTGTTATTGCGAAGAAGAGGAGCGCCGAAAATGCTAACGCTGCCTGAAATCGGGCTCTATTTTTCATTCCTTTTGTTTCTTGTTGGTCTTGCGGGGGTTATGTTTCGCAAGAACATCCTTTTCATGATGTTGAGCATTGAGGTTCTCCTCAATGCTGCAAACTTGGCCTTTGTTTGTGCGAGTAAAATCACTGGAACAATTGATGGCCAAGTTGTGATGTTTTTTGTGATGGCAGTCGCTGCTTGTGAAGCGGCTATTGGTTTGGCGCTGATTATTGCGCTCTACAGAACCAAGGCCTCCATTGAAGCTGATGATTTGAAAGCATTGAGGGGCTAATAAATGAACTATCAAGCAATGCTTGCTGCTGTTCTACTGATTCCACTGCTGGGCTCTTTGCTCAACGGCTTCTTTTTGCGGCGCGCTCCACGACTCGTGACGGTCACGGTAGCGACTCTCGCGATAGCCGTTCCCTTCGTGCTGGCATGCATGCTGGTCTTCGGCCCAATTGCGGCGGGGGAAGTGGTTCGAACGGAATTGTTCAATTGGATTTCTGTTCCTCTGGGTGGTGGATATCTCGAAGTACCTTTTGCTTTGTCCCTCGACAGGCTTTCGGGAATTCTTCTTCTCATCATCACTGGTGTGGGGAGTCTTATTCATCTCTACGCAGGTGAATACATGTCGCACGAAGAGGGTGTTTACCGTTTCTTCGCGTACCTGAATCTTTTCATATTCTCGATGCTCGCACTCGTGCTGGGTGCCAACATGGTGGTCACCTTCCTTGGGTGGGAAGGTGTGGGTGTGTGTTCGTATCTTCTCATCGGTTACTGGTACACTGATGAGGCCAATGCCCGTGCAGGTATGAAGGCCTTCATTGCAAACAGAGTCGGTGACCTTGGTTTTCTCCTGGCAATGTTTATGTCGGTGAAGCTCTTTGGAAGTGTCGACTACTCTGCAATTGCATCTGCCCTGACAAATGAGCTCGCTGTCGAAAATGCACCGATGTTGACCGCTATTGGACTTTGCCTGTTGCTCGGCGTTGCCGGAAAATCAGCCCAACTTCCACTTTATATTTGGCTTCCAGATGCGATGGCTGGCCCAACACCTGTTTCGGCGCTTATTCACGCTGCTACAATGGTAACTTCTGGGATTTATCTCATGACCCGCATGAGCTTTCTCCTTGTTCAAAGCCCCACCGCCATGACGACAATTGCCGTCGTTGGTGCGGCAACGGCGCTTTTCGCTGCCACCATTGGCCTTGTTCAGAACGACATCAAAAAAGTACTCGCCTACTCCACTGTCAGCCAATTGGGGTTCATGGTTCTTGGTTGTGGTGTTGGAGCATTTCAATTTGGTGTAGCGCATCTCATGACACACGCCTTCTTCAAAGCACTTTTGTTCTTGGGTGCGGGAAGCGTCATTCACGCTATGCATCATGAACAAGACATTCGTAAAATGGGCGGACTCATCAAGAAAATGCCGCTCACTGGTTGGACATTTGTGATTGGAACGCTGGCAATTATTGGCTTCCCAGGATTGTCCGGCTTTTTCTCAAAAGACGAGATCCTTTATTACGCCTGGAGCGGAACATTTGGCCATCCATTGTTGTGGGCGGTTGGAGCATGCGCTGCTGCCTGCACAAGTTTCTACATGGTTCGCTTAACCTACCTCGTGTTTTTTGGAGAAAGTCGTGTTGAGCATGCGCATCATCATGGTCATGCCGACGACAATCACCACCACGCGCACGAGATTCGTGAAAATCCTCTCGCCATGACTCTACCACTCATGATTCTTGCGGTTCTCTCGGTTGTGGGTGGTTATATTTCAATGCCACACGCGATTATGCATGTTTTGGGAATTCACGCAGATGAGAATCTTATCACTCAGTGGCTTTCTCCTGTGCTGTCTGCTGCCAAGCAAACCATGGCAACTGTTTATGGAGAGACACATGGTTCAGCTGCGCTTGAATGGGGTCTCATGGGAACCTCAACACTCATCATGTTGATCATGAGCGGCTTTGCAATTTCGCTTTATAAGGTTGGTCCAAAGGGCGGCGAGTCAATTGCTAACGCTATGGGCGGCCTCTATCGCCTGATTCTCGACAAATGGCGTATCGATGAGCTCTATCAAGCTGCCATCATTGAACCTCTCAAAAAGATGGGCGATGGGCTCTTTAAGTTCGGAGACAGAGCTGTCATTGAAGGGATCATCAATGAGGGGCCGCGGGGAATTTACCTCGTAACTTCAGTGCTGAGCGATATTCAATCTGGATTGGTACGCAACTATCTCAAGGTGGTGTTTATCGCCATGGTTGCACTCGGTGCGTGGATTCTTATCTGACGCGTTGAGCTTTCGAAAGGAGAGTTACTTTTTATGGTTTCGATGATTTCGCAGTGGATTCTCACGCTGCTCATCTTCTTTCCACTGCTCGGTGCGGTTGTCATCGGACTCATGAAAGATGCACAAAAAGCTCGACATGTTGCTGTGGCGATAGCAGTGCTTGAAATGATTTTTTCTTTCCATCTTATTGCACATTTTAATGCTGATTCAGCGGCCATGCAGTTTGCCCAGGATCTCGCTTGGCTTCCGCGCGGAACGGGAATTCGTTATATTGTTGGTGTCGATGGTTTGAGCCTCATGCTCGTTCTTCTCACAACAATTCTTTGTCCTCTTGTTATTCTGTCGAGCTACTCCTCGATTGAGAACAACGTGAAATCTTTTTTGGCGCTTTTTCTCTTGCTCGAATCGGCCATGTTGGGGGCTTTGGTCAGTTTAGATCTGGTTCTTTTCTATGTTTTCTGGGAAGCGATGCTCATACCAATGTATTTCATCATTGGCGTATGGGGTGGAAAAGATCGTATCTATGCAACGACCAAATTCTTTATTTATACGGTCGTTGGAAGCCTTCTTATGTTGGTGGCATTTTCTTATCTGTATTACCTTCACTATCAGCAGAATGGTGTTTTCAGCACGAGCCTTATTGAGCTCTATCGCACTGCAGCAGGCTTGCCGGTTGATACTCAGCTTTGGTTGTTTGCTGCGACAGCTGTGGCGTTTGCGATTAAGGTTCCGCTTTTCCCGTTCCACACATGGTTGCCTGATGCCCACGTGCAGGCACCCACTCCCGGGTCAGTTATTCTGGCTGGTGTTCTCCTCAAAATGGGAACATATGGTCTCATGCGAATGAGCATTCCAATGTTCCCCGAAGCGGCCCATAAAGCAGCTCCGGTCATGATCACTTTGTCGGTCATAGGAATTATTTATGGAGCTCTCATTGCCTGGCGGCAAACCGACATCAAAAAGCTCGTTGCATATTCGTCCGTGAGCCACCTTGGTTTCGTTGTGGCGGGTATGTTTGCATTCAATGAAATGGGCTTCACTGGTGCGCTGTATCAGATGGTCAACCATGGTGTGTCCACGGGCGCACTCTTCCTTCTCATTGGTGTGGTTTATGAGCGTCGCCATACTCGGGAAATGAGTGAATACGGCGGACTGGCGAAGCAAATGCCGTGGTATTCTTTCTTCTTCGTGGTTGCGACTATGGGTTCCGTGGCGCTTCCTGGAACGGGCGGATTCATTGGTGAATGGCTCATTCTAAACGGTTTATTTCAAGTTCACCCCATCATGGCCGCGCTTGCCGGAACCGGTGTGATCCTTGGTGCCGTCTACATGCTTTGGTTGGTTTTGAAAGTTGTCTGGGGCCCGCTGAACAACGAGGCAAACAAAAAGTTGCTTGATTGCAATCCGCGTGAAGCCTTCATCCTTGGCACACTTGCTGTTTTTGTTTTTGCAACCGGTTTTCTTTCAGCCCCATTGTTGGCACATACCGTTCCAACGATGAAGAGGTTACAAGAAAGTGTGAACAGCAGGTCGGCCTACAAAACTCAACTTGTGATCCCGGGCCGCTCAGATGAGCTTATGAAAGTAATGATGGAAAAGTGAACGTATCCCAGACAAAGGTTTGGTGGCGTCCTAGTCTCCTGGAGTGAACGATGAACGAAGCTCTTGATACAAGTTTGAACCTGATGTTTCCGTCAGCAGCGTTTTATCTCCACGCGGCTCCGATTTTGGCACTCCTGGTGGGTGGATTGGTGGCCTTAATGGTGGGTGTATTCCGAGGCAATCCTGACAGGCCCAATATGGCGTCCTATCAGATAGGTTTCATCAGTTGTTTTCCATCGGTTATTGTTCCGCTCATTCTTTTGTCAGCGCCAGGCTCATTTGGCATGAGCGTGACCCAACCGCCCGCGTGGCTCGGCAGTGGATTCCTTGGCGATCAAATCACGCAATTTACTTTTTTGATCGTTGGCCTTGGCACAATGTTCACGTTGTTCATGGCTGAAATTTCAAACGCTGGTCGCCAGCTTCTGCGTCCAGAGCTCGTATGTTTACTTATGTTTGCGTCGGCCGGGATCATGATTATGGCCTCTGCTGGTGAATTCATGGCTTTCTTTATAGGCCTCGAATTGATGAGCGTTTCTCTTTATGTGCTTGTTGGTTATCAACGCTTTGACATGCGTGGTCTCGAAGCTGCTGTTAAGTATTTTCTCATGGGTGCAACTGCCTCTGCCATCATTCTTATGGGTATGGCGCTTATCTATTTAAACATCGGTTCTTTGCGCTGGTCTGATCTCTCCAGTTTGAATATTTCCCTATCGAATCCTTTTGGGGTCATAGGTTTGTTGATGCTCATCGTTGGTTTGTCTTTTAAACTTGGCGCCGCCCCTTTTCACTCGTGGGGACCCGACGTTTATCAAGGTGCGCACTCGACACTCACGGGCTACATGTCGACGCTCGTGAAAGTCGGAATCGTCATGGTTGTTCTTCGTATTCTCGGTAACGGATTTTCTGGCGGAGAGGGTGGAGCTTGGCTCGCAAAGGTTTTCTGGGTGTTGGCAACACTCTCCATTCTTGTTGGCTCCGTATTTGGCCTTGTCCACAACAGTGTGAAGCGCATGCTGGCCTACTCGTCGATTGCCAACGCTGGCTACTTCTGCCTGGCGTTTGCGACTCTCGCACTTTCGCCCACGAGTCCTGAAGCTCGCCAGGCGGTGTTGGCATACACAGCAATTTACACAATTTTGAATCTCGGAACCTTCGCAATTTTGGCGTGGCTTGAAGACAGCAGCCGGGAAGATCTTTTAAAAGAAGAGTTGGCTGGGCTTGGCAAACGTGCGCCATTTGCTGCTTTCTGTCTCACTGTGTTTATTCTAGGTCTGGCAGGTATTCCGCCGGCGGCCGGGTTCTTCGGTAAGTTTATGCTTATCAATTCTGCGGTTTCGGTGGGATTGGTTGGCCTTGCAATTGTCATGGTTGTTTTGAGCTGCATTTCGCTTTTTTATTACCTCTCCATTTTAGTTGAAATTTGGTTGAAGCCTGCCACGCGCAGTTCCGTCAATCCGCACGACAACGAAGATGCCCGTGATGTTCGTGTTCTGGTTGGGATTGTTGCAGCGGCGAGTCTCGTGATTGGTGTGGTGGGCCCCCGCTGGGTTGCATCAATCAACACAACCTTTGCACGCGAGCTGCGTTCGAGTTCCGATGAAGTCAAAACTGGGCAAGCCGCACCTGGTGTGCGTGCTCCTGTGCAGCAGGATATGTAATTTTCCGGCTGCCCTTCGCTGAGCCGGGAGACGCACTTCATGAGACCAATTCTGTTTGAAATCTTTGGCTGGGAGGTTCCTTCCTGGCATTTCTTTTTTGTTCTTGCAGCATTTACAGCCTTTTTTGTTGCCTGGTTTTGCGCGAAATGGGCACTCCAAAGAGGCCATCTAGCGGCCCCTGCATTCATCGATGCGTTGCCGAATGTTTTTGTGATTTGTTACGTTGCAGGTTGGTTCGGTGCGCGGGCCCTCAGCATTGTTGTTGAACAATTCGAGGTACAAACCGTTTCGCAGTTCGTGGTTTCTCTTTTTCAAATCGGACCCATGACATTTTACGGCGGCGCACTTGCAGCAATTCTTTGTGGGTTGTTGTTTTGCAAGCTGTGTCGCATTGCACTTCCCTTTGCTCTCGATTGTGGGGTGTTGGGTGGTGTTTTTGCGCTAGGCGTTGGGCGTCTTGGTTGTCATCTGAATGGCGATGACTTTGGGCTCCCAGTTGCGGATCAAATCAATCCTCCCTGGTGGGCAGTAAAGTTTTCCATGCTGCAAGATGGCGGACTTTATCGTTATCCCGTTCAGCTCGAGGAAGCTTTGGCATCTTTTTTCATAGGGTGCGTTGGAGTTTGGTTGTTTAAACGCGCTTCTTGTAAGCCTGTCGCGTCGACAGTGGCTTTGGAACATTCGTCATGGGGCGCCTCCGGACGAACAGCCGGTTGGGTCGCTTTGCTTTCTTCCGCACATCGGTTTTTTAATGAAATATTCCGTGGCGATCCTCGCGGATTTTTCCCAGGTACACAGATTTCCACTTCAAGTGGCATTGCTCTATTGATTGTGATTTTTTGTGCATTGTGTCTGGCACGCATTCGGATGCAGAGCTCGACCCACCCTCATTTGGGGATCCGTTCATGAGAAATAATTCTGGTTCCTCTGCCTTCGCTCTTCTGGAATCAACACTCGGGTCGGAGCTTTCAAATGAGCTTCGCAAGGGCTGCACCGTTAATCATCTGATTAGAAATGGTGATGAGTTAAAAAGTGCATTGCATGTTGCTCTAGGAGGAAATTATCCTAAGGCACCCATTTTGGTTTTCTCAGATGGCGTGAAAAAGTTTTCGGGCGTTGATTCTTTTTCTATCGATGAGCTTTTTCAGAATCTTTGTAAGCAAGAAGATATTTCTTTTGAGGGCATCAATCTCTCCGAAGTTCTTTCCTGCAAACCTATTGATGTGCATGCCTCAGTGGGCGCTGTTCAGGTGCTGAAAGCATTCTTGCAGGGTCAGTCGCCTGTGCCAGTTGTTGTGCTCGGCAGTGGTTCCATCACTGACATCGTTAAGCACACCTTGCAAGAACTGAAATGGACAAGCACTCCATTTATTGTTCTTCCCACCGCTCTGACTGTGACTGCCTTCACCTCACATTTTGCCGTGCTCGAAGAAGCAGGTGCAAAGCGCACACGTGTTTCGCGCAATGTCGATACCTGTTTTTGGTTTACCCCCGTGCTTGCATCTGCTCCTATCGACATGACCCGCGCAGGCTACGGGGATCTTCTCGCACGTTTCGTCGCCTATGGAGATTGGTACCTTGCCTGGAAGCTGGGAGTTGCAGCTCGCTACGATGAGCTTGCTTTTCGGCTCATGGAACCTTTTAGTTTTCATCTAAGACATCACGCTGCTGCTTTGGTCCAGTGGCCTGTGCCTTCAGATGCCATTGAAGATCTTTCCGCCATCTTGGCTATGGCTGGAATCGCAATGTCTGTTTCAGGCGAAACAACACCTCTGAGCGGCTATGAGCACACCGTTAGCCATGCGCTCGACTATCTGCGCCTCACAAGTGGGCGTCCTTTGGCTTGGCATGGTCAGCAAGTTGCGCTGGCGAGTTTGGCGAGTGCGGAGTCGTACGACCATCTTTTGTCTCTCGAACAAATCGATCTTCAATCGACACGACCGCACGGTGACGAGCGAATCAAGAAGACAATTTATCAGATGCTGCAAACCGCTCCGTATTTCGGTGCAGGAGAATTCGGACTTTCTGCCGACGAGCGTAAGGCTGGTATGGAGAAGATGCAGTCTGGCATTGCACAGGCTTGTGAGTTGTTCACCCATGATTATCTGAAAAAGCATTCGCAATGGCTGAAGGCTCATTCTGAAATTTCTAAATTCGAACAAGAATGGCCAAGCATCCGCGAGCATCTTAGGAAGCTTGTGATCACAGCTGCCGAAATGCAGACACTCATTGAACTGTCCGGTTTGGCTCTTGTGCCAGAGCAACTTTCTCAGCCGACAACGGCTTTGGAGTATCGCTGGGCTGTAAGATTCGCTCCGTTTGTAAGAGCGCGTATGTCGCTTGCAGATCTAATTTATTGGTTGGGCGACGATCCTGCCCTTTGGGCCACTATTTAACCGTTTCTTCGGCTGTCGGTGGCACTGCCGTTTCAGTTGCTGCCGGTGAGGCTGCCTGGCCCGGTGCTTGGGTTGCTTGGGGTGCAACGTAGTTCCTAGTCATGGTGAGCCACGGACTCACCCGAGCCTCTTGAGCGCTGCTTGTGTGGCTGCGGGGCAAGGTCACAAGGCTTCTTATCTTGAGCATCTGCCTGTTCGGACCATTCCAAACCCTCAGACAGATTTTCCTGCTTCCTTCAATCCAGACAAACCCAAGATGAGGATTTTGGAATCCGCCGCAGTAATCTCGAATGAACTGGTTCCACTCTGGTCCGCTTGTCGGTTTCGGTGAATAAGGAAGTTCATCGCGATTGGTCACTAGAGTGAAAGGCACCGTGATGGGTTTGGGCACTCCGACGTTAAAGTCTTTCAGCAATGCACCCACCCGCAAAAACGACGTCACCGCTCCCGGGGTGTTTATGTTTTGTTCGGTTCTAATGAGCTCGCTGAGCGCAGCTTCAGATTTGGCAGCATCTTCAGACGTGGGCGCAGGAAGTAGGCCTGTTCGTCCTTCTCCATCGAGAGCAAAGAGTTGGAGTTGTTTTTGCAGTTCATCGAATTGTATAAAGTTTTCTTTTCCATATCGTTCATCTGGGAAAATTCGCCCTTTGAAGTCAACTCCGCTCCACCCGCCATTCAAAACAGCATAGCCATCAAGCGCGAAGTTATGAGGCATCATGTTCTGCACGAGAACATCTTGTTCGACAGAAACTGCTGGTTTGCTTTTTACGCAGGCAGAAAAATTCAGCGCTACAATGCTAAGCACTGCAGCAGGTATTTTTGAATTTTTCAAAACTGAACGTAAAACTCGCAAAAGCGATTCCCCCCTCTTGACTCATTTTTTCTTGATTTTCGCGGATTTGAAAGGTCAAGAGTCAGAGAGTTGTCGTTGGGTGTCAGGAATTTGGCGCTGCTGCTCGAGGATTTGCTCAATTTTAGAGAACACTTCTTCAGGTTTTATACTGGTGAGACATCGAATATTTTTGAATCGGCATTGCCCTTGTCCATGCCGGCTGCAGGGGCTGCAAGAGAGTTCAGAATGATGAACTGAGGTGTGGCTCCCCTGGGGTGCAAAGCCGAGCAGGGGGTGAGTGGAGCCAAAGATGACACTCACGGGGGTTCCGAGGAGGTCGGCCGCATGACTCGCAAAAGAGTCGCCAGTGACCACATAGCGCGCCGTGCGAATCAAACTGAGAGTTTCTGCTAAAGAGGTTGCTCCGATGGAGTTGATCACTCGTTCGTGGTCAGGAAACGCGAGATAATTGCCCACCGCAATATCTTCTTTGCCGCCGCACAAATAAACATTTAATGACGTTTGGGCTAGAATCAGATTTCGCAGAGTTCGGTAGTGTTCTCGCGGCCAGCTCTTCAACCGGAAACTCGATCCAACAAGAAATACAACGTGGTTTTCTGGTTGCGCGAAATTGACTGGTGTGGGTGCGGTGAGCACAGGCGAAGGCAAGCTATTGCTTCTCGAATGTTTTTTCTTAGGTAGTTTTTGAACGAGTTCGTATTGTAATTGGTGCACTGGCTTCAGACGTTTTTGCAGCCAGGCGGGTGGAACGCGGCGGCTCCACTGGCGGAGTGCAAGGAATCCCCAAAAAACAAATAAAATTCTCCACAGTGTTTGCTTTGCAACTGCGCTTTTCTCAATGCGAAAATCAAGACCTCCGAACCCCTGTTCGAAATCACGGATGGCGCGTGCGCTGCGGCGTGTGTTTTGCAGATCGAGCACCGGCAATAACAGATGCTTTTGCTCAGTCATATTGGCAAGAGAAAAGCGCTTGAGGGTTTGTGCGAATTCCTCTTCATTAACGCTTCGCAGCGTTTTGCATTTGGCGTCACTTAGCCAATAGCTTTTTTCTGCGTCAGTCATCAGACAAGCGCCCGCCAGCAAAGGCATACATTGAAGGAGCGAGGCATTGTTCTTGTGGGTGAGGAGGAAGGGAGCGTAACCGCGTTTATGCAGATGAGCGTGTGTTCGGGTTGCAATCAGAGTGTCGCCAATGGCCGACATGCGCACAATAAGAGCAGGCGCTCTCAGAGCGTCGGTTAGGTCAGGCGCTTCCTCCGTGGGAGAGGCTGTTGGAAAAGTTTGGATCATTGAGTTTCGTTCCAAGTTGTCGTCGATTGAGGCCCACGCCCCACGAAGATTATTCCCCATAAACCTATTGCGAGAAGATGAACAACTCCCCCAACAGCCGTGAGTGCCGATGCCCACGGAATTTGGCCTCGGGTGGGTGGAAAAAAGGCTTCAAGAAGCAGCCCACCCCCGAAAACGACCGTGCCGAAGAGTGCGCCAAGGGAGCATGTGATCAAGGTTCGTTCGGACGCCCTGCGCCGCGCTGCCATATAAGACAACCCTAAGGCGATGAGGGCGAGCGCCATGCCATTCATGTGTGCATGTGCGCTGCGCAGAATGCTGCGCTGCAGGCTGTTGAGCCATGGGGTTTCTTCGTTCAGGATGGCTTGGTTCAACCTAGCACCCAAGAGGGCCCCAAATGTGGCCCAAGTCGACATCCAGAGAAATCCAAAACCCACGAGAGTTCGAGCAATTTTAGGCATTTTATGCGGCTCCACATAACTTTGGGTTTGCCAGACACAGAAGCAATGCGTATCTTAACCGCACTTATAAGTGTTGAGCAAAAAACATGTATCTGCGTCTTGAAAATTTTGATGGCCCACTCGATCTCCTTCTGCATCTCATCAAGCAGCAGGAGATCAATATTTTCAATATTCCAATCTCATTGGTGGCTGAGCAATATGTGACTTATTTGCGCAACGTGCCGATGCTCGATTTCCATTCGGCTGGCGAGTTTTTGGCTATGGCCGCTCAGTTACTTGAAATCAAAGCCAACCTTCTTGTGCCAGCGCTTCAAAACAAGCTTGTCGACGCACAATCTCTGCAAGACATTCCTGAAGACGACCCGCGGCGTCAGCTGGTGGAAAGCCTTCTTGAATTTGAGGCTATCCGTGAAGCCTGCGAAAAACTCGACAAACTCAGCATTCTCGGCCGTGATGTTTTCCCGAGCGGCGAAGCAACCCGACGAGAAGAGGAGTATGACAATCTTCTCACGCCCATCAAAGGCGATTCTTTTTCCCTTGTCATTGCTTTTGAGCGCATGCTCTTGCGATTCGCACAAAGCCAGTCAGCACCCACCGTTAAGGTGCGCGCGCAAAAAGTCACGATCCAAAGCCGAATGGTTGTCATCAAGCGACGTTTGGGAATCACTCAACACGTGACCTTGCGTGAGCTGTTCGATGATTGCGAAACGCGTTACGATTTAATTGTAACTATTATGGCAACACTTGAATTGGCGAAGGCCCACCACGTTTTGTTGCGCCAAGATGAACTTTTCTCTCCAATTGTCATCACCATCGGAGATATGTTCTACGAGCTAGCGCCAGAGCTCGGCGACGAGGGTTCTGATGCTGCGCAAAAGCCTAAGAACGCTGAGTCAGAGCCGATTCCGTTACCCGTGTGATCCATTCACGGTGAGCAACGCTCAATGGAAAACTTTCATCCGAATGTCTTACTTTCAAACGTGCTTGTTTGAGATTTTCCCGATTCACGCGTGGAAACAAAGTCCAGATTTCATCATCCATCAGTTCGGATGCCGAAACCTGATTGGCGTGGCAGTATTGCAGGAGCTTTTCAGCACACGTGAGAGCGTCTTCGAGCGACTCCCCCTGCTGGTGCAAACTGCGTCTTATGCCATCGGCATAGTGGAAGTTTTCCACATCAAGTAAACGTGTTTTTTGCCTTGAACTGCGGGCAATTTCATTCTTATTCCAAACATCAAGTTTTTGATCAAGCTGCATCACAACGTTGTCTATACAAATGGCAAACGCATGAAAATTACGTTCGGTCATGAGTTGTGCCGACTCATCTTCCCAGCGACGTGATTGTTGTCGTGTTGTTGTGATGTGAGTTTGCCGTTGTTGATTCAGGTGTCGGTGTTTGTGCTTTAAGATTTGTCGGTAGCTGCTCGGGTGTTTAGGGTCATTTTCCTCAACAGGATCCTTGCCAAACTGACCATCGAGGCGATGAATGAGTCCTCCGACATGTGCAACAGCCTGTGCGAGGTGGCTAGCCCACAGGAGGTTCTCGGTCACTGGCATCACATTCTCAGATCGAACGAGTTCCATCCAAGAGAGAGTAGGACGCGCAAAAAGTTCCAAGCAACGATCGTTCAGCGAGGTGAGCCTGTTCTTTTGCAGAGCTCCGAGGTTGTTCGGCTGGGGTCCGCGGATGGGTGAGGCGGTTAAAAGAGCCTCTATTTCCTGGGCCAGGTGGGTTGCGAGAGGGGGGTCTTCTGAAATCAAATTGAGTTCTCTGCGTGCCCTTAATGCCAATAAACTGAGAAGCTTATCTTCCAAAGCTTCAGTGCGAAATTGAAGTGAGCTCAGCGCTACAACTGTTCTGATTTGTGAGAAAAGTGGGCAATCCAAATGGGTGAGGTATTGGTCGGCCTCGTCGTGCGAAGGGGTTTCTGATTGTTCTAAGGCAAGCAGCTGTGCGGCCGTGGTGTGGCCACCCTCGAGGAGTTTGTTGGCAAAGAGTCGGCCAAGACGCACAACAACCCTATCCACCACCCCGGAAACGGGTAAAAAAGAGGCTGCGTTTTTTGATAGCAAATCAAGGTTGACCACAGCGTATCATCTCACTATAAGGGGCGCCTGCGTCCATTATGCCCGGTTTGGCCGGGCACGCAGAGGGTGCCTTTTACGTGTGTGTCAGATGACTGGCACGCGCATGCGCTTCATCAGGCTGAACACTCCACTGTTCAAAGGTGTTGCAATGCGTCATGGTCGCGTTCAAAGGCTCCATCCGTTGGCTGAAATGGCTGATGAAGGTTGTGTGCATTGAGCTCTGCGTTGTGACAACGCCCTTTAGTTCTGCACCGCCCGCATCAAAGAGATCAGCATGCGGAATAGCAATGATGTGATTTTTCGTTTGGGAAATCACGTGGAGTTTCGGAAATGAAAACGTACAGCGCAAAGCCATCTGAAGTTAACAAAAAGTGGTTCATCGTGGACGCCGAAGGTCAAACCTTGGGTCGTCTTGCTTCGCAAATCGCATACATTCTGCGCGGCAAGCACAAGCCTATCTTTACTCCGCACATCGACACAGGTGATAACATCATCGTCGTCAACGCCGAGAAAGTGCGTCTTGCAGGCAACAAGGAATCTACCAAAATGTACTACCGCCACACTGGTTACTTTGGTGGACTCAAATCCTTCACGGCCGGCGATATCCGTGCGAAGCATCCAGAGCGGCTGATTGAATTGGCTGTTAAAGGTATGCTTCCACACAATGTTTTGGGACGTGAATTGTTCAGAAATCTCAAGGTGTATAACGGTAATGAGCATCCTCATGCTGCTCAGAAGCCAGAGCCACTGCCAGCGCGCACGCAGGCTTGAACTCACCTCTCAGATGAACTGATTAATAAAGGAAGGCTCCAACAATGGCCATCAAGTACTTCACAGGTCTCGGCAAACGCAAACACGCTATCGCGCGCGTTTACATCAAGGAAGGCAAGGGAAACATCACTGTAAATTCCCGCACCCTCGAAGATTATTTCAAACGTCCTACTTCCCGCATGGTTGTTGAGCAGGCTCTTAAGCTTGTTGCGCTCAATGGCAAAATCGACATCAATGTTAACGTCATTGGTGGTGGACTTTCCGGACAAGCTGGTGCAATTCGTCATGGCCTCACACGCGCCCTGATGGAATACAACGCTGAACTTCGTCCTGCACTGAAGGCTGCTGGTTTCGTGACTCGCGACGCACGCATCAAGGAACGTAAGAAGTACGGCTTGAAGTCAGCTCGCGCTCGCTTCCAGTTCTCAAAGCGTTAATTTTCTCTGCTGGGGTCAAATTTCGCCCCAGACTCGAGCATATCTCTGCTTTGGCAGCCTGTTTCGAGCTTCAAAGTTGCCTATCAGGCAAGCAAAGATGGCCACCCTCACGGTGGTCATCTTTTTTGTGCATAAAATTCCGGCGGCTCAATTTTGTAGCAGGAAATACAAGCGTTTTTTGGACAGCTGGCCATGTGGATAACTTGTGTATAACTTTACCTCACTGCGTCGCGCTGAAGCAGTCGGCTGAGCTGCCCAGGCACAAGGCAAAAAAAAAGAATTCGGGACGTCTCCCAAACTCTTTTTTTTGCCTTTATGCAGCACAGGCAGGCAATCCAGACCCGTGCGCTTACGACTTACTTGCCACCGGTTCTCGCTGCACGACGACGGCGGAGAAGACGACGCTTCTTACGACCGACTTTACGGCGACCCTTTGGATGCTTTCTTCTATGGCGTGAACCGTGCACAGGAACCTCCTCAATACATTCTGCAGAAATAAAAAATACATCATTCCTAGGAAAACCACTGGATTTTGAGCGTCAAAAGCCCAAAACGACAGCACCGGAGCTGTGGCGTGTAGCACAGTCCGGTGCTGTGGGCAAGAAGAGGTGCGTCCCGATCTGCACGATTCTCTTATTGCTTAACATCCTGAGCGCCGGGAGCTGGGGGCTGCCCGTCATCTCCAACCACAACGTTTGCTCCACGTACGTTAGTGCAACCGGATGGGCCCGCACCACGCGTTGTTACTGAAGTCGGGTTCGTTACGTCACGGTCGGAGCAAAGCACTTTGTTTGTGTTAGATGCCCATTTGTCAAGTTGGCCTCCCAACAACGCACGCCGACTTGATGCTCCAACCAAAAACGAATCGGCAGCTCCATTGAAACCATATAAGTACTTGCTGTCTGGTGTTTGTCGAAAGGTGATTTGGTTAGCACCTGCTCCGCACTGCGCACCGTTGGCACACGCGGCCCCACCATCGGGAAACCGATCGTTTGCGTCCTCAAACGCAATCATTGCCAAGTACATCGAGTGAAGCGACGATTTGGCTTCAGACTGTGTGCCTTTAGCTCTAAAAGCTTGCACCCGCGGCCCCGCGACAGCGGCGAGAATGCCGATAATGGCAACCACCACCATAAGTTCCACGAGTGTAAAACCCGCTGCAGAATGCCGTAATTTTGTATTCTTAATCATCTCTGGCCTCCCCGGACACCGAAACCTGGTTCCTTCAGAAGCTGCATCGGAGTGTCGATTGGGAACTTGAGAGAAAAAATCGGCTACTGGGGATATTCGACTTTTTGCCACTGCTTTGTCAGGGGGCTTCTGAACTCCCAGCGTGAGCCCGTGAGCAGGCGAAAGTTCTCATTTGAGATTGATATCTTCCCAAAACCACCAGGAATATCGATGGTTAACTTGGGTATTGCCAAGCCAGGAAGCTGCCCATCGAGGGAACTCACGAGCTGCAAGGCCCTTTCCAAGGGAATCCGAAAATGATTCGTTCCCTTCGCCAGATCCGGGTAGTGCAGATAGTAGGGAACAACTCCGGCTCGATACAAACCTCGAAACAGGCTCTCGAGTGCTTCCTGTGAGTCATTCACACCCTTGAGCAGAACCGATTGCGATGCGAGTCCAACGCCAGCTCTGCGGAGTTTTGACAAAGCATCAAGCGTTGGGGCGCTCAGTTCACTGGCGCAGTTGATGTGCACCACAACCCAAAGAGTTTTGCGTGAATGAGAAAAGCGCTCACACAATTGAGCTGTAATGCGTTCTGGCAATGCAGTGGGAATGCGAGTGTGGAATCGGATTGTTTCAATGTGGGAGATTGCTTCAACGCGTTTGAGATGCGCTTCGAGCCTGCTATCAGTGAGCACGAGTGGGTCGCCACCGGTGAAAATAACTTCTTTGATTTCATCGTGATTTTCAATGTAGTTGTAGGCATCTTGCAAAGCATCAATCGATAAATTTTCTTCTGCGTGCGAAACTTTGTGCCGACGAAAACAAAACCGGCAATACATGGCGCATTGGTAAGTGATCTTTACAAGAGCGCGATCGCGGTAGCGGTGAGTGAGTCCGGGGCACGGAGAAAATGCTTCATCACCAATAGGGTCTGCAAGTTCTTCTGGAGCAATAAATGCTTCTTCAGCAGACGGAATAACCTGCTTTGCGAGTGAAGAATCGCCACGTTCAATTCCATCATGGAATGAAACTGGGACACGAATATCGAGAGCCTCTTGGGCTTTTTCAAGCGCAGCGCCGGATTGGTTTTCTGCGAGCCAGCCTCTGTTTTGCAATTGACTCAGTGTGACAATTCCACGACGGAGTTGTTGTGGCCAGGAAGCCTTCTCGGCATTTTTTTCTGCTTGTGAGCCTTGCTCGCAGAGGGCGATCTCGGAAGTTGATTTGCTGGAGTCTTCGAGCATCATGATTGGAAGGCTTCGACCACCGTGTTGAGAGAGGCCGTGTTGGTTGTGCTGGCCTGACGGACCTCGAGAAAGCTGGCAGTGGCATAGCCTTCCTGAATGAGATTCACATCCTGTTCTGCGATGTTGCTGCCACGGCGTGCTTGCCCGCCAATCATGTAGACATGGGTGCCGTGTTTGTTGAGTTCTTCGGAGGTCATTTTGTGGGCCGTGGGAACATAAACGCTAATCGAGCCGCAGGATGCTGTGCGCAAGCCTTTCATTTGCAGACCGGGATGGTTCAGGTTCAGAACCTCAAGTTTCGGCCACGCAATTTTTTCGCTTTGCTCAACAAAATAAACAACAAGATCAGCAGCGTTTTGAAAAGCTTTGAGCATCAATTCTTGTGTGTTGCAGCCTTCAAGATCAACGGAAACTGCAATGGCTTTGTAGCCAAGTGAGGCGGCCTCGGTGGCAGCTCCAACGGTTCCGCTGTAGTTGACGTCCCAGCCTACGTTCAAACCGTGGTTGATACCCGAAATCACCATGTCAAATCTGCTATTTTTGAAAAGATCATGCAGGGCCAAGAAGGCGCAGTCGGCAGGTGTGCCATGAATGGCGTAGGTGGATGTATCGACCGTTCGCACGAGCACTGGGCGGAAGAAGGTCATGGCATGCGACTGGCCGCTGCGTTCTTCGTGCGGCGCAACAACAGTGATGTCGTGGCCTGCTTTGCGCAGGGTGGCTGCCAAGGTTTGGATGCCCATTGCTTGGTATCCGTCATCATTACACAATAAGATTCGCATACCCTGGCTCTCCTTCAATAACGGTGGCGGTGTGATACCCACAATCCCGAGCTCTGCCAAGACGTGTTTCAACCGATTGGGCATCCGATTGCTGAGCGTTCTTTTGCTGTGCTTCACATTCGAACACCTTCTCCCCTCAAGCTCAATTGGAAGTGCCAGCCCCGTTGACGCAGCGATTGTCGGTTGGCCAGCCCCCTCCAGTTTTCAAAAGCGCCCCTCCTCACCGAGCATCGCAAACATCGACAAATCACTCAGAGTCATCACCCAAGAGCCTCATCCAATGGGGAGCGAACAGCAGCGTCTTTTGGCCCGATGGATGGGACGCCTCATGCGCAGTTGGGGATGGAAAGTGGAGGAGCAGCGCTTTGCTGTGAAAACTCCCGTTGTCTCTGGCAAAGAAAAAACGTTGGAGGAGCGAACGGGGCGCAATGTTGTGGCTTGGAGGTCGGGTCCGGATGATTGTGCGTTTTTGATTGTGGGCCATTACGACAGCAAGTTTTTTCCCGCCGGAAGCAGGTTTGTGGGAGCAAATGATGGAGGCTCTTCCACGGCCCTAATGCTCGAACTGGCACGCCTTTGGACTCACCCTGTGCATGCACTGATTCCAAAGCAAAAGTCAGCAGGAACCTGGTTCGACTGTGATGTTGTTTTTGTCTTTTTTGATGGTGAAGAGGCTTTTCTGCCTGAGTGGACCGACGGCGAGAAGTTGTTCGGTGTGCGAGATAATCTTTACGGGTCGCGAGATTTTGTGAATCGACTCCCGCGCAGCGGTCAGTCGGTTGTTTGGCAGAAGAAGCCAATTCGCCTGCTGCTGGATATCGATATGGTGGGCCATAAGAAGCAAAATTTATTCATTACCGAAGGCAGCGATCCTCTTATATCAGACCAACTCATCGCCTTGCGTGGGAACGTTCAGTTGCGCAAAGTGCCGTTATCTGTTGAAGATGATCATATTCCATTTATGCGCATGGGCGTGCCTTTTGTTCACATGATTGATTGGACGAATCTTCAGGAGTGGCACACTCCACAGGATAATCTCGATATCGTTTCCGCTGAAAGAATTGCAGCTCTCATTGAGGTTATGACGAAGTTCAGTGAACGAAAGAGGCCCTAAGAATGGCTCAATGGATAACCATCATAGGTGGCGCGCACAGCGGCAAAACAAAGTTTGCACATGAAGTCTGTGCATCTCTCGAAGACGTAGTTTGGTGGGGCACGGCGAGTGAATTGCCACAGGATGCCAATTGGCAGCAGCACCTGGAATCTCTGCGTTCTTCCCGAAAATCGTCGTGGCTGACTCTCGAAGGTCCGTGGTCGTGGCCACCTTCGCAGGGAGAAAGTTTGCAAGACTCCCAAATTCTTAAAGGCAATGTTTTTGTGCTCGATAGCTTGAATCTCTGGCTGGCAGCGCAAATAAACCGCTGCTCTTCGCTTTATTCGCTGTCGCAGATGAAGGTTCATCTGGAACTCGAGTTCGAGCGGCTTTTGGAGAATCTCAGGGCTCTTTCTTGCCCTGTGTTACTCGTGAGCGCCGAGGCGGGAAGCGGTGTTGTGCCGGCAGGTGAGGCAGGACGTTTATTCCGAGATCTTCTTGGGCAGTGGAATTGTGCTGTTGTGAAGGAATCTCATCATGGGATTTCGATGCAAGCCGGGCGAGCGCTGTTCTGGCCCGGAGGACTCACAGAACTGCCCCCCGAGGGAGTGCCCGTCCGGTGTGTGGATGCCCGGCTGATTCAAAGAGTTCTGTGTCAGGTTTAGTTGCACAATCTGTTTGCGGCACGTAAACAAGTGCATGGTTCCGCAGTTCATGCGGATGCGTCTCAGTGAAAGGGATGTCCCGTGGTTCTCAGGCCCAGCGAAATAATGCGTCTCAGTGAAAAATCTCAGCGTGTGCAAACAATGTTTGACAAAATTGCTCATCGCTACGATCTTCTCAACCGACTTTTAAGTGCGCGACAAGATGTTCGTTGGCGTAAAGCACTTGCGAAGAGTCTTCCTCTGCAAACTGATCGCCAGGGAATTTTGTATGATGTTGCCTGTGGAACGGGAGACGTCATGCTGACCGTTGCCAAACAGCGTGCCGACTACGCACAGCTGCGCGGCTTCGATATTTCATTTGAAATGCTGCGAAAGGGCGAAAGTCGGCCCGATCTCGGAAAATGGGTTCGCAAGTCAAACTTGCGCTACGCATTTACTCAGGCTTCGGCCGAAGCACTTCCTGCCGACACCGCCTCAGCGCACGCTGTTTCAATTGCCTTTGGGCTTCGAAATGTCGACAACCGTGAGCAAGCATTGAGCGAAATGTTTCGTGTTTTAAAGCCTGGGGGTCGGGTTCTGATTTTGGAATTTTTCCAACCGCATAGTACCCTTTTTGCAAAAGCTTTTGATTTTTATTTCAAGAGTGTGCTGCCTCGGGTTGGAGGAATAATTTCTGACCGCGATGCCTATCAATATTTGCCTGCATCGGTTGGTTCCATGCCCAGCACTGAAGCCTTTGCCCAGACACTGCGTGAAATTGGATTTATAAATGTAACGCAACAGATGTGGCTGTCCGGAGCCACTCGATTATTTGTAGCTGATAAACCCTAGATTCTTTCAAACGGGAGCGAAGTCATGATCAAGCGTCCAAAAATCGCGATTGTGGGAGCAGGTGGAAATGTTGGCGCAGCAGTCGCCCATTGGGCAGCTGTGAAGGAGCTCGGCGAACTCGTGCTCATCGACCTCAAAGGTGATGTTGCTAAAGGCCGTGGTCTCGATCTGACACAATGTGGTCCGTTTGAAGGATTTAACAATGCATTCACTGCGGGTAGCGATGCAGCTCTCATGCAGGATGCTGATGTTGTTGTCATGACAGCGGGCGTTCCACGCAAGCCTGGTCAGAGCCGAGAAGAACTTGTGAACATCAACGCAGGTATCGTCAAAGAGATCTGCCAAAATGTGAAAAAGTATGCCCCCAATTCAATTTTGATTGTGGTGTCGAATCCCTTGGATGCGATGGTCTACGTCGCAAAACAAGTCACAGGCTTTCCTCGTGAGCGCGTGATTGGTTCTGCAGGAACCCTCGACTCCTCACGTTTCCGCACCAACATTGCCCTGGCTACAGGAGCATCTGTTGAAGATGTCCACGCTATTGTTCTTGGCGCGCACACCGACAAAGACATGGTGCCCGTGGTTTCTACTGCCGCAGTGGGCGGAGTTCCACTCAGCAAAATGCTCACAGCAGAACAGCTCAACGAAGTGGTTGATCGCACCAAAAAAGGTGGCGCCGAACTCACAGCTCTCATTGGTACATCGGCTTGGTTGGCTCCCGGTTCAGGGACAGCTCTCATGGTTGAGGCAATTGTCCGCAACCAAGGTCGCGTACTTCCTTGCTCTGTTGAGCTTAAAGGCGAATTTGGTGTTTCCGACTGTTTCGTCGGCGTGCCTGTTAAGTTAACAAACAAGGGTGCTGAGAAAATTTATCAGTTCGAACTCAGTCCGGCTGAAAGCGAAGCCTTCAAGAAATCAGTTGCGGCTAACGTCGAGCTGATGAACGTTACCAAGGGCTTTTTGTGAAAAAAGTTGGACAAGTTGAAGCCCTGACACCTCCCGAGGTCCAGGGACTCGCTCCAACCCAACTTTCATTTCTCGATTATCAGCTCCGCGCTTTCGGGCAGCGGAGCGCATCTTTTTTTGCTCTTGAATTGGCGGGTGAATGCGGCGAACTTGCTAATTTAGAGAAGAAACTTTGGCGTGATCCCGAGCGTGCCGTTGATTCTCAACAGCTTTCAGATGAAGCAGCCGACGTTTTTATCGCCCTCATGAACTACTGCAACGCACGCGACATTACGCTGGAATCTGCCGTTCAAAGCAAGCTCGAGCGTATTGAGTTGCGACGGCAGCAGGGTCAGATGGGCCCCACTCCCAGTTGAGTCAGTCGATTTCCTGAACAGTAAAAATATTTGAGTTGCGCGCTGAAACGCTCGAAGCAGTGAGCGACACAAAGACTATTTTGTCGCCTTTGTTGAAGCCAAAGGATTGTTGCAGCTTCAATTTCGTTTCAGCAAGAATTTGATCGAATGGCAGAGTGCTGTCGATGGTCATTCCCTGAACCGAGTTCACAAGATTGAGTTGGCGCATGATGTTCTCGTTGTAGGAAATGGCAACGATGTCGATTGGAGTTCGCAATGAAGCGAGACGATTGGCTGTGTAACCACCTTCAGTGAGGCACACAATCGCCCGAGCACCAATGTCACGTGCAACTTTGAGAGCGCCATAGGCAATGGCATCCTCGTCGGTCTTGGCTTGAAATTCAACGCGGTTCCAGTTTGATTCGAGAAATGGCGCGGCGTTCACAAGAGTTTCGCGTGACATTTCGGCAACCAGATCACCAAAAGGGCCTTCGGTGACTTCCTCTGCAAGAAGAAGCGCATCGGCCCCATCGGCGGCTGCATTGGCCATGTCACTGACTTCGGCTCGAGTTGGGTTGGGATTCACGCGCATGGAGTACATCAATTCCGATGCCACAATCACGATTTTCGCAGCTTGATTGCAGCGTGCGATGAGATCCTTTTGAACAATTGGAAGACTATTTGGAGCAACGGAGAGACCAAGCTCCGAGCGGCTGATAAGCACACCATCGACATAGTCAAGAATCGCAGGGAGCAATTCGAGGCTCTCTTTCGAATCGACTTTCCAAATCCAGCGAGGTGGCAATGTTGCCTTGCTGTCACGAACCGCTGGTCCAACGGAAATGCTTGGGTGACGAAGCGAGCCTTGTCCCGACTTCTCGGGCATGATTCTTGCCTTGAGCTTGAGAAGATCTTCTTTTGAATGAAGACCGTGAACGATGACATAATCAGCCACTTGCATAAATCGATGAGAAATAACTTCTTCATCTTGAGGGAGCAATGGCAACAGGCCGTGAGGCAAATCACTGCTTTGTACATCCATTCCTGTCAGGAGCTGCGTTGGCTGAGTTGCAACAACCTTCAAACGCAGCGAGTTGTCCATTGTTTCAATTTGGGTGACTTCAAGAATGGTTTGACCAAAAGAAACAGTGAGTGAGCTACCCACTTTCAATTGAGATTTCATGTCTCGGGAGCTAAGCACAATTTCAATGTCGCTCGCATTGGGTAGCTTATCGGGATGCACACAGGCGTCGAAGTCGGCCCGAACAACCAAGTTGAACGATTCACCCGCCTTAATTTCTTGACATCCACCAGGAACGCGCAAACGGGCACGACGCCCAACAAGGCCGCAAACAAAGGGCATTAATCCAGAGGGTGTTGGGCGATTGAGCGCACTTTTGAAGTGAGTTGACAAATCTTCCCGTAATCTCTGCAGCAAAGGCAAAAGGGCAGGAGATACGACAACTCGCAAGGCATCTATTTTGAGCTCGCAAAGTTGTGCCGCCAACTTCGGACCAGTTTGGCGTTCGAACGAAGACTGCGACAAAGACCATAGGATCTTGGTCTTTGGCATGATCGCGACTTTCGAATGTGTCTGTTTTTTGGTCTCAAGCATGTCTCAGTGTCCTTTTGTCGAGGCACGGCGTGTGCAGGTCTCGGGGTTGGTACAATCGGCGAAAAGCTCCATCCGATGGGTTTTCAACCGGAATCCTAATTTCTGGGCGATCTGCTCTTGCAGCTCTTCCAGCGAATCGTCGTAAAATTCAACGATGCAGCCACATTGATTACAGATGAGATGATCATGATGTTCCCGATCTGGCCCAACAAATTCAAAAGTGCTGCGATCTTTATTGAAAGAATGTTCGAGGAGGAGTCCGGCTGCAGTCATTAATTGAAGTGTGCGATAAACAGTTGCAAGCCCTACGCTGCTGTCCAGTTGCCGTGCCTGGGCGGTGATGGCCTCGGCGTCCACGTGCGGACCTATTTGCAAAACCGCTTCCACAATGACTTTTCTCTGTTTGGTTTGGCGCAAGCCGAGACGCGCCAGATAGGCATCAAATGCCTCATGAATTTTCGTATGTTCGGCAGATTTGGACTGCCCGGCTGTGTTGGCCATAGGAATGGATTTTTCTCCGCGGGAACTTCGTCCACTGGGTATAAGGCACAATTGCTCGGGTGCCAACTTTAGAGAACGGGCGGCCAGAATTCCCAATTGACCGTTTCCCGACAAAGCCTCAGTGTATGAGTACCTTTTGCAGATAAGGTCACAAGGAGCGGGCAGAAATGAATTCTCTGTTGAGCAATCCAAGACATATCCGATGGGCGTTGGTTGCAGCGTTTTTCGGATTCACAGCGGCGACGGTTCTTCGGCCTAGTCGTGCCATAGGAATAAGCAATACTACGAATCCTCTTCTGAGTTGTCGTGAGGTTCGCAGCCGTGTGGATCTCTATTTGCAGAATCATTATGTCTTTAGAAGCTTCGATAAAGAACTTTCTCGTCGCACGTATGGAAAATTTTTTGAAACACTCGATCCAGGAAAATTTTATTTATTAAAATCTGATCTGGCACAGTTCGCTCAATTCGAAGATAAAATTGATGAACTCATTGCGAAAGCTGACTGCGGATTCATTGGTGAGATTCACAAGATCTTTCTGACTCGAGTCAAAGAACGAAGTGCATACGCAGACACGCTTTTGGCAAAGCCTTTTGTTTTCAATGCTGCAGAAGAAATGTCTATTGGAAAGCAGGAATGGACAACCGATATTGAACAACTCAACGAGCGATGGCGTAAGCGGATCAAATTTCAGGTTATGACCATGAAAGATCCTGACGGCGAACCTAAGGCTCGTGAGAGACTTAAGCGTCGCTACGATCAAATAAGAAAAAATTATGATGAGATGTCTTCAGATGAAGTTTCAAATCTTTTTTTGAATGCCTTCTCTCTCTCGCTCGATCCGCATTCAACTCATTTGCTCCCTGTCGATCAGGAAGATTTTAACATTCGCTTGGGAAATCAGCTTGAAGGTATTGGCGCAACCCTCCAGGAAGTGGATGGATATATCACCGTTCAAGCGGTGATTGCTGGGGGTGCTGCGCAGCGCGATGGACGATTAAAAGTAGGTGACAAAATCGTCGCTGTCGATTCCGGAGATGGCCAGGGAACTGTTGACCTCATCGACATGGAATTGAGTAAAGCAGTGCGACTCATTCGCGGAAAAAAAGGAACGCGGGTTGTTCTGCAAATTCTGCGAAAAACAGAACAAGGACCAACTGAGCGAATCACAATACCCATTGTGCGTGATGCTGTGAAAATTTCATCGAGCGAGGCAAAGAGTGAAGCTGTCGATGTGAGTGGAAAGAAATTAGGTGTCATCCGACTACCCGCTTTTTACACTGATTTCTCGTGTCGGTCGCGATTCACTCGCGACTGTGGTGGCGCAGCGTTACATGTATTGCGCGAATTGAAAAAAATGTCAGCTGCCAAAGTCGACGGCGTGATTCTTGATCTCCGAAACAATGGTGGTGGAGATCTGGGAGAGAGTATTCAGTTGGCTGGGCTCTTTGTTGAAGAGGGTCCTATTGTTCAGACGGTCGACAGACGGCGCGTTCGCAGACCACTTATGGATGCCGATCCAAGTCAGCAATATTCGGGTCCGTTGGTTGTGCTGATCAATAAGCACAGTGCGTCAGCTTCCGAAATTGTCTCGGGTGCATTGCAAGATTATCGGCGGGCAGTTGTTGTTGGAGATAGTCATTCCTACGGCAAGGCGACTGTTCAGGTTGTGCAAGAGCTACCTGGAACCGAGGGTCGGGTATCGAATGGTGCATTGAAGATCACTCAACAGAAATTCTATCGGCCAAGCGGGCGAAGTAATCAGGAGATTGGTGTTCAGTCGGATATTGTGATTCCGAGTTTGCTCGAAGCAAGTGATGTGGGCGAAAAAGAAAACGACTTTGTTCTCAAGAATGACGCAATCCAGCCTGCCCCAGGATTCCGTGTGAGCGGAAAGGTGGACGCACTTATTCCTGCACTTGAGCAGGCGAGCAAAGAACGTATTGGAAAATCAAAAGAGTTCTCCGAAATGCGTGAGAAAATTGAAAAAGCTCGCATGGAAAAAGTCAAAGCAAGTGTGACGTTGCTTGAGGACGCCAAGGCGAAGGCCGAGCGCCTCAAGGATAAAGAGCAGGAAGAAGCAGATTTAAAAGAGATGCGTGACGAAAATATCGTGGTCCGAAAATCAGACCTTCAGCTTTCAGAAGCTCTCAACATTCTAAAAGATCTTGTAGATCTGCAGGCAGCTAAGGCTTCATCGGGACGCACTGGTGTGAGTGGGCGCTGAATTATGTTTCTTATTCTGCCAGTGCCGAAACGATATCTGCCTCGAGGCTCTCTGGTGTCACGTTTGGACCATACCTACGGGTCACTTTCCCGCTCTTGCCGACGAGAAACTTCGTGAAATTCCATTTGATCATTTCGGTTCCTAGAATTCCGGGCTCCTCTTTTTTCAGAAAGTCATAGAGGGGGGCGGTATCTGCTCCGTTCACGTCGATTTTTGCGAACATTGGAAAGGTTACATTGTATTTCAACGAGCAGAACGATTTTATCTCGGCCTCATCTCCAGGCTCCTGAGCACCGAATTGGTTGCACGGAAATCCAAGAACCTCAAAACCCTGAGGGTTGAGTTTTTCAAAAAGTGACTGAAGGCCCTTATACTGTGGAGTGAAACCACACTTACTCGCAACGTTCACGATCAATAAAACTTTGCCAGTGTATTGGGAGAGTGAAATCATTTCGCCATTGATGCTTTTCACAGAAAATGAATGAACATTTGCTGAACTCATGTGTGTCTTCTTTTTTGTTAGAGATTAGCTCCAAAACGGAAACCAACCGATGGAATGGTTAGCTTTTCCGCACCGCCCTCGCCACCAACGCTGGCAGTATACTGGGTGTACTTGAAGCCCAGCATCAGATCAATAAATCGACGAGAGAGCGCGAAGGTCAGAAACGTATCGGCCTCTATCTTCAGCCCCAAACTGACGCTTCTTTGCTGGGTGTCTTTGACGTTTGATGGTTTCAAAACAGTGATGTCGGTTTGAATTGTATTGCCTCGACCAAAAGGAAAGAGCCCACCTGCATTTCCGCCAATCGTATTTGCATACGCATCCATTGCATCGACACCAGCCTTGGAGAAAGTCATCTGCGAAGTGCCAAAGGCAACCCCGGCATAGACGTAACCCAGGCGATAATTGAAAATAAAGGTTTGAGTTTTGTCGGTGATTTTGTTTTCGTTCAGGGCGAAGGTCGCATTAAGAAGGCTTGAACGCATTGCTGCACCTAAAGCACGTTCACTGCCACCGAAAATCTGAAATCCATAGCCATAGCGCAGCCCAGTGTCGTTGCTGCTTGCAAGTTTGCTTTTATAAGTGAAATAGCCCACATCAGCATAGGCTGCGATTGCGGGCACGCGAATGGCTCCCCCACCCTCGGCGGCACTCGCCATTTTGGGCCAGCACAAGAATGCGGTGCATAGGACAACCCAAAGCGAAAAATTTTTTCTCGAGAGCATGGCAGAGTCTCCAGCATTCCATCTGTTCTAAGAGTTTTTCGGGTGTTTCGTGGATATCTTGACTTTGTACTTGCCCCATGCGAGCCCGATCTTTCAACTGTGCATAAATTGCCTAGCCGTGGCACAATGGCGTGAACGGCAAGTGAGGTTGTTAATGATATTCCTGCTACTCGAAATAATCGGACTCTGTTTTGCAGCTCTTGGGGCGCGCGGACGTTCCTGGCTTTCTTGGGCCCTCGCTTTTCTTGCTTTCGACATTTTGAGATCACGCCGCAAGTTGGTGATGCAGAATCTTGCCAGAGCTTTTGGTCCAGAAACGAGCGTTGCAGTGCGCTCTCGGGTTGGGCGTGCTTCTGTCGCCAATTTTATTCTGACAACGCTTGAGTTTTTCGCTGCACGTTGGATTTTCAGGCAGCAGAAAATCGACCTTGTCCATGCTGAACGACTCCATGAGTTGCTCTCACGAAAGCAGGGCGTTTATTTGATGTCTATCCACTGCGGGAATTTTGAAATGATGGCCTATGGCGTGTCTCAGGAATTTGCACACGTTCATGCCCCCGTGAAGCCAGTCGGAAAAGGACAGATGGCACTCTGGGTGAAGCGCAAGAGATTTGCTCATGGAATAACTGAAATTGCGAACGATAGTGCGGAGAAAAAATCTAGAACAACTCGTATCATCGAAGGTTTGAATAAAAATGAAATTGTAGGATTTATGGTTGATCAGCGCCGCACAAAAGGGATTTTGGTCCCGTTTTTTGGCGATTTGGCATGGACAAACTCAGGTCTCTTTTATCTTTGGAAACAAAACTCCGCACCTGTGATACCGGTGACAATCAAAAGAGTTGGCCTGAATCATCATGAAATTTCTATTCACGAAGAGTTTGTTGTTGAGAACGATGAGAATTGGAAATTCGATGAGTTTATTCTCAAGAATACTAAAAAAATGAACCAATGCGTTGAAGCATTGGTTGCATCTAATCCGCAGGAATATTTCTGGATGCACGATCGGTGGCGAAAGTAAGAAAAGCGGCAATCACTTTTTTTCTTTTTCAGAATCAGCCTTCGGCTCAGCTTTTCCCTGCAATGACTTCAGCACCGCTATCATCTGTTTGGCATCGAGCAGGGGGTCGACTTTGTCGTTGATGTGACGTATTTTGAGATCAGGGTCGATAATAAAAGTCCAGCGTTTTGCGAGTTTCACAACCGGAATTTTTACACCATATGCATCAGCAGCTTTGCCGTCCGGATCCGCAAGGAGTTGGAATGACAATTTATGCTCTTTGTGGAATGCCGACTGTTTTTCAACAGTGTCAGTGCTCACACCAAAAACTTCTGCATTTTGCTTTTTGATATCGTCCGCAGCATCACGAAATGCACATGCTTGCTTCGTGCAGCCTGGAGTGCCGGCCTTCGGATAGAAGTAAAGAATTGTCCATCCTTTTCCTTTGCGCTCCTGCAGCGAAAAAGAATTTCCCTCATGATTTTTTAAATTGACCGCGGGTGCCACGTCGCCGAGTTTCATGTCTGAAGCAAACGATTTCTCAGCTGCAAATAATCCAAATATTGAGGCGCATTTCAGAAATATAAAGGCCGTGGACTTCAGGGAAAGAGTCATGTGCTCACCTCAACTGTTTAGGAGGAGATCATGGTTTCACCCATTGAGTGTGCGGTCAACTGACTCTGAATTTTAGCGCAAAGATTTAGGGTGCACAGTTGGCATTTCCGCTTCTATCGACACGGGTTAAATTTACGTTGGAGTCAACCATTATACCAAGCTGTGAGCCGGGCGAGCGGCCATCGTTGATTCCGACGCTGACAGGAAGCCCTGGGGTTCCGGGCATGGGAGTTGGATTAGTCCGCAGACTAATGCCAAGGTCGGACTGGGCAATTTTTGCACTGCAATGAAGTTTAATATTAACAGTGCTGCGCGCACCAACGGCAGCCTTCATGCAATACCAGCCATTTGGATTCATAAGTTCAAAGGTGGTCGAGCCGCCCACGTTCACACTGAACGGAAGCACAATCAGCCGTGGCTCGGAGGTCACGTCTAAATCTTTCGGGTTCCCAATGTTGATGAGGTTTCCGAGGCCAGCGAGCCCACCAGCGATAAGCCCGCCACCAACACCTACGCTTACATCCATGACCTTCACTTGATTGGCTTTCACTTCTTTAAAGGGTGTTGTGCCCCAAAGGTTAAGGCATTTACGAAGAGAGTCTGCTTCAGGCACTCCAGGGCCAAAAGTTAAGCCGGACGCTGGAGCCGCAGATGGTTTTTCGCCAGGAAGGCTGGCTGCCTGCCCATCAGAGTTGTTTGCTCCGTTCGTTGACACCTGCTTTATTGCGGCGTCCCCGCTTTCAGTTTCGTTCGTCGCTGCTTGCTTTTTAAAGCCCGCGGGAAGCGGAAGTGTTGAATACTGGCCAGGAACGCAGGCTAAAACAGTTGCAGCGCAAACAGTTGCAGACAACAGATTTATCGACAACATGATTGATGCCTTTTTCATGTCCGCCTCCTTACAATTTAGTCTCTTTATCGGCTCGGTCGAGCACGAACTTGAGATTCGTCTCTTTTGGTGATGTTTCCGGGCCGTTGCTCTCCCCATTTCGATGACGTGTCATAGGAACGACACTCGCAATCCCTCACTTTTCATAGAGCCCTGCCGAATCAAAGCTGATGAATTTCGGTTGGAGGCGAGCGTGGCACTTTTGGGGCACATAACCCCCGAGGTTATTAATATTTTTCTGAGCGAGGCAGCCGATCTGCTGGGTCAGTGGGATGAGGCATGTGTTGCTCTGGAAAGCGGGAGCGATTCACGCGAGGCACTTCTCTGGATTTCGCGGACAACGCAGAGTCTTCGTCGCGCTAGCCGGGGAATTGGGCTTGAGGAATTTTCTCAAACGCTTGGCTCGGCTGATGAATATCTTCGAATGGTCTTGAGGGCCTCGAGTGGGCCTGGCCCCGATGTTGCAGTGACACTCATGTTGACGCACGGAGTGCTGAGCCGGTGGGTTGTTGGCTTGCGTACCGATGATCACTATCATGAAGATCTAAGCGACCTAAACGATTCTATTCGCCAGCAAAAAGCCCGCGTTCATGAAGTTCTCGAAGAGGAAAAGAGAGTCACTGACGCTAGAGGCTCTTCAAACTCAAATACGAATTCGAGTCGAGAAGAGTATGACGCCGAAAATGCCATTCGGCTCGCGTCTGCCAAAAGCGAACTAGAAAATTCAAACTGGGATGCCTTCTCCGAGGGCAGCAAACGTATAGAAGAACTCATTGGGATTGTAGCAAAGATTGCGACGCAGCATTCGGTGGTTGAGCATCATTTGAAATCGGTCCACGCCCCCTCTCAAGATCTGCACAGGCTTTTAAAACAAAGCTCGATTCTTATTTCAGAGCTGTGTGAATCATCTGTTGGATTAAGACTTGCACCGATGACAGGGCTCTTTGAACGCCTTGCAGCCTTCGCAATTGAATCGGCGCAATGTAAAGGCTGCGCAATTCAGCTCGAATACGAGGGTCATATCACTCAGATCGACAAGGGTTTGCTCGCCTTTCTTTGGGAGCCTATGTCGAAAATTGTTCGATGGATGGTTGAACACAGCTTTGAAACACCTGAAGAGCGAGTCAGAGCTGGAAAGCTTCCAATGGGCGTTTTACGTCTCATTGCTGCGCAAAACGGTTCTACGGTCCGGTTGGTACTCGAAGACGACGGGCGCGGACAAGGTGATGGCGACTCAACACCGCAGGGCCAGATGATGCGCAATTTTATTGATTCAGCGCGCGGCATGATGAGAGAGCTTTCAGCCTCTTTGGTCGTTCATTCGGTGGTTGGCAAAACGACACGAATAGAGATCATTGTGCCAGCTTCACCTAGGCTTCTCGATCTCGCCGTCGTTGCATGCGGAGAGCAAAGCTATGCTATCGCAAATCATGCAATCGAAGAGATTCTTGAACCAGGAACTTTCAGCACGCATATTCTGCGCGGAGATAAGCAGCTCATTGAATTCAATGGAAAGCTGTATCCCTTTGTGACTCTTATCGAGTTGCTGGAGAAGGCTCCCACAGTGCGCCGGCGTGTTCAGGCGAGCGTAGCCATTGAAAAGGGTCATGTCATTCTCGTTCGTTTTGGGCGCGATTCAATTGCAGTTGGAATCGATTCTGTTTTGAATCAGGTGAGAGCAGTTGTTACGCCGCTGCCAAACCACCTCCTTGATGTGCGTGGTTTGGCTGGAACACTAATAGCTGGAGATGGCCAGCCAGTTCTCGTAATTGATGTCCTTGAAATAGCCGGTGCGTTCCTGGGAATGCGGCGCGAAAGAGAGGCCGCATGAATCAAGAGAAGCAAGCAGATTTGAGAAACGCCGCGACGTATATTCTTTATCGATTTCAGGGTGAGCTTTATGGCACGCCGCTTCATATGGTTCGTGAAGTTGTTCCATTCCAAACGCCAAGATCAGTACCAAACACCAAAAAGAATTACCTCGGTATCACTCATTTGCGTGGTGAGATTGTCGGCGTGATTGATCTGAGACTTTGCTTCCAAGACGAGAAATCTCCATCTCGGAGAGCAAGCCCTCGGGCTCTTATTGTCGTGGATTCAAACTCCGGAGTTATGGCAGCATCGGTCGATACTATTGAGGGAGTGTGCCAACTCGATAGCAAAGATATTGAGTCGCCGAAAGGCATGCCAGGCTCTTTTGCATCCGGTGGGATGATTGGAATCGGAAAGTTCAGACAGGGATTGGCAACATTACTTGACCTGCGCGCTTTGTGTTCCGCAATTGATATTGCAACTGAGCGAAAAGAGCGTTTGGCAAGTTGAAGGGAGAAGAAACATGTTCTGGCGGGTATTATCACTGCGGAGCAAATTGCTGTTCCTGACATTGGCTGGGCTGATGTTATTGGGCATCTTTTCATATATTCAGATCATGCGGTCGATGCGAGTTCGAGAATCGTCTGCTAAGAATTATTTTCAATCAAAAGCTGTGATGGCATCACACGCGATAGGGGCTGCTTTCCATGAAAGGTACATGGACGTTCAAGCTTTCGCCAACCACTCTGTTTTTCAAGGTCAAAACAAAGAAGCGATCGTTCAAACTTTGAACAACTATGTTGAGAGTTACAAGGCATACGATGCTTTGGTGCTCGTTGATGCCGATGGCAAGTACGTTGCATCGAACTCTAAAACGTTCGATGGCAAACCTGTTGATTCGAAGAATCTTGACGGTCGAACATTTGCTGATACTCCCTGGTTTCAAAGGGCCGTAAAAAACGAATATCTCGAAGACAAGGCAAAAGGATTGACGGGAAGTGTTGTTGAGGATGTTCAAATTGATTCCATGACTTCCACTTTGTTTGCAGGAACACAATACGGTATGAGTTTTTCTCGCTCTGTTGTGAACTCGGAAGGTCGAATCACGGGAGTTCTTACGGCCCGTGTTTCGCTCAGATTTGTGGAATCTGAACTACGTGGTGTTTACGATGCACTCCAATCTAGTGGCTATCGCACAGGTGACTCACTCCTCATCAATCGCGATGGGCTATTGCTGGCAGAAGTTTCAAGCGACACCGCCACAGAGCGAATGGAATTAAAGCGAAACCCAGATAAAATTCTGCGCTGGAATCTTGCAACGCAGCAGGGGCAACAGGCAGCAAGCGAAGCCTTGGCTGGGCGATCGGGTTCACTTGTTGAGCCTGACAGAGTCTATCGTTTTGAAAAAATTTGGGGATACAATGCAATAAACGAAAAGAGGTTTCTCGATCAATTGGGTTGGTCGGTGATTGTATCTGCTTCGACTGATGAAGTTTTTGCGGATCTTCTTTCTCAGCGCCGCCTGTTTGTATCTGGATTTTTCGGAATTGCAGTGGTTTTTGGTTTGTTTGGCTATGGACTTGCTCGAAATTTGGCAAAAGAAATTCTGGAGCAGTCCAATAAGTTAAGAGATGAATGTTCTCGACTGATTGAACTCGGCGAAGGCCTAGAGGGGGTCCTTCACAAAGCGTCTCATTCGAATTCTGAGAATAATTTGGTCGCTGGAGTTGCAGCTAGTACTGTTAAGTCGATCTTTGCACAGGCGGGAGACTGTGATGGAGCTCTCATGGAAACGGCAAAGCGCTCGCGTGATTTTCACGACAAAGCACTGCTCAGCGAGCATTCAGTTCAGCGAGTTGCGGTGGAAATGACTTTGGCCAGAAATGCGACCGAACAGCTCTCGCAATTTGACAGAGAGTTGCAGGATGCAATCACGCGGCTGAGTACTTTTTCTGACTTCGTTTTCAAGGCACAGTTACTTGGCTACAATGCTTCAATTGAAGCAAACCGGGCAGGTGTGAATGGAAAAGGTTTTGCTTCGGTTTCGCAAGATATGGAAACATTGGTTGAGAATGCCACTTTGGCTCTGCGTGAGCTTGCTGATGGCTTAAATAAATCGCAGTCGCGAGCGCTCGACCTTTCATCTTCAATCCGTCGGAGCGTCAGCGACGGAGAGACTCTCATGAATGAAGCACGCTTGAGCGTATCGCAGTTTCAGGGTGAGTTTGGAGCAATTGCAGAGTCGATAGAAACCGTTCGTTCTGCCCTTGTTGCAAAAGAGGATGCACTTAAAAATGTCTTTGATTCCGTTGCACAGCTCGAGGGAGCGTCGAGTCACTCAAAGAGTGTTTATGCGGAACTCAATCGAGGTATTCAGGAGCTTCGTGAGCAAGCTGAAAGAATTGAAGATCTCATTCATGACATGTCTTCCTCGGTGAGGGGCCAGCGCACACGCTCAAGGGGGCGTCGGCAAAGTCAAACTCAGAGTGCTGTGGCGGCTGTTTTCAAGCGTAGTCAGGATCTTTCGCCCGATCAGGTTCGCGCTGATGCAGTTGACAGGCTTGCACAGAAAATGCGCCCTCGACTTGTTGTTAAGTCGGAGCCCAGCGAGCCAGAGGTAACGGATACTTCGTCTGACGACATTCATTCACGTCGCGTAAGTTGAGTGATTGTATTTTCTCTGTGGGTGAAGTGGAGAACGGACAGATGACCTTCCGAGTGAAAAGATTCCCTACTTCATTGCACATTCTGACTTTTTCTTTGTGCACCCAGACTGCCTGCAAGGATCGTAGATACGGTGAGAAACCCAGTCAGCCCGAATCACTGATGGATCCTCACAAGCTTCCTGATACGGGGCCGTGGTTCGAGGGTTGGTATGTTCGCATTACGCCCGTGACGGGCAGCGATCGCTCACTCGGCGCGATTGTTGGTTCCTACTTGCCACGGGGTGAATTGAGGGAAGTTGAAGAGCAGAAGGGGTTACGTGGATATGCAGCGGTTCTCGATGGAGGATCCTTGGGATCACCTTTGAGAGCATTCGAATCGTTTCCCTTAAATTCCGAGCTTTATCTTAACAAAAATGAAATTGTGAATCGCGACCCACTTCCCATGGGTTCTGCATCTTTTCGCTGGTCTGCAGACGGGATTGGTGAATTCAGTGAAGCTGGTTCGTCGCTTCAAGTCGGGAATGGTGTTCAACTCAAAGCGCGTTGGACTGACAACGTTGCGTGGAGTTGGAGTGGATTGGGGCCTGAAGGAGTTATCAGTCTTTTTAGAGCTTTTCCTTTGCATTGGTTTGTTTACAGTTTGGGGTCAAAAGTTGAGTTTGAGGCTGTTGTACCCGACCTCTATGCGCCGGAGAAAATGCAGAAAATTTCAGGAAGAGGATTCGCCCACATTGAGAAAAATTGGGGTGTATCGTTTCCAGAGTCTTACATCTGGCTTCAATCCCAGAACTTGGAACAGAATAGAACTCTGGCCATTGCCGGTGGTCGGCCGCTGAAGCTTGCGGGGTTACAGCCTGAAGCTTGGCTTGTGGGCTATCGTAGTGAGCTTTATAAGCAAGACTTTGCGCCGCAGAACCCTGGGACATTTTTTGAGAGCCGTGTTGATGCGTGCGATGGGCGGTTTGAACTCCAAGCGTCGTTTATGAATCGTCGACTGATTGTATCGGCTCAGGCACAACGTAGATCTTTTGGCGAGATTGCGATTCCCAAGGAATCTGGATTCGAAAAGGGCGGATCAGAGCAATCTTTTCAAACCCAGATCGTGGCACAACTGTTCGAGGTTGCGCCGCTTGGTATGGCGCGGCGAGGCGAGCACCTTCTCGAGCAAACAATTTTTACGACAGGTGCACTTGAATTCGGTGGCGGTTATAAGTGCGAGAAAAAGCCTTGATTCAACCGGGCTCGCAACTGTCTCCCGCACACGCCCAGTCCATGAACCGTTCGTCTCTGCCAGTGTCAGCACCCCACCCGAGAAGTGAGAGATCAATTTTTTCTGGCAGGCGAGCTAGCCTATCTTTGTATTCAGTTTCACTGATGCTCGAAAACGGAGCCTGAAGGTATGTGCCTCCGTCGTCAGGCAGTAAGCTCACTCCGCTGAAGTTCGCTTTGTTACGGATCATCCACTCAGCAATTTGGTTCTGCTCTTCTTTTTTATAGCTCACCGTCACGCTCACGTTGTGTGGGTTCGGTCCGCGACGGTGTGTCGGAAGAATCCAGTTGCGCGTCATGAACTTGCATCGTTGAAGAAGCTTTATGGCTCCTTCCTGGCTGCGAAGAATGCCACTGCCATGGCTGATCGGAAGTGCAACAACAATTCCTCCTTCCTCGGCGTTATCTTTCTCAATGAACTGATTGCTTCCAGAGACGCCTACTGGGGCAATTGAGCAGAGGTGTTGTCCTATCATGGAGTCGCGCTCGACCCTGATGCGCCTCACATAGAATTCATCGTGAGCTCCATGAATGCCGGAGGTGACACCTAATTCTGCCGACTCTGTTCCAGAAGGTTTAATGGTCCCAATTCTTGCAGCACTTGGCATGCCCAATGCGTGTGAAAATTTTTCATCCGTGTCGAGTGCAATTGTTGAAGCCTTTGCGAGCAGGTTCTCACGTGAAACTAGGTCCCACGCTAAGGCCAGGCCAGTGAAGCTGACCCCAAGGAGCGCCTCTTGCTCGCAGTCGGTTTGCCACTGCCGAGAAATGTAATGGAATGAGCTGTAGTTTTTCTGCAAAACGCCAATGAAGGTCGCTGCTCTCACAGCACTCAAGAATTCCTGTTGGTTTCGACAAGCAGCCGTGTTTACTGAGGTTAAATTGCAAAATGCCTTGAGGGCAACCTCATGACATGGATTGTAAAACCAATTTTGATCGTTCATCAGACTGAGTCCAGGTTCGCCACTCTGACTCGCAAAACAGGCTGAGAGAATTCCATTGAGCTTATCTTCAAAATTAATATCTGATCTGAGTAACCTTCCGCTCACATTGGTTCTCGCGCGCCATGGAGCCATTTCCCACCAGCGTCCGGTTTTAAAATTGAGCATTGCTTCGCTGTTGGAATCGAACAAGCAGATGAGAGCAGCGCGCCTCACGCCTCCCACAACAACGACTTCCGCAAGCATGCAAACGATGTCAGCGCATTCAACATCGCTGAGTCGCCTCCCTAATGCATTAGCAAGCACACTGCGAATGCGCTCGTGAGCAAGTCGCAGTGGCTCTGGTCCGCTTGCGGTTCCGCCCGTAGAGAGTGTTGAACCTCTTGATCGTATGAGCCCGTAATTGAAGTGGACAAGAGGATTCAAAAGGAGTGTGCGAATGCTGTCGGCCCACGACTCTTTACTGTCTTCAACGACAAAGCTTTGTTCATGGCCATGAACAATTTTTGGAAGTTGTGAAATAAATTCCTTCTCGACTGAGAATCCCTGTCCGGTGCCGCACATCAGAATGTAGAGAAAGTCTGAGAATTTCTGGACACTGTCGAGGGCCTGTCCGGCACAATTAAACATGCGCACATTTTCTCGTTTGATTGGGTTACCGGCGAATTGAAAAGAGCGCATACTAGGGCGCACATGCCCCGAATAGACCCAACGGAATGCATCATGAATTTGGTCCACGATTGTTGGAAATCGATCCAGGTGCATCGACTCGACGCGCGCAATTGTTTCATGACGCGTTTCCCTGCGTCCAGAGGGCAGTGCGAGAGGATAGGTACGATAGAAAACCATTTCAGAAAGCAGTTTTAGGCCCCTATCCATGCGCAATGAACCCTTTCCATTTCGGATTTGACTTAAGCGGAACCTTCCTTCAGTTGCTCAGTTCCGCCGTGTTTTTTATGCCGACCCGTGGCGTGAACGCTGCTTGCCTGAGGACCCTTTTCTCCGAGCTCCTCTGCAAACCTGAGAATATCTCCCACAATCACTTTATCGAAGTTGCCTTCAACAACGCTGTTGCGGTGGAAGTAAATTTCACGGCCCTCGCTCGTTTCAAGGATACCATAGTCATCGACATGGAAAATATCTTTGACGATCCCAGTGGGGAGGGTGTCAGGCAAATGATAGTCAAGCCGGATCTTCTCTTTATGTTTGAGAAGTTGCTTTCGGGCAGCAGCAAAAGCATCGCGCAAGGCCACATTGAGTTGCTCGTGTGCAACATTCACACCGACATCGCGACTTGAGACGATTTCGCTTTGAGGAGTTGAAAGGTCGATTCGCACGTGAAAGAGATTGCCCCTGATTCGGTGTTTGTGAGGCGCCTCGACGATGACCCGGCACGCTGCAACTTGGTTGAAGACAGTTTCGAGCTTTGCAACTCGTCGTCTGATGAGTTCCTCAACTGCGGGAGAAGCTTCCATGTCGCGAAATGCGATTTCTGTATAGATGGTCATATTTGATCCTTTCGCGTGTTCAACTGCGCAGTCCCAGACGAAAGACATCATCTATTTTCAACCTAGAGACATTGTAGGCAGCCGACGAGGGTTCACCGATTTCATTTCAGTAAGGTTCCAATTTCGAATTTTCTCGAATCAATGTTTTTGTCATAGAGTGCATTTGGAAAATTCTATGTCTGGAGCATATCTGGGAGGTGACACATGAGCCCGAACCAGGGACCTCAGCGACTTCCTTTAATACCAATCAGAAACGCGGTGCTATTCCCACATCTTATTGTTCCAACTTCGGTGAGCCGTGCCAGTTCAATTGCTGCAGTTGAGACAGCTCTTGCTATGGAAGATAAATGGATCCTTGCGGTCACCCAGCGCGATTCATCGGCAAGCGACCCAGGTGGAGATGATCTTTTTGAGTTTGGGACTTTAGCGCTTGTTCGGCGTTTTGTTCGGCTCGATTCTGCCCTTGAAATTAATCTTCAGGGACTGCATCGAGTCAGAATTTCGAACGTTTCAAGCAATGGGCGTTTCCTCGAAGCCGACTCGGTTGAATCGCCGGTTTTGCGGAGCAATTCTTCGGAAGTAGATGCATTACAACGTTCGATTGTTGACCTCACAGAGAAGATACAAGATTTGAGCGACCTCAAAGGCACCGGAAATCTTGTGAGACTTCTTCAGCAAATTCAAGATCCTTTGGGGCAGGTTTATTTGTTGGCATCGCTGCTTAGCCTTGATGTCAATAAAGAGCAAAGTCTACTTGAGGCATCAACTCAGGATGAGCTTTACAAGAGAATGGTTGATTTTCTAGGTTACGAGGTTGAGGTTTTAAACCTCAGAGAAAAGATAAGCACTCAAGCCACAAGTGCAATGTCGAGAGAGCAAAGAGAATATCTTTTGCGTCAGCAAATGCGTGCTATTCAGCAGGAACTTGGATCACACGACTCCGGCCAAGTAGAGATGCAGCAATTGAAGGAAAAGATTGTCGCGGCGCGCCCCCCTCCGGAAGTTCTCAAGGAAGCCATGTCGGAGTTGGAGCGCTTGGAACAGCTGAGTGCCGCTGCGCCTGATTATCAGGTTCTGCGGGCGCATCTTGACCTCATTTCTGAGCTACCCTGGAGAGCAAGTACCGAGGATAATCTTGATCTGCAAAGAGCTCAAATGATTCTCGATCGCGATCACTTCGGATTGAACGAAGTGAAGGTTCGAATTATGGAACAGCTTGTTGTCATGAAACGGAATCGCACCGCGCGAGATCCGATCTTGTGTTTCGTTGGACCACCGGGGGTGGGCAAGACATCGCTCGGTGAATCGATTGCGCGCGCACTTGGACGTAAGTTCGAAAGAATGAGTCTCGGCGGCCTTCACGATGAGGCTGAGTTGAGAGGTCATAGGAGAACTTACATTGGCTCTATGCCTGGGCGAATCATACAAGCCATTCGGCGGTCTGGAGCCAGGAACCCACTTCTTATGCTCGATGAAGTTGATAAATTGGGCCGTGACTTTCGTGGCGATCCCGCTGCAGCGCTTTTAGAAATTCTTGATCCAGCTCAAAACCATTCATTTCATGATAATTATCTCGACCTGCCGTTCGATCTCTCGAAGGTGTTTTTTATCGTCACCGCAAACACTGCTGAGGCGATTCCTGCGCCACTTCTTGATCGAATGGAGCTCGTTCGCCTCGTTGGATACACCGATGATGAAAAGGTTCATATTGCGCAAAATTATTTGATACCACGTCAACTTGGCACGACCGGTCTCGGCCCTGAGCAATGTGTTTTGAATGAGGTTGCTTTGAAATTTCTTATTCGAAGATTCACGCGTGAAGCGGGTGTGCGGCAACTTGAGAGAGCTATAGGGCGAGTCGCTCGTAAAATTGCATTCGCAATTGAGCAGGGGAAAAATCCAAGTTTTCAGCCTGGACCGCCGGATATTGAGATGCTTTTGGGTATTCCACCCTTCCCGTCGGATGCGATGAGAAGCAGAATTCCCCCCGGAGTTGCTGCCGCGCTGGCCTGGACCGAGTCAGGAGGAGATGTTCTTTATGTCGAAGCGGTTTTGCTCCAGGGCGGTCGCGATATTCAACTGACAGGACAATTAGGCGATGTTATGCGCGAGAGTGCTCATGCAGCAAGGAGTTATATTTGGTCGCAGCAAAAGCAGTTGGCCATCGACCCTGGAAACTTCGAACACGCAGGCTTGCATGTTCATATTCCTGCTGGTGCTGTTCCAAAAGATGGACCTTCTGCCGGCGTCACCATTGCAACTGCCATGGCATCTATTCTCATGGGGCGATCTGTGCGGAGCGACACAGCGATGACCGGTGAGATGAGTCTGACGGGATTGGTTTTGCCTGTGGGTGGAATCAAGGAAAAGGTGCTTGCCGCGCATCGTTTGGGTTTGCGACGTGTCATTCTTCCAGAGGGAAATCAGCGCGATTTGTCTGAGGTTCCCGAGGACGTCCGCAAGTCGATGGAGTTTGTTCTCGTCTCAAACATGCAAGAGGTTCTTTCGTCTGCCTTGGAAGTTGATGAGCTTGAAATTCGCCGCCAGCGATCTGTTTCTTGAATTCAGAATTCTGGGTTGTCTTCTGCGCGTGGTTCATTCAGATCCAATGTGCAGTGTCCGTGGGTCGTCATCTCCAAATTGAAGGAGGCTCCATATGTTACGACGAGTTTTCGCGTCTTTGACGTTGACCTGTGCGTGTCTTGTGGTTGCAAATGCTAAAGCCGAAATTTCAAATGCAGAGGCACTTCCGACACCCTTTGAAGTTGCTCATATGGCATATCAAGGGCAATTTACCGGCTGGGGAATTCCAGCGGCAGGAACTTTTTGTTACGACGTGAATAGCGTCATGCTGATTCACCAAGACTTGGCTTATGCGTACTTGCTTGAAAGCGGCTTCGTGGACTCGCTCCTCACACCAACGGAAGGCGCCATCATTTCCCAGGGCCAAACCCAAGCTCAGGGCCAGGCACAGGTAAAGGGCAAGGATGTTCCTGTTTCCCAGGGCCAAACCCAAGCTCAGGGCAAGGCACAGGTAAAGGGCAAGGATGTTCCTGTTTCCCAGGGCCAAACCCAAGCTCAGGGCCAGGCACAGGTAAAGGGCAAGGATGTTCCTGTTTCCCAAGGCCAAACCCAAGCTCAGGGCCAGGCTCAGGTGAAGGGTAAGGATATTCCTGTTTCACAAGGCCAAACCCAAGCTCAGGGGCAGGCTCAGGTGAAGGGCAAGGATCTTCCCGTTTCCCAAGGCCAAACCCAAGCTCAGGGGCAGGCTCAGGTGAAGGGCAAGGATGTTCCTGTGTCGCAGGGCAAGTTGATGCCTTCTCAGCAGCAGCAAATTCAGACAAAGGGCAAGCTCATCCCGAATCAGCAAGGTCAATCCTCGAGTATGATCGCTCGTAGCGACCTCGATATTCGTAGGTTCGTCGACTACACAAATGCTCTGACAGATGATGAAGTTCGTCTTGTCCGCGAAAATTTTGATGAGCAGTTTTTGCGCGACCTGAGCCTTCAAATGCGTTACATGTGTAACGAATGAAAGTGCAAAAGAGGTGAGATGACCTCTGGCTTGACTCCAAGATGCGGCCCTGTTAGTGGGAACCCTCTTGGAGTCAAGCCCACATAGCTCAGTGGTAGAGCACTTCCTTGGTAAGGAAGAGGTCCCGGGTTCAAGCCCCGGTGTGGGCTCCATCCCTTCCCCGCACCCCCAAGCAAAACTTTAAAATTTCTAATTGTTGGATTTTTTAATTCCTGGCTTGAGCCATAGAAAACAGTTTTTGTTGGGTTTTTATTCTCTTCATTAAATTTTAAAAAAAAAGTCTCAAGTTTGGCACCTCTCGGTACGAATATTTTGCAGTGCGTGTCCAGCATGGAAGGACACCAGTTCTTGGAGGGACGAGTTGTGAAACGCAGAATTGAGCAGCAGGGACCTGGAGGGTCGATGATTTCAGCTGCAAATGCGACGCGTATTGCAGTATCAACGCTCGTTTGTTTGGGTCTGATGGGATGCGAATTCGGTTCTTCTTCCAAAAAGTTTTCGTCGCGCTATGGCGAGGCGCCGCAAGCAAGCACAGGCGTTCCCTCAGTCTACGACACCGAGCGCGCGCTACCACGTTGTGATTCGTCTCAAAGCCGCCGTCTCGTTTATATTATTTCGGAGGCGGAATTCAGATACTGCGTGCGAGACAAATGGGAATCTGCGACGAGCATTGATCCTGATGCGATAGCACTTGCAGCGCGTAAAATCACCCCAGACAAAGGTCCTGAAGGCGCTCAAGGACCTGAAGGTCCTATTGGCCCACAGGGACCTTCAGGTCCTTCGGGTGATCGTGGACCGTCGGGCTCTCAGGGTTCGGCGGGAGCAGCAGCTCTTGTAAAGACATCGGCAGAACCCCCTGGTTCAAATTGCGCCGCTGGCGGGCAAAAGTTTGAATCTGGCGTGGACGATGGCCGAGGGGGTGCGGTTGCCAATAATGCAAGTTTAGAGGCGGCAGAGGTCGTAAACACGGCCTACACATGCAACGCCGTTTCTTCTGGCCTCAAAGTGTACAAAAGCGCGGACAACCCATTGGGCGCCTTGATAAGTTATGTGACTTTTCCGTATACAGGGCCATCACAAACGGCCAATTCGTTGGCAAGTGGTTTATACATTCGGTCACTGAATGAGGATAAATTTGCAATTTTTCAAGTTGCAAATTCTCTCGCACTCCCGGGTGGTGACGCCGTGAGTGAAAGCAACCAGCAGTTGGGTTTGGTCACTGGCAATATGATTGGTTGCGCTGTTCCTCTGTTTGTGAACAACAATTGTTCTGGCCAAGCGTATATGAATCCGTGCACGTCTCAGCAGGCAACTGCCATTAACAGCACATTGATGCATTTTAGCTTCAATTCGAAGTTTTTTTATCGCTTCGAAAATACTGGGCTTGACTATGCATTTACGTCGAATTTGATGGAGTCTGTGCTTGTGTCAAGTTATTTGTCACCCGCAGGCGCATGCCGAGCAATGACACTCACAACTCAAGCCCGGCGTATTAAAGTCGAGCCTAATGCTTTTCCTGACTATATAAACCCACCAGGAACAATGCAGACAAGTTGGTTCGTCGCTCCCTAATTGCACGAATTTGAACCTAAAAAAGTAGCTTTGCAAAAATAAAGTAACCAAGAAGAACAGCGGAGGTGCCAACTTCCGCTTTTTTTGTTCTCAAAACTGATTTTTTTTGCGCAGTGAAAAAACTCTGGTCACATTATGCACTCTGTGCTTTTCTCTTATCAAGATTCATTATACTATAATTTCCCAATGATATTGGCGTTTTGGAGAGGTCGCGCTGCGGCCTTCCATGGCTTTTAATCGTGGCGAGAGACTTGCTAGCAGGTTGAAGGTTCCCTGCATTCAATTGCGGTGGTCAGGCTTCATGACGAGGTGGCATCCATGAAATCATTTCGCGTTCGTAGTGCCGTTGTTGCCCTGAGTGCTTTCGTTGGAGTTGCCTTATCTTCATCAATGGTCTCGTGTGGAAAAGCCGCTGCGCCTGACTCCGATCTTCAAGCCATGTTTGACCTTCCAGCAATCGACTTCAAAACCTGGTGTGGCGAATACAAACTTCAGAGCTGCGGAGTTCAACCAGATGAGCGCATTCCTGCAGATCAATGGCAGGCCGGGGTAGATGTGTTTGCTGAGCTCATGGAAAGCTTAACGACGATAGAGCTAAGCCGCGCGGATTTTGATAGAAAAACAGTACAGAATTTGTTCTCTACTTTTGGCGCAAATTCAACGCTTTCATTTGTGAGTAAAATTCCTTGGCAGAATCTTGCAAAAGTCGACAATGCCCTGATTCTCAAGAATTGCTCTGCAAATGCAGTTGCGAATTTCAACGGTTTGCGTTTGATTGGTTCACAATCTGTTGTTGCAAAGTTCGTGGGTAAACAAATTATTTCTATTCACGGATTGCAAATCGCCGATGCTTTGGGCGGTCAGTTAAGCACCGTCACGTTTCTCGATCTTTCACGGCCCAGTCGAATTACAATCGTGACTAATGCCGAGAGAATTACAGATATTCCTGTTCAGTTTTTTCAGGTCCCCGGATTTCAACAGCCTCCCACACTCACGCCATCAGCTGCTTTTAATTCCATAGCAAACGTTGTGCTTGAACCAGGTTTCGATTGGAGAAACAATCTGCATATTCTGCTCAAAGGAAGAAATATAAGGAACATTTATTCGAGAATTAGTTCATTTATGCCTAAGGGGCCTGCTGATGAAACAACCCGCAAGATCATCGAAAGAACTGACACACTCATGCTTGGCGGCGCATCGTCCAACATTCTTTTGTCCATGCAAATGAATAAGCCTCTCAAATGCACTACAAAAATTGTCAATGTTCCTATTCTGGGGAGTGTGAGTTTCGATATTGATTTTCTGGCTGGCTTTGGACTATCGAATTTGGCGCGCGTGAAGGCCGATGGCGTCAAAACAAACATGTACGGAGTTTCAACGTCTATTGGCAAAGTTGAATCCATTGAGGTGGACGCGCAGCAACTCAATATGAAAGTTGGAATGGTGACTGTTCCAATAGAATTTAAAACTTCCGCACCAGGAGGACGTGGTCCTCGGGTGGAAGAAGTGATTTGTAATTGAATTCAGCCAGGAACCGTAGTCTAGAGATTGTCGAGCAAGCGAAGCACTTCCTTGCCCGTCTCAGACTGAGCAAATTGTGAATTACCTTTTGGCATGAGGCCGCGAGTGATTTGCTGCTCAATAGAGTTGTTTGGAGCGTCTGGATTGTTCTTCTTCAAACGGGTAATGACTTCATCTTTTTCGAAAACCCAATTGTGGCACCGTCCACAATGCACGGCCAGAGAAATAGACAATTCTTTCGGGTCGAATGGAGGAATGGGAGGGGGCGGAAGCGTGTAAGTGAACTCGGGCAAACTAGGGATCTTCAAATCTCCGGATATAGTTTTCTGCTCTAAAACTGTGTTTCCCTGACCTTCCGTTTTCTGCGAAAGTTCAGTTTTTTCTTTCAGAGATGAAAGTCGAACGCGCTTGGCTTCTTCAACCGATGGATCGCTGCAAGCAGACAATCCAGACAGTTGAACCACAATGAAACCGAAGAGCGGTCTGATATCAGAACGCAAATTCATCACCACTCCCCAATTTTTAAACCATTCGGCAAAATAAGGCCTCACCTTGAGCAATGCTCATTTTTTGCATTTAAGCTCCTGAAAAAGGGGGCTATTATGATTTTTGAAGACAGACTTCAGGCAGCCCAGCTTCTTCTCACGCGATTAGAAAAATACAAAGAGGCTCGCACCGTTGTTCTTGCTATTCCGCGAGGCGCAGTGCCTATGGGAGCACTTTTAGCCGAGGGGCTGAGCGGTTCGTTAAATTTGGTTCCTGTGCGTAAGGTGTTCTCGCCTTTAGCCCCTGAATTTGCGCTCGGTGCCGCGGACGTCGAAGGAAACTTTTATCCAGATGAAAACGTCCTTGAGTTGCCGCAGGAGCAGCTTCGAAATTGGTTTAAGAAAAGTCTCGAAACTTTGCGCCATCGAGATTTTCGCTGGCGTCAGATGCTACCTCGCCAGCCACTGAAAGACCGCTTTGTGATCATCGTTGACGATGGTGTGGCAACGGGCGCGACCATGCGTGCTGCCTTGATGTGGGTGCGGCGCAAAGAGCCCAAGCATATCGTTGTTGCTGTTCCCGTTTCTTCGCGTGAGGGAGCGGCTATCATGTATCGGTTGGCAGATGAAGTTATTTGCCTTGAAACGCCACCTTCATTTTCATCCGTGAGCGAATTTTATCTCCGCTTTGATGAGGTAACGGATGATGGGGTGTGCTCAATTCTTCGCTCTTTACAAAAGAATGCATCGCCCTCCGAAATTTCGTCAGAACACTAGGTTTTGACCATTGGGCCAAAAAAACACTTGGCAAGTGGTGTATCTGTCGTTACCACTCAGCAAGCATCTGTCTTTTTCAAGGAGGGCGTTGATGCTTTTTAAAACACTGTCGATGCTTATCTCTCTAACCGTAACGGCAGCCTTTTTGGGGTGGGTTAAGTCATCCTCGAATTCACCTGAGACAACCCGGTTAGATGAGGCGCTGAGCCTGAATTCTCTTATGCCAAGCAAGAAGCCTCGCGTTGTGCGCCGACACGTTGCCGAGATCACCCCTTAGTTATTGGGCAGATTCCGAAAGCGCAGGAATAAAACTCCATTTTTGGACGCAAGAGAGAAACCTTTCTTGCGTCCAAAAATTTTTTTTTGATATTTGCTCGGCAAGAGTGAATTGTCGAGTTGGACGCAAAAGCACAAAAAGGAGCTCCAACCATGAATTCAGCTCTTCCAGGGTATGCAAAGGCAACGATATTAATTCTACTCTCGGCCGGCGTCCTTCCAGTGGCGATGGCATCGCAGGACGTATCATCAACGCTGAATTTGTTCTTAAGGGTCGCACAGAGCCATTCAGGGCAAAGAATGATTGACTCCGACTGCTCAGAACTGCGGGCCATTGCCGAGAACCGTGATGCGAATTTTTCGCGTTTTAAGAAGGAAGCCGAAAGTTTCTTGCAGGTCAGATGTGGAAATGAAAGAAGGGGTTCCCTTGACTATGAAGACCCAGTGCCACCGCAATCTACAAGCCCTGACCTTCAAGATACAGTGTGGGATGGCACTGCGCTCTGCCAAACCGCCGATGAACGAGTTCTCCACTGTGAACACCGTGGAGAAAATGGGCGCGGGATGTTTGTTTATGCTGGACAATCATCACTTGAAAACAGTCCCTCTCTCGTATGTGCACACTTTGAAGCGACGTATCGAAGTCCATTTGAACTTGAACAGCAAGTGGCAGCGCGTTGTGTTGTGACAGAATTCGACTGGAGATATGAGGCACAACGATCGGATGCCTTGGGAATTAAAAACTGGCTGGAATTTGAAGTGAATCATTCACCACTTCAAATTCCAGCGGCCCTCAAAAAACAATGTGCGGCAGTTTTTCCAGATGCTCTCTATTGCACCCCAACATTGATTGTATTTCCTGAGTCCGATTCAACTCGCGTGGGAGTCTGTCAGCTCAAGACCTATGATCGTGTTTTTGGGCTCGGAGCCTTGCTACGCATTGGAAGTTGGAACAGCCGCTGGGAATGCGAGTCGAAGTCGACGCTTTTACCAGATAAAGATGACCGGTTGAGTGTTGACGAAAGAAGCTGCGTTCCCGATCACCTTGGTCGACAAATGACTCCTTTTTGTCGGTTTCCATATATGCCTGTCGCACGCAAGCCAGTGAGGACTTACATCGAGACAAGATAAGCTAAGACTTAAGGCTGAGGTGTTTGCACAGAGTTTATGAGGCGCATGCTTTTTGCAAGGCTTAAAAAGGTTCTGATGTAGCCTTGTGCCTGAGGCATTGATTCTGCGCCCTCTTTGTCGAGCGTCTTGGTCATTCGCACGTGTGCTTCCTCAAGGTGATAAAATGGCACCTTGGGAAAGGCATGGTGAATTGAATGGAAATTGAGTCCATTGAAAAGCCAACTCATCGCCGCATTTGTTTCAATGTTTCTGCATGCATGAAGCTGAGTGGAAAAATAATTAGCGCGCTTGCCTGCAAGGCCATAATGCTCGATGTGCGCTCTGAATTGCAGCAAGCCGCCGCCGATGCGTTCTACAATGATGTATAGAATCACAGCCTTTGTCAGTTCTCCGTGCGCAGCAGCGAGGCCGTAAAGGAGGCCATTGACAGCGCCAATACCTATAATGTCGAAAAAGAGCTCGCGACGAAGAGCTTTCGACTGCTTCATGAATCCTCTTGATCGGAGCAAATGACCAATGATCATTCCAATTCCGCCACCCACAAAAACTGCGAGCCACAGTTGGTTGCGAATCACGAACTTTCTGAGTGCGTTTGCCGATTCATACTCTTCATTTGTGTAAGTGACGCGCTCGGGATCGCGCGTATCAACGCCGTTCATTTTGTGGTGAAGTTTATGAAGTTCCGAATAAACGCCGTGTGGCCAAAGAACTCCCCAAGTAGCAACGCGGGCCGACACTTCATCGAACCAGGACATTCCAGTCAGTGTGTGATGTATTGCGTCGTGGGTCGTTACACCTACGGCACCAAAAAAGATCCCTGCCAACACAGCCCCTATGTAAAACATCGAGCTGTCGAGGCCATAATTGAATGCAATGGCCAAAGAAACAAACATCAAACTCATTGCCGACAAGTATCTCCAAAGACCCGGCCCAGGACGAGTGATTTGAAGATCAGCTATTGCTCTATTCAGAACCTGGCCAGGCAGATCCGCGACTCGGCTCTCGCTGTTCATTTTAGCTGCTGTCACAGATTCTTTTTCGTTCACACAAACCTCTCAGTCGTGATTTGCAGCAGCGTAGCAGCCAAAATTCGCAGCTTGCAATGGTTTTCTGTCGAAGCTTTGGCAAGAGCAAATAATTGCATTTGTTTCGGGTACTTCTAGGGGTTCGTTGATCTAATTTTCGAACGAAAGAGACCAGCTGGCATCGATACCCCATTGAGAGGTTTGGCGGGTATCTTTGGCGATCCATACGAAACGGTAAAAGGGTTCAAGGATAAGTTTGCCCCCTTCAATCGGTAGGCCCAACCCAAGGTTCAGGGTGCCCATGGGGAGCCACTCTATCGTCGGGAAATCCGTTGACTTAGAGGTAATTTGGGAACCCTTCTCCAACGTCAATTGTCGCCGCAGAACTCCTGCCTGAAGTGAGACAGAAGGAACCATGAAACCCTCGTAGAGAATTCCAAGCTCAAGCCCGCCCCGAAAACTTTGTTCTCGAATTTTTATAGACTGCGGTGCTTCTTCGTCGGGGATATGCTCGTAACCAAATCGAACACCTGGCCGAAAGAACAGACCTTCAGAGCGCGACCTCAGATAAGAATGTGCAAAGACCTCGTAATGATGAATACGTGAAGTCACGCCGCCACCATCATTACGATTGGATGCCGCAAATGCAGCGCCGAGGCTGATTAGGTTCATCAAGGGATCAAGATTCACAGACAATTCGGGCCTCCTGCGAGAAGCCATAGTTTCCAAAAAGATTTCTTAAATTTTCGCATAAATTTTTCTTCTCTTCGCCTGCAGAAAAGGATTGCAAGAATGCAGCGAGAAAAGCACTCGTGATTGCGCCATCATAAGAGAGTGAAAGCTTTGATCTGCGAATGCAGGAGGCTGCTTCTTTGCTTGGCATCGGCAAAATGTCTTTAGCCGGAGACGCGCGAAGATTTTCACGACTTTTTTCAAGTGCAGTATAGACCCTGCGGCTGAAAGCCATCAAATCGCTCCGATTCTTGTAATATTGAGCCACACCGTACAAAGCGCGCGCAAAGAGTGTTCCGATACAGTAGAATCGCCCAGAGCACACTATGTCATTAGTGAGCTGGGAAAAAACAAAAGCAGGTCCGGTGAGAGATCTGCTTTCCGATGAAAACCCCGGAAGTGAATCGGTAAAGACATTCGTGGAAGAAGTCACAATATAGCTGTTAAAGTCGGAAAATCCTTCGTTGATACCGGAAATTGCGTACTCATTACTCCAGCGACCAGAAAAGAATTTATCTGCCATGCGAGCATTTATTTCCTCCTCAGATGTCCTGCAAATTTCTGCACTGTTTGCGTTGAAGGAGTTCTTGAACAGTGCGTGTCCAAATTCATGCGATATGACTTTAATGTTTGCAGAGAAAGGAATTGACTCGAGTTCAGAGCGCCTAAAAAGATAGAAATCGTTGCTCTCTGGATTGAATGCTGCGTTCAATTTTGGAGTGAGAAACGCACTTTCATTTTCATCTTTTTCTGTCAGTGATGGCTCGAAATAAATTCTGTACGGACCATTAATATTTTTTTTCAATTCGTTGGGATCAATTCCTGTAGACTCTTGTAGCACAGCGAGAGTTTGCTCAAAAGCGAAGTAGCTTGAGAGTGCAAGTAAGGTGCTGGTGTCGCGGGGAACGATTACACCATTCTTTGTTGTGTAACGTAAATTTGCACGCACAGGCGAAGAATTGCTACTTGCATCAATCAAAGAGCCAATATTTGAATTGATCTTGATGAGCCCGCCCAGCGTCATCGAAAAAAATGATCCCTCAAGTGTGTCGAGATTCTCGAGTGTCGCGAGTTCTTGTTCGGCAACAACCCACGATTCTCCTGAGGTTGTGGATGAAGGGACAAATTTTAGAATCTCGGCACGATATGGCTTATTGACTTTTGACTGCTCGCCATCACATGAAGTGAGCATTGTAGATGAAAAACAAGCGGACAAGAGAAGCATTTTAAAGTGGCAATTAAATTTCACTGCGGCTCCTTCAGGGCTTGGTTCTCATCGCTGACTTGTTGAATACTACTCGTGTCTAAAACGTAATTGAATCCAAGATACGGATACACAGGGATCGTTCCTGTGGGCAGCGAAACAACTCCGATTGTCCAAAGCCACGCGCGAGAGCTTCGCCAATTTAGAAAGCCTCTGTAGCTAGGGTCGAATGTTTTTTTTCCAAGGCAAGGGGAATTCACTTCAAGCCGAAGACCAGGATTCGTGGAGACCCTTTTTGAGAAGGGGCAAACGGCCGCGAGAAGTTCTGTTTCAAAGTTTTCCCAAAACTGTTGTCGCCACCATGCAGCAAATGCAACCTGGTACTCCCTGTCGTCTTGTTGTTCAGCGCTTCCGAATTTTCCACTTGAAGCGCTCATGTTTGCGAAAATCGCCGAGGTTCCAATTTGATGACTTCCCAGATGCTTTGACGTGTTTAGCGTGCCTGCCAAAACGCGAACTCTCTTTGTTTGTTTCTGTCCTTCTGAAGAGGACGGAAGAGACGCGTTGGCGCCTAACAAGTGTGCTGTCAGGGTGCTCTCCCATCCGTGAGTTTTGAAGATTCGGTATCGGGTTTTTAGTAATAAGACGGGTGAGCCGCTGCTCTCGCGAGAGGAAAGATAGAGTGCGGTTGTCAACGGTGTGATCGCATTGAGGCCAACAGTGAACCTATCAGTGACGCCATAATCAATCGCAAATGTAGGGATTTCGAGAGTAAAATGTTTGTTTTGCACAACCTCGGTATCGAAAAATCCTGGTAAACCATGCGATGGGGTTCGGTTGTTCGAAGCCTCTTCATTCACAGATTTTCCGCGTTGTGCAAGTGCGATTTTGCTCTTCGCACAGAGCAGCGCTGCAATCAGCAGAGCGTTCAAAAGTCGACATTTTTGGAGTGATAATGTTTCACTTCGCATTTTGTTCTTTTTCACTCAATTCGCCTTGCAAAAATTGCGTCATTGTCCCTATTAAGCTTTCCCAAGCAAGATGACCTAAACTCACTCTGTCGATCATCAGATGATGATACCTAGGACGCAGTTCAGATTTTTCATTCGAGACCCATTGAACCGCCCATGTTCGTTCTGGCAAAGATACAATTTCTTCAGCGAGTTGTTGGCTGTCAACGAGTTCATCTTTTGCAGAGAGAACTACCAGAGTTGGTATTTTTGATGTATTTTTCCACCTGGAACCGTACCATTCATCATGCAATTGAAACAGTGCTTTATATGATTTGAGTGACGTCCAAGGTCGTGCACGGTAATCTGGATGGTTAACACTTGGCAGACTGCCAAATGGAAGCCAGGAAAGTGCGCGGATTGCGTTGACGCTGAAGCGGAAGGTGATCGCTGGAGAAAAAAGAATCATTTTTGTGGGCAACTGCAGGCCTTTGGCGGTGTCAAAGGATGTCAAGGCCGTCAGTGCTCCAAGCGAATACCCAACAAAAACTCTTTGCTGTTTGTCTCCAGAGCATTCCGAGGTTGCTTCTTTCCACTGTGACATGAAGTCTGTTTTCCATTGTTCAGAGGAAATGACTTCATTTGGTAGATGTTTTTTGTCGTGGCCGGTGAGTCGTCCGATGAGTGTCTTGAAGTTATTGGCGTTGAGAAGTGCGGCAACGTCACTCATCCTCTCGGGATTCGTGTTGAGGCCGTGCATGACGAGTGCGCACGCGTTTTCGCGCATCGGCATTTCTTGCGCAAGTGCTGCATTGTTCAACGGTGTCATTGCTGAGCTCCCAGGCACAAGGGCCATTCAATCCTTTTTATTTCCGACTCACGAATTCTCTTGGTTTTTCCGATCTTTCATATAGGAAAGGCGGTTTTTGTGCAGTGATGGAGAGGTTGGAATATGAATGCCATTGAAATTATTGCAGAAAACAAGATTAGGGAGGCTCTGGACAATGGCGAGCTCGACAACTTGTCGTTGAGCGGACAGCCGCTTGATCTGGATGACGGCCAGTTCGTGCCACTTCATTTGCGGCTGTCGCAAAAAATTCTCAGGAACGCTGGCTATCTCCCACCTGTGCTGCAGTTAAAAAAGGAAATTCTGCAGCTTTCAGAGCGCCTTGCCGAAGCAACCGACGAATGCGCGCGAGAAAGCATCAAGCGTCGCTTGTTTGAAAAGAAGTTGCGCCACGATGTCTTGATGGACAGTGAGCGCTCAGTCTCTTAGCGTTTTGCTACTTGCCTAAGTTTCGAAATATTCAAAATAAAAAAATTGTTTTTAAAGAAATACAGATCGAGGTCCGAAAAGCAGAGAAATCTTTTGCTTCGTGCTTTTATCTGGGAGGTTTTGCGCAATGAAAATGCGTGGCCTGGTCTTCATTGCAGTGGTGTTGAGTGCAGTGGGTTGCATGAACGGCGAAGACGCGACGACTTCGAGTTTGGGTACCGGACTAAAACCAGAGGGCTTTCTGGTGATAAAGGACATCACAGATGATCCGGCAAAGCCTGGCTCTTTTTTGGTTTCTTGCGCCAGTAGCTCTGGCGTCAAGCAGGCCTCGTATTCGAAATCAGAAATTGAGACAAACAAAGTTTGTCTGCCCGCGGCAGCTTCCGCAGCTGCAGTGCAGCCGGCTCAAGCAGGTTCTACAACTCAGGTTGCAAGCACTGCGCCTAGCTCAGCAAGCACTGGGTACAAAGCCGTAAACAATCAAACCACTTACATTAAGGCCAGGGCTGGGTTGGATGTGACCGCAAATATCGCAGTCTTGGAACGAAGTGTGGATTACTGTGTTGTCAGTGAAGTTCTGTCGGCATCCTTAATTTGCAAAGCCTCCGAAACAGAGCTCAAAGCAACTGGTGTAAAGATCCCCGGGTGCGATTTGACGTCAGGTTATGTTTTTGCGTCTCATTTTTCTGTGACTCCCGCCGTTTCGGCGTGCCGCTGAGGAGGATGCCGTGGGTTTGAATTTTAAGAGAAATAGTTCGACTTTGGTGAAGAAGACTCAATTGATTTATCCCGCGATTGTTTTGGGCAGTGTTTTTGCGGCATGTACGCCGGAGCCTGCAAGACGCTCGGCTGTGGAGTCTTCTAAACTCTGCTCAAGCGATCCTGATAGATCCGTTTGGGCCGGGACTTGTTTGGCGACACAAGCAAGCACAACGAAAGGATCTGATGATTCCAATGTCGGCAGTGCGCCTGAAGCAGCTCCAGGCGGAAACAATTCGCCTTCGCCAGTGGTCCCCAAACCAGATCCAGTCGGAGGCAATCCGCCTTCGCCAGTGGTCCCCAAACCTGCTGCTGGTGGCGATACTGATCCCGCAGCCCAAAACGCCGCAGTGATTAATGAAGTAACTAAAGCTATCAAAGGCGCAACCCCCGCGGTTGTTGATGGGCTTGGGCAGGTTTTGAATGGCGGAGGGGCGAAACCGGGAACTCCGGCAAAAACCGAGACAAAAGGCGTGCCTTCGTTCGTTGTTACCTTCAGCAAAGACAGTTTTGTGGGAATCGCCGACAACTCTGTTATCAAGAATTGTTTTGTGTCCTCTGGAGCGGTGCTTGAGGTGAAAGGCGAGCCCAAGAAAATTACTGAGTTCAGTAGCTTGGGTGTGAGCCAATACGTCACGGGTGAAACTCTCGACGCAAGCCTTACGGGCGGTTCTGATTCTTGTGAATTGATGGGCAAAGATTTTGTTTTTATATCCGGACATGCGTCCTTTGCTGCGAAGCCCTGATTTGTAATTTAAAAAAAGTCGAAAGATCGTGATTTTCCCGCCGATACCCCTCGAAAGGTCTTTTTTCGAGGGGTATCATGTCAGCAGCGCCTAAATATTTGAGCCTTCTCGCGCTGGCGCTTTCGGTGAGCTCATTTTCTTCGCCAGCCTCGGCTTTTTCGCTGGGAATTCGTCCTAATGCCGGCATGGAGCTGCTGACTCTCTCTGGCGTTCAGCTCAAGAGAGACGATGATCAAACTTTTGCAACAACGAATAAAGATGTAAGCACGAACTCGATTTTTTTTGGCGGAGATCTTGCTTTAACGCCCCTTGAATTTGGAAAGATGTCGGTTTCTGCTCTCGTTGGTTTTCGAACAACATCTACCAAAGCAACGGGTGCTTTCAACGACGAAATCTCCTTCAGTTACGTTCCTGTGGGCGCCTCTCTCGACCTCGCACTCGGAAAGATTCGAACGTCGGCTTACTTCACTTACGATCTTGGGATGTCGCCAAAAATAAAGTTGTCGGTTGACTCAACGAAAAGCTCACTCGATGCAAAGATCAGTGGCTTATCTCGGTTGAGATTCGGTGCACTGGGTGAGTTTTTTGTCATGCCTTCTTTGAGTGTTTTTGCTCAAGGCGACTTAGCGATGGGTGGATATAAAAATGAAGCAGGCGCCTTGATACTCACCGACTCAGCGGGTGATCCCTTGCCGACAACATATCAACCCAACAATAACAAGCTCAGTGGCCTGACATTTGGTGGTGGAGTATCGTATTATATTTTTACTCCTGCGAGCCAACTGACCGGGAGTGCTGCAGGAAACAAGGTCGCACCTGGTAAAAAGTCGGTTAAGCCTGGCGCTAAAAAGGCCAAGCCAAAGCCAAAGGCTCCGCCTGCAGAAGGTTGAAGGGGAACCCTCAACAGAGCGCTCTTTTTTTCGCGGAGAGGTTTTAGTTTGAACAATAAAATTGAGCCAGCCGAGATATTCGATTTCGATTTTATAATCATTGGCTCTGGTTTTGGTGGCAGTGTTTCTGCGCTGCGATTGAGTGAAAAGGGCTATTCTGTATGTGTTATTGAGCAGGGGAGAAGATTCCGTTCTTCCGATTATGCCAAATCAAATTGGGATTTGCCCCGCTATCTCTGGGCGCCCCTGATAAAATGTTTTGGCATTCAACGTCTCACGTTTTTCAAGGATGTTTTGATTTTGAGTGGCGCAGGCGTGGGTGGTGGAAGCCTCGTTTACGCAAACACCTTGATGGTTCCTTCAGATAAAGCATTTGAAAGCTCAGCTTGGCGCTTCATGGGTAATGCACGTGAAAGTCTGGCGCCTTTTTATGTGTTGGCGAAAAAGATGCTTGGTGCAGCCATTAATCCGAAGATGACATTCATCGACGACGCCATTGAAGAATATTCGAAAGAAAAGGGTGTGCATCACACCTTTGCCCCAACTGAGGTTGCTGTGTTCTTTGGTGAGCCTGGCAAGAGGGTTTCTGATCCGTATTTCGGCGGTGAGGGCCCCGACCGATCGGGTTGCAATTACTGCGGTGGTTGTATGGTTGGGTGTCGTTATGATGCAAAAAACACCCTCGATAAAAATTATCTTTACCTTGCAGAAAAGCGCGGAGCAAAAATAAAACCTCTGACTAAAGTATCTCGCCTCGTGCCTATCAATGAGGATGGTTCATCGGGGTGGATGGTTGAAACTGAGTCAGTAGATAAAATTTTGTTCCGAAAAAAGACGACTCTCCGCGCGCGTAACATAGTTCTTGCAGGAGGAGTCCTTGGAACTCTCAAGTTACTTCTCGAGTGCCGTGACAAGCATCAAACCTTAACTCGTGTATCGCCACTTTTGGGACATCAGGTTCGTACCAACAGCGAGGTTTTCACTGGTTCTAGCGATCCAGATTCGCGTCGCACTGTTCCTTATTCTCATGGCATAGCTATTTCATCTATCTTCAAGGTTGACGACCGCACAGCAATAGAGCCAGTGCGATATCCTGTGGGTTCAAATTTTATGCGCCTGCTGGCAACTCCACTTGTGAGTGATCCCAGTGAATTTCGCAGAACGCTTAAATTTCTGTGGCGCATTGTGACTCGGCCAATTGAATTTTTAAAACTCACATTCAATCCACGCTGGGCTGAAACGAGCGTTATCTTTCTCGTGATGCAAGACTTGGATAATCGAATTCGTGTGAAATATGGGCGCAGTCTATTCACGCTCTTCCGCTCTGGGCTTGTATCGGAGCGTGAGGAAGGCAGTGAAAAAGTTCCTTCAGAGATTCCGGCAGCGAATCATTTTACCGAGTGGTTTTCGCAGCGGGTGGGTGGCACGGCGCAATGTGCTGTGACTCAGGTGACGGTTAATATTCCCACAACCGCGCATATTTTGGGAGGCTGCCCGATGGGAGATTCACCTTCCAATGGCGTCATCGACCAAGAACATCGCTTGTTTGGATATTCGGGAGTTTGGGTGTGTGATGGTTCAGCTGTGCCGGCGAATTTGGGCGTCAATCCGAGCTTGACGATTACGGCAATGACAGAGCGCGCCATGACTTTTATTCCCGCCAAGTAAAGCTCTGCTTTTCATAAATATATCCATCAATAAAAAGAAAAAAGCCCACTGCGGTATCGCTGTGGGCCCTGTGCCATCACAAATGGGGTATCAGATTCTAATTAGCGTGGTCCGGGAACCAGAACAGCTGTTTCGCCAGCTTTGATAGTCACCACGTCCTGAACATTTGGGAGGAGAATTGCCGCACCCAATCCACCAGCAGCCGCGCCAATCAGCGGAGCCCACCAAGTGATGCCGCGATCGCCTGTGAGACCGTCAATGAGGAAGGCAATGCCTGTACCGGCAGCGGCTCCGATGAGAATGTTTGTAACACTTGCATCATTGGTGCTGAGTTTGGTTGAGGTCACCTCTGCGCTCGCTGCCATATTGTAAACAACTGAGCCGTACTTTACTCCGGTGACGTTAAAGATAGCCTTCGGTGCACTCATTTTAAGTGTACCAATAAGACGCGAGCCCGCAGCAAAAACCGGAGCGCCTTGGACATCTTTCACTGCAACTGTGACTTGCGGAAGCTTATCTTCGGAGATGGCCTCATTCCCGCTTCCTGGGAGGTTGATGTTGACTTCTGGGTTTGTGGTCACGTTGGTTGGAAACTGAATGGCAATAAGGCTGTTTGATGGAATCAGGTAGCGCTGAGCGCCGTTGGTTGCTTCAAAAAAGCCCGCAGGAGCCTGCTGACCCGGAAGTTGCTGAACGGGAGCCTGCTGACCCGGAAGTTGCTGAACGGGAGGCGTTTGAACCGATGGGTTGCCCTTGCTTCCGTCTTGGTTCTGCTGCGGGGGGGCGTCGTTTTTGAGCTGAGCCGCGGGAGCAGGAGAGTTGCCTTCCGAAGAGCTGTCGTCGGAGCTGCAGGCCACAAAGGTTGTCATTGCAATAATTGTGCTGAGTGGAAGAAGAAAGAGATGGCGCATGGGGGGAACCTCCCGAATGAGTTAAAAAAGCGGCCCCGCGAACCTCTAGGCACAGGGACTGTCTTTGTTCCATCAAGACGCGTGCCAAGTTTCTATTAATATTTTTCATTTAATTACGTTGACTTGTGTTTTTTGAGGATGCTTGAGTTTGGTCCGATCTGTTAAAAACTTGGTCGGTGTGTCTAAAAAGTGCGCACAATGTGTTTCCGTTGGTCCGGGCCCATGTGCGAAAAAAGGCAGCCACTAAAAATCATTGAACACGCCAACAAGGCCCATTTTTTTTGATTTTGATTGATAGACATTATGTATTTATGGAAGGTATCAATAGAAGAGAAGGTTGTACAAATGGGGGGGGCATGGCTAGCTCGCTTGTCAGTGAGACCACGGGAGCTTGTTTGGCTTCAAACATGAAATCGCTCCGCAAGGAACTTTCCCTCAGCCAAGAGCAGCTCTCAGAGCGCTCGGGTGTGCCACGGAGTACGATTGCAAGCCTAGAACGCGGAGAGGGCAACCCCACGCTGCAAGTTCTTATGGGTATCGCTCAAGGGCTTGGAGTTGCAATTGCCGAGCTTCTGGCTCAGCGCCAGCCTCGTGCTACGCTCTATCCTAAAGATGAGCACACCAGGATGAGTTACCCACTCCAGTGTCCGGAAATAGGTATTCCCAAGGGATTTACTGAAACACTTCGGCTCACTCCGGCTCAGGCTCGTTATCTTGTCATTGAAGAGATTGTTCTCGAAGGAACAGAACTCATCGCTTCGGCTGCCCATGCATCAGGAACAGAAGAGCATTTCTTTTCGGTGGAAGGTTGCTGTGAGGTTGAAGTCTCGGGAGAGGTTTTCACAGTCTCTCAAGGCGATTTACTGCGATTTGACGGCGACCAAAGGCATTCCTACCGCAGTGCAAAGTTGGGGGTAAAGGCACGAGGGTTTGCCGTAGTTGTGCAAACTCCTCGCGTGTGAACATGAGGCATTTACGCGTTGTATGGATAAACGCCGCGTCCTGATTTTCGACCAAGATAACCAGCATCAACGTATTTTTTCAGCAACGGGCAAGGTCTGTACTTGGAATCTCCGAGGCCTTCATGAAGGACTTTCATGATCGCTAGGCATGTGTCCAAGCCGATAAAATCCGCCAAGGTGAGTGGCCCCATGGGTTGGTTGGTTCCGAGTTTCATTCCAGCATCAATGTCTTCTGGGGTTGCGATGCCTTCCATCAGTGTGAAGAAGGCTTCGTTGATCATGGGCATGAGGATTCGGTTTACAATGAAGCCCGGATAATCTTGCGAACACACAGTTGTTTTTCCGGCTTGTTCGGAGAGTGCCTTTGTGATCTGATAGGTGTTTTCGCTTGTGGCATGGCCTCTGATGATTTCCACAAGCTGCATCACTGGTACGGGGTTCATGAAATGCATTCCAATGAACTGCTCAGCGCGTTTTGTTGAACTTGCCAAACGTGTGATGGGTAAACTGCTTGTGTTGGAAGCCAAGATGGCATGAGCTGGTAGAATCTCATCAAGTTGTTTGAAAATAGATTTCTTCAGCTCTTCATTCTCACTCACAGCTTCAATCGCAAAATCGCAATTTTTGAAGTCAGCGAGGTGAGTTGTGGTTTTAATACGTCCAAGAATCACCGGGGGATGTTCGGGAAGTTTTCCCTTTTCAAAAAGCTTTGCCAAGCTTTTCTCGATGCTCGAGAGCGCTTTTTTGAGCGATATTTCGGAGACATCCATAAGGCAGATGTTGAACCCAGATTGCGCAAGAACCTGAGCAATTCCATTGCCCATCTGCCCTGCTCCAACAACGCCGACACGCTTTATCTGAGTTGTTTGAGTTAATTCCATTGTCATGTGATTTCTGCTCCTTCCGCTGTTTATGGCAATTTGGCTGTCAATTTTGCCTCAGAAATTGCTGTTTTTGCTCAGCCAGTCCAATGTTGTTCAGGAAATAGCGTTTGCCGGGCAAAGTCAAACTCAGCCTTGCTGGAATACATCGAATATCGGGTTGAATTCTCCGACAAGTCCGGATTAGGACTGTTTATAGTTTCCAAAGCTGGTTGCCCCCTGCAGCGGGAAGCCAATGGGAGAATCGCCATGATTTATCAACAGCCCCTGCCTTCGCCCTATCCCACTCTCGACGACGCACAACTGACGTCACGCATTGTGGCGGCAAAAGCAAAACTGGGCGACAGCGTGGTTATCCTCACTCACCATTACCAGCGTCCCGAGATTGTTGCCCTTGGAGATATGCGAGGCGATTCTTTAAAGCTTGCACAGTTCGCAGCTGCACAGGAAAAATCAAAGTACATCGTTTATTGTGGTGTCCATTTTATGGCTGAAAGTGCTGACATCCTCAAACGTGGCCAACAGGTTGTTGTGCTGCCCGACCTTGGCGCTGGCTGTGATATGGCCGACATGGCCGATGCTGATGATGTTGAGTTGGCCTGGGATGAGCTTGTTTCGGTGTTGGGTCATGAGAGCATCATGCCTGTCACTTACATCAACTCAACAGCCGCATTGAAAGCATTCGTTGGCAAAAAGGGCGGTGTGGTTTGCACCAGTTCAAACGCAGAGAATATCGTGCGCTGGTCCCTCGAGCAGCGTAAGGCGATTTTCTTTTTTCCCGATCAACATTTAGGTAGAAATACCTGCAAACGATTGGGATACACCCCCGAAAGTATGTTGCTATGGAAGCCCGGCGTTCCGCTGGGAGGTCAAGCTCCAGAGAGAATTCGCGACAGTCGAATTTTTCTTTGGGAAGGACATTGTCCTGTTCATGCAATGTTCACCTTAAAGCAGATACGTGCCTTACGCGCCCAGGATTCAGAAATCAAAATCATCACCCATCCAGAATGTCCGATGGAAGTCGTGGATGAATCTGATGCTGTTGGCTCAACGGAATTTATTGTCAAAACCATTGCCGAAAGTCCTGCGGGCTCTAAATGGGCTGTTGGGACGGAAATGAATTTGGTCAATCGCATTGCCAAAGAGAATCCCAACAAAACCGTGGTGAGCTTGAATAGATTTATGTGCCTCTGTGGCACAATGAATCGAATCGACTTGGCTCACCTAGCCTGGGCGCTGGAGTCGATCGTCTCTGGACATCCTAAGAACGTTATTACTGTGGGTGAACCTGAGCGATCGCTTGCGCGCGCCTCATTGGACCGTATGCTGATTATGAGCTGAGTGTGCGACGAATAAAGGTTTCGAATTTCTGCTGAGTCGTTATTGAAACCGACAACGGGAGACTGGTTTTGGACAAAAACGATCCTCACAATCCAACTTCAACGCAACTACCCTCACCTTCGGGCGGTTCTCAGCGCGAACTTACACTTGAAGAAATTATACAATTAGCGAACAAAATTGGCCTTGAGTACGTCGACAAAAGACGTGATGCTGAGCGCCTGGAACTTCTGCGGACCTCTGTGCGTGCAAAGATTATGAATCGTATTGAAGCTGAAGCCGGACCCGAGGCCTCGATTCCTGAGGGGCGTCTCAAGCGGTTGGCAGAAGCTGATGCTGAATACGTGCAACTCCTCGAGCAAATTGCTCACATGCGCGCTGAATCGGAGAAGTTAAGAATCAGGTACGAAAGCTATCGCAATCTTTTCGATGCCAAGCGAACCATGATCAGCTACAAGAAAACCGAGCTCAAGACTCTCTGAGCATTTCTGCTTTATAGCGTTCAAGATAGCTGTCGGCGAGCGCTCTGCGAAAGCTTGGCAGACCTATAAAATCCACAAATACTGAAGATTCCACAATGCGATCGTACATGCGTGCGCCGATGCGCTCTGGGAGTGATTGTTCCCAAAAAGATTCGTTCGCAGGTGCTGTTCGGAATCCGGAACGAACTGGGTCGTAAGAAAATTCTGGGGGAAGATAGTTGGTGGTCAGGAGAGTGATGCGTCCCTCGTTATAGCGGCTGTTGAGGAGATCATCGAGTTTTTCAAGTTGCCACGCTTTTTCGGCGCGTCCTTTTCCGAGTTCATCGATGAGGAGGACATCTGCCTCTCGCAGTGGCTTTAAAATCTTCTCTTCAGATGTGTTCTGTGAATATGTTTCACGCAGTTGACTGAGAAGAAATAGAAAGTCGACAAATCGAGCCGAACAACCTGTTTCTTCCACGAGCCATTTGAGAGCAGCGGAAGCTAAATGGGTTTTGCCTGTTCCCACGGGGCCAAGGAGTGTCAAAAATATCTTTTCGGGAGCCGGACCTTTGCGATTTAGAAAAGGCAAAGTTGTTTCGCAGAACTCAATGACTCGATTGCGGCAATCGTTGAGCTTTTGAGTTTGTTTGTTGTTTTGCCCAAGATGTTCCATTTGGATCGCGGCAAAAGAGGTTTGACGATAGCGTCTTGGAAAACCAATTTGGTTCAACAGTTCAGCCCGACGACGACCCGTGCGGCATTGGCACGCACCTGGAATAACGTCATCTTTTAGAGTCATTAGATTGAAGCGACGAAGTTGTCCTGTGCCTTGGCAGTCTTCGCACCGGGGTTGTGCATCGCACGCAGGACAAATTGCAAATTCATTTAAATTGCCTTCGTTGCGTAAATAGATGGCCAGTGGATGATGTCCACAGACACACGCCGCACTCGATTCATCCTGGTTGCTCGCGTCTGACACTGACGAATGAGTGCGTGATGTTTTTGTCATGCCCTGACCAGACCGCGATTCCGAAGATGCATCGCGTTGTTTGGCTAATCTTTCAAGCTCTTCAAAAGCAGCTTCGAGACTTTGTGATGGTTTGTTGAACATAGGGCAGACCTCAGTACTCTTCTCTCTGTCGTATCGCACGCCTAACGTATCGGTCTAGTGCTTTGAGCGTTGTAGCGAAGCGCGTACCTTTTTCTTGGCAATCTTGAGATATTGCAACCAGGCAGTCGGCAATTGATTGGGGATTCAGACGGTCAGTAGCCCAGGATTGGAGAACTTCGAGGTCCTGGGCCGAGACTGTGACGCCCCGGCCCCGGAGCTCAATGAAGACTGTGAGGATGTGGTTGTAGTCGCTAAAATCGACTTCCTGCGGACTGTTGTCCATGCTTGTTCCTCACGTTTTGGATTGCGGAGAAACTCAGGATGGGCGTCGTCCGCTGCGCCATGCAAAACGTCCGTGAACTCCCAGCTCTTCTTCGATGCGGATGAGGCGGTTGTATTTTGCGATACGGTCGGTGCGCGACGCACTTCCTGTTTTGATTTGACCAGCGTTGGTTGCGACCGCCAAATCGGCAATAAACGTGTCTTCTGTTTCACCGCTGCGGTGCGAAATGATTGTTGTGTAACCATTACGCTTGGCAAGTTCGATTGTTTCCAGTGTCTCACTCACTGAACCGATCTGGTTCAGTTTGATGAGGATGGAGTTAGCGGTGTGAGTCTCGATTCCGCGAGCGAGGAGCTTTGGATTAGTGACGAAAAGATCATCGCCTACCAATTGGGTTTTTTGGCCCAAGGTATCTGTTAGTTTCTTCCAGCCAGACCAGTCGTTTTCATCGAGTCCGTCTTCAATGCTCACGATAGGATACTTCTTGCAAAGCGAAGCATACATTTCGATCATCTGATCGGAGTTCTTTTGGCTTCCTTCGCCATCAAGGTTGTATTTGCCGCTGTTGAAGAACGAGCTTGCTGCAACGTCGAGCGCGAATGAAACTTGATCGCCTATTTTGTAGCCACTCTTTTCTACGGCCTGACACAACAGAGAAAGAGCCTCTTCATTGTTGGCGAGGTTGGGAGCGAATCCACCTTCGTCACCAACAGCTGTGTTGAGCCCTTTATCCTTCAGGACCTTCTTTAGAGTGTGGAAGATTTCGACTCCCGCGCGCAGGGCATGCGAGAAGGTTTGAAATCCATGCGGAACAAGCATGAACTCTTGGAAGTCAACGGTGTTGTCGGCGTGCGCACCACCATTGATAACGTTCATGAGAGGAACTGGCAGTTCGCGCGCGAAGCTTCCGCCCAAGTATTGATAGAGAGGCAGCCCAGCTTCAATTGCGGCAGCTCGCGCACATGCCATGGATACGCCGAGAATCGCATTTGCACCCAATTTAGTTTTGTTGGGTGTGCCGTCGATTTCGAGCATTAGACGGTCGATAGCCAGTTGTTCGCCCACATCAACTTCATCTTCGAGAATGGGGGCGATATAGTCATGAACATTCTGAACAGCCTTCAAGACGCTCTTGCCAAGGTAAATAGATTTGTCACCATCACGAAGTTCGCACGCTTCGTGCTCTCCCGTGCTTGCGCCTGAAGGTACGCTGGCGGTACCAACCACACCGTCCTCAGTGTGGACGTCAACCTCAACGGTTGGATTGCCGCGTGAATCAAGGATTTGTCGTGCGTTGATGCTGATTATTTTCGACATACGGGAGCCTCCCTATTTGCAAAATGACCAAAGCCGGGTTGGCCCTTTAGGGGGCCTGCGGTGCAAAGAGTTATGCCCGGCCCATTTTAAAAATACAAATTTCGCTTGGGACACTTGACTTTGCAAAGGCCTCTTGTTTATTTTCATGCAGGCATGTGTAAAATTCCGATTTAATGCTTGGGTTGTATCCAACCCTCGGTCACATCTGTCACTCGTTTCTTTTCATGAAAGGATTCGCCACATGGCAAAGAACACCACTGTTTCTACCAGTCAACTGATCGCTGCTGTTGCTGATAAGTTTACACAACTCCCAAAGAAAGTTACCAAGCAAGTCATCGCTGATTTCTTGGCAACAGTTGAGAGTGAAGTTACGAACGGCCGTAAGCTCCGCATCGACAAAGTCGGCATCCTTCAGGTGAAAGATCGCGCGGCCCGCATGGGTCGTAACCCACAAACAGGGGAAGAAATTCGCATTCCTGCCTCCAAGAAGATCGCTTTCCGTCCTGCTAAGTCTCTCAAAGAGCAAGTGACAGGTGCAAAGAAAGCTCCAGCTAAGAAGGCTCCTGCAAAGAAAGCTCAAGCTAAGAAAGCTCCAGCTAAGAAAGCTCCTGCTACTAAAAAGAAGTAATTTCTATTTTTTGGTCGGAAATTTAAAAAGAGGGAATCGCCCGAGTTGAATTGGGTGGTTCCCTTTTTGTTGTCGCGGGTGAATGCGAACTTCTCTGTGCCGGAAAAATTTGCAGCATTCGGTTTCTGAGTCTTGCCGATACCTCATCTGAGGGGGGCTCATGGCATTGAGGTTGTTGCAAAAGCTGATGCCCAGTTTCAAGGCGCAGCACCACATCTTTAGAGCGGTGTTGTATTTTGCATTGATCGTTTGCATTGGTATGTTTGCAAACCAGCTCAACGAACAGGCGAAGCGCAACGATGTGAAGGCTAACCTCGAGACTCTCGTGCAATCGGGTGATGTGCGACCACTCGAAAAAGTTCAAATCACATATCTATTGTGCCCACGGCCATTTGATCTTGATGTGAGCAAGTGTGATCGTGACAAAGAGAGTAAGTCGATTGTTCAATCCACATTCCGAGCCAACATCAACAACATCCCTAAAATTAGAGATTCTCGCGGACAGAGCCTGCAAGCCAACTGGGCTCAGGTGCGCTACGAACTGACCGAAACCGACCGAGTTTGGGTGACGCAAAAGCGGGACACTGTGCTTGCTTTGCCACGGAACATTCATAATGGAACCTATCTTTCGACTTTAAAGTATGACCTGCTTCTTCAGTCTGGATTTGGTGCTGATACTACTTTTACGTTGGAGCGAGAAGATCTTCTCGATTCTAAGGGTATTAGTCTCCTCGTTGGAATTCACAATTTACCCTATTTTGGCCCATCAGATATCCCCGCACATTTTGTCAGACCCAACCAGGTGGCTTCATTTTTGGCTCTGATGGGTATGCAAAAAGAGGCGTCGAGTTTGGCTCGGCAACTCGAATTGGGATTGCCCGTGGTGCTTGCAGCCATTGCCATTATTCTCGACCACAGCGTGGTGATGTCGTACCTTTCGCTCTACGCAGCATCGAGAGCAATTCATGATTACATTGGTTTCCGCATGGAAGCCTCTATGGCATCAGTCATTGAAAAGAAAATTTATTTTATTTCTGTCGGAACCGGATTTGCATTTCTTCTTCTCTTTACTGCCACAATAGTGGGCTTGAACGTTCGTCGAATTAAACTTTCACAACGTTGGTTGTTTGTTGCCGTTATGGGGGCTTTATTTGGCCTCGGAGAATTGGTTGACACAAGTTATTCAACGACGAGCGACTTGTGGGGTGACTCCCTCGCAATTTTCTCCTGTTTCGCGGTGATTTGTTACGCAGCCTATGATTGGTTCCGTAATCCTCCGACACCTGAAACTAAGGCTGGCAACCCTGAATCCTACAGCCGAGTGAGTGTTGCGCTTGTTGTGACTCGTCTCGCAATTGTTTGCATTGCCTTTGCTGTTCATGGTTGGGTGAACGTTCGCGACCTTGTTGGCATCCATTCATCTGACTCTGAACTGAAAAGTCGTCTCGATTGGAAGAATATGCTGCTCATGCCATCTCTCATGACGGCAGCGCTGCTTGAGGTTGGTTCAACGGCAAAGAAAATGCTGACCTTTGGTCGTGACATGGCGACAAAAGCTCTCATTGAACAGGAATTAAATGTTGGTCGAGAAGTGCAGGCGCGCATGCTGCCTAGCCTTCGCGCAAGCACTTCTTCTTGGCACTGGCGAGCCATGTATTTGCCGGCAGAAGCGTTGGCCGGTGACTGGTTCGACATTCGAGAGTTGAGTTTTTCAGATGGTAGAACCTTGCTCGCCGTGTGCGTGGCAGACGTTACAGGTCACGGCGTAGGCTCTTCTTTGGCAACAAGTGTCATTTGTTCGCACTGGGGGCTTTGGTGTGCGCGACTTCAAGCATCGGGCTTTCCTGAAACTCCCGATGCAAAACAGCAAGAGCTTAAGCGTGCTCCGTATGGCATTCATTTGGGTTTAAAGGCTTTACGAGAAAATGAAAATTGCACAGCGATCTTTGCACTTTTTGATCCAACGCGAAATGAGATCACTTTTTCTTCTGCGGGACATCCTGGGATTTTGGTGATTGGGCAGAAAACTTTTCGATATTTCACAACCCAGGGAGAACGGCTTGGCGGTGATGTCATGGGCGATATCATTTGGAATGCCAAAACTGAAACTCTTTCGGGTGATGAGCTTATTGTTCTCTATTCCGATGGTGTTGTGCCGCTACGGGCGACGGTCTCAAGTTGGGCAGCTCAGATCAAGCGCAAAGTGATTGCAGGCTTAGCTAGCAGGCCTGAGTTGATGCTGGTGAACCAGCTGCGCACAAACAAGCACGGATTCGTTGATGCCCCCGATTTGAAGGACGACATGACTCTTGTCATGGTGCGAAGAAATACTCAGGAAGCCGCTCAAACAACTGAGCCGAGCCAATCAAATGTGACTCCAGAGGGTGCAGCCCCACAAGAGCTGGAACCGAAAATTTCACAGTCTGCCTGAATTTAGGCCCGATTTCTCGAGAGAGCTTGCGCGTTGTTCTTTTGCCACGATAGTGTGCATTAGAATATGATTGCATCCGAGGAATCCCATCATGGCAAAAACAAAACCTATACTTGCCTTTCTGGAAGACGCTTGGCTTAAGCAGCTCTATGTTGAATTTGATTCGATTTGTTTTCAATTTCGAATCAAACTTCGCAAGCCCCTCTTCGAAATTCGCGACATGAAGAGCCAGTGGGGACAATGGGACCCCCTCACGCGTACAATTACCGTCAGTCGTCACCTCATTCAATCACACAATTGGCAACAGGTTTTGGGAGTTCTCAAACATGAACTCGCCCATATGTTTGTCAGTGAAGTTCTTGAGGGCGACGCTTCGCATGGCTCAGATTTTCATCGTGCCTGTGATCTTTTGGGAGTTCCCCAAGAATACCGTGGTGCCGGACTCGATTTGGGGGAACCTTTGCGCACATGGCAAGAAATGGCCGAGGTTCCCGAGGAAGATGCGGTCGTGCTTCGCAAGGTTGAAAAGCTGCTTGCAATGGCAGAGTCTACCAATGAGAATGAAGCATTTCTTGCGATGGCGAGAGTTCAGGAGCTCATTCATAAATACAATCTTGAGCGGGTCCTCAATCGGAAAAAAAACAGATACGTCTCGTTGGTGATTAATCACCGTAAACAAAAAGTCGATCGTCTTCAACGCATGATTGCCGGAATTCTCACAGGCTATTACTTTGTCGATATTGTCTTTTCAGATCTGTATGATGCTCATGAAAATGCTGGCCACAAAACCATGGAAATTCTCGGAACCGAACAAAATGTATTCATGGCCGAATATGTTTATGGATTTCTGCGGCAGCAGTCGGAGTCGCTCTGGTCCCATTACCGCGAGAAAAACGCGCTCAAAGGAGCTGCACCAAAGATGTCCTTCCAAACCGGAGTGGTCGCTGGCTTCAAAAGAAAGCTAGATAACCTCGAGAAAACAAGAGTTCAGGCTCAGAGGCAAAATGCAGTCCCAACCACGCACGGGAGCATGAACCACCAGAGCGAATCCACCGCACTTGTTAAGTTCAATGACCCCGGCCTCGGACAGTTTGTCAAGTCGCGTTTTCCTCGCCTGACCTCCATCAAAGCTGGGGGGCGAGTGCTTGGTGAGCACTATGATAGAGGGCGGGCACAGGGTGAGCGTATCGTGATTCACAAGGGAATCACGACCAAGAAGGGCCCTTCCACGGGTGGTTTACTGGGTCCTGGCCGTGGTTGAATGTGATTTGGGGTCGGCATTGCACTGAGCGCAATTTTCGGGATAAACATATTGCGTGGCTGTCGCCGTAGCTCAGCTGGATAGAGCGGTTGTTTCCTAAACAACAGGTCGCATGTTCAAGTCATGCCGGTGACGCCATCATTCATTCCGCTCCTCCACCGCTGTGGTCGCAGCAGTGCTTTTAATTGCTCCGATTTTCCAGTTTGAACGATATCCACCAATGTGCTCGCAGCTTGAAAACCCGCCGACCATCCACATCCGAGCCATCCGGTTGCGCCCAAGATTCGTCCTTGGTGCCCGAGTTCCCCGAGCATCGGCAGTTCGTCGCATGGGAGACAATCGACGCCCATGCGAATATCCAGGAGTTTTAGAGAAATTTTGTGAGAGTCATTTACAACCCCATGAGAAGAGTTCTTTAAAAGCAGCGGAGCCACTTTTTCGAGAAAACTCCCCTGAATCCAAGATTCAATTCTTAAATACAAATATTTATCCAGCGGTTGTCTGGTGAGATCAACTCCCGCTCCTGCTTGTGGAAGTAGAAAGCGGGGTCCGGTCATTTTTAAATGCCATTGCCATACATGCGATGAAGTTCTCTTTGGAATAAACACCGCTGCGACATGGCCGCTTGAGGTTCTCAATGAAATCGGCGCGGAATTTTCACTGGCCATTAAATTCGTAGCCCAGATCGACATTACGTCAGACATAGGGATAAGCATCGGTGACAGCCAGCTTTCTAGTTCAGCAATCTTGTATCCATTTGCCAGGATTATCATCTCACTGTGAAGTTGCGAACCATTATTCAGGAACGCTGAACAACCGTCTTTTGTCTCCAGAATTTTTTGAACTTTTCCGTTGTAGAAATCGATTTTTGAATTAAATGAGGCCTCTTTTCGCTGCGTAAATACATCACGCACAACGAGTGAATTATTTATTTCAGCAAAAGTATTCAAACCGAGTTTTGGCGATGGTTGTATGCCAAGGCCAGCTTGGCAGGCTGAATTTAATTCTACGAATTCATGATTTTCAAGGCCTATGCGCAGCGAAGGTGTGTCAATCAGATTTTCGTCGCCCAAAAGTGCTTTAGCAACTCCGAGTCCTTGCACACAGAAATTTTGCAGCCATTGTGCCATCTCTGTGCCGTGCGCAACCACTGTTCGGGTGGGAGGATCATTCAATGAAGGCCAAAAAACTCCAAGGCCAGAATCAATCCACGGGATGGTGCGCACGCTCAAGGCGCTGTCAATGAGAGTTGTATTGATTGAATTCTTTGCGAGGAGTTGGCTACAAGCCCAGCCCAACGGACCTGCTCCAACAACAATGACGTCAGATTTCTTCGTTCTTCTTGATGATGGGCCGCTCACAAACAATCCCCGACCAATGCCCCAACGTGACAACCTTCTTTACAATTGCGAAATGGCTCTTCACCAAGTCACAGAAGTCATCGATCTCAGTGCTGAGGATTCCCGACACTATGATTGTTCCACCGGGGCGTGTGTGTCCAACAATGTCGCCAAAAATTTTGGTTAACGGGCGCATTTGAATGTTGGCAAACACGAGCTCGAAGTTGCTTTCTTCAATGTCAGAAATTGGTGTTGAAACAAATCTGGCATTGTGAATGTTATTGTCGCGGGCATTGACTTCTGCAATGTGAACGCTGTTATCATCGATGTCACAGCCAAGAATTTCTGTGCTTCCCAACATTGCAGTTGCGATGGCAAGGATTCCGGAGCCAGTTCCAACGTCAAACACACTTTGTGGAACGGGTTTACATTCCAGGAGCAGTTCGAGGCAGAGCTTAGTTGTTTCGTGCTGGCCTGTGCCAAAAGCCATTCCTGGATCAATGACAATCTTGTGTGGATGAGGAAAGTTCTCAGGGTTTTCCCAAGGCGGAAGAATTGCAAATTGTCCTGCTATGTCGATAGGCTTGAATGACGCTCTCCAGGATTCACGCCAATTTTGATCGGCAATAGGCTGAAGAATCATCTGATCGGCGGTGAGAGAAAGTTTTCGCTCTAGTGCCTCGATCAGTAAATGACTGCGCAGCGTTTGCAGATGCGGAAGGTCTTCGCTGTAAAGAATAACGGGCACCTTGCGGACCAGTTCTCCGTAATAATCTCGTGAAATATGGTCGTAGTCATATTCAAATTCAACATCGCAATCGAGAGCCCCTTCAACAAAGTTGTGCTCGTCGAATTCATGAAGAATTTCCACGAGGGAATCTTTGTTTTTGTCTTCGATATGAATTCGTAGTTCGTAGCAAATAGGATGGGTCATGGGAGCCTCACTGGGGCAGCCGGTCCTCCATCGTTTTGAGGAGCTGAGCGGCCTTGGCGTAATTGGGTTCCCTAGCTAGCGCAAGCTGAGCATATTGCCGCGCCTCGGGGAACCTCCCCCACTTGGCATAAGCTAAGCCAATATTAAAGAGAATTTGATGGCGGTTCGCGTTGGTTGGGAGAACCATTTGGGCCTTTTTGTAATGCACAATGGACTCTTCGTAACGCCCGGCTCGCACGAGTTGAATGCCGTAAGCATTCAAATAGCTTGCTACTTTTGTCACATCACCACAGTGTTCGAGTAGAAGTTTAGCGGCCTCATAGTCGCCCATGGCCAATTTTACTCGTGCAAGATCTTCGCGCACGGTCATGGAGTGCTCATTGAGGCTGAGGGATTTCGAAAAAGCCGCGTCGGCCCGTTCCAATTCACCCAAAGCGAGGTGGCATTCTGCTATTTTGGCGAGTCGTCCGGGGTGACGTGGGTTGTTGAGCTTCAGCTTCTCTAGAATGGATAATGCTTCGCGCAACTGGCCACGTTCGATATAGAGGTCGGCAAGCCCCTGCAACGGTCTAAGATAACTTGGATTCTTGTCTATGGATCGGCGCAGCCATTGTTCGGCAGCTTTTGAATCATTGTCGAGCAGTGAGCGTCGCGACATGAGTTCGCAATATCGAGCGGTATCGCCGAGGTTGCGCAGTAGGTCATCACACGCTTGTACTTTTTCTTCGTCGCTCGTAGTTGCCCACGTTTTCATGACCCGTTCGAATAAGCGGACGCTGCGTTCTGCAGGTGTGCCGCCATTGTCGTTCTCTAGGAGAATCAATTTTTCAATGCGGTGGGCGAATTTGAGACAGTCTTGCGCCCACTCGGCTTTGTTACCGTTCATTGGTTGAACGCATCCCACTCCGAATTCTCCGAGGAATGTGACTTCTTCTCTTGAGAGTGCCTTTGAAAGAACAGCCGTGCGTCGCAACATCGGGTCTCCAGATTGCGATGCAACATCGCAAATCAACCCTTCACAACTGCGGTGAGTCGGATTCTTCTGGTCTAAAAGAGTTTTCCAATCCTGCTGGGCATTGGTTTCCCAAAGAAGGATGAGTGCCGATATGCCCTGTAGCGACGCATCTGGTGCGCCCATGCGGAGCGTACCGGAACGGCTTATCACTGCGCCCGGGAAGACTTGCTCCAAGGCTGATGTCATCAATGCAATGCACTCTAGATCGTCGCCAACAAGTAACAAATTGGCGTGAGATTTTGAGGGTTTCATGAGCGACTCCTCTAGACTTATGATACCCTAGGATGGGTATCGGTCGAAATCTTGAGAGCCTGAGCAAAATCAGGGGCGGGATGTCAGAGAGATGAACCAGGTAACTGAAACAATAACAACCGACTGCCTAATTGTTGGAGCGGGCGCGCTGGGTCTGTTGTTGGCATACGCGCTGGATCGATCGAGCCAAGAGAATCACAAAACAACACGAGTATTGTTGCACAATCGTACTCCACTTGTGAACTGCATCGACTTAGAACTTGCCACTGGAAATCAAACAAAATGGCAGCTCACAGTTGAAACCACTTCTCCAACTCAGTGCCTTGAAAAGGTGAACCCAGCGAGTATTTATTTTTGTGTTCCGCCCGAGTCGACTGAATCAGTGTTTATGAATTGGCTCGACGCTTTGGAGAGGGTTGCGACTCCGAAACAACCAGTTCTGTTTGTGTTTTGCAACAATGGGTGCCTTTCTGTCCGAACACTCGAACGCATCAGCCGCGCGGACTCTCAATTTTCATTTATCCGCTCTCTCTTTTTTGTGGGTGCAATTCGGGAAAAAAATCAGACGGGATGCATCGTTCGCTGGACTGGTGGCAGTCGAGTTATTTGGAATTTTCTAAGGCCTCCAAGCGTGGAGCAAAGTTCTAGCTCTGCAATGATTTCCGGTCCTTTTACCCAAAGCTCGCGGCAGCTCGCCTTTATGGAGTGGTCGCAAGAAAAGCATATTTTCCCGGCAGAACGAGCAAAATTCTTTACCAACTTTATGCTGGCTGTGGGCATAGGTCCCAAACTCGCCAAAAACAAAACATTGTCAGCCATTCTCGAAGACTCCATCGTTTCACTTCAGGCCGAGCAATTTGCAATTCTCTGGGAGCAATTTGGTGTGAGCGCGGATATATTAAAAACGACCTTACAAAAGACCATTCAAGCAACCGGAGAAAATATCAATTCCCTTAGTTTGGCTGCTTTCTATGGAAACAGCGACACTATGCAGAGTTTTTTTGAGTTTGTTACTCAGGAAATTAGCGCGTCGCCGCGACGGTCTGAACTGGCTCCAATGATTCGATTCTTAACCACGGCGCGAACAGCATGGAGAAGCGGAAAATGATCAATGAACCGTCTTCCACCGATGCTGGATATGCATACAAACCGCCTTTCCTCACTTTCGTGCTCATTGGAATCAATGCAATCATTTATATGATGATTCAATATCAAGGCGGTCCGACCTATGAAAATCTCCTCAAATATGGAGCGAAAGAAAACGGATTGATTGCTGAAGGGGAAATTGGCCGGCTATTTTTTCCGATGTTTCTCCATGCCAGTCCAGCCCATATTCTTTTCAATATGTTTGCTCTTTACCAATTTGGACGAGTGTTTGAAGTTCTTGCGGGTGCGCGAAATCTATTCGTCACCTATGTGCTGGGTGGTTTGCTTGGCAATGCTATGAGCTTTGCGCTGAGTCGGTCGCTCTCGGTGGGGGCATCAAGCAGTTTGTTTGCTCTGCTTTTCGCTCTTTATGTTCTTGAGCGACATCAACAGAAAATAAACCTCGAGAGCACCGGTATTAAAACCAAAACATCACTTGGACCTATCATTGTTATCAATGCAATTATCACATTCCTAATCCCGAATATCGATTGGGCATCACACCTTGGGGGTGGGATCGCCGGAGGTCTGATTGGTACTGGCCTTTTGGTGAAACATAAGCTCAACACACGTCTTTTGAGCATGGTGAAGTACTGGCGTGTTGATCCTCAAACGCTGCAATTGCGTTTCTATCAACGTGAAGGTTTCTATCTTGCTCTTGTTGGCGGCTTGACTCTCTTGTCTCTCATTAAAATGCCTAATGTTGGTTTTGCTGACAGAGTTTTTGGGCTTGGAGTGCTCGAGGCGAGTCAGAATCATATGCAAGGGCATGCGAATTCTGAATTGCCGCGATTCAGAAATTCATTCGATGATCCGCTCTCTTCGGTGAACCCAGATGTTCTCCTCCAGCAGGCCATGTCCCGGCTTTCGGCTGGCCATTTTGAAGCTGCAGCGGCATTGCTGGCTGTCTTGATTCGCATGAATGAATTCGGCCTTGGGAGTCCTGAATTTGCATCAAAGTCAACTCTGACCTTGTTGGAACAGGCGAGTGATGCAGCTCGAGCACAGCAGCCTTTTGACGCAACCTTGGTTCGTGCACTCACGGGCGAGGAAACCATGATTTCAGCCCAGCCTGATTATTGCAGTAAAGCTGCTCATTACATGCGTGGGCTTGGTTTTTATTCGCTCTCAGGATTGCTTTATCGGTGCGCCTTTTACGAAGACTTTGGGAGCAAAAAACATGCTCAGGCCGCAATCACTGACCTATGGCTTGAATCACGTCGTTGTGAAGAACAAGTAGACGCGCCTCCGCGCGATGACGAAACAAATCTCTATCAGTGGGTTCGCAATCAGCGCAATGCATGTGCGCGCGACCTTGAGGGCTTCAGATCTCATCTTTTGGAACTTGAAGAAATGGGACGGCTCGACAAAGATGGAGCTGTCGCTGAAAAGAAATCAATAGTTAAGTAGTCCAGCGAGTCGATTTAAAAATGCTGAACAGAATCAGAAGCCACAACAAATTGTCTGCCCTTCTCGTGCTCTTCGTGGCGGCGTGGTTGTTTTCTGCGTGTGGTTATCAGAGCATCGATACCCAAGTGCGCTCAAAAATAGCCGCTACGAATGTACCATTAGCGACAGCTGCCAATGTTTCTGACTGGTGGTCGAGTTGGGATAAGAAAACCTTTTTGATGGGTGTTGTTGAACAAGAGGGTCTTTCACAGGCAGATGCAACTGCCAGCGCCAGAAGTGCTATTTCTCAGGCCCTTCTTTCATTGATTTCCGAGCGCTCAATTCTGACGAATCCAAACTTACGTTTAGCGCAAGATGCAATAAACCGGTCACTCATTGTTGAGCGGCAGGCACTGATTCCAGACGCAGATTTAATTCTCGATCGCGCGGTTGTTTCCTCAGAAAGAAAAAGTAGCGATGGTCTGCAAGTGAGCAATTACTTTGTTTCTGTTCCCGCCATTACGAGTTCATTAAAAGCGGCTGCTGAGTTTAATCTTCCTCATGTGAATAGAATAATTTCGTCATTTTCAAAGCAATCAGGAATTGTTGGGCTCATGAAGACGCTCGCAACGACTCAGGGTGCGCAGTGGGTGGAACCTAATCTCGTTGGCTATCTGCCAAGTGGGCGACTTTCAACGAAAGACACCAGTTCGGCTCTCGAGTTGGCCCCAGAGTTTAAATACAACACATCGATCGCTTCTGTGCTTAAAAGAGTTCGAGCCGACAGCGCATATTCATTTGTAGAACGATCAAAACCAACGCTTTCTTCCGTCACTGTTGCAGTGCTCGACACAGGGGTAGATTCATCCCATCCGGAATTAAAAGATCAGATGTTCTTGAATCCTGGCGAGAAGCAAGATGGTGCAGACAACGACAACAACTGCTACGTAGATGATATTTTCGGAATTGACGCAACCGTCGAGTGCGGTCGTGACGACAGTGTTGTTCCGCGTCCCGGCCATGCAGATTTAGGTGGCGCGGGCAAGCAGTGTCCTCGTGTGAGAGCCGATGATGAACTTTCGGCGAACTGTGGTCATGGAAGCCACGTTGCAGGAATTATCGCAGCGAAACATGGTGGCGATCTGAGCACCATCGGGATTTGCCCTAGTTGTAAAGTCCTTTCAATCCGAGTTGCCGAAAGATGCCTGCAGCCAGCAACAAATGAGACTGGAGAGTGCCAACGGCCGATGTCGGCCTTCGATCCATTGACCTCTTATGAGGTTGATGGGGGTATTTCAGATACCTCTCAGGTGCGCGCGCTTACCTATCTTTACAATTTACGGGCTCCCGATAATCGAAATCGCCTTCTTGTGAATGTTGTAAACTTAAGCCTCGGAAAATATTTTGCGTCGCGCTCCATGAGCTACATTATACGCAATCTTCAGAGAAAAAATATCATTGTCGTTGCCGCTGCTGGAAATGATGGCACAGAAACTCCGAGCTATCCTGCGGCTTACGACAGTGTCGTTGCAGTGTGTGCTACCAGCGAAGACTATTCCAAAGGAGCTTACGGACGTGCGCCGTTTAGTAATTTCGGTGACTGGGTTGATATCTGTGCACCCGGAACAGATATCGTTTCAACGACTCCTGGAAAAACCTTCGACGGTGGTGGTTTATTCATCGACAAAAGCGGAACAAGTCAGGCAACTCCATTCGTGGCAGGGGCATTGGGATACTTGTTGTCTTACTATGGCAATGAGAAAAGCGCTGCCCAAGTGGTAGAGATTCTTAAAAGCGGTGCCGACTCCGAGGGCCTCTACAATTCACAGAGCAATCGAGTGCCAGGCACAGGGGAGCGACTTTACCGGGCCTGTTACACTGATACCTCGAATTGTGACAATCTTCTTGGAGCTGGTTTTCTTGATCTTGATGCTGCTATTCAGGGAAGAAAACAGAGCAATACCAATTTCAATTTCCTTTCCAATCAGCCGGGGGGTTGTGTCGTGAACAGTGTGGGTGAATCCCGCATCGTCAATTCACAAACACGCTGGGGCCGGTTTTTTAGCGGTATGCCTTTTGTTTTGTTTATTAGCTATTTTGTTCTCAAGCTATTAAGCCGAGTCTTGCGTCCCGGAAAATTCAGGAGAGTCAACGGATGAATCTATTCAGCCGTTTTTGGTTGGTCGTTCTTTTTGCCATTTTTCTGCCAATGGGATGCGGTGATGAAAAGTCACAATATGACGTGGAACAGAAAGTCTCAGGGATCACCTGGCCTACACTTCAAAGCGCTCAGGCGTGGCGCGACATCTGGGATGGTCGCTCGTGGATTATTGCTCTTTCCCGTCAGCGTCAGCAATTAAAAAGTAACAGTTTTTTCCGTGCTCAGTTGATTCAGTCGTTTGCAGACGAAATTAAAAATTCTGACCCTGATTTAACTGCAGCAGTTGAACTCAACTATCGTATTTCTAGTCTGATTCAATCGAGTGTTTTGGCCATTCCTAACCTCGAAAAAAGTTTGTCGAACGGTCATGGCCCGTTCCCTGTTTTTGGTTTTGCCACTCTTTCGTTTCGCAGCGGATTAGGCGGGCTCGAGCAACTGCTCTTGGCGAGTCCTCTTCTCAGTCGAAAAATGGGCACACTTGATAAGCAAGGAAAGAATCATTTTCTTCTGAAATTTATGTGGGACACTCTCGAAAAAATTCCGGGTGTTGAGTTTGCAGAACCAGATCTTGAGAGCCAAGTTCAGCAGGAAGCCACTCCCATTGAGTCTGCAATGCGCGGACAATTCAATACAAAAATCTTAGGTGTTGGCGAACTCGTGCCGCAGATGTTGAAAAGCGGGCAGTCGTTGATTGCTGTGATTGACACAGGTGTCGACAGCAGCCTTGATGCGGCTGGGACGGCCCTGGCGGGGAGATTTTTCCGAAACCCAGGCGAAGATCCTGAGAAAGGGAAACGCGCAGACACCGACGATGATGGCAATGGATGGATAGACGACTATATTGGCATTGATGCCACTGTTGCCAAAGGTGGAATCGATCAAAGCCCTATGCCTGTTCCAGGTTCTAATGACGTTGGCGGGCAAGGTGTTCCGTGCGATCCTTCCTCTGGCGAAGGTGCATCAAGTTGCAATCATGGAACTCATGTTGCAGGTATCATTGCGGGTGGGGCTCAAACACCAGGCCAATACGTTGGTGTCTGTCCACTCAATTGTCAGATCCTGCCCATTCGGGCCGCACGGCGTTGTTTCGGTCCGAAAGGTCAAACAGACTCTGTCTGCCAACCCGCCGATGAATCCACGACCTTTAACCCAGAAACCCAAAGAGAGTTTAATGGAGGCATCACCGACTCCGCGCAGTTGCGCGGCTTGTCTTACCTCCTTGATTTGGAGTCGCTGACAAGCCCCGGAAATCTTGCGACGAATGTGGTGAACTTGAGTCTTGGAAAGTATTTCTCCAGCAGAGCTCTTTCTTTGATCGCTCGCCGTTTGTTTCAGAATGATGTTTTGATTGTGGCGGCAGCTGGCAATCAAAATGTTGAAGTTCCGATGTTTCCAGCTGCGTATCGTGATGTGGTGGCTGTTTGCTCAACGAGCACAGACGCGAGTCAACCTGAATCAACAGGAGTTAAAAATGGTTCAGCTCCTGCTCGCGGAGTGCGCTTCAAATCGAGATTCAGCAATTTCGGTGATTGGGTCGATATTTGTGCGCCGGGTTCATCCATAAAATCCTCAGTTCCCGGCGGCGGAACAGATGTAAAGAATGGAACCAGTCAGGCTTCCCCGCACGTCTCTGGCGTCGCAGGTTTGCTGAAGGCATTGCGGCCAAGCCTGTCTGCGGTTGACATCAGATCAATTCTTTTGCGCTATGCAGATTTTGATTTTCTTTACGGGCTCCTTCCTGATGGACGGCTCGCAAATTCCGATTTTGCTTATGCTCCCTACACAGACGTCAAAGTTTTTCTGCTTGGCAGCGGCGAATTGAGTGCTTTAAACGCATTTTATTCACTGACAGATCCAAGCAAGGCTCGCATAAGTCAGGCGAATTCTGCCATTGAATCGGGAGATACGAGTCAGGTGACATCGGGATGTGTTGTGTCAAGTTTAGCAGCGAATCATCCACGAAAAAATCTTGAACGAAGCACAAGCATGCCCGTTGTTCTGGTTGCGTTACTTCTGTTTTTGAAACTCGCGGCATTGTTCCGAAAAAAAACCCGGCCATCAGCCGGGAACCAATAAAGGTATATTTTGAGTGCCCAAATTTTTTCAGCTTGCCTGGGCAATCCCTTTGACTGGTTTATAATGGTCGTAGCGCTTGCTGTGTGCGCGTTTGATTTGCTCCATTGCGCGCTTTGTTGCGCCGTGAATGCTGTGATACATGTCGGGCGATCTCATTGTGACGTCGCCGTGAAATGGTCCATCGTTCCAGGTGAGATGCGCAACGTGATCGTTGCCTTCCAGCGATAACGCCCAGCGGCTCCCAAAGTTATGAAGTGCAAGCGGATTTAATTTGTCCGATGACTCCGCTTCGCAACATTCTCGCAGAGCCTTTGTCAATTCAAATCCATGAGCCGCGACCTGATTTGCCATAGTGAACTCCTTTTTAGGAAATGGCTTCAGCTACTCTCGAAAAATAGGAACCTCGAGTACTCACCAATTCGGCATGAATCTTTCTTGCGTCTTCCTCCATTGCTCTGTTATTTGAAAGCTCAAATAGCAAATAGAGCAACGCTTTGTGCAAGCCCTCCTGAACAAGTGCAACCACAGAAATCGGCCAGCGATGCGCCAGTGATTCCTTGGCTCGCAATTTAAATTCACGATTGAGTGCAAGAACTTTATGAAGATGTTGGACGCTAAAGCCTTGGTTGGGAATCACGTGGATCCCAGGACCAAATTCACGTTCGAGAATTCGAACTGCTCTTTTCACTGCCGCGTCCCATCCGGTCAATTTGTGTTCCGCATAGAGAGCTTCTAACAACAAAAAAACTTTGTTGGAGGAGCTAACCACCTCTTGAAGTTCGTTTTCGGCGGGTTTGGTGAGATCTTGAGCGAATAAATCCCAAGTGTCGACAATGATGCCCAATGAGTACATTTTAAAGAGAGCGCGGAGTGTATAAACTTTCGACAATGGGCTCCTCTCATCGAGGATGACATTAAAATCACCGCATTGTTCCACCAATGCCAGCATGTCGCGTAAAAAGTCAGTTGATGCACAGTTGCGGTTGCGTTCATCGATGGTGAGGGTCGGATATGCCCTCGCTGCCCGCTCAAAGCGTCGAACAACTCGCATTTCTTCGAGAGCTTCATCGAGAGCTTGATCCCACCGAAATCGCAAACCGAAATCAGGCGTCTTGAGTTTATCGCTATCCTTGAGTTCGACGTTGATCTGCGAGTGAAAGACGAGTGACTGGAGAATCTCTCTGGACTGGGAGTTGAGAGCTTCCCAAAGATCGACCATGTTAAAAACATCATGTTGTATCAGCAGATCGCCGAACCGACTTCTCTCACTTACTTTTCCGGCCAGTTCAACAAAGAGATCCAGAGTTATTTTTCCATCTCGATAAATCACGTCACCCAGTCGATCATCAAGTAATGCAGATCCGCAGTGAGTGATTTCTCCTGATTGAACAAAAACTGATTTTGTTCCCTCCTCTGAGAGAAAGAGAACCTCACCTGTAAATCGGATAGCCCGCAGATCGATAAAAAAGTCCTTCAACCCATGGCCGCCCATGGTGACCGATTGGTTCATATTGATGCCTGCTCTTGTTGAGGGATTGAACCACCTGAAATCTCGTCAGCCAGGTGAATTTCATTAAGGAAAAGAATGTGCATTAATTTCTTTTTCATTTGGAGCCACTCAGAAATACTTTCTGGTGGCACGGATGATTCTTCCATTTTCCCGATGAACACCATCTCAAGAACCTCTTGTCCGTTGAAGACTCGGTATTTTGGTTGTTCCTTTGGCGCGGGTTTCTCGCTCAAGAGATCTTGAACAAGAGTTGCGCCCGGGCGTCTTTGTCCGTGTCGCAATTGATCGAGGGCCGATGGCAATTCAGGGGTTTCACAGAGCGCGATGAGTTCATCGATTTTCGTATAAAGCTCCTCGGGGCAAAGTCTTCGAGCTTCGATGAGATCTCTCTTTGCTTCTGCGCCACGCTTTATGGAAAGATAAAGTCGTCCGCGGTTGAACAGGGTAATGAATCGTGAGTCCGGGCTCTCTAAAGGCCCCATCGCTTTGCGGTAGAGAACAATTGCATCTTCTGTTCTTCCGGTTTTACTCAACTGAAGTGCGAGATTGTTGAGAAGTGCAGTCATACCTTCGCGGGTTTCGAATTCATCGCAAAAGCTGAGCTCCGCTTTTTCAGCAGCCGTGAGAGTGTGGGCCGGTTCATGCACCCTTTTTACTTCGAGGCGTGCAACGGCTTTTTCTTCCCTCGAAAGGCTCAGAGAAGCTTCGCTCAATTGTCCAAGTCGCAATGAAATTCGTGTTTTGAGTTGAAGAGCCGGGAGGTAGTCATCCTTGAGTCTCAGAACCTTGTTGATTGTTGCGCCTGCCCGATAGAATTCTTGCTTTTTAGTTTGTTGGAGTGCGAGAAGGGTGAGTCCTTCGAGGGATTCGCTTTCTTTTTCAAGCCAAATGCTAAGTGTGCGCTCGGCTTCAAAAGTATTCCCGCGCAGAAAGAGCGCGTGCACCTGCACCAGAGCATCTCGATCTACTGGTTGTTTACGTTCTCTTTCGAGGACCTCCGAGAGAGCTTGCTCCATCATTCTGATACTGACTGGCTTTATGAGCACAGTCGAGAAACCCTGCTCGCGGACTGCAATAAGGTCATCTCGCGATTCTATGTGCGAGATGGCTACAAAGATGCCTTGAGTGTGGTTTTTGAGTGAACGGATACGCTGCACGATGTCGGCGTAGTCCGACCCGACGAGGCAGTCTGTGTCGACAAGAACGAGTTCGAAGGCGTGCTCAATAACTTGCTTTTGAAGGTCCGCAAATTCTCTGACCACGGTCAGTTTTTTTAGACCAAAGCTGCGCAGGGTGGTCTGTGTCTCATTGGCTAGCCCCTCTTCTGGAGTCAGCAGGAGTGCCGTTGGGAATTTATTCTGCCGCACGTTTCGGACCCTCCAGCCGTCCACGCTGTTTGGTGGTTCGAGGTCTTATATAAGTAGTGTACACCCGACTGGCCGTTCTTGGTTCGGCAGGGGTTTTCGGATTGACAGATGCAAAATCGGGCGGTAAGCGAGCAGTCCCACATTGTGTTGGGAAGTATCTGGTAACGCGCCCTGGAGCTTAATTATAGAAAAACTCCAAATTGTTGGAGTTTTTCTCGAGCTCGCAAGGCGCCGGGTGTGTGGACCCTTGTTTTCCACGACAGAGAAGGATCACCTCATGGCTCTCAAGTTTCGTATGCAGCGTTATGGTAGCAAAAATGCCCCATTCTTCCATGTTGTCGTGACAGACTCCCGCAATGCCCGCAACGGTCGCTTCATCGAGCGCGTTGGCCACTACAATCCCTTGACCGAGCCATCTACAGTGTCTTTTGATGCTGAGCGCATGAGCCACTGGTACAAAGTGGGCGCACGCCCATCCGACGCCGTGGCAACCCTGCTGAAGAATACGAACGTCAAGATCGGCTAATAGTCCTGTTTTTGGTTTTCCTCCGTGCGTTCCAGAGCAGTGCGGAGGTGGGTCGCGAAGGTCTGGTTCAAACCAGTGAGTGTCTGTCCTTCGCAGATCGTCAGAAAAGCACAGTCACTCCCTTTTGGAGTTTTCCATGGCTACTCATAAGTCCGCTGAGAAGCGCGCCCGTCAAACCATCGTTCGCAATCAACGCAACCGTCAGGTGTTGAGCACGATGAAAACCGCTATCCGCAAGTTGCGTGATGCGATTGAAGCAAAGCAGCTCGATAAGCTCGACGCATTGCTTTGTGAAACTCAGTCTGTGATCGCCGTGACTCGTCGTAAAGGCGTTATTCACGTGAACAACATGGCTCGCCGTATCAGCCGCTTGTCAGCGCAAGTGAAGAAGGCGAAGGGCGCTGTCTGAGTCTCTTGATTCGATGTGTTGTGAAAGCAAAAAGCCCTGGTCTTCCGGGGTTTTTTGTTTTCTGGCGAAACGAATTCGCTCAATTCAGGGGGTCACGCCCAAGCCATCGACCCTTTGACGAAGCTCCAATCCTGTTTTCCAAAACGGTAACTTCTTCTCAGGAACTTCGATTTTTTCGCCGGTTTTGGGATTCCGTCCGTCATAGGACTTGTACTTGCGTACCGTGAATGCGCCAAAACCTCGGATTTCAACACGTCCGTCCGTGGTGAGAGAGTCGATGATGGCCTGGAAAAACATATTCACGACTTCTTCCGACTGTGTCGTCGTGATGTCAGCCTTAGATGCCAGAACCTCTATCAGCTCGCTCTTAACCATACTCGCCACCTTCTTTTTTAAGTGGACCCGCTTGGCCTCAGACTGAGCCTAAGCGCGTGTCGTTGTTCCAACATTACTGCAATCCTGCATGGCCTGGCAGCAGGTGCAGTTCAAAGTTTTGTCATTTGTGGAGCAAAGGTCGAAATCTCCCGGTCGCGGCGGTGGAAAGACCGCCAAAAGGCGTGATAGAAGGCTTCAATCTGGTTTAGGTTTCCACCGCTTTATTGAGGTTTTAACATGCGCGTTGAGCGTCCGGAAAAATCAATCCACTTCCCTTCCATGGAAAAGGCCGTTGCCGACAAATGGGATCGGGAAAAAACCTTTCAACGCAGTATCGATGAGCGGCCACAGGAAAAGAAATACAACTTTTACGATGGTCCTCCCTTCGCAACGGGGCTCCCTCACTTCGGACATTTTGTTCCATCTAGTATCAAGGATGCATTCCCTCGGTATTTCACGATGAAGGGTCACCGAGTCGAACGGCGATTCGGATGGGACTGCCATGGTGTTCCCGTTGAAATGCTCATCCAAAAGGAACTCAGCCTCAATGGTCGGCCAGAAATCGAAAATTTCGGTGTAGCTAAATTCAATGCTGCTTGTCGTGAATCGGTTCTGCGCTACACCGGCGAATGGCGAAATTATATGCGCCGATTGGGGCGCTGGGTCGACATGGAAAACGAATATCGCACCATGGATCTTCCATTCATGGAAAGCGTATGGGCCGTTTTCAAGCGCCTCTGGGAAAAAGGCCTTGTATACGAAGGTCGTTTCGTCATGAGTTATTCTTCGGCTTTGGGTTCGAGCTTGTCGAACTTTGAAGCGAGCCTAGACTATCGTGATATCCAAGATCCTTCAGTGACGCTGCGTGCACGGCTGAACGGTAAATTCTCCGGAAAAAGTTTATTGGTGTGGACTACAACCCCATGGACTCTTCCTGCAAACCTAGCGGTTGCCATTGATGGCGATGCTCAATATTGCGAAATTTGGGACAGCAAAAACCAAGAGACAGTTATTCTTCTTGAGTCGCGCGCAAGCGCTTATTTCAAGGAAGGCGAATACGAAATCAAACGCACCTTCAAAGGTGATGAAATGGCATGCGAGAGCTACGAGCCATTTTTTGATTATTATATCGACCAAGCTGGCCCCAACTCATTCAAGGTTTATGCAACCAATTATGTTTTACATGACACTGGTACGGGAGCCGTTCACACGGCACCTGCTTTCGGTGAAGACGATTTTCGCTGCGCCAAGCAATACAATCTTCCCATCATCGATCACCTGGATGTCAGTGGTCGATATGCTTCAAAAAATCACCCTGAAGTTGTTGGACTCGACTTCAAAGCGGGCGATAAAATTCTGCTTGCTGATCTGAAGAAACGTGGCTTTGTTTATCGGCACGAAACCTTCGTGCACAGTTATCCCATGTGCTATCGCTCGGGATTGCCACTCATGTACAGAGCAGTTCCGAGTTGGTTTGTTGATGTCGAGAAGATCAAGTCAAAGCTTCTTGCTTCAAATGCGCAAATCAATTGGACACCCGAACATATTAAAAACGGCCGATTCGGTAAGTGGCTTGAGAATGCCCGCGAATGGAATGTGGCGCGCACCCGTTACTGGGGCAACCCAATTCCAATCTGGAAGAACGATGAAACCGGTGAAACGCTTTGTTTGGGTTCTGTGTCTGAGCTTGAAAAATATGCGGGTCGTAAAATTGACGACCTCCACATGGAATTCATTGACGATATTACGATCCCTTCACCTACGGGTCGTGGTGTTCTCAAGCGCGTTCCATTCGTGTTTGATTGTTGGTTCGAATCGGGATCTATGCCTTATGCGGAAAGACATTGGCCCTTTGAAAGCGCAGAAGAATTTTCGAAGAACTTTCCGGCCGATTTCATTTGTGAGGGAATCGATCAAACCCGAGGTTGGTTCTACACACTCAATGTTTTGAGTACGGCGCTTTTCGAGCAGCCTCCTTTCAAGAATGTGGTTGTCAACGGACTTGTGCTTGCTGCCGATGGTCGCAAGATGAGTAAAAGTCTCAAGAACTATCCCGATCCCATGGCTACACTTGATGAATTCGGTGCAGACTCAGTTCGGCTGTTTCTCTTGAATTCTCCGGCAACTGTTGCTGAAGAAGTGCGTTTCAGCGTTGAAGGCGTCAAAGAAAACACGCGTCGTGTGCTACTTCCACTTTGGAATGCTTATTCGTTTTTTGCCACGTACGCTGCGCTCGAGAATTTTGACCCTGAAACCGACTCGGTGAAGAGCAAGAATGAACTCGATCAATGGATCTTGCTGCGTTTGAACGAGCTTTTGCGTCTCGTTGATGAATCGATGCAATCCTACCAGATTGCTAAAGCCGTGCCTTCTATTGTTGATTTTCTAGATGAGTTAAACAACTGGTACATTCGCAGAAGCCGTCGACGCTTCTGGGAAGCAGACGGTGAAGCATTCTCAACGCTCTTCAATGTTCTTGTGCAAACCTCGCAGGTACTTGCACCATTTGCACCTTTTGCGACAGAATATATCTTCGAAAAGCTGTCGCTTACCAAAGAACTCAAGGCTGTGGGAAGTGTTCACCTGTCTTTGTTACCAACGGCGCGCGAACTCACACACAGCGAGAAAGACCTTCTCGAGCGAGTTGATCTGGCGCGTAGGGTTGTTGAGTTGGGTAGAAATATTCGAACTGTGCATAAGCTCAAAAACCGTCAACCACTTTCCAGAATAACCGTGGGTGTGGTTCAGGAGTCTGCAGCGGCGCAGTTACTGAGCATGCGCGAATTCATTGCTGACGAACTCAATGTAAAAAGCGTTGACGTCACACGCGATCCGTCCTCTTTGGCTCGGATTATTGTGAAGCCCAATTTCAAGATGCTTGGCAAAGTTCTCGGCGATAAAATGAAAGACATGCAGGTTGCACTTGCGCAGCTTTCGCCCGCTGAATGTCAGAAGGCTCTTCAGAAACAAACAGTCCAGGTACTCGGCATGGATCTTACCCCTCAGATGCTGACAGTTGAGCTTCAAGGGACGGGACACCAGCTAGTTGCCACTGACGCAGAACTCGTCGCGTCTCTTGATCCTACGCTTACCGAAGAGCTCAGATTCGAAGGTTTGGCTCGCGAGGTTGTGAGTTTGGTGCAGAAGGCTCGCAAAGGAGCTCACTTTGAGGTTGAAGATCGCATTTCACTTCAAGTTATGACCGAGAATGCTCTTTTTCAGGCCGCTCTTGAAAAGAACAGAGCTTACCTCGAAGACGAAACATTGGCTCAGTGCGTAACTTCGTTGGAGAGCCCCGACTTCGAGCAGATTTTGGAAATTGAAGGTCAGGCGCTGACTCTGCGTTTGAAGCGCCTGTAAAAAAATAGAGCTGCTGTTGAAGCTGCTCTTAACGCATAAAAAAGAAGAGACCTAACCCGCCAGGATTAGGTCTCTTCTTTGAAACTATGCAAATTCCAAGAATCGATTATTTTTCCTTCTCGGCCTTTGGAAGGAGAGTCACCACCAAGCGGCGGCCTTCCATGCGGGGAGGTGCTTCTGGAATAACGAGATCTTCAATTCCCCTGATAAGGTCGTGAAGAACTTCATGGCCCAATTCCTGGTGCGACATTTCACGACCACGGAACTTCACACCCACGCGAACTCGGTTCTTTTCTGAAACCCAGCGGCGAATGTGGTTTTGTTTGGTTTCGATGTCGTGCTTGTCGGTGTTTGGAGTGAGATTGAGTTCCTTCACTTCAATGATAACCTGTTTTTTCTTCGCTTCTTGTGTCTTTTTGCTCTGTTGGTACTTGAATTTACCAAAGTCGATAAGACGACACACAGGCGGCACGGCATCAGGAGAGACTTCAACAAGGTCGAGTCCAACTTCCTCGGCGCGCAAAAGAGCATCACGGGTCGAAAGCACACCAAGCTGTGCACCAGTCTCATCAATCAATCGAACTTCGAGAGCTTTAATACGGTCGTTGATGCGAGGACCTTCTTGAACGGGAGCGCGATTAGGAGCCGCTGGACGCATACTGGTTGATTCCCTCCTGGGTGAATAAACGGTCGAAGTCTGACAATAGCACATTGAACCTAAAAAAAGCGAAGCGCTCCACGCAGTGTGAAGCGCTCCAATTGTCAAATCCTGACTTTTTTACTTCTTTTCATTTGCTGTTGGCTTGTTGAGCGGAAACAGAGGAGGTGTCGTGCCAATGGCGCGAACCTTATTTTTACGAGCTGTACCGCCCTTAGCAGCTTTAGCAGCGCGACGGCGATTAGTGATGTCGGTTGGTGATGTCATGAAACGATCCTCTGCGTAGTCTTGTACGAGCCTGGACATGCCAGAAACGACGCGAGGGTTAGCATCTTCAGGAGCCCTTGGCAATGGTGAGTCTTGCTCATGCGATGAATGTTTTAGGGATCGGAAGGAGTCAGAATTTCAAGGCTTTGGGGTTGTTCAGGAAGTCCTTGGTTGGGGGGAGTCAGAATTTCTTCCTCACGCCGCCCTTCAATCTGTCCTTCAGCTTCGGCTGGTCCCTCTGGCAGGTAGAGCTCGTCGGCCTGTTCGGCTTGTATCTCAAGTTGCTTAATTTGTTGCTGACGATTCTTGTTCGCTGCATCGGGAGAGTCGCCGGGGCCGCGGTTGGGCTTACGGTTGCGGTTCGTAGAGACAAGCGAACTCGACTCTTCATCTGTTGGAATCATTCGCATGCGCGCCTGGATGGTGCCAATTCTGGAGACTAGAAAACCCGAGGGAGCTGCGGCTTTCAGGGATTTATTCCACCTGTTCGGGCTCGGGAGAATGGCCACAAGACTTGCGCATTCACGCGTCGAAAGAGCTGTGTGCGATTTTTTGAAATAAAACTGCGAAGCATCCTTAATTCCATAAATTTTTGGCCCGAATTCAACGATGTTGAAGTACCAAGTAAGCTGCATATCTTTGCTTGATGTTGCATCAAGAATCACTGCACCCAAAATTTCTCTCGCTTTCCGAATATAGCTCCTGTTGCGAGATAAAAAGGCATTTTTCACAAGCTGCTGGGTAATTGTGCTGCCGCCTCTCTTGGGTTTCTTTTTGCGTTGGTTGTACTCGTAGCTTTTTTCGATGCTCTCGAGATCGACACCACGGTGTATGAAAAACTTTGTGTCTTCGGCAGCAACAAGGGCAATTTTGCAGGCGCGTGGAATGTCTTTGCTGGGAACCCAGTTTTTCTTGTAGGGGCCCGACCAAGGTCCCGTAATTCGCAGGTAACGTTGCTCGCTTTTGGGCAAATATGGGAAATAGGCCAGGGTTCCCAGATGGAAAGTAAACACCCACGGGACGAACCAGGCGACTGCGACTGCAACCAGCGCACCCAGAATCGTGAACAACGTCGAAACCGAGCGAAAAATACCCACAAAAAACCCTTCAGGACCTTGAATTCACCTACACTCTGGGTCATTCTCCGGCCCCATATGTGTGGCTGAAAGAAAGCCACACTTCATGACACTAAGCAATCCTAATTGAACAGAGAGAAAGAGGACCACCATGACAACGCTCCCACCCGTCAAACCGGTCAGTACCGCAGCTGCTTCTACCCTAGTCAATCAATCCGCGGACGTCGTTGTTGTCGTCATCGATGAGGCTGATCTTGACCAAGGCAAACTCAAAAACAACGAGTTGCAGAATCTTGACACTCAGCTCGGTGGAGCAATCTCTGCCCTCACCACCTTGAAGGACTTTGAGGGCAAATGGCTCACAACTGCCGTTACGCTGTGTTCAGTGAATATTGTGGGCAAACGCGTCGTGCTTGTCGGCGGCGGAAAAAAACTCGATGAAAAACCAGCTCGGGCGCGTCAAATTGGCCTCAAAATTGCAGAAGAGTGCGCTCGCTTTAAGGCTGGAAAAGTAGGAATCTGTGGCACCAGCGCGTTTTTGGCTTCTGGCGAATTAGTCACCCAAATGGCACTCGGATTGCGCATGGGGAATTACAAATACCCGAACTCGAATTTAACTGCAGAAGCGCGCAAGGAGCTTGAGACACATGTTGAATTCAAGTTCTGCGGATTGCAGGCAAACGTTGAATTGCACTTGAAACAATCTGCAATTGTGGCCGACTCAATTGAAACGTGCCGTCTCCTCCAAGACGCACCACCCAATGTTGCCACACCTGCTTATGTTGCAAACGTAATGTCGGAAAAGGCGCGCGCTGCTGGTCTCAGTGTCCAGGTTTATGGAGGCGAAAAGCTGCGTCAGATGGGCTTTGGTGCAATGATGGCTGTTGCAGGTGGAAGTGCCAATGACGCTCAGTTTGTTGTCATTGAATACGCACCCACAAATGCTAAGAAATCGGTTGCATTCGTTGGTAAGGGCCTCACCATGGACACCGGTGGTTACTCGCTGAAAACCCCTTCCACTCACCAGGTGGGAATGAAGTATGATATGTCAGGAGCAGCTGTTGTTCTCAATGCGGTGATTGCCATCTCTAAATTACAGCTGCCCATTCGAGTTTTTGCAGTAGCTGCGCTTTGCGAAAACATGGTTGATGCACATGCGTATCGTGTTGGTGATGTTCTCACCACCTATAACGGCAAGACAATTGAAGTGCTCAACACCGATGCTGAAGGTCGTATCGTTCTTTCCGATGCTCTTGCTTACACAGCAAAAGACCTCAAGCCCGATACCATCATCGAATTTTCAACGCTCACTGGAGCCATGATTTCTGCGCTTGGCCACCTCGGAGCAGGGATCTTCTCATTCAATTCCGACACTCTTGAGAAAACGGTCTTGAATGCTTCTTTGCAGGTTGGAGAGCGAGTGTGGCCAATGCCCACATGGGATGAAATTGGTGAAGACGTGAAGGGAACAATTGCTGATGTGAACAACATTGGCGCGACCGCAGGAGCGGCTGGTTCGAGCGTTGGGGCAATGTTCTTGAAGGAATTTGTTGAGAATAAACCATACTGCCATGTAGATATCGCTGGTGTTGCCAATGGCAACATGTCGGTTGGCTTCCCACGCAAAATTAGCTCGGGCTATGGTGTGCAACTCTCAATTGAAATTGCACGAGCACTGAGCGTAGGCTGAGGAAATTTTAACATGGTTGCAGTGGGCGATACTCCATCACCAGTTTTTGGAAGCCAGCGCGTGGGCGAGCGTCCTGCCGCCCCAATTCTGGTTTTCGATATCGAAACTGTGCCTGATATCCCGCTGATGTATGCGGGATTTGAACCAGCCCTGCCTGAAGGTAGGAAATTTAATGTGGAGCGCGATTGGAACAATCTCTCAATCGTCGATCTCATCAAGCAGCAAAAACAAATCAATTTTCCCGCGCCAATGTATCATTTGGCTATGAGTATTTGTGCTGTTTTTGTTCACCCTGATACGCATGGAATTATTGATGGTTTTAAAAAAACCATTCCATCGTGTGGGAGCTATGCCGAACTTCTCGCTGCCGAAGCACAGCTCTTGCGTGACTTTTGGGGCTTCTGCACTAAGCACGCAGATGCTGCGAGAGTTTGGTACGATCATGTCCAATCCGATTTCCGCATGAATGACTATCAGCGCAAGAAGCTTAAGCCGCTGCCTGTTACCTTCTGTGGTTATAACATTTCCGGATTTGATCTCCCGGTGATTGAGCAGAGAAGCATGAAACATTTCATTCCCTGTCCAATCCCAGAGTATGGCCGGGAATTTGGTTATGATTCTTATCGGTCGCGCTTTGCACTCGATAAATGTTTCGACTTGGCGCAATTTGTGAACGGTAACGCTTCACAAAAAATTGGCCTTGATATTCTTGCTCGTTCGATGGGGCTAGCAGGAAAGCTCGAAGGCATGGATGGAAGTCAGGTCGCGGAGGCTTTTTATCAGCGAGGAGCCTCACAGCTCATCGAAGACTACTGTGCGGTGGACGTATTGATCACCTACGGTGTTTACTTGGGCGTTCAGCGGTTCCGAGGAATTCTTGATCTAGAGCAGTTTGCTGAATGCGCCAGACAGTTTGAAAAGTTCCTTCGACATGAAGGCAGGCCGCCTCCTTACCGAATCTTGGCGGAGCAAAGCCAGGAATACTTTGAAAAATCTCAGATGAGACATTCCTGACACCTCCCTTCAAGGCCCGCTCTGTCCGGCCGATAACCCTCTGTCGAGAACATGTACCCTGTTGAGCAAGGGGCACGTTTTACGTTACATCTGTTACTTCATTGTTTAGTTTCAGGGAGGCAGGTCCATGGCAGAAGAACTCGGGTTTTCTAAAGGTTTGGCGGGTGTGGTCGCCGATGCGACTTCCGTAAGTCAGGTTCAGGGCGAAGTTGGTCGTCTTATTTATCGCGGTATTTCAATCGAAGACATCGCTGAAAAATCTACATTTGAAGAAATGACTTTCTTTCTTCTCCGCGGCAAACTTCCGAACGAGGCTGAGCTTGCAAAAGTGGCCGCTGAGCTCAAAGAGTTCAGAAATCTGCCTAAAACCGTTGAATCAGTCATTGATGCTGCCCCAAAATCGGCGCATCCGATGATGGTTCTTCAAGCAGCAATGGCGTCTCTGGCATGGGATGAAGCTCCGGTAAATCTCAAGGATGTTGATGGTAATGTTCGCAGTGCTGTGCGCCTGACAGCTCAGCTCGGAACCGCTGTGGCGCGTATTTCGCGTCGTCGTCGCGGCTTGGCTCCTGTTGAGCCTCGCGCCGATCTGAACCACGCTGAGAACTTCCTCTTTATGCTCGATGGCACGGTTCCTAGCAAAGAAGTTGCGCGCATGTTCGATGTTGCGCTTATGCTGCACATGGATCACGACTTTAATGCATCAACTTTCGCAGCACGCGTGATTGCTTCAACCGAAGCACGCTTGACTGCATCGGTTTCAGGCGCCGTAGGAGCGCTGAGCGGTCCGTTGCACGGCGGTGCAAATGAAAAAGTGCTTGAGATGGCCGACAAAATCGGCGCCCCTGAAAAGGCGAAAGATTGGGTTGCAAATGCACTCGCAACCAAGGCTAAGGTCATGGGTTTTGGACATCGCGTTTACCGCACAATGGATCCGCGTGCCAAAGTTCTCCGTGGTATGCTTGAGAAACTTGTCGATCAAACCGGCGACAAGAGCACTTACGAAACACTTCGCATCGTGCACGATTCAATGATCGAAGAACTCAGTAAAAGTTCCAAGGACTATATTTGGCCTAACGTCGACTTCTGGTCTGGCGCGCTTTATCGCTTGATGAAGATTGAAACCATCGATTTCACTCCTATCTTTGCGGTTGCGCGTGTGGTTGGTTGGTCGTCGCACATCATTGAAATGTGGCAAGACAACCGCATTTATCGCCCGGCAGCAAAATATGTAGGCCCAACTGAGGCCAACATTCCCGCAATTTCGTCACGCGGCTGATGAGCTTAACTCAACAGCCCATTATTGAGCTAAAAGATTATGCCCTGCAGTCGGGATACTCAGCCCTGCTGCAGGGTATTCAGCTTTTGGTGAATGCTGGAGAATCGCTGGGCGTCGTGGGCCCGGCAGGCTCCGGCAAGAGTCTGCTCCTCAAAGTCGTCACGCAATCGATTTGGGACAAAGATCTCAGTGGTCTTGAGAGTCCGGTTCAAAGTGGAGAGTGTCGAGTTTTTGGAGAGGCCTTCGGTGATCGTCGGCCGAGTGTTGCCGCACTTTCGAGTGTTCAAAGGCAGATGGCTTTGGTGGGAGAAACCAGCACATGGCTCCCCGTTTCGGTGGCACAGAATTTTGAAGCCGTGCGTGTTGTGAGTGGGCTCGAGCAGCTTCCGTTTGAAGACTTTACCGAAAGCCTTCCCATTTCGAGCCGCAATAAAGCGCAACTTATGTCTGTGAGTGAGCTTGTTCCAAGTCAGGTCGATCAGCCTTTGCTGCAGCAGCTTGCGATTTTGCGTGCTCTACTGCGCAAGCCACGGCTGCTTATGCTCGACGAAGCGTTTACGCGAATGGATCCAGTGCTTCTGAAAAACACCGAGGCCGTGCTTTTCTCGCAAAGTGAAAGTCTGACACTTATTTTGGCGACCAACGACCTTCTACAGGCGAGCCGCCTCACCGATAAAATCTTATTTTTATTGGATGGTCGAGTGGTGGAATGCACCCCCACCACTCGCTTTTTTACCAACCCGAAAACCAGGCAGGCAGAAAGCTTCATCGCAGGACGCGACGACTCATTTTAATAGCGGAAGTGCTTGATGGTCTCGCCCTTTGATTCCAGCTCTCTCAGCGACTCAATGCCAAGTTCCAGATGAATGTCCGTCCACTGTGCATTGACGACCTTGTCCGAGGCTTCGGTTTTTACGCCTTCGGGGGTGGTGGGCACGTCGGAAACAAGCAGCAAAGCTCCGCGCGAAATGTCATTGTAGTGGCCCACAATGAACACGGTGGCGGTTTCCATATCGATTGCAAGGCAGGTCATGTCCTGAAGGCGCTGACGAAATGCTTCATCATGTTCCCAGACACGGCGGTTGGTTGTGTAGACAACGCCAGACCGGTAATCGAGCCCTCGTTCGACAATCTTCTGTGAAACGAATTTATGCAATTTAAAGCTTGGAAGAGCTGGGACCTCGGGGGGGAAGTAGTCGTTCGAGGTTCCTTCTCCTCGAATTGCTGCGATCGGCAGAACGAAATGTCCAATTTCTGTGCTTCTCTTGAGGCCGCCGCACTTACCCAAGAACAAAACCGCTTTAGGCTGACGAGCGCTGAGGAGATCCATAACGCTGGCCGCGTTTGCGCTGCCCATTCCGTAGTTGATGATACTAACGTTGGCGTCCTTGCAGGTGGCGTTAGGCATGGCCCTGTCGAGCCCTTGTACGGGGCATCCCATCAACTGTGAAAATCGATTCACATAACCCTGAAAGTTCGTGATAAGGATGAAGTCGGCAAAGTCTTCGATTTTTGTGCCGGTGTAGCGCGGTAGCCAGTTCTGACAAATTTCGAGTTTCGTTTTCATGGAGTTCCTCGAGTGTTCAGACTCTAACGTACATGATGAATGTGATGGGGAGAAGAAGGGAGATGACTTGGCTGAATTCCATTGAATCACTTGCTCGTATTTTAGAGCATAAGTCTGATCAGTGGATTTGTTTTCTTCAGTATGAATCTTTGCAGTTGGCCAAACATCCTTCTGCGAGTGATTATTCATTTTCCTCAGTTTCTCAGCCTGAAAATAAAAGTGATGATCAGAGTGAGGCCAACATTTGGGTGCGCTGCTTTTTCGCAGCGAGGCCAAGAATTGAATGTCAAGAATTTGTGGCTCGAGATTTTTTTGAAAATCCGCGAGTCGTGAAGAGCTCTGCAGCGGCGTTTTTGATTCCATACTATCCGCCCGATGAATTTGAGGTTGCTCAAACTTCACCATTTCTGAAATTTGTTTGTGATGATTTTCTCGAGCTCCGTGGTTCGCTTGAAAGCGAAACTCCCGAGATGCGAATTCAAGGCGACCTGCTCAAACAGTGTTTGAACCATTTTGAATTCACTCCAGAGAAAAATGAAGAAGCGAGTCGGGAAAATATTCAAAGCGAATCGCCCCTGCGGGAAAATCGTGCAGCGAAAAATGAATGGCAGAGCAGTGAATCAAGTGACTCTCTCCGAGAAATGTTCAATGTCTTGAAAAAGCAAATGAACCAAGGTGAGTGCTATTTGGCAAATGCCTCAACACGAATGTGGGGGCCCGATCGTAGCACTGGCGAGCAGCATTTGAGTCGCTTCGTAGCGCAGTGGCTTCGCGCTCCAACTCGCTACGGGGTTTTGGTTGAATGTGGGAGGGAATGTCCAGGAGTCATGTGTTTCTCGCCAGAGCGATTTGTTGCGCGCAATCGAAATATTGTTCAAACAGAGCCGATCAAAGGCACCGCTCCAATAGACATTGGTGCTCCTGTGTTGGGAGCTCATGCGCTTTGGGAGAGCCACAAAGAGATGTGCGAACAAAAGATGATTAGCGATCTTTTGCGCAATGATATGAATACAGTCTGCGCCCCCGGCTCAGTGCAGGTGAGTTCACCATTTGAGATGAGGGTTGCAGGCTCGCTTTTACAGATGCAGTCTGTGATTCGTGGAGCAGTCGAAGATCCCAGCATTGCCAATAGTGAAATTCTTAAGAAGATGCTTCCGGCAGGTTCTGTCACGGGAACGCCAAAATATGTCGTAGGGCAACAGATACGCCGCATTGAAAAGAGCTCTCGCGGTTATTATACAGGCGTGTTTGCCCTCGCTGACGATGAGTCTTCATTCGATTCAACAATTCTCATTCGCGGATTTTTTTCCGACAAAGCACGTTGGTATGCAGGAATCGGAGCGGGAATCACAACGCTCTCTGATGTCGATCGGGAAGTTGAAGAGTTTCAAATCAAGTGGAAGAGTTTTGCTCCGCGCTGGAATTTATGTCGCGACGAATCTGGCAAGGGAAATCCATCTGAGCATGAGTATTCTGAATTCAATCGGGTTTTCAAAAAAGAGAACATCATACGGTCGGAAGATTTTTCTAAAACGAAAGAAATTCAGAACGGCGTTCTAAGATGCGGCGCAATTGGGGAAAATATTTGGAATGAGAATGGTTATTCCTCTGAGTCACCGCTGATAGAATTAAGAAACCTTCAAGATTTGAAAGAAAATTTCGCTGCACTCGGTAGGAGTGTTTTGTTTGTTGATCACCGAGATTCATTTTCTGAAAATTTGATTGCCGCCCTGCGAGCTCGTGGTTGTTCTGTCGCTCGAGTTGTTTCTTTTCCGAAACTAAAAAACGACTCTGATTTGGAGATGGGAAACAACTTTTTGTCCGAATTTGAACAGGCTCTGTGCGAGAGTGTATGCAGCGGACTTTTTTCTGCACTCGTTCTCTCCCCGGGGCCTGGGCAACCTGGAGATTATTTCTTCTCACAAAACATCATTACGTCTTGGCCTGAAAATAAAGTGTGTCTTGGTGTGTGTCTAGGACATCAGCTTTTGTTGTCAGCAGAAGGTTGCCAGTTGCAAATTGTTTCGCAGACTCCGGTGCATGGACGGGGCGAGGTTTTGAGGATTGTTGAACCCACAAAATGGTTGGGCGACATATTCCTCAGTGGTGAATGTACATTTTATAATTCTTGGTGTGTGAGCTGCGATGAGTTTCAATCAAAGGCACTCCATTGGCGGCTGTGCGCGGCATCAGGTCAAAGTGTTGCTTTGATTGAGCACGAAAAGCGCCCATGGCTTGGTGTGCAGTTTCATCCGGAAAGTTTTGCAAGCGCGTCTGGTAAGGCTTTGCTTGATGCATTTGTTGCCTTGTGGCGGATGAGCACGATAGATTGCGGCGTGTGATATGATAGCGAGTCGCCTCAAGTTAGCGGAAGAACGTTTATGATTGCTCGAATTTATTCATTATTGTTTGTTGCATTGCTGGTGGTGGGCTTCATCTACCAGGAATCATACATGCAGATGAGAATATCTGAGCTCAGCACCAAAATTGAAACCGACAAATTGCCACTTGAGGTTTTTTCCATTTCTCCTCTTCAGTTGCATCAATATAAAAATGGTGAACTGGTGGCTGAACTTTCGGCAAGTGAGGCGCGATTTGTAACAACAGGAAAACTCACAGCCCAAGGAAATGTTCAGTTGCGAGTGGTAGACAACGAGGCTGAGCCGGCATTTCGCTTAGCCACAGTGCGTAGCGAGCGTTTTGTTGCCATTTCTCCGAATTCAGCTGGTTTGGCGTTCGATATTTGGGGTGGAGACAGCAAATTTGAGCGTTTAGAAATCCCAGGCGATGCCGAATTCAACACCCGTGGGCATGTCTTAACCGGTCGGGCTTTCAATTTTGATGCCTCAAACATGACATTGGCTACAAAAGAGCCTGTTCGGATGGTTGGTCCGGGTCGTACGATAGAAGCCAGAGGACTGGAGTCGGATCTCAAAACACGCTCTTTCAAGTTTGTAGGGCCTGTGAAAGGAACAGAAACTCCGCCGGTGCGGGCCATTCGGGTTAAAGCCCAGAAAAAGCCAGCGCGAAAAGAGGGTCGGAGATCAGGGAGGTCGAATTAATGGACCGATCAGCACTAAAGTCACATCCGATATTATGTACTTTAATCGCATTGGTTGCTGCATTCTTTGGCGTACAAAGAGTGGCTTTCGCAGATTTTGACGATGCTCCCCCAGCATCTGATGCCACTCGTTCGCCAGTGAGTGCGCCGGCTCCAACTCCTGCGGTCACACCCACCGCAAGCAGTTTCGAGGCAGTGCCTCCGTCTTCTACGCCCCGCGCGGGTTCAGCAACTGGGTCGAGCAAATCCGGACCAGCTGGTAAGCCCGCGGGGAAATCCTCAACAACAGCGCCAACCCAGGCTGGGAAATCAGCCGATTCTGGCATTGATCATAACAGCGGCGCCCCGGTTGCCTACTCTTCTCAATCGTTGGAAGGCTCGCTTTCTCAAGGTCGAATTCTTCTCAAAGGAGATGTCGAAATTGAGCAAGGTGACGCGATTATGAAGTCCGATGTTGCAGAGATTTTTTCCCCAAAAGGTTCAACATCTCCGAACCGCGCTTTGGCCAAGGGCAGGGTCAGTTTGTTTAAAAGTGCAAGCGCACAAAGCGCTGAATTGCGGGCAGTCGCTAGCGAACTCGAGTATTTCATGTCGAGCCGCAAAGTGATTTTGCGCGGAAAACCTAAAATCTGGCGTGGTCGGGAACTTCTTCAAGGCGAAGTGATTGAGGTTTTTCTCGATACCAACGAAATTAAGGTTCGCGGCGCGCGCGGAGTGATGGACCCATCGTCTGGAGCATCGCCCGTTGGAAATCAGAGCGGCTCTGGCGTACAAACGGCCCCAACAAAGAAATCATCTGGACAAAATCGTCGCTAGTTCAGTGCCCACGGAGTATCTAGCATGTCTTCTGAAGACGGAATTCTCGCTTCCAAAAACCTCATGCGCAAATTCGACAGTCGAGTTGTGGTTGAGGATGTGAGTTTTCACGTGAGGAGAGGAGAGATTGTTGGCCTCCTCGGGCCCAATGGAGCGGGTAAAACCACCAGTTTCTACATGACTGTTGGGTTGCTGCGCCCCTCTGCTGGCTTGGTAGAAATTGATGGAATCGACATCACTGCGCTGCCTATTCACAAGCGCGCCCGGATGGGAATTGGTTATCTCCCTCAGAATGCGAGCGTGTTTCGAAAACTGACTGTTGAAGACAACATCACGGCAGTGATGGAAGTTTGGGGTATTCCCAGAGACGAGCGCAAAGCAATGCTCGAGCGTTTGATTGAACAATTTGGCATTGGACACATTCGCAAATCAATGGGGTTATCATTATCAGGTGGTGAAAGACGCCGCTTGGAAATCGCTCGCACGCTTGTGATGTCTCCTCGCTTTCTACTTTTGGATGAGCCTTTCGCCGGTATCGACCCAGTGACTGTCGATGAAATCCAGAAACTGGTGGCACGATTGGTTCGTGAGGAAAATCTTGGAGTGCTTATTACCGATCACAACGTCCGCGAAACACTCGGGGTGTGTCACCGCGCTTACATCCTTGCTGGCGGAAAAATTCTAGCCGAAGGCGATCCGCAAGAGGTTGCCCGCATGGACCGTGTTAAAGAGGTTTATTTGGGCGAGAATTTCACCCTCTGATTCGCCTATTTTCAGGAATTGAAAATAGAACCAACAACCCATAAAAATGTAAGGGCCGGAGAGAGGTCCCTCTCTTCCGCCGGCGGCGCCCCATCCCTGGCTGAACTCCAGCCCTCTATTCACTTTTATTGGTTGTTTAAGAGACTTTTATAAAACCGTTAGCTGGCCGTCAAGTCAATTGATAAGGTTTATCTCAAGATGCTGTAATAAATAAGATTAATTAATCAGAGCGAAAAATCGCTGTGCCCTGCCACGAGAGCAAGCGCACGACCACGCAGTGGCCGTGAGTAAATATTTCCGGGGTTATCTAAAAGTGTTTTGAGTGGAATCCAGGCAGCTTGTTTGACTTCATCGCACGGGCTCCGGGCTGGGGTGTTCTGGAGAAGAGAACCACCTTCGGGCAGTGTCAGGTAAACGAAGCCGCGAATCATTCCGTTGCTCCATTGCCTGGTCACTTCGAGTTGTCGCTCAATAGCCCATCCCAATTCTTCATTGAGCTCTCTTTTCAGGGCATCCACCGGATTTTCGCCAGGGTCGATTTCTCCGCCAAAGGTGTCCCAAGCAAAGTCGAGATAGTTCCTTTGCATCAAGAAGCACTCGAATACGTCTGGCTGGGCGCGAATGGCTGCGTGCTGTTCCGTTAAGGGCAGCTGTAAAAATATCGACTGTTGCACCTGCTCGAGTGGTCGAACAAAAAATGCTGTTGAAAAGTAAGGAGGCTGAGCTGCGAGCAGCTGGGCTTTGAGTTCGCTCGCGATCTCTGCGTAGAGAAGGTCGAGCGGTTGTGTGGAAGAAGTGTGGAAAAGTGCCTCGGGAGGAACGTCGGCCAACTCCCACGGTGTTTTCTGTGGATGCGTTTCATTGCTAAAGCGCGGAATTAAATGCCAATGCAAGTGCTCAACGACATTGCCAAATTTAACTACGTTCATATGGTGTGCTCGAGTAGAACGGCGGATCGCATTTTCAATGGCGTAGAGTTCACTTTGTGTGTGGATAAAATGTGGATATTTGAGTTGGCCAGGGTCGCGGAGGTGGCGTTTGCTCGTCACCTGAAGTGCCCCTGGCCAGCGTTTGGAGAAGGGTCCCCGGGTGATCACAACATGCGGCAGCTCACAGATAAAGTCGGGGTGGTTCGCCTTCAATGCAACGAGTTGGCAAAGCGCGCACGAAGCGCCTAAAGATTGGGTGTGTTGACTGTGCGAAGAGTCCATTCTTCGGAGTCCTCTCTGTATTGAAGCCGATGTGCTGCCAATGTGAGGCCTGTGCTTTCTGAAATTTCCAACAAAAATCCGCAAAGCCAAAGATCTTTTTCTGAAACTTCCTGAGGCTTTTTCTGTTTGGGAGTGAAGTAGCGAGGCATAGAGCCTGCGAGGGTCATCCCAATCACTGATTCATAGGGGCCCGTCATGCCCACATCAGTGAGGAAAGCAGTTCCTTTGCGAGTGATCCGCTCGTCGCTCGTGGGTGTGTGTGTGTGTGTTCCAATTAAACCAGCCGCAACTCCATCCATAAACCAAGCAATAGCCTGTTTCTCGCTGCTCGCTTCAGCGTGCACATCAATCACAACGATGCTTTGGCCGCCTGAAACTTTGGCTTGCAAAACCGGACGCACTTTTTCCAAAAATTCGAATGGATCGTTGTACTCATGTTTCATGGCAAACAAGCCCATGAGATTTATGACACAAAGTGTTCGACGAGAGCCGGGAATTTCGAACTCGGGGATGAGTTCAACTCCCTCTAGATTTTTTAGATTTTGCGGCAGCACCATGCGGTTGCTTGATTTACGGATAGCGTGAACTTCCGGCTTATCGCACCAATGGTTGCCCATTGTGATGACATCCACACCAGCAGCCGAGGTGGTTAGTTCGTTAAAAATTTTTTGAGTGATTCCAAATCCACCCGCAAGATTTTCTCCATTGACGGTTGCGAAGTTTATTTTTGCACGGTGTTTTAGCTGCGGGAGAACGCTTTTTACAATTTTTCTGCCAGGGCGTCCGATGACGTCACCCAACAAAAGAATACGAACAATGCCCTCCGAGCTCTCAGGAAGTAGAGCACTCGGGAGGGCCTCAAAAAAAGCATCTTTGCTTTTGCAGTGCAGGAAACTCATCAGAATTTAAACCACCGGTTGAGCGGTCTTATTTTGCCAGGTGAGTGACACGTTGTTCGCGAACCATTGTCACGCGCACTTGCCCTGGGTAATTCAGATCGCTGCGGATTTTCTTCGCAACCGAACGGGCCAATGCACTCACGGCGCTGTCGTCGGTTACAGTCGGCGAAACCATCGCCCTGACCTCACGGCCCGACCTAATCACATAGGCTTGCTCAACGCCAGACATATCTGAAACGATCGTTTCCATTTCGCGCATGCGGCCCATGGATTTTTCTAGGTAGTCGCGGCGAGCACCCGGGCGGTAGCCACTCATGGAATTGGCAATTTGCACAACCACTGCAATTGCACCGACGCCCTGATTTTGTTCGAGATGATGTTTAGCTGCAGCTTCTATGATCTCTGCTGATTCACCGCATTTTTGCAGGAACTGGGCGCCTACAGCTGCGTGATGCCCTTCGTTTTCTTCGTCGAGGGCCTTGCCAATGTCATGTAACAAGCCTGCTCTTTTTGCGATACGCACATTGAGTTCGAGTTCCCCGGCAAGAATGCCTGCCAGTTGAGAGACTTCCACAGAATGTTGCAGCACCGACTGCGCGCCACTTGTGCGGAACTTGAGCTTTCCTAGAGCCATGATAAGTTCAGGGTGCAATCCCTGAACTCCACAATCAAACGCGGCGCGTTCGCCAGCTTCACGGGTCATTTCATCGAATTCTTTTGAAACTTTGTTAACGATTTCATCAATACGAGCTGGGTGAATTCGGCCATCAGCTAACAAACGTTCAATGGCAACCTTGGCAATTTCACGCCGCATGGGGTTGAAGCAGGAAATGAGGATTGCCTCAGGGGTGTCGTCGATGATGATGTCCACGCCTGTGGCCTGTTCAATCGCGCGGATGTTGCGCCCTTCGCGGCCAATGATGCGGCCCTTCATATCATCAGAAGGAAGGCTAATGACGCTCACGCACGCGTCGGTGACAAACTCATTAGCCATGCGTTGAATAGATGTTGCGACCACTGAGCGTGCTTTATCATCCGCAGTGCGACGTGCTTCTTCCTCAAGGCGGCGAATTTCTTCGGCTGTGTCGCGGCGCACCTCGCTCTCAATGGATTGCTTGAGCATGTCACGCGCTTCTTCCAGCGACAGTCGAGCCACACTTTCGAGCTTTTCCTGGCTTTCGCGCAAAGTACGCTCGGAGTTTTTGATGGTATCTGACGCTCTGCGCTCTTCGCGTTCAACATGCTCACCACGCTTTTTGAGATCTTTCTCTTTCTGCTCAAGCTGCTGCTCGCGCTTGTCGAGGGTCTCTTCCCGCTTTTGAATACGTTTTTCGACGCGCTGAAGTTCGGCGGTTTTCTCTTTTTGGCTGCGGTCGTGCTCACGACCTTCTCGAAGAGCAAGTTCTTTAGCTTCACGCAGCGAATTCTTCACGATTTGATCGGATTCTTGGCGGGATTGGTTCAGGCGGCGTTCAGCATCGCTTCGCAGTAGCTCCAGCTCTTTGGATTTAGCGCGCATATTGACAGCATAAACAGCAACAAACGCGACCGCGGCAACCAGCAAACCCAAAGCTAGTATCAGGATAATTTCAAGGGCGGTCATTCGGGCAAACCTCAATTAGGACACAATGTTCAGCCCAAACTGTAGCGCAGAAAGCAAAAAAAAACGACCCCAAATGGAGTCGTTTGTTGCCCTTGAAGGAGGGATGGTGCGGATGGACGGACTCGAACCGTCATGCCTTGCGGCACACGCCCCTCAAACGTGCGTGTCTACCAATTTCACCACATCCGCAGTGGAGCGGTTCCTAGCGCAGGGGTTTGCCTTCGTCAACACTCGAATCCAGAAACACCAAAATTAGTTGCTGGTAGAGCCGGTCGATGTGTTGGCAGCTGCTCCGGATGCGCCAGCTCCAGTAGATGTTCCGCTAGCGGGCTCGCTGGCCGCAGGTTTGCTCTCGGTTGAAGTTGGCTCCATGTTGGTTGTGGCGCTCGGACCACCAGGGTTGCTTCCCTTGTAATCGGTCACATACCAGCCCGAGCCCTTCAGAGCGAAGCTTGTTTGGCTCAAGAGCTTCTCGATGGGCGATGCGCACTTCTCGCAGTTCGTGGGCAGAGGGTCGGAGTGGCGGAGGAAATGTTCTTCGATATTGTTGCATGATGAGTTGGTGCATTTGAATTCATAAATAGGCATGGGCAATTCCTTGATTCTCATGGCCTGGGGCGGAGCCTCAGCCGGCCGTTGGAATGTCTCGGACCCCAACAGGGGTCGCTACGTGGGGAAAATGTGTCCGAGATGGTCAGGATGTCAAGAAAAATATGGCTTCGCTCGATGCTAGCGGTGGCGGTGCACTCATGCTACAGCTTGAGATGACGATAATATCGTTGAAGTGGGGGTGACTTGGCTTCGACGGAGAGAGATGAACGTCAGGTGCATGCAGGGGTTGGCAACAACACTCCTTAAACTGTTGTGGCAGCCAGAAATGGCAATGATTACGCTCTCGCAGCCTAAATAAAGGCAGCGCAGCAACCGATGGTGCGGCAGCACGTGCATCCCGGAAGCTGTAAAGTTACGTGCGGGTTTCGTTGGGTCTTCTGTTCGTAGACTCACAAAACCTATCAATCGGACTGGTTCCGTCACCGTGGGGGCCCTCAAGCACGGCGGAATAAGATCAGTAGAGGGAGACGCATGTGGTCGCCGAGCGCAGATTCCTTTTCGGACCCGGGTTCAATTCCCGGCACCTCCACCATTCATTTAGGAAAACCGCACAATGTGCGGTTTTTTCGTTAAAGAAATAGGCCGTGCGACATGTTGCGACAAAAGAACTTTTTCGCAGACTCATTCGGCAGCCTCAGCTCTGTTCCCGCGGTAAACAAAACTTGAGACTCGTCCTGTGCCGGTATTATTTATCTGAGTCGACGCAATGGCAGAAATCTCGAGCGTTCATTATCAACAACAGTGAACAATTCTGAGGTTGTCTCAAGTTCCATGGGGTGACGCCGATACCCGACGAAATTGGGTGAATTGGAAAATCCGGTGCCATCAACACAAACCGGATTGTTCCGTCGTTTCAGCGGAGCCATCACATGTTGCGATTCCCTGGGCCAATTGAAGTCAACGACATTCACTCAGCACTCAATCGCACCTCTGTTTCAACAATTCATGTTCCTCAGAATAAAGAAGATCTCATTCAACTGGTACAAGCGGTTCGTGTTCAGGGAGGCTCAATGAGCGTGTCTGGGAACAGACATGCCATGGGCGGACAACAATTTCTCTCTCAAGCGGCTCTCGTTGACATGAGATCCATGAATAAAATGATCGCATTCAACGCGGAAAAATCGACAGCCACTTTCGAGGCCGGAGCCAATTGGCAGGACGTTCTGCAGGCTCTCAAGACTCGTTTCCATTCCAATGACCAAGGACTGAGTTTCCGACAAAAGCAAACAGGAGCTGACAACCTTTCACTTGGCGGTGCTGTTGCGGTCAATGCACACGGGCGTGGCCTGAAACTGCAGGCGTTTGTCTCAGAGGTGGAATCACTGCGTGTGGTCACTGCACGGGGCGAGCTCATCAACTGCAGTCGCTCCGAAAATGCTGAACTGTTCTCGGTTATTGTTGGTGGATATGGTTTGGCCGGAATTGTCACTGAGGTTGAACTCCGACTTTGGCCACGCCACAAAGTAAAACGTGTGGTTCAGGTGATTGAGGCACGAGAGCTTGTCGAAAAAGTCGATCAACGCATTGCAGCCGGATATGAGTATGGTGATTTTCAATTTCGAATCGATTCAGAGCATCCCTTGTTTCTGCAACAAGGAGTATTTTCCTGCTATGCCCCCCAAGAAATGGAAACACCGATATCGGAAAAGCAGGCCGAACTCTCTCCCCAGGACTGGTACAAGTTGCTCTGGCTTGCACACAACGACAAGAAAGCTGCATTTGAACGCTACAGTAGCTATTACCTGAGTACAGACAATCAAGTGTATTGGTCCGATGATCATCAGATGAGCACTTATCTGGATGGCTATCACACACGCCTCGATTCCGAGCAGAGAAATCCTTTTTCGGGAAGCGAGATGATCAGTGAGCTCTATGTTCCACGCGAGAGAATTGCAGATTTTCTTCAGCAGGCTGCCAGGGAACTCAGAAACCTGTCTGCAAATGTGATCTACGGAACGGTTCGTTTCATTGAGCCCGACAATGAGTCTGTTTTGACTTGGGCACGAGAAAGATGGGCGTGCACTATCTTCAACCTCCATATCGACCACACTCCAGCGGGTATGGCAGCTGCCCAAGAGCAATTCAGGCGCCTCATTGATATTGCCCAGAGTTTCGGCGGCAGTTATTTTTTGACCTACCATCGCTGGGCGCGACTCGAACAGATCCTCGCATGCCATCCTCGCATCCGTGAATTTCTTCAACTCAAAAACAAATACGATCCGGATGGAGTTTTTCAGAGCGACTGGTTTCGCTCACTCATACAAACGCTGGAATCGAACAACACATGAAGTCCGACAAACCATCCTCAACTTCCATGATGGTTGCATTGGGCAGCTACTGCGTTGCACAAGAAATTTATGACGGAAAAGTTGATCCACGCATCAGAGACATTCTCTGTGTAATGCTCAGATCCTCGCCCCAGCCGTTTGCACTTCTGGCTCGATTGAGCCGACTCAGGTTCGTACGCCTTGCTCTTGAAAAACTGATGAATCTGGTCATTCCGGGAATGTTTACGCATTATCTGGCAAGGAAACTGTTCATCGAGAGCAGAATAAGAAACGCAATCGCGGAAGGCTGCCGGCAGGTTGTCGTGATTGGAGGCGGACTCGACACTCTCGCTTTGCGTATCAGTCAGGACTTCCCGAATCTGCGCGTGATTGAACTGGATCACCCTGCAACTCAGAACCTCAAGGCAAAACTCATTAAATCTCTGCAAAGAAAACCCGAGGGACTCTCTCTTCAGCCAGCTGATCTCACCGTCCAGAGCGTTTCGTCTGTTCTCGCTATGAATGCATTTGATCCCCGGCAGGCAACAGTTTTTCTGATTGAGGGAGTTTTGATGTACCTGAATGAACAACAGGTGCGCAAAACACTCGCAGACATTCACAGTTGCGCCGGGCATGGTTCGCGCTTTGTTGTAACATTCATGGAGCGATCGGATGACGGTGGAGTCGCTTTCGGTCGGTCACAAAAATCTTTTGTGAACCTCTGGCTGAACCGGCAGAGCGAACCCTTTGTGTGGGGCCTCGCTCCCCAAAATGCAGCCCCGTTCTTCGATTCCTGTGGCTGGTCTGTTGTTGGCATTTCTCAATGGGATCAGCTCAGTCAGTCTGTTTCAACTGTTTACCCCGCAATGAGAGAGCCAGCACAGGGGGAGCACGTTGCTGAACTGACTGTCATTTGATTTCAGGGTCTTCAAACTTTTTGAGCTCGCTCGCTGAACCTTGCCCTCAAAAAGATAATCCGCACATCAAATACAAGCGTAATGCGCCTGCCGGTTAAATGCGCTCGATCACTCAAGCGACACCAACGCTCTTTTCTTTTCAGAGAAGAGGAGGGGAGGCGATAGACTTGGTCTGTCGGGCATATTGATATTATTTAGGGGCGAAATTCAGGGAATAATTGAAACTCTCTTAAGTTTTTTGCAAAAAATCCGATTGTAGATGTAAATCAGGGAGGTCTCTGTGATAAAAATACGATCTGTTATATCCATCAAGTTTGCTTGTTTATTCTTAGTCGCTGCCTGTCATTCTCCGATAAAAGTGGTCGAGAAACCTAAAAACCAACCAGGAGGGAGTCCGAATGGCAATGCAGCTTCGTCGAATGGCAACAGCACAAAGGATACAGGAACAGCTTCACATTTGCTCTCTCTGCCAGCGGGTTATGAGCTGATCGCCTCATGTTTAAAAATTCCAAAAGAAGTTGTGCGCGATCCAGATGCGCCCGCGATGAGCTCCAGCATGGCTGCTGCAACCGCAATTATGGATAGGGTGATGTCGAGTGGCAGGTTTTCGGTTTGCAATGAATCTTTTGCTCCTCCGGGGATTACAGACAGAGAGCGTGGCAATATCATTGAAGCTGCAGTGTTCAATTGCGGTTCTGATACTAGCGCGTCTGGCAAATTATCTATCAAGAGCCCCGAACCTTGCGCACCGCCAGTGACGGGGTTTCAGAGCATAGAAAATGATTCCGTAGGGGACTTTACGATCAAAACGCGTCGTACCGATAATTTTGCGAATCTTTCGAAACAGGAGAAAGACGTTTTTAAAACGGCATTTGCTGAGTCACCAATCATTGAGGGGGAACAGGTAAGTTTTACCCCGGATTTGAAGTGAACGGCTGCTCTTGTGCACCTCACAGCCCTCGACTGAAAGGTTTGTTGGCGCAGAACGTCTAGCCCTGCTACTCCCCAACACCTTCCGCGATTGAGCTAACGGATATCCGTTCAGCCCAACCCGAGAATTCTTTTCATGCTCGGTGTTTGTTAGGACATTTCGCACGGCTGAAAAGAAGACCGGGTTGCGACATTCTCGGTGGCAAAGACAATTTTTCTTTCGTGAATTGTGTGCCTCAATGGTCAAACGAGGCAGAGCCCGCATGAGGATTTGAGATTTGCATTCCTGCGATTTTCTCGCGCGACTTCATCTAAACGATGTATTTCAAAAAGCCAGATTGGTTGTTAAAGCGGGCCCACTTGAACACAGAACGAATGGCATGAGACACTTCTTCCTTGAAGGTTTTTATCAAGCAAAGCATCTTGCGACAATTGAAAAATCACTCTTCCATGATGTTCTATATCTTGTGCCCCAAATTCAGAAATTACACATCGGATTGATGAATGCGATCATCGGTCAATTGGCAACATCGACTGTACCCACAATCAACGTCGAATCTCTCTGAAGGGATTGGGCTGTTGATAAAGAAAAGTCCTATGCACTTTTAAATACTCTCGAGCACATTGGAGTTATCAATATTGTCGGTTATCGGAATGCATCCAAGGTCGGTAAGGGTGCCAAGCTTCTCCTTGCAGATCCATCTCTTTACGCTTGTCTTGGGGGCAATGCGTGGTCTTCCTGTGAGGCATATGTCGTAACAATGCTCAGAGCAGCAGGTCATCAAGTTTTTGATTGTAAGGATGAAGCACAGAGAGATTTTGAGGTTAAAAAAGTTACAATTGAGATTGGCGGATCCTCAAAGAAGCCGAAAAAATCCGCCTTCAGAGTTCGCGCCAGCGAAGAAAATTTTCCGTTCAATCGTCAGATTATAGAACAATTTCAACTTCTCGCTCATTTCTTTCAAGATCATTTTCGGTGTATAATTTTTCTGTTGTTTTTTGCAGCGCTCACTCAAGGGAGGATGTGAATGATTGATGTTCTTGGGAAGAGTCGTCGCCATCGATTGGTTTTAACGGTGTTTCTTCTCCTGCTGTGTCGCCCATTCGCAGACTTCATAAATATACGACAGGTGGCTTTTGCATCTGAGAATTTAAAACAATCGCCTTCCCCGAAGGATGATTTCAGCGGGATAGAAAAGGCAATTGCTGCAGACGATTTTGCATGGCTGGTGCGCGAGTGGGACAAAGTTCCTTCTGCGTTGCATTATGGGACATCGGTCGTCTGGAACAAGCGGATGCTGCGCACCATTGAATTTTTGCTGACCAATGATCAAGACGTGGCTCTCTTCAATCTTGGTGAATTGAACATAAAATTCATCGAATTCTCGCGAACGTATCAGCAAAACATGGATCTGCAAAAACGGGTTATATTGCAATTGCAAAAAGGCAGTGTTTCGCTTGAGCGTTACATTATCGAAATCTCGGAAAAGAATAATGAACCAAAGAGGGATATGGGATACTTCTTGGCGGCTAATATTTATTATCGCAGGGCGGCACTCCTGAGAAGATATCTAGTTGAGAACAATTCCAGTGATTTCAGTCCTAGTTTGATTCGGAGCGACGATTATGATGCAGCTAAGCTGCTCCGGCTTATGAAGAATTTTCAAAGCAATAAATATAGCGTTTCGTTTATGGGCCACAGCGGGAAAAAATATGAAACAGTCGATTTTTCCTGGATTCGCAAAAAAACTGCTGAGCTTGAGTTTTATTTGGGTCAATATGATAATTCGTTTCGAACCATCGAAGATTTTTACAGAGATCCAGTGATTGCAAAACCAGACGAGAGTGACGAGCCGCACGTGCGCTTTTACCTGTCTCTTGCCACCAACTTGATTCGGGCTTTTGTTCGGATGGGCGATCTCCACAATGCAGAGCGGGCCGCTCACATGATTGTGAAATTTGGTTGGATACAAGATCGCATCCTAAAACAGGCTTATTTTTCATCACACGAAGTCATTCCCGACGTGAGTTCGGAAAATAAGATGTCCCTCACAGACGTGTATCAGAAACTCGCTTTGAGAAATGCAACATCAATCGTCAAATCAGGCGAACTCCTGCAGGCCTTTTGCCGGCTGCATGCGGCCGGGTTTACTTCAACAAATGATATCTATGAAAATCTGAGAAGAGAGCTTGAGCGAGGGAGCGTGAAATCCACTCCGGCTGCAGCTTGCGATAAAACGGCCACTGACAAAAATCTTTCCAGGGATGAAAAGAAATCGACGAATCATAGTTATTTCGCGTTTGATGATTCCATGTTGTGGAAGAAAAAATCCGAGGAGTTGTGGGAAGCGAAACGCACCTCTGAACCGCTGCGAGAACAACCAGTTGAAGAGAAGACCGAAGTCAACTCGCGCGTAGAGAAATCTGTGCTGAAAAACAGCTCTGCCAATGATACGCGTTCCCGTATTCCTTTTGATTTTAAAAACTTGCCGTGTTTGTGGGAACCGGCGGAGCCAAGGACATTTTTGGATATGACTTTTTACTCATTCGAATTGTACGGCTCAAGTCTTTATTGTCTTGGCGGTGTTCTGACGACTGTGGGGACGATAAAATTAATCTCTCTGGCCGAAGAAGAATCCCGAGCTGCGGTGCAATTCATCGCGTTCAATCGCGAGTCTTTGGCAAAAGAATCAGCGATGCAGAGTGGTCTTTTTCTCGATGCTTTCAGTGACATTATTCGAATTAGACCCGAACGGCGCAAAAAGGTGAATCAATTGTTGGCGGCAAATCACGCAGTTGTTTTTTCTGATGAGAATCCACAGTTGATTTTTAACCGCATCGGAACGTGTCAATG